>Ga0098037_1000094_pt1 | contig 61823 bp, 66 predicted proteins | sample 5_EtaG_FD_75050 | JGI IMG/M metagenome (GOLD analysis project Ga0098037, IMG submission 75050) | Marine viral communities from the Subarctic Pacific Ocean - 5_ETSP_OMZ_AT15132 metaG | ecosystem: Environmental > Aquatic > Marine > Oceanic | place: Pacific Ocean | collected 2015-01-08 | reverse complement strand
CTCTAACTGAAAGGTTTCTATAATTTAAAGAATTATAAGATGACATTTCAGATGAGCCAACATCCAAGAATCCGCGAGACATTGTGTTTTGTTCTCCGGGACTTGAGAATCGGTTCACGATTACATTTTTTGAAGCTATTGACGGAATTGAAAGTTCTGATGAGCTGATTGGATAAGCCTCTCCAATTCGCGGACCTCTCATCCTAAATGTTAAAGGCTGAGTTGTTTTTGGCAGTTGATCATAAAAGTTTCCGAAAGGACTCTGAGTTGCACCATCGCTATTGCTCGATGGCTGGTCTCTTAACATCAATCTTTGTTGAAACATCCCAACTGTTGATAGGACTTCATAATTATATATAAAATTTCCATTGACAGATGAAACGCTAGGATAATTATAATTGCCGTTAGTTGAGTTGCCGAGTTGGGATTGAATGTTTCTTATGTTTAGTGGTCTCTTTGCTCTCTCTTCCCTATAGTAGATAGCCCATTTTCTTGTTATGTTTGGATATGGGCCACCATAATCTGGGCCCACTATCCCCATGGCGCCGTCTGGGCTAAATGTGTTTGCGGGATTATCCCCTATAAGTAATCTGTAGGCCTCAGGGCGAGAGTAAGCATCATCGATATTACTGGTTGTTGGACCTCCACCTTCGGTTGTCAAAGAAGGATCAAATCTATTAAGCCTAACATGACGACCTTGGTGGCCGCCAACATGTGCTTGTGTAAACGGGCCTTGGATAGGAATTTCATTACTCACATCTATCGTGTCTGAGTGTATGTTTGTTATAATAGCATTGGGTCTAAAATTAGTTGCCACAAAATCAGCATAACCGCCAGAAACAGACCCAGACTTTATATTAAATGGCCAGTAAATTGATGATTTTAATTTGAAACTATATGAAGCAGAGTCATCATGTGGCACAAATCCAGATGTATCTGCTGTGAACCTACCTACTTGCACTGTTGCATCGTAGTAAGATTTATCATTCGGATTAACAGGGTCATCACAGACTTGTTTTTCTGTTATGCCGTCGCCTTCGCCAATGCCTATTCCTATAATATTCCTAGGGGCACCAGAGGCCGCTATGGGACCATGAACAGAAATGTTAGTTTTATAAAATTCCCTATCTTTTTGTTGATTATAATTGATTCCCCCATGAATTTTTGTTCCAAATGATGCATCCAGTCTAAACGGCCTAGAAAGCCTTCTGATGGCATAAGTGGAGGCGTCATACGTTGTTCTGTCTAGTTTGGACCTAATTTTGGTCTTATTAACCAACAAGTCGTCTACTCCATCGTTTATGATAGTCTGTCTCAGTCTTTCTCTATCCGGTATCTCCACATCATCAGTATATGTTCTTATTTGTCTCTCTCTTCTCCAAAGGCAATTATCGTTGCCTTCAGATATGTATCCGGCGCCGGCGATTGGATTGGATAACAAATGGTCCTCTAGAGTTAAAATTCCTTTTGCTGCTGAATTCCAAATAGCCAAATCATAATTCGGTGCACCACCAGTGTCATTAACTACAGAATTGAAACCATACGAACCACCACCGCCGCTAACAGAATCACCGGGTAAATCACCAAAGCGGTAGTGTAGCCAAACTTTTGCTATGTCTGAGTAATCCAATATGTCTAAAAACTGTCCGTTATTGTAAAGTTCTAGTGCTTTAGCGTTTGTTACAGCACCTCTTATGAACCCAACTTCATCTATTGCAAAATAATCACCAGAACTTCTATCTGACTTTACTGCAAATCTCTCTGCAGTTCTTATTGTAGCGGATCCCCAGCCGGATCCCGGGGCAATTGAGGTTGCAGTTTTTGCCTGACCGTTGATCCAGACTTTGATTGCGCCATCGCCTGAGAGTGCTGACCTGTCGTTCATGACTATCAAGTGGAACCATTCTGACGAAATATCGATCCCAGTGGGGAAGTACCATACTTTAAATTTATTACTAGTGTCGTACAGAACCACTTTTATTCTGTCATTCGATGGTTCTATATCGATGTTAATAACATTGCTTCCAAGGTATTTTAGTATAAAAAATTTCCAATTGGCTGTTACTGTGTCCGGAACCTGAAACCATCCATAAAAACAATAGTCTGTGTTGCTTGTTCCAAGGGCTGGAGAGTATCCAACTCCAGTATCCAAGCAGATAACTTGTCCTCCAGTGTTGTTTGGGGCTATTTTAAGATATTTACTGTTGAGAGATGTAAAGCTTTCTGGTGGAGCGTGACCAGTTCTCCAATTATAGTGAAGTTCTGCTGAGCCTTTTAAAATTCCCTCTGTGGATTCTACTGTATCTAGTAGTCCAATTCTTCTGGGTAACTTGTTTCTTTCTAAAATATGAGACTCCACAACATCAATTATCGATGGTCCGAAATTTACTGATGCTGGTATTAATTGCATAACCATTTTGGAAATCGATTCATCAATCCACTTATAGTAGTTCATGAAATTTTCTAAACTAGGAGTATTGTTAACGTTATCAAAAAATAATTCTCGGACTTTATCTAGCTTCTTGTAGTTTAGTCTATATTTATCTACGGGATGACCTATTAGGTTAGCCATCTCTTGTGTTTTTGAAAACATCTTTAGCATTTCTTCCGAAACTACTTGATTCATGCTTTTTTCTAGTAAGTAAAAATTATCTCCTACTTCATCATCAACAACAAAAAACTTTTCATAATCTCCTTTTATAAAAACATTATCATTTGTGTAAGAAATTTCCGGAAGTTCTTTTTTCTGTGCATACAGAAACTCGTTTTCTATAAAAGAAGTGGAGTTAGCTCCAAAGCCTAATCCTAGTCCTCTATTTTCTCTTCTTATGGTGCTGTCAATATCTGTGGAATATAAAACATCAGTAGAGCCACTCGATAAATCTTCCACGACAAAATTTCCAGATGAATCAGAACCCCTAATTGTGGAGAAATCCCAATTAAGAATGCTTAACTCTTTTGTGGTTATTATCTGGTCGTCCAAGAATGCACTCGAGGGCCTATAAGACCTAGACTGCCCATAGTTACTTGGGTCTAAGTTGTGGTTTTTTATAGAATCATTACTTACATAATCCAGCCAGCCTCTAATCGATCCTATTTGAATGTCACTTTGGTTTAACACAGACCCCGTGAAGTTCTGCAGGTGTGCACCAGCATAAACTCTCTTTGCATCATTTATGTAACTAGATCCACTATTAAAGCTTATGGTTGTGTCAATATCAAATTCATATTGGACTGTTGAAATGTTGTGATTAACAGCATAAAAATTTAACGTGTAATCTGGTGAAGCATTTGTTACATTCCCGGCATACGGATATGTTTGTGGCTTTATCCTTAGTGCTATGTTCCACCGATTGTTATTATAAATATCCTCTACGAAATCTGTAGAAACACTTATTGAGCCATCGCTGTTTTCCAAAACCCATTTAGCTCTTCTGGAGTTTAGAGAATCTCTCACAAGGTAAACTTGCAAGTTTGCAATTTCGTTTGATACCCAAGTGAGATCTGAGTTTGATGAAGTTAGGGCTTGGTGAAAACCATAGACAGATGATGATAAAAAAGAAGTGTTGTAATATCCAGTTTCTGCTTGTTGCTTTTTATATGGAACATAAACATCTGCTTCTAGTGTAAATGCAAAATTATTCAGGGTTGACGAACCAGTGCCGGGGCCATAAATATATGTCAGCGGATTGTTAGCCGAAGAAGTCTGATGTACTGTTGAGCTTAAGTAATCCTTTTCATGAAAGTTTATGTATTTTTTCTTAAAAGACGTAGCCTTAAAGGTGTCGTCGAAGTAATGTTCGCCGCCATCGGTGTAAACATTTAGTTTTACAATTTCATCATCAATTCCAAAGCATCGTAAAAAATTTCTGATTGACTTTTCTGTTCCTTTTGATTTATAAATCGCTTCCAGATTATTATAAATGTTAGTGTAGATGAGATTTTTTATATCACTTACTTGCTCTTCGAACTGAACTGGTCCAGAGTTGATACTAAGGTTATTAAATCTTTCATAAATTTCAGCATTAATCAAAATGTCTTTTGTTATAAAGCCTTTGTTTTCCAATAATCTATGAGCGAAAGGAATAGGTTTGTAATCATCCTCTACATAAACTTTGTTTCTCAAATTTGGAACTGCTGATATCTGAGCGTGAAGAGTGTCAAAGTAACTAGATAAAATTTGTGTTAATTTTTTTAGATTTTGCTGGGTTTCTCCGTCCTCCATTGTCATCCAATTTGGCATAGACTCATAAAAAGATCCACCATATTCCCCATCATATTCAGAACCAGACAGTGACATTTCTGCATAAAGAGCAGCCACTTCTGGATGATCAGAGTAAATAATTGGGTCTGGTGATTCCACCAAATCATGTGAAGATTCATTAAATGCTGAGCCGGTTGATTTGGCTGCTGATGAGTATCCTTGCCAATATCCATTGGCAAGTCTTCCGGAATAATCTAGAATTGTTTGGTCCGTTAAATTATTTAAAATTCCTTCATTGAATTTAAAGTAAACTCCCAAATCTGTATTATTAACATCGGTGTTGCTGCCGCCGCCAATAGAAGTAAACCAATTGAGTTCAATCTGTCTTGCTGTTCTTGCTTTTTTCCAAAATCGGAACTCATCTAAAGAACCAGAAAGTTTACCAGATCCTCTGGATGAAACATTTGAACTACCGTCAACATTAGTGGTCTGCAGGGCACCGATATATCCGGTTAAAAGGCCTTGGAAAGAGGTCTGTACTGCTGGGCCACCGCTTGGTTCGCTGTTGGCGTTGACCTGACCATCGATATAAAAAATCGTTTCGTAAGCGGTTCCGGTGTTGGACACTGGTTGAATAGTAAAAGCGTAGTGGTGCCAATCTGCTAGATCGGCATCGGTCAATTTATTGCTGATGTTGAAAAAATTAAATCCGGCTGCATCATTGAAATAAACTAGCTGGAAGAGATATTCATTAGGATTATTTCTATGAACTCGAATTTGGAATCTACTATATGAGTTGGAGAACGAATATGGGTCTACTCCATTCCAAATGTCCATTATGACCATATAATCTGTTTTTGTTGAATCAAAATTTGGTATTTTTAACCAAAACTCTACGGTGGATCCACTAGCAGGATCAATGGACCAATTTTGTGTTCTATTTAGGTTCGGATCATATTTGCCCGATTTGTGAAATGTCTCTCTTAGCGGAGTCCCTTCCATGCCGGTAGAGGCTGTATGTATACCTCCCCAGACTCGGATGAACTCGGGCGATGTTGTTTTCCCATAGCCTGCTGCGTCTTTTCCTCCTTGGTAGCCAGTCGTGCCCAGAGTCACATATCCGGTTGTTTTAGGATACTTTGTCTCGTACATCCAGCGATCTAAATAAGAGGAGGAAAGTTGGAATTCTGTTTGTTCTTTCTTGGAGCCATCGTAGGGATAATCACCGTAAATTCTCTCAATCGATTTTTCATAATAAAGTTTAGCAGACCCATATTTAACAAAATTTGAAGCAGTAGCGAAATCAATTGGAGGCAAATATGTCTCCTTATCTTTGATCGTAGAATCTACAAAGTCTGTCGATTCAACATCTACGCTAGCACTGTCATAGTTCTTAAATGATTTTCCAAATAGATTTTTAATAGACATTCTTTACCACTCTAAATTTATAATCAAAAGATTGCTGTTCATACGAATCAGTGTCTGTGTCGTAGATTGACAATCTCAAGCCATAAGTGTAATTTGGTTCCAATATCGTCGCGTCCAAATCAAAATAGCTTCCCGAAGAATCATAAGACAATCTAGTTGACTGTGTCGACCCAGAATCATAAGGGATTATGACCCTATCGTCAACAACCCTGTAAATCTGATATGACGCACTTGGGAAAATAAGACTATCAGGTACATTTGTGGCTGTTGTGTAGATGCTTGGGGACCAATTTTTATTTCTTGCATAAATTCTTATTCGGTGAGTTTGATCGTAATAGTAATCGTTCTGTCTATTGCTAACCGAGAAAACATATTTTCCAGTGTCAGTGACTTCATTCATGGACAGGGATTTTATCGAGATCGTTCCAGTGTGAAATTGATTAGATGAGCCGTCATGCCAAACATCATAGAGAGTGGAAGATGTTGTGTTTACGCACACAGAACAAGAATAGATTCCTGTTGAAACATATCCTCCTGTTGCTGGTGTGTTTAGACAAAGTGTCTCAGGCGAACCACTTAATGTTTCATACAAATCAACATAAATAAGCCCTGTTCCAACAGAGGGAATATTTGCTAATCGACCTCTTGAATAGTTGTAAAGATAAATTGTGTTTAAATTGTCTGATGCCGGAGCCAAAGAGGAGGATGAATAGAAATTAGACCTATCGTCTCTTCTAGAGGAGTCCCAGCGAGCTTCCAAGCAAGGTCTGTCAAAGAACTGATGTGATGATCTCGCAAAAAACTTTTTTGTGTAATAAGATCTACTAGAATCTTCCAAAGATCCAGTCAAGAAAATTCCGAAACCATAGTTTTGCTTTGTTCCTGCTACCCATTCATTAACCAAAGTTGTTACATCAACTTCTAAATCCTCGGTTCCAATATTAAAAGATGCGGTGTAAGAAGGTGAACTGTGGTAATCTCCGCCGCCGCCGTCTGTTTCCCAAGACGTCGACCCTTCTCTTTTGATCCAATTTGATCCCCTAACATCATAAGTAAGGTCAGAATAGTTTTCCATGTCCAAGCCCAAGCCTTCTTCCCAAGAAGAAGAAATAGCAGTAACTGCCAGAGTAAAGTTTTCTGGTAAAGTTCCGGCATGTCTGGCGTTATATAATTTTAAATAGTAAGAGGCATCACTTGGCACAGCGCCAGAATTACGATCACTAGTAAGAGTCTCGACGTCAAATTGAACCAAAATTCTACTTTTTTCACTAGAAAACCCCGATGATGAGGAAAGTTGACCGTATATGCTAAAGACCTCTAAAATGTCTGCTCGGCCCATGTTAGACCCCGTACCTCTGGTTACTAGGTTTTCTTGATAAGCATTTGTTATTGTGTTATCTTTTGTAGCTTTATATTTTTTGATCATCTAAGTAAGGTTCCTTTTATGTCTCTAGAGGGGAATTTTAATTCCATAATTACATTCTTTGGTGTCTTAATGAAACTTCCGTCTTTGGATCTGGTTTCGTCAAAATTTACTCTAATAGAAGAGTAAGAGCCGCCAAATTTTTGATACACATCTACTTTTTTAACATCAGCCACACCTTCGACTTTTCCTAATATTCCATATAATCTAGTTATGTATATTGGTTCTCCAATATATAATTTGTTGGAAAAATATTCATTTAATCGCTCGACACAACGGCCGACTATGTTGAATTTAGCAAATCTTTCATCTACGACAATCTTAAAATCTATTCCAAAATTTATTATTTTTGCGTCATAAATATCAATAACATCATTTAGTGACTTATATTGCATGATCCAGTTTTTAACATTCTCTTTTATTCTAGAGTTCGCAGTGATTAAGGAGCCATCTGAATTTTCAGACATAAGATAAACAGCAAGACGCCTATTTGTTCCGCTAGGATCGCTCACTACACTTGCTCTTTTGATAACTCCGAATTTTTTTGGCATATTATAGATCATAGATTCGTAATCTTGTTTAGTGACTGCTCTGTTTTGTGTTGCATAATAAGTTTTGGCTCGGACTTTCAATTCTTGCCTAGTTATTTCATTTGAATCACCTAGAATAGGTTCTTCATTTGTAACTTCCAAAGATGCTTTGACACTTGAAACTAGAGATCCATTAAGACTAGATTGATTTGGAAACTCAGAAATAACTGTCCCGAAAGACGTGAGCGTGTTAGATCCAGCGTTTACAGAATCTACCGTGTTTATTTTTGTAATGATTGTTAGCGTTGTTAGTGAGGGGACGATACCTAGCTTTGTTGTTCCTAAAAGTTTTGTTGGATCAAAAGACAAATCGCTCATTGAATCCTTACCATGCATTTGCAAAACAACAAGAGAAGGATCTGCTAGACCATCCAGTTCGTCGGTGTCCGAGCCGAAGCCAAACTGGAGGTAGCTTCCTGTATCGTCTTGTTCAAAAACAAACCTTCTCGTGGCTATGAAGGGCTTTAAAATGTTCCTTACTCCATCACTTTGAGCAGTTGTGTTGACTGTTTCTTTAAAAATAACCTCTTGTGCAAGATTTTCTACTTCATAATAGTCATTTCCATCCGAATCTTTTACTGATATGATCTCGGAAATGTTGGAATCCCCAACTCTTATTCTTCTAAATTTTTTGAAATTAGAATTAGTAAGATCTACCGTGGATCTCTGGAATAACCCTGACACTACTTGACCTTGGGCTTTAACTGCGAAATGAGTGGTTGCGCCTGTGGTGGAATCTTGTCTGGCCGCAACTATCAAATTCTTTGGATCACTAAACAATACATCTTCAGTCAAAGTAAAAGTGGTACCAGAAACAGATTCAACTACTGTTCCTTTTTTTATAGTTGGCATGTATTCTCTTGCTGGAGCACTTCCTGCTGCATTTGATGGAACTATGCAAAATAACTGGACAGTCCCATAAGAACTTGGAATTCCAGAATATTTATAACCAAGGGCTCTGGCGTGTTTTCTGATGTTGGAAAACTCGATAGCAGTGTCTAAAAATCCTTCATTGACTTGATAGTCTAAATAATACGATAAGACATCTCCAACATAAGCGACCGAATCTATCATCAAGGAATTGATAGTTGATTTAGAAAAGTCTTTCCAAGTTTCTCCATAATACCTTTTTGCATGATCAACCAAGTCTTTCTTGATAGAATCAAAGTCCCTACTAGTGTATTTTATTGGTGTTTTTTTTAACTTTGACATTGAAATTACCTCTCTAAAGTCTAAATAGTTTGTTAAGTAAAAGTCAAGTGGTTACTGTCAATTCAAAAATCTCATCTATTAATGATTTTGAAGTTCGGTATGAAATCTTCATCGATAATGAATTGTAATCAATATTTTTCAAATTAATTTTAATACTGCTTATTGACACGTATGGCATATATTGGGCTGCTTGCGAGACTATTGAACTCGCTAACGCCTCTTTATCTAAAGACGTGTTTAATTCAAACAAATACCTCATAATACCGACACCAAAATTTATATCCATAACATATTCACCGGGAGATGTGAGGAGAAGCATTTTAAAATTCTGCTGTATTGCTTCTTTGGTTTGTTCGTCTGTGAAAGACTCGAAACCACTTGATCCAACAGATAATGGGAAATTTAAAGACAACGACATTTTAAGTAAACCCTTTAACTAAATAATTTTTGAAATTCATTTTTACAATCTTTTCCATCGGCGTCAAACGGACGTGATCCGACGACTCTAAATAGTTGCCACCATCTAATACTAGCGTCTAAATTAAAGTAAGCATCCGGAACCAAGTTCTTTAAAAATTGAGCATCAACATCTCGTTTGGCTCGATTTCTTTCTTTTTTGACCTCCTTGTCGGTTCTATAAGCCCCGTTGAACAACTGTCTTAATGTCTTTTTGGATCTCTTAAGGACATCCGATCTCCAGCGGTCGTTAGCGAGTCCTCGGGAGTCTTCATCTCTTTCATCGCCATCTTGACCAATTGAGGCAAAAAATGCATAGTAAGAATAGACACCAAATAACGAAACATAGGACTTGACAGGAAAGAATTGCCCAAATAGCATCTCAAAATCCTCTTGTTCTGTCAATTTATCTACGTAGCACTTCAAGTCTTCCCCCATGTTCTTCTTTTCAAAATCAGATAATAGTTCTGATATTTTTCTATCTTTAAGATCATGTTCGTAAGTTACCACCGGAATAGCTCTAGATAAGCACGGAACCTCCAAATCAAATTCCCCAATCGATTGAGTTAAAAAATCTGTTATAAAATCTGGTACAAATCTTAAAATTTCACACAAAATTTCTTCTGATAGTCTTACTTTTAGCTTGGGAGTTGGTAAACTATAGGTCCTTTCTTTAAGTTTACCCTCTGGTATGTCAAACCTAAAGTTTTCGGGTGGAGCATAAATCAGCCGTACGCCAAATTTTATTCCTATGGTTCCATCATATTCCCCTTTATTCATCTGTTCTTCTGTGGGGGGACCCGTTAGTGTCTGAGTTGGGGAGGCGTTTCCAAAAACATCCGAAATCTTTAAGGATCTGTCTAAATCTGTTCTACTTTTTAAATCATCCTGAAATTCTTCTATGTTATAGACTTGCTCTTGCCCTTGTTTATTAATAACTCTCACATATTTCTCGAGATAAAAAACTCCTGATGTACCAATACTGATTCGTTTTTTTATTTTGTCAAGAAAAAACTCTGGTAGAGTCTCCGTTACGAAAGTTCTTATTTCTCTAATGGCTTCTCTGCGGCCCTGTCGGGTCAAAAGGTCTCTTGCTTGAACATCAGGTTCTGGCATGTCTTGGGTCAAATACTCGCCTATCCTTTGTCCCGGCGGCAGAATGAAGTTTTTATTCCTAACTACGTAAGAATACCCATCTAGTGAATTTTCACTTGCGGGATCCTTTACTACATTCAGGACGTCTCCATAGTCTAATCCGGATTGGCCTGATAGGACGGGGTTTTCTAGTTTCATTTCTCCAGATCTAAGCGATGAACCAAAAAGAATTCCATTTCTAGACAGAAGATATTTTCTTATGTTCTGCACATGTGGTCTTGGGCGCATGTTTAGACTAATTTTACTTGCTATGTTTGCTACTTCTTTTTGTAATAAAAGACTCGTTATCTTCTCGGCTGTTGCTAGGTTTCTCTGGATAGTGTCTATTTTTGAACACATTTTTACTTTAAAAGGAGTTAAGATCCCCATATTTGTAATAACACCTGCTTTTTCAATTTTGTTTAGAGTGTCCAACAGACCTATTCCTTCTTCTCCGAAACCAATTATCGCTGCACCCCTCATGTTAGACTCTATATCTGTTGGGTCCTGAGATTTCATAGCTTTGTTTATTTGGGCAAATAGTTTTTTTAGTTCGGGTGTTTCCTCAAATAGTCCCTCTTTGACTTGTCTTTGAACCGTTTGTACTGCTTGTTCAAGAAAAAGCAAGTAATAAACATATCCTTGAACTATGTTCCATGGCGTTGTTTGTGTAATCATCTCTTTTTTCATTTCATCCATGAACATTTTACTAAACAAATCATCGATATTTCTTGGAGAGAATTCTATACTAGCAAAAACAGGCAGTGATTTAAGGACGAACTGTGTCGCATAAATTCTCATATGTGCCATAACAACACCTTCGAGGATCCCCAAGGAAGCTGGTGGTGCTATTTTATCAAAAGCATATTCAGTTACGCAACTCTCTGGGATCGACAACCTTTCATCAAAAGGCCAGTTGCTTTCCACGTCCTTAGCTCTCTTTGCTATTTCACTTACATTCAAAAAGCCTTTGTCAACTTCAGGATCAGGACAATCCTCTGCTTCCGGTAAAAATACCTTTACCATTCCGAGCCAACCGTTATAGGTTGCAGGTTCGACATAAATCTTTGGCAAGATATAGTTGCCTCCATGAACCGCAGGATCTAGGAAATGAACCCTAGGGTTTTCCGTTGCGCTCTTGCCAAGAACTTTATCAAATAATCCGTGTGTGTATTTCCAAGTGCTTTTGTCATTTGGATCAGCATCGGGGTCGACGTAAAGCAAATCTATAAAAGTTACAGCCTGAGCCTGATCATATCCGAAGTTAAAGCCTGTTGGGATATTTCTGTTTTCGTCATAAAGAACAGAGTCTCTAACAAAGTTTAAAAGAGTGCTGTTGAGTTCATCGAATGATTGATTTATGTTTCCGTTTATCTGAATATTGTCTCCAACTTTGGAATCCAAAAAACTCTTGAAGGCTACTGCTTGGAAAGTGTTGTTCATTTTGTAGATCGAGTAATCAAAGTTATTAATTTTACTCACAAGACTATCATCGTTTGAGACAACATTGGTGGAGTTTTCCAATCTTATCTCACTATCACCTAAATCTTCTAATCCTAATTTCTTTTTTTGTTTTCGAGTCAATTTACCCATGTAAGTTTCATGCACAACTATTTTTTTCGAGTTTTCATCCTTCCTTAAGAACGTCATTTCTGTTGTGAATTTATATTCCGCTTCTTTTTCTCCGTCGCCGCTGCCGTTGTCAATAAACTCTAAAGTTATACTAGGTTCCCCCTCGGATTCATAGGGAATCTGTTTTGTGACAAAAGTTAACTTAGATTCAGTTAATTTTTTATGCATCCAAATACCAACTGTATCTGGATACATCCCTTTCATTCTTCTTTTTTCCATTGCCCAAGTGTATATTTTACTACCATTGTCTTTACGAAAATCCCAATCTTCTTCGGAATTTACATAATTTGGAAACAAAATGGGTAAATTAGTAAATAATTCATGCAACCCTAATCTAACATTGTTAGTATCTACTAGAATGTTATTAAATAACGATCGTGGACGACCAATTAAGTCTCTATAGAAGGCCTTTTCTAGAAGCCTAAAATAGTCTGTAAAATTACCCAGAGCATCTTCTATTTGTTCATCGTCTTCAAAAACTAATGCACTATTGCTAGTGTCACATGTTGGGTCTGGTGGTTGCATTAATGCGTCTAGGGCGTCTTCTAATAGGCCTGTAGGCCCTTTGTTTAAAATGTCCGCTAGATTACCTAGGTCGTTCAAAACCCTGTCGTTAGCATCGTTTATCATCTTCTCAGCGGTTGGTTTATCAAGCCCTGCATCCTGCAGAATTTTTGATCTGTCCAGATTCCATCTATCAAATTGTTCTCTGGTTAAACAGATAGCGCTGTAGATTGGTTCACTTTGCAACTGTGGTGCTTGGTTTCGTAAAAACTGCCTCAGTTCAGGAGGAACAAACTTGTTCATGCTACCGAAAACATCCGCTACTTGATCTTGATCCCCTAGAACATGAGAAAATTCCGGACAAAAAGCATTAACGATTTCTGCTATTCTTTTTGTCACTTCTGAGTTCATCTGACTAGGGTTGTTGGTCAGTAAATCCAAGAATTCACCCTTCGATAGTGTTGCATTTAATGCTTTATATAAACATTCGTAAGCATCTGGGCTCGCTCCTTGGACACCTGCGTTTTTTAATAGATTGTCTTTTATATCATTTAGGTCTTTATCATCTGCATCTGGGCAAAAAGCATCCCTCATTGCATCATCGAATCCATCGGGTGAAGTAAGAGACGCTAAGGATGTACCTGCTGCGTTTATGCTTTTGCATAAAGCCGCTTCAATTGTTTGAAAAATCTTTACAAAAATTCTTTTGATTACTTGAGTTATAACATTCTCTATTTTTTGCACAAAAATCTTGTTTAGTCTGTTGACTAAATCACCAGAAGAATCAAAATTAGGTAGTTTTTTTAATTCCGGGAGAGTTATTCCAATGCTCGGTTCGTCTCCGCAGACATTCAGGGAAAGTGTTCCCATAAACCCTTTCAGGGGAGGCTTAAACATCCCCTGAGTAGAGCAAGCAAAATCGGAAACTAATCGGGTTATAAACGATCCTCCCGGGAATCTCTCAACATGTTCCAGAAGTTCCTCAACCCTAAACATTTCCATTATAAGTTCTATATAAGCATCAGTTATTAGTTTTTGCATATTCCCCAGTGCTGTTCCATAAGTTCCGGGTGAACCTAATTTATCGGGGTCTCCTCCCAATTTTAATCTAATTGGATCTGAGGCATCTTGAAACTCTGCTTCTGATAGGTTTTTCACGGCATTATCTAGCTTAGCTATTCCTCTATTTATCATATTATCAGGCTTATATGTTGAGATTTTTGAATTTAATTGCTCTATCTCATTGACGGTTCTTTGCTTTTGTTCCTCAAAGCGTTCAATTTTTTGTGCCGTAGTATCTCTCCTGATTCCTGATCTGCCAACAATATCCATCAGTGTTTCTACTCCAGCAGATTCCATCCCTTCAAACTCGACTTGGCTAGCGTCGGTATCTGTTGTGGGGAGATCTTCTTCTTCAGATGAAGTCGAAGCTTGTGCAAGTTCTTCTTCTCGTTTAGCCTGTGCCAGCAATAAGAGTTCCGTGTTTGTTAGTTCTAATCCTGCCATCAATGCGGATCGTGCTTCTAAATCAGATTCATATTCCTCCTTGGAATAGCTCGAAGGTTCCACTTGGTTATCACCTAATTGCAAACGAGGTGATTTTAGTTTCTTAACATAGGGATTGGTTTCGTCTATTGATCCGGGATCATATCCTGTTTCCCAAGGTAATGGTAAGTTCCCAAATTGTTTTTGAAATTCTTTTTTTAATTCCGATTGTTTATCAACGGGTAGTCCTGCTACAAAATAACCAAAAACATCGATGTCCATGGCATCCATAGCCGACTTAACTATCTTTTTTAATGCAGCCTCCTCTGTTACTCCGGAGAATAAGCATCTTATTGCCATTTTTACGACCGACTTTATGTTACATAAAGTTGCTCTTCTCATTATATCTTTCAATTCAATATCGGTAAAATCGTTGGCTTTTACTCCCTTGAGACCTGTTTCTTGGAATGTACTGAAGTCATATAGAGAATTTAATAAATTGTCTTGGGCCAATATTTCTTCTGAGGCCAGTTTTCTTGCCTTCAGGACATAGGGGTTGGTTTTCTTTTGTTTTCTTGCCTCTTTCCTCGCCTTACGAGCAGCTTCTCTCTTTAAATTTCTTAGGGCACGTTTGGCTTGTTTCGATTTTAAAAACTCTATATCCTCAGATAATGAATTTATCTGCTGTTGAGTGGATGAGATTTCCTGATTTATGGATTCTAACTCTGCTTCCAGCGATTCAATTTCACTTCTTATCTCATCTGTTGCTCCTTGGCGGACTCCTGAGAGATTTGAAGGTGTTTCTGATGCTGCTATTCCATCGCCAATAACATTGTTGGTGTGATTATTTAATCTATGAAGACCCTGATCATATGCCTCATCCGGGCTGATGAGTCCTTGTCGAAAATTTTCCGCTATTATCGGGTCTATCGCTTCTATAGGAATCCCATTAATTACAATCCCCAATTCAGAAACAACAGGAGCAATCTTTGGTTTCAATGACTCTAATCTTGATAGTTTTGATTTTTTCTTTGAGTTAAGTGTTTTTAACAGTTGTGTTTTAGATTCTAGCTTTTCTTGTTTTGGTTCCAATGTTTTTTGAAAAGATTCATCTTCTTTTCTTTTTGCTGCTTGGGCGGCAGACCTAGATGCTTCCAAATTGTCCTTAGCGGCTTCGACACCTTCAAATTCTACTACCTCAGGCTCTCCAGAATAGTCTCCTAGAGTAGAACAATTTTTACTACTGTATTGGTAGGACATTAAATCCCTAAGGCTCAACAATTCATTCAAGGCATAGTCTCTAAGTGACAAAGAAAAATTCCTAGCGTTGTCCGCTACACAGGCTCCGGCTGTTTTTTCAACATTTTCCGGATTCAAGTCTCCATAAGAAATAGTAAGGACAGGATAAGTATATTTAAGTAAATAATCTAGCCATGGGGTAGATTTTCTTGCTCTTAATTCCAGATCCATTTGATCTATCTTTGCAATATAGGACATCAAAGTTTGATCATTGAAGAACTTAGTTATGTCACTCAACTGCTTTGTGTATTCCTCATACTCACACCCTCTTCGTTTTGCTTTTATTTTGCCTAAATTATAAGGGTTTTCTGGGTCTGAGTCGTCAAAAATTATTTTTATTTTATATGCATTTTTTTTAGTTATACTTTTTACATTTGACCTTATGTTATATCCATTTGCTTTAGACAATTCCCTTAAGGCATCATAGAACTTATTTATTTTTTTGGAGTAGGTTGATGCATAATAATCATAATAAGAATCTATTATTATCATTTCTCCATCTTCATTTTCTTCTTGTTGGCCACCAGAAGGGTTTTTGATTTTTAAAAACCCATTTTGTGTTTGGTAAAAATGAGACTGATATTTTCCATAAGTCATAAATGCAAATTTTAATCGAGTAATTTGCCCAAATAATTTTGCGACATCTAATTCCACTTCTTTTCTTAAAGATGCGGCCTCATTTTCTAATTCAAATTGTGTCTTTAGGGCCGGAACAGAATCAAAAATGGATGCTGGGATGGCTATCAAGACTTTTAATAAGTTTTGAGTTGGATCGATGTAGAATTCTTTTGGTCTAGCATAAATCTCTAAAGCATAAGGGTTTGAAATAGTCGGAGCGGAATTTTTTATTTCCTCAATTGTGCTTTCGATGTTATAGGGCTGACCTTCTTCCGGAGGGGTTACTGTAAATCCTTGAGGATCATATTCTTTGCAAGGTTTAAATTTTGTTTCGGGAGTTCCTTTGATAAAATTTATTGCATTGTCCATCGTTTTTGAAACGCCCTCTTGGATGTTTTTGGCTGCGTCGGTAACTGCTGTTGGGTTTATTTGTCTCGTGGGGTCAGCGATTTCGCCAATATTATCAATCACTCCTCTAGATGCCCCAATAACAGCGCCTGCTTGGGCTCCGATTGCTCCACCGATTGCCGCTCCTTTCAGGGCTCCAGTTGCTGTTTTTTTAGTTACATCCTTTATAACATTGAGGGGTTTTTTTAATAAATTGTCATAAGCCGATTTAAAACTCTGATAGGCAGGACCTTTGAGGTTTTCACCAGAAGTTGTTAATCCAAAATCCATCTCAGTTTCAAAATGAGCGCAAATAATTTGTTCAGACACAATTTTTCCAAAATAATCTAGCATTATTATTAGTCCCGGCTGGACAAAACTTTGAAGCAACTTGTTTCTTTTTGTCCCAATTGGGTAATTCCGGAAATCTTGTGCTCGAAATGCATTCCCTTCATTGTTTATTGTGACAGTTACCATGTATTCACAAGTTTTTTTGTTTAAATAAGGTTCTTCAATTTTTTTAGTCCAATCTGGTTCGATGTAAGATGGGTCTGGCTTGCAAGTTGGGCAAATTTCCTTTATTGGGTCTGGCTTGTCTTTTACTGTGTCGCAGACGTCCTTCTGTACTTTTGTGAAATCAAATTCTGACATTTCTATCTTCCTATGTAAACTGTTTTACTTAATAAAGATTTACTAGCTGTTCCTTGAACTGCCAAATCTTCTGTTCCTCTTGCTTCTATTTTAGAAATAGATGAGTTAAAGGTATCTATCAAGTTTTTTCTAGTTGTGTTCATAAACTCAGGTATCGTTTGGGCCGCTTGGCTAGCCAAAACGGGATCGGGGAAAGTTTGTATATATCCAATACCAGCGCCTGAATGAAAATGCAACGCAAGGGCCATTCGGTGCTGAATTATTTTTTGTTCTAAAATCTGTGTCTTTTGAGTTAAGCTATTTATTTGTTGCGCTAGATCATCTAAATAATCCACTAAGTTATCACCCATCACTGCTGGTTGAGCCTCTGAGTCATTGACTGAGGCTATTTCTATCTTAGGGGTGACATTTTCATTCCAATTGGCCAACCTAGGTGTTCCAGTTGCATTTCCAAAACCAGCAGTAATCCTCACTAATTCCCTACCTATTATTAAAGTATGGTCCGCTTTTATTCCCACTCCCGATTTTAAATCAGAGGAAACAGAAACAGCTTTTGAAGCCTCGCCGAGGGCGAAATAATGTTGGATGTCGCCCCTCTCTGTTAGATAAATCCTTGCACCATCAGAAGGGAAACTCCCTCTTGATCTTATGTTTTTTCTATTTATTCCTCTTTCGCATGTTAATTGGCCGGCAACCAAATCAATCGCTTCACACTTCATTCCACCAACGCCACCGAGACCTGTTCCTCTGTGGCCGCAGTTGTCTTTTGTCAAAACAATTCGAGCCCCTTTGGGTCGTGCAGCAGTGCCGGTTCTAGAAATGACTTTTTCAATCTTACCAACGGGCCCAAAAACCGGTAATGCTTCAACTTCTGATTCCAAAAACAAACCTTCGTCTGCATCAAAATAAGGACTATTGATCTCTCTGTCTATTTCTTCTGATTGGTACTTGTGCCTTAATTCGGGATCCGTAATGTTACGATACGCATCCATTGAGTTTATTTGCTTTGTGGTCATTTGTTCGCCTTCTAGGATCTTTTTAATGATAGGTGGATATGCTCATTGTTTATAGGGCCTCCGCCATTTTTTCTTATTGCATGATTATTTTCATAACCTCGTTGAATGACTTTTTCCCAAAAAAACGAACGTACATTCGAAGTCGAGTCGTTCTTCATTTCATCGAGAGTGTCTAAAATCGTAGTGACTTCGTTGTAGGAAAATAGTTTTGTTTGAATATCAAAAGCCATTTTGTCTAAGTGTGATGAGATCCCTGATCCTGCTCTGTGTGATTTTTCTACCAAGTCTTTTACTTTGGCAGTGTTAGCATCTCGTATAGCTTTATACATTTCTTCGCGCCTACCTTGCCAATTCCACCCATAGGTTCTTTTCCACCAACCCGGGTCATTTCTCTCATTTTTAATCATTATTCTGGCTTGGGAAGAAGCAGTTCTGTAAGTCGAATTAATTATCAATTCATAATTCCACCCTTTAGAATCAAGTCTAGATACGAGATCTTGTATGAAATTTAACTGAAAGGGTTCTGTTAAAGTCACCCCATTCGCACATTCCCAACCAAGACCATCGGATGCCGGGTTCGAACTACTTATAGTGCTAGGGTCAATTAAGGCATCAGAAGTATCTATTTCAGCAGGTTCGCCGGAGTAATTTTCAAAATTATCACTACTACCTCCATCGGATTCCACTAAGTCCCTAGAGGAAACTCCCATTTTTTTCTTTAATTCAACAGATCCCAATGTACTATCAGATGTCTTGAATTCACAAGACCAGATCTCATTTGCTTTCGGTATTTGTTCAGAAGAACCATTGTAGTAAGCAACTTTATAACCCGCTATTCTATAAGCCATCTCTTCTGATGACAATGATTCCACGTCATAAATGTTTTCCGCCCCAGAATCATAGGACTGAATGAAAACTTTGTAAAAATAAAAGTCTCCAGAAGGACGGCTTGCTTGAGAACAAATGTGGGCTTCTGGTTGTTTTGGCAAATCACCAAACATCTCCCTTGCGTTTCTTGCCGTATCTCTGTCTCTTAAGAGGTTAATCAGGTCTTTGTTGCTTCTTATACTATTTGGTATTTTGAAATCAGCCATCATCATTGTCCTCTTGAATTTGATCAAAGATTTTGGCAAAATCTTTATCAGATAATTCATCGTCTTTTTCGCTTTTAGACATCAAACTGCATAATTTAACTAACTGTTCATTGGATCTCTGTAATGTTTCCACATATTTGGCAAGAGTGATTCCTATTTCTTTATGTCTTGCATCGTCAACTGCTAGCCATTTTATTGCATCGTCTAAAAGTTCTCGAGTTATTTCTCTATCATCTTCAATGTTTTTTATCGCTTTTTCTATTTGTTTTTTACTGTTCATGTTAATAATTAGGATTTAGTTAAATTTTACCATCATCCCAATCTTTTTTAAAATCTCTATATCTTCCTCGCATTTTGTTCAAATGCGTAACTACTTGCTTCGTATTCATACCAGTTAGTTCTCTAAGATAGAGATAGATTGCTTTTTTATTAAAAATCTCTATTTCATCCACGGAAGACATTATGATCTTGACTGCTTCATATACTTTCCGTTCCGCTTCTTTTTCAAAGTCAACATCCCAAGTTTCTATCTCTTTCCACAGTTTGGACCAGAATTCTTTCTCTACGCGGTCACGATAATATTGATCACCGGGGTCAATAAAAGTGGTTTCTAACTCCAACTCAGCATCTTCGTAAGGAACTTCTCTTTGAAGTCGTTTTGTGTTTTTCTTAACTTTGTGTATAAACCAGTTTTTGGTAATAACACTAAAATAAGAAAATGCTTTAGATCCACGATGAGGATCATATTTATCTAAAATTGTTGTAAGCCAAACTTTACACTCCATTCTTAGCTCATCGATGTTTGGTAAGTTTGTAAATTTATAGGAAAATACTATCTTATCAACCATTTGATTGAATGCTGGTTGGATCCAGTCTATATAAAGTTTTTCTTTTTCTTCTCTATTTTCGCTGGTACAAAAATCAAGGATTGCTTGTTCGTGTTCCAGCGTAAAATACATCTTGCTCTTGTTTTTCTTCTTCTGTTTCCGGGCCATCTTCTACCTCTATCTCCAAAGGATCAGTTATATTTATTATGTCTCCATATTCTTCTGCTAGAATTGTGACAACGGCGTTAGTGTGTTCCATTAAAAACTTTAATGTCTCATCGCCGTAAAACATCTCCAAGGAGTAAACTTTTCTAAGATGCTCTTTATAGTTCGAAACTATCTCTACTAGGTCTCCTAGATTTTGGGATACATAGGATAGTCTCTGGGATTGTTCTCTACTGAACCAGACTAGCAGGATGTTCGCAAGAACGGAAATACCAAGGCTTGAAGCCAACCAAATTTCAATCGTCATAAGTTTCCCTTTTTGCTTCTTTTTTTGCATCCTTCAGAATGGCTCTATTCTCTTCTATAGCGCGTTTTACTTCATCGCCTACCTTACCACCCTCTTGCTTTTGAGAACGCTTCAGAAAGGGCATTTGCGGCACTCTATGAAAGTGTTCGGACTCACATTGGGGACAACAATCTTCACTCTCAGTCATCCCGTGATAAATCTCAAAATGACTAGAGCAAGTTCCGCATCGGTAAATGTATTTAGGCACTACTGGACGCTCGTTTCTATTTCTTCTTTGTCACCACTGTTGACTTGAACAACAGGTGGGTTCATAATTACTAGTTGATTTGAGTCATCAATTTGCACTTCAAACCCCTCAAACATAGGAACGATATCGGTTTGTTCCATAAGTGATTTTTGTAAAGCCATCATGATTGCTCCGATAGCTTGGTTACTTAATTTATAATTCATTTTTTAACTCCTGATTAATATAACATACAGGTGGTCCCTGCAATTTGTGTTTGGTGGAAGTGTTTCTTGATTTAAAGATAGATAGAACTTCCGATTGTCTATCTGTTAGGCTAGAATAACTACCGGCAAAATTCATTGCCCACTCTAGTTCCTCGTAAGTTGCGCCGAGTTGATCTTCGTCTCCACGATCGTCATCCCACAGACCGTCAGTTGGCTTAGCGCTTTGGATAGATTGAGGAATCCCTAAGAAACTAGCCAAACCATATACTTCTGATTTTAATAGATCTGCTATTGGGGATAGATCAACCCCGCCGTCGCCAAACTTAGTAAAGAATCCTACGCCGAAGTCTTCCACTTTGTTTCCGGTCCCAACAACAAGATAATTCTTGTTATTGGCTTGAGAATAAAGAGTGCACATTCTTAATCTAGATTGCAAGTTTGCTTTACTTAGGTCTGTTATTGGACCAACAGACGACAACATAGTTTCGTAAACATCTGTCAAGTCTATAACTCTTCCGCTTGAATTATCAAATTTTGACAAAAAATTAATTTGCTCATTAGATCTACTGTATTGGCTTGACTCTTGATTAATGGGCATGTTCAGTAGCAAGGTTGCTTCTCCCGTTAGACAACATAGGGTTGAGACAAGAGCAGAGTCTATTCCGCCAGAAACCCCAACCACGAATCCAGAACAGCCGGATTCTTCAAGACGTGACGCTAGCCACTCCACTATAGTATTTACAATTTTATTTGAATTCATTTTAACTTCTCTTTTCAACTTGTTCATTAATCCACCGAAAAGTCTCTCTCATCCCTTTGATCAAAGGTTGGGACACAACCCACCCTATGTTTTCTTCATATAGTTTATTATCAGAATTTCTACCGTTAACACCCACAGGGCATTTATGACCATATTTTGCTTCGAATTCTTCTCCATCTATGTTATGAATAGATAAGTTTTTGCCCGATAGATCAATTGCCATTTGAGCAAAATCATTGATGGCTATCATTTCCTCAGAGCCAATGTTCACTGGGCCGGTAAAGTCTGATTGCATAAGTCTGTATGTTGCTTCAACACACTCATCGATATAAAGAAAAGATCGTGTTTGTGTTCCCGGACCCCAAACCTCAACCGATCCGCCTTCAGGAGCCACTGCTGCCTTTCTGCACATAGCGGCAGGGGCTTTTTCTCGTCCACCGTCCCAAGTTCCATAAGGACCAAAAATGTTATGATATCTTGCAATGCGAACATCTAACCCTTTATTACGCATGAAAGACAAGAACATTCGTTCTGAGAATAATTTTTCCCAACCATATTCAGAATCTGGATTTGCAGGATAGGCACTGCTTTCAACACAGTTAGGGTTATCAGGATCCATTTGATTGTGCTCTGGGTACATACAGGCGGAAGAAGAATAGAAAACTCTTTTAACACCTTTTTTCGCGGATTCGTGTGCGACATTCAAATTAACCAGAGCAGAATTGTGCATAATGTCTGCGTCATTTTCACCCGTAAACACAAACCCTGCTCCGCCCATATCGGCTGCTAGTTGATAAATTTCATCCATCCCTTCATCAATCACAGCCGCAACGACATAGGGATCTCGTAAATCACCAATAACAAAATGGTCGGCAACTTCCTCGACGTGATGGAATTCATTGTATTTCAAATCAACTCCTCTTACCCAATAACCTTTGGCTTTCAAAAATTTTACCAAGTGGCCGCCAATAAAGCCACCCGCTCCACATACTAACGCTTTTTTCATTTTTTCTCCTTAACGAACAAATAGTTTTCTCCATCCATTATTTGCTTTAAACTGTATTCTAGTGATTTCATAAATTCTACAGCATCTTTTGGCTTGTGCCCTCTATATCCTAGAGCTTCTGGGTTTAGTTCTACCACTATTATAGGGTTTTGCTCTAGTAAGGTTTTCTTAGCTCCATATAAAGCTTCTGGGTCGTAGCCATCGATGTCAATCTTTATAGCATCTGGGATAAAGTTGTTTGTTTTGCAGAAGTGATCTATAGTTATAAAATCAAAATTTTGATCTAGCACTTTTGTTTTCCAAATCATTTGTAATCTGTCTTTATGAACTCCAACTTTATCACTAACTGCTTGTTTGTAAACCGAACAGTTACTAACATTATTATAATTTAATGTTCTAATTAGCATTTCTGAGGTTGGTGTTGGCTCAAAGCAAACAACTTTTCCTTTATGTGCTAACTTAGAGAACAAAACAGAATACATTCCAATATTTGCCCCAATATCTAAAATATTCCAATCAGGTTTGATGCTGTTAACCCAAAAAGTTTTTGTTTGAATTTCGGCTGTTTTATACCAATTTTCATGAATCCTGTAGCCTTCTAGCAAGATAGACCCATAATTTGGATAATGAACATTTATATCTTTAACTATCATCTTTTTCTCCTTTATTTATTTTTGGAGTAAAAAAACCAACTCCAGAATTAATTTCACTTTGTTCAATGCAATAATGGGTGTAATTTTTACTTCCACCATAAATTAAATTAATCTCTTTTTCAACAAAATTGAAATCCAATGACTTTCCTTTGTATTTGTCAAAATGAAATTTAGCTTGACCATTTAGATCGGGAACATAAAAATCATGAATTATAATAACTGGTTTTACGTTTTTTTCAGCTATTGTTCTAAGTTCATCTAAAAGAGGCCAATAGTTTCCCCAATGAGCATCAAGAAAGAAACAAACTCCTTTTTGTTCTTGTTGCAAATTTTTTCGTATAAGATCTACACTGTTGCGGTTTTCTATAATAACATTTTTATTATTAATATTGTTTTGTTTTGCTTTATTATAAAATGATTCATTTATTTCAGCCGAATAAACTCTTTCAAAAACTTCAGATAATAAAGATGTGCTAATCCCTATATGAGTTCCTGTTTCAAAAAATGTTTTTATTTCAAACCTTTCTTTTAATTTTTTAGTTTCTTCCATAAGAAACTTATCACTATATGCTGGTTTCATTTTAATACTCCCTTCTTTGTTAACTCATAGTTAACAAACTCTGTGTTGTTGTGTCCCCATTTTATTTCCGAATTTATTTCAAAGCCGTCACCAACTAACTCCATTATTTTTTCTCTATCATAATATTCCGCCCAAGGACAACCAAAGTCTGTGAGGTTTCCAAATTTTTCAAATGATGGTTTTCCGGCTGTTTCCCATCTTTCTTTTGGATACATAAGAAAAACAACCTTTGCATCCGGCGTCAAAAATCTATTAAAATTTTTAAATTCTTTTTTTGCAAACTCCAAGGGGACATGATGCAGGACTCCGTGAGAATAAAGCGCTTGAAAATTTCTAGGCATCTCTTGGTTAATGGGATCTTTAAGTACAATGTAGTCAAATTTATTTTCGTCATATTTATCTGCTAAAAATAATCTGTTAATTCTTTTTAAAAAATTTATTTGCGCGTCAGTTATGTCAACATATGTCCAAGATTTAGCATAGCGTTGATAAATCATTCCATCAAAACCAAGGCCACTACCTACCTCTACTACATCTTTACCCTTAAACATCTTACAATATTTTTTATATTCCCATCCACGTTCGTTGATCGAAAAAGTAGTTAGTTTCATATATTCCTGCAGTAATCGTTCATCACTTAGAGCGTCTAGTTCTTCTAATTTTATTGCGCCGGCGGCGGCGGGCATTTGCTGCCATTTGTTCTTGTTTTTTTCATAATGTTCCATTTTTTAAAATCCAAGTTCTTTTTTACGAAGTTTTATTTGCTCTGCTTCTTTTATAGAGTTTGATATGTGTTCTTTGTAGTTGACACCATATTTATCTTTACACAACACGTCAACAAGAATATCAACATCAAATTGATAATCTTTAAATAATAGATTGTAATTTTTTTTATTCTTTAATAATATCTCTGCTGCTATATCGGACAAGTTGTAAATCATATAAAGACAACATAATTTTAATTTCTTTATTAATTTTTGCTCATCTAAGTGTTCATCCGTATCTCTATAATGATCCTTAACGAACAATACATCACATTGCCAATGTTGTCCTGTTTTTGTTTGAGTGTGGTCGATTTGCACAAATGGAGATGGAAGCGCACGTTTAGAATATTTCAGAAGACCACCAATTGAACAAATGGTGTAACCCTGTTCTATCATTTTTAACCCTACATCTACTAACGAATTACTTGTTCTACCTTGGGGCCTATTTACATGGACCTCCAATTCTACAGCGTAAACGTTTTTATTTTTTAATGTTTGTAAGCAACCCTCAAGACATGCTGCGTTTGGTTGATCTATATCTATTTTTATAAAATCAACATTACCTTTATCTTTCAAATAATCATCTAAAATTATTTCTCTATCTGTCCAGCTAGTTTCGAACCCTACATATTTTTCAGATTCACTGTTTTGATATTTATTAATGCAATAACTTGTCCAAGTTCGATGCCACCAATTATCGTTTGTGAATTTTAATTTATCTTCTTCGGCTCTCTTCATATATTCTTTTGGGCCGGTCAACATAGCAGGCTCTATGATGTAAGTTCCAGCCTTAGATTTATAAAACTCTTGTAATCTATAGCACTCTTCATTCATAGCATCAAAACCAAAAACAGTCAAGTTTTTACCAAAATAATTCTCCATCATCTGGAGTAGACCAGTTCTTTCCATGTTACTGCATCCTGCGTCCACATAAACAAAAGGATCATCATCTAAAATTCCTGATGAATTTATTAAATTAACGAAATTGCTCATTTTGTTGCTCCTCTTATAAGATATTTAAATAAGTTACCATAGCAATGTTTTATTTCTTCTATTACCACTCCTCTTTCTTTAATTGTTACATCGTAGCCATATTTCGCTAACATTACAGCAAATTGTAGTTGTTGCGACTCTTCTAACATAGTAGAGTCTCTTTTGTATGTTACGTAATCAAAAACAATTGGTTCATTAATGTTGTTTTTTTCAATAAAATGATTGAACTGATTTACTAGGTGTTTCTTATTCATCTCATCAGTTGCTTTACAAACCAGTGGATCTATTCCTTTCTTAAGCGCATAGTGCCCGAGTGCCCTATTGTCTCTAGGAAAGCAAGGGCCACCAAAACCGAATCCGAAACCCAAATATTTAGATGATATTCTAGAATCAGAACCGACTGCTTTCAGAACAATGTCTGGGTTGCACCCTGATGCGTTGCAGATGTCCCCAACCATGTTGGCAAAAGAAATCTTTGTTGTTAAAAAGCAATTTAAAGAAATCTTACATATTTCCGCTTCTGTTCTGGACATCCTGCAAATTGTTGGAGTGTTTTCTGTCATTAATTCATAGTGCCTTTGGATAATATCGCCAGAACTTTTATTTGATTCACCAATGAGAACCATGTCTGGAATTCTTTGGTCTCTCAAGATTGTTCCTTGTGCAATGAATTCTGGATTGTATGAAACCTCATAATTTAGGTGCCCAACTCTATCTTGAATTTGATCACAATATTCCGGCATTGTTGTGCAACAAATAACAAGTTGTTTAGTGCTTTTTTGCGGACCCAGTTCTTTCAAATTAGTAATTAAATTTTCAACTTGTGTATGATTGTATTCACCATTGGGAAGGGACGGCGTTGCCACAACCACATAAATGGTATCACTAAATGATATTGAATGATTTAGATCTGTAGTTGCTGTAAAGTTCGAGCAAACATTTAACATCTCATTAACACCGGGCTCTTGTGAGCAAAACTTTTTAGAATTTATTAAATTCACATAGTCCTGATTTATGTCTACTCCCAGCACTTCAAATCCTGCTTTTTCTAATGTAAGGGCAAAGCAAAGGCCCAATTTTCCAATTCCAATAACAGAAATTTTTTCCATTTTTAACCTCTTGATTGTTGTATAGTAATGTATGTTCTCTCTAATTTCATATATGCCAGCTTTTCTTCATCATTTAAGTTCTCAAACATGAATTCTGCATCTCTAAAATTATAATTTTTCATTTCAAAGTTTTCTATAAAAGAAATTTTTTTAATTTTATTTGATATTTTTTCTTCTACGGAATTACCATGCATGCCCCAGAATTCATTATTTTTATAAGGCAAATCTTTAAAATATAACCATACATAGGGTCCGTTTGCTTCCCTATAGTTTCTTAAATCACCACTGGTTCCGACTGCTGATCCTTCGTGATCTATATGATAAATGTTACCTATCAACTCAAAATTAAAATCCGATGACGAGAAAATCCCTGCGGTATCATTTATAGTCTCTAGGTCGAAAGCGGACCATAAAATTCTTGAATCTTTATGAATCTTAACAAACCTAACACTTTCATCATAACCAGTTAAGTTTTCAAAAGTTTTTTTAGTTGCCATTGTAAAATCCCCAGAACCATCAATATAAGGAGATTTCCCCACTGGGTTTTCGTTGAAAACGGCATTCTCCAAAGACTTAGAAGTTAGAGATTTCAACTTATGAAATCTTATGTCTCTTCTTTCTGCTCTATAAATGCAGTTATCCTTAAAAAGACCTTTACTAATGAATTCTACAACATTGTCATCATAAAAAACGTCAGCATTAGAGCAAATTAAAATGTCGCCAGTTGCTTTTCTTATTCCAATGTTTTTTGCAAAAAACTCCAAAAAAGTCATGTATTCAAATTCACCACAAAATTTACTATGAGTTTCATTATCAACAACATAACATTTTATATCGTCAAAAACTTTGGATAATTTTTCAGACAATAGGGGTTTGTCTTCTAGAGGGTTCCATTCAATGAAAATCACCTCTACTTCAGCACCTAATTTTGTTAATTTTTTTATGTTATATTTAGTTGTAAGAATTAGTCTTTCATCAAAATAACCACCATAATTATCATTCTTGCCTGTTAAAATAATACTACATTTCATCTAGTTCATCCATAAACTTTAAGTAATTTTCATGCTGCTCTTTAGATAAATCTAAGGCATCAATGAAACCAGCAAATAACTTTTCATCAGAAAATTTGGTCAAAATAATTTCCTGTAGTTCTTCTGCTTGTTTCTTATATTCGTCCCACTTATTATGGACCATCCTGAGTGTCATTTTGTAAGATCCTTGGTCTGCGTAGGCCCATTCGGACCCCTCAACCAAAACGTTTTCCCAAACAACATCAGGTTGAATTTTATCAAGTTTATGATCTACATTGGCAAAATAATCTTTGCCATCATGCCTAAGGAAATCAAGTTGACCGGACCAACCAACAGAGACTACGGGCAATCCTTCTCGAGCGGCTTCAAATAGTGGTAAGCCAAAGCCCTCACCATGTGCGATACTAACTATTGACTTTATCTTTGGATGACTGTAGAGAAAACTCATTTGCCCAGATGACAAATCTCCATGCAATAAAGAAACAGAACATTTTCTATCCGGATATTTTTCCAAAATTGCTGATAGTGTTTTCTCTGTTGCTTCCTTATCTATTCTAGAATTGTTCATTGTACTGCCTTTTATTATCAGGCCCACTTCTTTGTCTATGAACTCTTCAACAAACCAGACAATCGTGTTAACTAGATTTTTTCTTTTACTCAATTGGCAAACTGTTAAAAAATTAAAATCATTTTTTGGTTCAAACCCAACAATCTCTTCAGTTTCAGAACGCGGGGTTGTTTCCCAAACAACTTCAATGGGGGTCTCTAAACTATAATCTATTTTTTCTTGAGTTCTATTATTTATGGCCTCGACTACTGTTGACTCATAAACATCCTTGGAGTGGTTAGACACAGTAAGTATCTTATCCATTATTTCATTGGCATTTTTTAGCCACAGTGGTGCCACCTTAGTGGTTTCTATGCCAGCAGTGTAACCAAAATTGATCGGTGCTAATTTTTGAAATTCATTTGGGATAGTTATTTGGAGTGATAAATCAAATTGAATTTCTTTCTTTTGAATTAAAATTTGTGTTTCAATTATTCTTTCATCCATCCAGTTTCGAAATTCACTATCTTCCCAGACCCAACCGGATCTACCCCAAGGAATTGGTTGAATGAAAATCTCATATAGATCCTCTCTAGATCTCAAGGCTCTCAAAGCGAATCTTGCCTGTTCACCATAGCCAGTTTGGCTTAAGCAAGGCGCTCTAACAAAAATCTTTTTTCTCATGCAATCTCCTTAAAAGTAATTCCGTTATAATTTGTTCTGGTGTTCCAAGAACCCTCTTTGTCATAAACATCTAACAAAAAATCTACCCATTTTGATTGAAAATTATCAAAGTTGTAATTTTTATTTACATGTTGTCTACCTAACTCTCCTAGTCGCAACCTTTCATCTTCGCCCATATCATAAAGATTATCTAAAGCTGATAGAAAATGGTCTTTACTAACCCTATCTTCATAAATGTAAGGTACTTGCTGGGAGCCTATGATAGCTTTGGAAACCGGGAAAAGAGGAACGCCAAAGGGACCTCCGTCACCAATGATCTGCTCTTGTAAGCCTCCAGTCATTGTAGCAATTATTGGTGTGCCACAAGATAGTGATTCTAGAGTTGCTAGTCCGAAACCTTCAGCATCAGAGATTGTTGCAGTCACATCTGCCATATTATAAAAAAGATTCATCGCCTCTAAGGGAATTGGAGTACTAGAGAACAACACTTGGCGATTATTGAGCCCTAGATGACCTGATATGTGTTGAAGGTCTTGTCCGTTGCTATCTTTTGGGTTAGTGTGCATTATTAATTGCGCTTTGTCATGAAAGCCTCTCTTGTCGAGCCAAGCTTTCCACCACCACAGAAGGGTTCCAGACTGTTTTCTTCTTGCATTCCGGTTATTCCAAAAAACAACAAATTTATCCAGATCTTCTTCTGCTTGGAAGTGTTTCTTTCTTAGTTCTTTTCTTTCCTCTTTTGTTTTAGAAACAAAAATGTCTCCACGAACAGCATGTGGTAAATAAGTACATGGCACATCCGGAGAGACATTTCTTACTATATCATCAGTTAACTTAGATATTGAGACAATATAATCATTTGAATCATAAAACTTTTTATTAAACATTGGGAAAGGATAATTGTCCCAAACATGATAATAAACAATTGGACATAACGGTCTAATTTCATTTTCCATCAGCCATAGCCATTCGTAAAAACGAGGATCAGTCATCATCCATAGAATATCAGGTTTCTCATTACGCAATAGAGACCTAAGCATATCTGGATTGCCATATCCATCAACTGGCATGATTCTCCAATCTTCACCGTAAGGCTCTACGGCCTTTAGGGTGTAATCTTGATGTTTTATAGCACCACCCAAAGAGAAGACTTCGAACTTTTCTGATTGGAGCAATGCTTCTATAACATAGCGTGTTTGAGTACCCACCCCAGATGGAGAAAGAGGATGGTCACCTATTGTTAGAACTTTAATTTTTTTAGACATACGGATCCTTATCAATTTAACTATAATATAACACCCTAGAGATACAATGTCAAGAAAAAAAATAAAAAATTTTAATTTATTTTTGCATTTTCAGACATAGTGTCGAGAATTCGGGAATTTACGTAAATAAAGAATCTTTATTAAAGACGATCTTTGCTCTTGCATTGTCAAGTTTACTGAATTACTTGCAATGTTCTGTCTGGTAAAACTCGCATTTAGAGCAGGATTTCCTGTTTTTTATCTTTAAGCCTGATTTGATAGATCTACAGCCATCTGTGAGAAGTTTGGTGGCATTATTGGTTTTTCTTGTTCCAGAAGTTACACGAAATATCTCAACCCTATCTTTCTTTGCAGTTCTTTTTAGGAGACCAAAATGAGTCTCAACATCTTTTGGATCAATTCCATGTTTCTCACAGAAAAACTTCTTATAGAGGGTCAATTGATAGGTCACAAGGCGTTCAGATCTTTTTTCGGCATCCCAACCCCATGAACAACTCTTCCAGTCTAAAATGTGGTATTTGCTGTCTTCAGTTTTGATTACCAGATCTATGAAACCCTTGAGGTGCCACTTGTAGTTCAACTCTTCAATTGTTTGATAAAGTTTTTCTTCTGTTGAGAACACTTCGTAGTTCCCAAAGTGCTCCTTTAGCTGAGGAAAAACAGAAGGGGATATCTCTCTTCCCTGTTGTCTCATATCTGTTATCATCTTGTTGTCTGGTTTTTCTTCTAGTTTCTTCAATTCAACAAGAAATGCTAAATCAAAGTGTTCATCGTAGTCAACCGGATCCAGTTCGCCTTTTGCAATAAACTCACACACACTGTGAATTGCAGTCCCAAATGCAGTGAAAGCATTACCGGTAAATCCGTTAATGCCATCTATGTATTTTAATTTATGTTTAAACGGGCACTCTGCCCAAGTTTTCAATTCTGAAAACGAAATGTGTTGTTTTGTCATTAGTCCTCCAAATGAACAAGTTCGTCGATTATCCTATAGAGAACAGGACTCATCTTTTGTAAAGAATCTTTGTCTCCAATAAAATACTCCTCAAATCCTCGGGCAAAATATTCGCTAACTGACGTTGCAGCATAGCCCGAAACAAAAATGTTTACGACCATCTGATTTAAGATGTCGTACCCAATAGTCTTATATAAAAAATCATCAATTTGTCTATTATATTCAATGTCTGTTGTGAAATCTTGAGGTAAATCATACATTTCATCCAACAAATTGGCAAGAGATGTTCTTTTTATTTTAAATTCTCTCTGTAGCTTACCCGAGGAATAGATTAATTCTTGATTATTGACTTCTACAGCGTGTGCTAGTTCATGAATAATATCATCTATCATATCCATTTCCTCATCTTGATCGTTTGTGACATAGATTGCCCCATCTTCATAGAAAGCATTTATTTCCCTTTCTGACATTTCCGGAAATTGACCTACGTAAATTACATCTATTCCAGTTGTCAGATGAAAAGGGATCCTAGCACTGATATAGTTGAAAACAAAATCATCGTTAACCATATCCGGTGTCCGATCTTTTATGAAAACATCAACCCCACTAAGATTAAACATATCCTTTAGTTTCCTTCCTTTTTTTGCCGATTCTGAAATCCAACTCATTTTATTCACCGTTAATTATTATTAATATAACATAAAAGAATTAAGTTGTCAAATTATTTGTCTGTCTTCATAATCCAATCGGCTATCGGAAGGACAACATTCCAGTTTGAATTTGGACTTTTCATATGGTGTTTCCAATGCCAAGGCTGATACATTTTGGCCCAGTTTGGATTTCGGTGTCCGTAGTTGTGCAAAATAAAAAACGCTATTGCATAAGTAACCGTAGCGAAATAGAACATACAATTAATATAAAAAATAGGGAGGTGGATAATAGCAAGGAATAGTAGACCAAACGTCTCGATGAAAGACATTCGAATATCAATGAAATTGTTCTTTTTAGCAACGACATGGTGATCCCTCAGGTGATAAGCAAAGAAACTATCTTTTTTCTTACCTCTTACATGAAATAGATACTTGTGTACCCACCACTCCAAAAAACTTGCATAAATCGTTCCTAAAATAAACCCCAGCACTATCTGTTTAGCCTAATCTTTGGTGCCTTGGTTGATTTCAACACATCTTCTATCATTGATTCTAGATCAGATGTAAACTTAGTTGCTTTGTCTCCATAAATACTCTCGGCAGTGTGTACAATAGGGTTACCTTGGTACCAAGAATCTCCATAGCCCTGATCGATAACATATTGATCTCCGCTACGATTTATATCAATGGTATACCGATCTCTTCCTAAATTTAAATCCAGAGCGTATCCCCATCGCACATTAGATGGGTTCCTAGTGTCTTCTGGGCGGATTCCTGCCAGCCTTGCGGACAAGTTATGTTTCTTGGCCAGTGCATTTGCACGGCGCTGTAGCATACTATTAACTGCTGATACTAGACGACCCTGTGAGGTTGGAGCCTCAGACATCATAGATTCTAATTCTTCTTTGATAATTTTTTTTAATTGATCTTTTGTAACTTTCATAATAATTTTGCGGCCGCTGTTGCAAGTTTACTCCGCTCTCCTTTTCTAAATGTAATATGGCCGGCAAGTTCACTTTCTTTAAACTTTTCAACCGCGTAAGTTAATCCATTACTTGTTTCATTAGTGTAAACATTGTCGATTTGCTCAATGTCTCCCGTTAAAACAATCTTGGTATTCTCGCCAATTCGAGTGATAATCGTCTTGACTTCATGCGCCGTGAGGTTTTGTGCCTCGTCTATAATTACAAACGCATTAGAAATTGACCGCCCTCTTATGTAAGTTAATGCTTCAACTTCTATTTTTCCTTTCTCAACATAGGCCTCCAACATCGTTCTGTCGTCACCCATCAGATGGCGGATGTTGTCTTGGATCGGTTTGAGCCAAGGAAGCATTTTCTCTTCCATCGTTCCCGGAAGGAATCCAATGTCCTTTCCTAGAGGCTGCACAGGGCGTGAAATAATGATCCTACGGTATTGGTCACCCTTTCCCCCTAGTCCTTGTTCCAAACCTGCTGCTATGGCCATTAGCGTCTTTCCAGAGCCTGCTTTACCTATAAGAGACACCAAGGGTATCTCATCATCGAACAAAAGGTCAAACGCAAAGGATTGCTCTTTGTTTCGAGGAAGGATGCCCCACATTAATTCGTTTTTTAGGTCTCTGATGTGGTTCAGTGGTTTACTATAGTCAGAAAACCTAGATAATGCTGTCTTCTTTTCATTACTAGAAGCGACTAACATTACAAATTCATTTGGATATAGTTTGACATTTTGTTCCAAGCACACTTCTTCATCCAAATAAACGTCATCACCTAGATAAAACTGATTCACTTGCTCTTCATCTACAAGAAGTTTAGTAAAACCTTCATAGATCTTATCAGCATCGTCGACCACTTTAGAGTTTGAGTAATCTTCAGTCAATAATCCCAAGGAGTCTGCTACAACTCTCATATTGATATCTCTAGATACCACTATTGTTTTTCTTTTTGGATTTTCTGCTTTGATTGTTAGTGCTGTTGCAAGAATAATGTGATCGGACATCTTGTGAGATAAGTCTCTTGGGAGCTCACTAAGGGCTATTTCAGACGCTTTGATTACACGAAGCACCCCTAACCCTTTAGAGAGCCGAACACCCTTAGAAAGGCTACCAGCGAGCCTTAGAGAGTCAAAGTTTCTTATCGCTTGTCTTGCATGGTGACCGACAGAATCCTGTCGCTTCTTATGGAGGTCAATCTCCTCGAGGACTTTTAGTGGAACGATTATATCGTTGTTCTGAAATTTATAAATGCAGTTTGAATCTGTCAGAAACACACTTGTATCTATAATGAAATTTTTTTTAGCCATCTCTACCTCTGAGCGTTCGCTCGATTATTGGTTTTATTTTTTTTATCAATCTTTCATTTAAATCGTCCGCCCAATTACGAAGACCATCAAGAGTTTCTTCATTTGGTAATTTCCAATCCTTTAATGCTACAAAGTTATCTATTGGGCCCGGATTTGAAAAATCACCTAGAGTAGGATCCAATTTCAAATATAGAAATTTCATTACTGATTTGGGTGACATTCTTGCGGTTCGGTCGCTACCTGCATCAAAGAAGGTAACTCTTATCTTTGTTTTATCGCCTATCTGAACTGTTTCAATTTTATTAAGGGGGTTTAGAATATTACTATCTTCGGTTTTACGGAGACTTAAGCGCCATTTGCGAGCATCTTCATTTTTTACAAGTTCTTCCAACTGTTTTATTACATTATTTGCTTGTTGTTTGGAGCCAATGTTTAGATTTCCATCTTTGATAAATTTAAAGTATTCTTGAAGGTTTGTTATTCTCTCTGATATCTTTTCTGGTTGGAAGGGGCCTTCAGGTTCTGTGGTTTCAGGCTCTGTGCCTTCAGGCTCTGTGCCTTCAGGTTCTGTGGTTTCAGGTTCTGTGGTTTCAGGCTCTGTATCGGTTGGTTCTTCCTCAGGAAGAATTTCATCCAATTCATCGCCAGACAGTTCTGAAACTTCTACCGGAACAATGGACTCTTCATCCTTGGGGATTTCTACCTCAGAATTAGAAATCTCAGAAGTAACCCCTAAATATTCTTGCATCTTAAAGGAAATATCAAGCAACTCTTCTTGGATTTTTGCCAATTGTCTTTTAGAAATCATCCCATCTTTTAAATCATTATAAATGTCTATTAAATAATCGGCCCTGAATTTCTTTATTGCTTTATCAAATAATTTTAATGCCTTCACACTGCCTTTTTTTGCTTCGGGCTGGAATGTTGCAGTTTTAGGAAAAAATTGTTTAATTTTATCTATCTCGGCACGAATTCGATCCACATAAGAACTTAATCTTCTAAAATCCCCTTTTTCTTTTAATTCTATATCTATCGATCTAATTATGGGGTTTATAGAATCATAAGCATCTTCGATTATTTCTATCTTATCTTCTTTTGTTAATTCTGGTACTCCTTCTGATTCTGTTAGGCTCAGGGAGATTTCTTTAGTGTCTTTGTAAGTTTGGCTTATGAAACCTTGCAAAGATATAAGGTCGTTGACTAGCTCTTCCTTTGCTTCCTCAGAGTCTCTTCTGGTTGCTGTTACATTTATAAATTCTTTGATTTTATTATTTATCGACCTGATCTTGGATTCTATATATCTAAGATCATATCGTAATCTTCTTGTGGTTGATTTATTAACCTTTATTCTTTCATTCTTTTTTTCTTCCGTGACCCTTTCACGACTTAAGGCGGCAGATTGCTCTTGGATTTCATCTAAAGAACCCAGCAGGGCCATTAAGATTTTTTGTTGTTGGTATAAAAATGGCACTCTCAAAAAATATTTAGTAAATCTTTCTTTAGATTCTTTATAGGATTTGAAAATTTCTGTAAAATCAGCTTTTAAATCATCTGGTAATTCCTCTATGGAGGCTGTCCCAGTGGAGTCGGTTGTTGAATCTTCACCTTGAGGTGTCTCTTCTTCCTCAGTATCGGTTGATGTTAACTCCGGAGGTTTTTCAACATCAATCCCTTGTTCTTCATCGGGTTCTTCTTCATCCCTTAACCACTTCATGAAGGGCTTACCGATTTCATAATTACCGATAAATGGCACTGCTTCAGGCACTTTGGCTTCTTCAAGTTCTTTTATTTTGGCTTTGAGGTCAGGGTACCTTTCTGCTACTGTTAAAATATTCTGCATCAATTTTTTAAAACCGACATCTTTTAAAATTTCAAGGGCAGCATCTTTTTCAAATTTTGCTTTAACTAACTTTTCGTAATTCTCTTCTCCAAGAATTTCTCTTCCTATTGCTTCTCCGCCCTCTGCTCCTGTTTTTTCCCAAACTGATTGAACCAACCAATCTACTGGGGTAAAAAGTACCTCTAGAACCCACGCAGCAGGATCACCAATGCCAAAAAGTTCGGCGCCATCTTGAGCGATGTCAGCAATCTGTCCGCCGACGGGTACTTTTCTGATTACTTTCATAAACCAAGGCTTTGCTTTTTGAGCCATTTGGGCTTTTATGAATTCGCTCAAGAGTTTTGCTAACCCTTTAAGGTCAGAAGTTGTCTCTGGTTGTGTCACATTGGATTGATCTGTACTTTGCTTAATGACAGACGAAAATCTCTTATTCATTTTATCTATAAACACTTTTCGTTGCTGTGGTGTCAATTGCTGAAACAACATCGCGTTGGGGATATTTTTTTTCACCACTTCCATGTCTGGGTCTTCAACATCTATTTTTAATGCCGCCTGTATCATTTTCTGTAGGGCTTCTGGTTTGATTTTCCCGTTTTTGGCTTGTGTCGCTATGCGCTGGATAGCACCGTTAATCCTTTGGTTGATAGTTGCTTCAAATAACTCATCTTCATTCAAAACCTCTTGGATAATTAATTTATTAATGATTGACGGATCAGCAACTCTAAGTCTTAAAATCTCTTGGATTAACTGGTGTTTGTAAACTTGTATGACCAAATCTTTCTTATTCATTACTCAATTCCTGTTTTTTTATTTATTAATGTCGAAATTTGATTGATTAGGGCCGCGCCTGATTGACCAGACGCAAATTTGACCAGATCACTAAAAATATCTAAAATCTCCGTCATTTCTTTACTATCAAGGCCTTTTACTTGCCTTATTTCTTTTGAAATCTGCAGTAGCTTAGTGCTAAATTGACCGAGGGCCTTGACATTCTCTTCCGGCTTTGGTTGTTGAATCGCTTTATTTACTTCTTCTTCTATTATTTGCTTAAGTCTTTTTTTAGATATTTTCATATCATCATCTCCGTTAATTTTAAAGCCCCTGCTTTAGTAACTGCTGCTGCTATGTCTGCGTTGTCTTGAATTGCTGAAATGGTTTCATAGGCGGTAACAATATTATCACTAGCTTCCACTATTTGCAGTACTTGATCAAGAATAGAAAAGGCATCACCAGCTAATAAACCTGCTATAATTGAAACAATAGACACAGCAATCTTCATGTTTTCTGGTTCTCTTAATTTTTGTATCACGTTTCTTATCTTACTAATTAACTGGGGTGCTTTTTCTTTTAGTTTATCTTCTAGTTTTTTTAACAAGCCATCCAATGAGGATAAAGCTGTTTCTAAAACCTTTGTTATGGCACTATCTTTAAGTTGTTTAACTGCCGCCAATGTATTTTGTGCAAATGAAGCAACTTTTGTCATAAATTCTTTTAATTCTATCTGTTGTTCATTTAAAAGCCTGACTTCTTCTATTATTTTTCGTACACATTCATTATAAACTTGAATGGCTTTATCTTCGAAAACATTAGAATTATTCCAGCTTTCCATTATCTTTTTCATTTCTTTTGACATGAGTCGGTCCCTAAACTACTATAAATAGAACTAGAAACATTAATGTTCTACTGGTTTCACACCCATTTTGTTGATTTTTACTAGATATTCAAAAAAGACCCTAAGGCTCTCATCGTTCTCTAGTTGAAAGCCAACTGTCCCGACGGATGCTATTTCTTGCAAAGAAATTCCGTGAGCAGCAGCCTCTTGGCACCAATAGAGGATCCCTTTCATTATTTGCATTATTTCAGGATCTGCTTCTGCTTTTGACAGAAAAGACTCCAAGTTTTTATCATTTAGTTTCATTTAATTGCTCCATTGCTTTATTAACTAGCCAAGAGGAAGATTGTGGCTTATCTTTTCCTCCAATCCCCCACAGCATTTGAATACCGAGGTCGTCGCACACTTCCATTTCGGGTGTATTGTTCTTTTTCCTGTCTCCGCCATTTGCGAATGCACTTGGCCTATGGTGACGTAGGGCACTACAGACAGTACCATCGGAATCATCAACAGATGTAACTATTTTCACTCCCTTGATGTTTCCCATTATTTCTGCTCTTTCTTCCCATGGCATAAATACGTAGCCTTTCTTGCGCATCAGCCATTCATCAGAATTAATAACGACAATTACATCGCCCCATTCTGATGCTTCTCTCACCATTCTTACATGGCCAACGTGAACAGGGTCGAATCCGCCACTTACCATTACGGTTTTATTTCTCATTTTTACCTCACAAATTATTTTTATTTTTTCTTTATAAATGGCAACCACTCTCTAGGCACACTGATGTCATGATAAATATCAATTATAGACACAGTTGGTACTTGTGGTTCACTAATTAGTTCCATAAACGCCTCAGAAGGTGTTTTATTGCCTTTCTTTTGATTGCAGCGGTGGCAACAGGTGACTAGATTAAGCCAGCCTCTATTACCCCCTTTTGACTTTGGGATGACGTGATCAAGAGATAACTGCTTGTATTTAAACTGACCGCTACAATATTGACAAGTGTATTTATCTCTCCAGTAAATATTTTTTCTGGTTGGGCTCATTATTATTCTTCTGTTTTGTACATAATTTTTGAGAACTATGACGGATGGAAACAAAAAACGGGCACATGGCCCGTGAGTGTAGTTCTCAACAGGTTGTGCCCGTCCAGTATAGACCATAGAGAAACCTTTCTCTACTGGAATTATTTCGATTGGTCGCCAAGAAGCATCCAATTTTAGTGTCATTAAGTTTCCCACATATTAATTAGGCTTTTGCCATCAGTTTTGACGCCGGTCCATCCGGAGTTAATTTAGACCCAACGGTTTCTGCCATATTAAAATTATCGACAAATGATTTTAACTCTCCAAAGGCTTTTTTATAATCCGGCTCCATTACAACTTCTGTCTTGCCTCCATGACCGTGAATCGCATGAACTTCTCCAATAGAATCATAGACAGTAACACTTGGGTGCTCGCTTAGCCATGTCACTGCTACCTTTCCGTTGTCGAAAACAAAACCTTGTGCAACCCTTCCAGTTCCGCTAATTCCGCTTTCATCTTCTGTTCTGTTTAAATAAAAAATCTTCATTCCATTTTTCCTCTTAGATCCATTCATAATCATCATCGCCATCTGATTCTTCTTCTGGTTCGACTTCTTTCTCATATAAGACCTCATTTTGTTTTAATGTTTCGGGGTTCTCTATTTTATTTACCTCGGAGCCCCTAAATTCTCTTACTACCTCTTGGTGGTGATTTGCTATGAATTTAAGAACTTCAGTAAAAATCAAAAAAACCTCTTGGGAGTAAGGAAGCATATATAAAGTAGATTGTTGAATAATTATTTCCATCCCTATTTGCATTTCAGAATCCTCTATTTCGATGACCCTGTTTTCTCTTAAATAGGCCGGAAAATCCGTTTCATCAACAAAAAACTGCTGTAGTTTTCCAATGTAATATTCTTCTTCTTCTTCGGATTCTAGATCCAGCGCTATACCATTGGCTAACATGCTCTGGATTGTTTTTGAAAAATCGCTCATTTTAATCCTTTTAAATTTAAAATAATTTCTTCAATTATTTTTACTGTCTCAGACGGACCGGTGGTCTCGTAGGACTTACCTAGGCATTTCTGATAGATCTCAAAATCATTGCCATTCTCGTAACACCTATCTCCCACGAACCAAGTTTCCCAATTAGGGAAGTGTTTTAGGCCGTATGTTTTGTCCCATCCTTTTGGGTAAATATCAAATGAGGTATCTCCACCCAGTTTGATAGTTATCTTGTTCGATAAATCTTTGAGTTCCAACATTGATTTTAACTCACTTAGCACCCTCAACCTTATTTTCTCCTCTTTGTCCATCATAACAAATCTTTCTCGCTCATTACTGTTAGCGTTCCTCCCTATGGGACACCAATTAATCATAGAGCCTCTATAGTTTATGAAATGACCTGTGAGCGGGATTGAGTTAGAAGAAATATCAACTTGGGAGTAAATAATTTCTTGCATTAAATTTCGGAAATCTGATTCTCCTAAATGTTTTCTCATTGACATGTCATGGACTAATTTATGTGAACCTGTGGCAAATTCCGGTGGTTTTAAATATTTAGTTCCATTACACGGCAGCAAATGAGTCTTGTATCTACAAGAAGAATTTTTTAGAAAAGTGCCCATTTGTTCCTGCAAATAGTCCAGATCAGAACCAGTTATGATTCCAATGTGGACACCTGTATTTGTTAATTGGTAAAGGCAATTTTCCAATGTTTTTGAATTAAATTCTTTACGAGATTCAGTTAGAGTCCCATCCATATCAAATAAAACAATCTTATTTTTCATTGGACTCATCCTTTAAAAGATTTCCGGTTTTGACCACAAATTTTGTTTTATCTGGTCCGCATCTTCTAACCTTAGTCAGTCCATTTAAATTATTTCTATGCTCGTCTGCTTGTTGAAAATTATCATAATAAGCGACGTTGTGCCACCTTACTCTCTGCGGGTTTGGCAGAATTTTTTCAGTAATCACTGTGTTTTCACTCATACTTTCTCCTGTTTTTTATTTTATGTGTGTAGTTGTTATTATAATATAACCTACGAACCGTTACTTGTCAAGTCTTTTTTCTACCTCACTTTTTGCTTGCTTTATTAGGTCGAGAGCATCGTAAATTTTTTTCTGAAATGGTTCTGCTGTTGCTAAGTAAGCAGATTTGCGTATTTGGTGCTCGGCTTTATCCAATGCTAGCCATATTTTAGTGTTTAATTCATTTTTCATTTTCTACAACCTCTAAATAAATTTCTGGGAGGGTTTCTTCACTGCCGTTAGACCAAAGGACTGTTACATCCCCTCGGTTTCTTCCATCATATGAAAAATTGGTTTTGTCGTGTACTACAGTTACGACCCCTATCATTCCCATATTTAATGAACTTCGAATAAATTCTGACATAATCGCCACACCCACCGAACGCTGTGTGACCAAATCACCGACTTTCATGTATTAACTCCAATTCATAATCTGAAAACTTCCAGATGCCATCTGTTGTTTGAATATAATAAATGACACCACGAAATTCTAGGGATCTATCGATGTCTATCACAATACCAATGCCCTTGTGTTCCCCTCTAACAAAGAAAGGGGCGAACCCTGAGTGCTTTATGGCTACAAGATCCCCTATCTTAAATATAGCAGATTCTTGGGGCATTGTCAAACTTTCTTTTTGTTTATTTTTTCTTTTATATACATGTAATAAAATTACTATTCATTATTAAATAGTTTTTCTGTATTATACCTTTTTAGTAACTTATCAAATTCTCTTATATCTATACCTAGCATTCTAGCACCATCTCTTTTAGATTCACAAATAGATAATACAGTTCTTAGTATAGCATCCTTACAAATAGATGGTAAAGCCTTCCACAGTGGAAAATTATAGAATTTATGTTTTGTGAGTCTAACAGATAATTCTAGCTTTATCGCAATTATCTCTTCTAAAGTTAATGAAGAGAGATGACTTAAAAAAACATTATTAATTCTTTTTTGCTCTTGTAATCTTGAGAGATAGGAGTAATTTTTAAATTTATTTACTTTTTTACTTGACACAGTAACCCCTAAAGGTTATATTATTTATGTAGTTGTTATTTATTCATTGAATCATATTGATCTGTTGAAGGTTCAGATACATCTTTTTGTATTTCATCTTCAAATTTATCAAAATATAATTTCATGTTTGTGATCAGATAATCAACAAAGATTTTTTTATCTTCTATGTTGGCTAACATATCATAAGCATCTAGGATGTACTGTGAAACTTTTTTAAATGTTGTGAATGCCATGTTTCTACCAGTCTCATCTAGGTCAGATAGTTCGTTTCCAAACTGTTCTACTTCATTTGGTTCGTCATCATCTTCAACAGGGATTTTTTTATCCTCATCTTCAACATCAATAGAGATATCCGCTTCTTCAAGAGCCCCTAGGACGTCATCTAACTCTTCATCACTTTGATCTTGTGACGTAACATCTGTTGATGTTTCGGTTTCGGCACCGTAAACTTCTTCATCAGAATTTGGTCCACCAAATTGAGGAGTCGGTTCTGCCATCAGTGCATCAGTGCCTGATAGATAAGTGTCGTTGACAAGAGAAGGAGCAAGAGATTTTTTTACAGCAGAAATCATGTGAGCACGAAATGAATCTCTCTGGGTTTTAGACGTAGTCATTCTCTTATAGTCTGTTCGAAGAGTTGTTATCATTTTTTTAAGAACATCTTCTAGAACATTAATTCCTGTTGAACGATGAGGGTGCATATCTGAAATGTCCCCTTCTTTTAAAATTGATCTGATTATTTTTCTCAACTTTTGCTCTTGTAGAAAAGCTTCTTTGTTGTGTTCGGAAATGATTGAATTTATTTTTTTTCTTATATATTTCCTAACTAATTGCTCTCCGATTAACTCTTCTTTCATGGGTTCGTTTTCCTTTGTTAATTCTAGTAATTCTTTTAAACTTGTAATTTCAATTACTGCCATTATTTAATCCTTAAACGAAGTTTTCTGTTTTCTTTGACAATTTCCTCGATAGATTCTTGTTTCATCTTTCCCTTAATATGCTTACGAAGTTGTGGAGGGACCTTTGAAAGATCTTTATCATCACACTCACAAGGGCTTTTATCGCACTTAGGACACTCCTTGTCTTCTTCTTCGTTCAATTCTTCTTTTTTATCTTGATCTTCGCAAGGGACATGGTCGCATTTTTCTTCTTTACCATCACCATCATCATACTTACCTTTGCCTTCTTCAAGCTCTTCTTCTTTTACGATTGGCTTTTCTTTATCATGTTCTTTTTCATCATCTCTTTTGTGACTGTGTTCCATTTCTTCAACAATATCGAGATTCTCAACAGCAATATTTTCAACTATAACATTTTTAAATTCAACAGTGTAGTGAGAGATGTCACCGGACTCTGTCAGGGTGTGCTTGATTGGGTGGCCCACTTGGCCTGATTCTTTGTGTGTAACTTTTAAAGCACACATGTGAGTAATTTCTTTCTCTTCTTTGAGAATTCCAAATCTCTTCATAAGAAGACGATTGAGTTCGTTATTCTTCCATTCATTTAATGACATCTCTTTATTCTCCTTACGTTTTAAAGTGTCTTCGTATTCTCGCATCAAAGCGTTGCCTTCAAGCATCGCTTCATGCTCTAACTTTTTTAATTCTTTGTTTTCTAAATAGTATCCTTCTCCATGATAACCTCCAACGTCCAGTCGACCTTCCAAATTCTGTCTGTGGTGAATCAATTCATGTGCTATTGATCTTAGCATATCTTTTGGATGTCGGCCATCACTATATATGTGGATCTCAAGACTACTAGGGTCATAATACGCCGTTTTACCAAGAACTTGGTGTTGGTTACTAGGGTCTGAATCAAAAACCATCGTAGGCGGCTTATTGAAGCCTATTTTTTGATCGAAATAATCATACATCCCAATGATATGGGGTTCTAATTCGCTCAAATCAATATTTGCTGGGTTTTTTATATTACAAGGCATACACTAATTAGTCCTCTAAATCGGATTTTTTAACTAAAATAAGGCTTATGTTGATGGGGTTTGGGTGCCCAAAAGGCAATATTTTGGCTATTTTTATGTCTCTTTTGTCCAATTTTCCTGTATATATGGATAATAAAACGCCATATTTGTAGTTTCGAGACACATTTTCGTGGTCTATATGCCATCCGGGCCACCTAACTATCTCTCCAACCTCAAATTTTTCCGTTTGAGAGTCCCCCAAGACTTTATTCTTGAGTTTATCGAGCATTTCTTTGCTCAATTTAAGGATTCTCGCCTGAATTGGGTCCATAATTGATTAATTCCACGCAATTTCCCCAAGGATCAGACAAATAATGGTAATTTGAGCCATCTCGATGCTGCTTAAACTCTAAATCTGGGTATTCTTCGGGATTTACTTCTATTGCAACGTGATTTTTGTGCTGATTTGGTAGAATTAGGGCCATTTTTATGTTATCGAACCCCAAAAGAGCCCAAGTTTCGTCTAAATACAACACATTTGCATCAAAATGTCCGATATACCACACGCATGCTCTCTTAATATCATCGACCTGTAGTGCAATATGGTCTAATTTCACTCTTTACTCAGTTCTTCAAGCATTTTTATAGCCATATCGTCACCTAAATCTAGACTTCCGGTCTGCGGCTCGGGATAATTCATCCCAACGGGGTCCACTTGAGGCACAACTTGGTCATATGCACCTTCTTCCATCCCATATTCGACATAATGTTTGACAGTCTTTAAATAATCAGCAGCTTTAGTTAGTTTTGCTTGCACCCAAGCCTCCAATTGAGTTGTGTCGGACAACATTTCACTCAATTCTCGAGAATATTTTTCCATATCATGAAGTTGTCGCTTGGCCATGGCACCTTCTTTATCCAAATCGATCATTTGAGGCTCATGAGCCATTTCACACTCTTCTTTAATAATTTCTACTAGTCTTTTTTTGCTGATTTTCATTTTTTCAGTCCTTTATAAATGCAATATAGAACAAAAGCAGCACAATTACCATCATTTCCTCTAAAATTGCTACTCCGAACATAGTAATTAGAAAAAAAATTGTTAATTTTATTGTATTTTCGATTTTTTCTTCTATTGGTGTCATTAATTAAATCCTATGAGTTCAATTTTATCTCTTTTTATTTTCAAAACGACACCTATCATCCATTTGTAGTGAGAATATAGGTAACAAACACTAGGGTCTTCATCAACCCAAGGCATCAGGTAGTATTCTCCATTGCAAGGACACAAAATGTTCTTCTTATCATAGTAAGAATATAAGTATTTATAGCCCTTACCTTTTATTTTTACTGATGGAAGTAGCTCACCATCTTCACTTTGTAAGAATTTCTGTAGTTTAATGGCTAACTTAGTTGGGTTTTTATATAAATGTTCTCTGAGTTTTGCTTTATCTTTGATTTCGCTATTCTCCGCCGCCACCATCGCCGCCTCCGTCACTATTTCCTATAGAGCCTATGCTCCAATCACCATAAGGCCAAGCCTTATTTACTTTTTTCTTGCGCTTTTTGCGCTTTTTCCGCTTTTTCTTTTCATCTAGATCATTTACGATTGTAATTTTTATTTTTTTTTCTTTTTTCGGATCATTTTCTTCTCCTAGAGCTCCAAATCCGGGAGGGGCTGACTTGGATCTTTTAAAAATTTTTACTTTTTTCAATCCTTTTGCTCCTGTACTTTTGTTACCACCCAGACCTAAGATTCTTTTTTTCATTTTTGAATGATTTTTGCGTATTTTTCTTTGAAACTTTTCAACTTCCATGAGGAAATCATCATTACCTAGGAATAATTCGACACAATTTTTTAAATTTTGTGTAGCACCATAGCTAGATTCCATAGTTTTATGGATTCCGTCTATATCATCACAAAAATAATCTGCCAATTCCCACTGTAGACTTATGGATCCATCCAAATCCTCAGAAGATTGACTAACGGACCCTAGAAAATAATGAACTAATTTATTTTTTTTCTTCCAAGTGGTGTTTTTGGAGTCCAAATAGGTTACATTCTTAACCAGTAGGCCTGTTTCTTCTTTGGTTTCTCTCCAAAATGCAAATGCCGGTTCTTCACCTTGCATCAAGTGACCACCAGAAGCATCCCACTCATAAGAATCGGACCTTTGAACAATAAGAATCTTACCATCGGAGGTAAATATTAAACCTTTTGAAACTTCATCTATATCAGAAATAAGATCATCTGGGAATTTTACAGAAATATTAAAATCATTGTGCATTTTTGAAAATGACTTTATGGCTTCATGTTCTTTGGGGTCATCATCATAGTGTAGCGACGAGCCTAGTTCGTAAAGTTTTTTGGCTTTTGGGTCTCCATTGGTATAAAAAACACCATCAACTTCAAGGTTCAGTTGCTTTAACATGGTTTTAACAGAGGATTCTGGTACTTCCAAGGCAACGTTTCTAGCAGTTACAATCAAAACTGTGTAACCTTGTTGTTTAAATTTTTTTATTCTTGCAATAATTTGAGGATTTATTCCGCCAAACTGGTATTTTATTTCCATCCCATCTTCACTATCTTCAAAAGATTTGACAACAGTGTTATCAAAATCGAAGGTTATTACTTTTCCATTTTTGTTTTCTTTTAGTTTTTCCATTTTGTTAAATAAATCCTTCATTTCTTTTATTTCCTTATTATAATATAGCACATTTTGTGCTCTTTGTCAAGCTATTCCTCGGGTAATTCGTACAAAGCAGGTTCTAAGTCTTTATCTAATTTGTAAAAATCTGCCTGCGAACTCATTCCTTTACCTTTAGCTTTTGGATTATACTTGTTCGGGTTCAAAACGTAATTACTTATGAGTCCGTAAGCTAAATTCTTAGTGGGCTTGGACAACAGGGTGCATCTCATAGCATACTGAGCAGCAGAAGACATCGGGTTGTAAGTAATCCAAAACAAAAACTCGTTAATCACAAATTGATAATACTTTTTAACTGCCTCCGTGTCGTCATTTTTTATTCTTTCAAGAAGATTAGGGTCGTACCCAAAATTTGTACTCATAACTTTAACGCGACTGGGAGCAGTTAGGTCATTCATCACTGCGTTTTTTAGTTTTTCTAAACCGATGTTGCTTTCTATATCTTTGAAAACATCAAATACTCTACTCGCATTCCTAGGAATATCTGCAAAGTCTTGTAATTTCCATTTAACCCACTCTCCTTCACATTCAGAGTCGGCTGTTTCCCCTTGTATCGGTTGTGTATCGTCATCTTCCATTACGTTTCGTAGACCTTGGTGTTTTGATCTTTCGACGTGCCCTCTGTGCTCAAGATCAGAGTTAGAAATCTTTATTCTTATATTGGATAGGGCCCCAGAGGTAGATAAGAGTTCTTGTATTTCTTCTTTGTTATCTACATGCCCAACCACACCACCAACAGAAGAGACTTCTTCGACTGATTTTTTGTTGTAATTAGCATTTCTAGCTTTAACAGAGTCTTCCGCCATTTCCAAAGAAGAGTGACAAGACTCAATATTATCCGAGTTTGTTTTTTTTACAACCGCCGTTCCATTGTCACCATCGGCATTTGTGCAATCTTGAGAATAGGCCTTCCATTTTTCTAAAATTATTTTCATACTTGACACCTCAAGGTAAGTAGTTATATTTTTTTAATCTGGAACCCAAAACGATTCCCCTCCACGTTCGTGAATAGGGTGCATCATGTGGCCTAGTTTTTCCACATGTCTCATGCCGAAGGCATGCCCGAGTTCATGCTCTAGAAGTCTGGGCATGTGTTTGTGTTCGTTGGGAATTATAATCTGAGCCGACACCATCTTGTTTAATATTGTTAATCTTGAAGTCACTGCATAAGTGTGAGGCAACAATTCTCCCTCGCCCCTGATGAGAATCATCCCTTGGCTCCATTTTTTGCTGCATATTTTGCCGTTTTTGTCCCAATGTACATATTCAACTTCATATCCTCGGATACCCCACCATTCGATGGCTCTATGAACACGATAATTTGTTAATTCACTATCCGGACACACTATAACAATGGGTTTCTCTTCCCACTCTCCAATAATAAATCTACTTTCTTCCCAAGCAGTCTTTATTGCTAGTCCCAAAGAGAAACCGACGGTGGCCGCAAAAAAAAGCCACAAAAAATAAAGTCGCTTTAACATCCCCAAATCCCATACTCAATAGTGATAGTTTGGCTTGGTTCCGGAACATATCCCTCTTCGAAGACAACAGAGTTATTGTTTGCATCATAAAACCACCCTGTGGTTGTTGATTGTCCATTAATTGAAACTTGGATTGAAGATTCGATAGGGTCTGGCTCATCTAGTGCAAACCTAGTTCGAATAGTCACGGTGTTTGCAAGATCTTGCATCTGATTTCCCCAGTCGGTAGCACAAATAGAATACCATTCACCGTTATAACGCTGGGTCATGTCCCAATATCCCAAGCCATACGAAATAGTGCGCAAAATGGATCCCCACTGAAAACTACAACCAGTAGGATGATCACCGATTACAGCAAAATGTCTCATCATGTCTATGTTTGGTTTTAGATTATCAAAAAACCCGGTATATGCTGTCCAAGACCCAGTGCTAAAATCAGGCTCGTCTGAAACATAGATGATAACTGTCGTAGCATCGTCCCGCCAGAACGATGTGCCGGGAGCACCTCCGTTATTATAGTCTGTATTTTCAAAAAATCTCTTGGCCATCTCAATTCCTTTTTCATAAGCAGATCCACCTACACTTATATGAGATATTACACCCTGAGTCCAATCCACAGGGTTTACAGATGAGTTATCAATCCAACAAACTATGCCTGTGCACTGTAAATATCCCCGATCAGTGGTTATGAATCCTAAATGAAAATCAGCACCCGAGGACAGGAACACATTCATAAATGAAGTCATTTGATTTGAAAGTTCTCCTTGGAAAACCCCCATAGATCCGGAGTTATCAATAACAAAAACAATATCCAAGATAGGAATCTCTTCTTGTACATGTTCTTGAATTATAATTTGCTCAAAGACACCCTCACCAGATTGGCTTATTTCTTCTTCTGGTGTCAAAGGATCATTTCCACGGACTACGATTGAGCTTTCATCAAGCCCGGTGTCACTTGGTATGTATGAAACGAGGAAATCCACTTCTTGATTTGGGTCTAGAACCCAAGGCGGAGGAGGTAAAGATCCAAACTCCATGATTATGTCAACCGGCTGTGTTACCATTTGAACTATCTCTTGGATTGTAAGAGGCAAATTCCCATCATTTCTAATTGTTATTCTTTCTTCATTATCGCACCCCATTGAAATCGTTCCATAATCGAATTCTGAGGGCCCGACAGACATTACAGGGGCGTCACCATTGCCAATTAAAAGAACTTCAATTAAAGGGCTCTCTCCGTCGTTAGAAAGCACTTCTATGAGACCACCATTGCTCTCAAATGTTTGAGGCTCATAATATACATCAATCTGAATTCCTTCTCCGGGTTGCAATTCCCAGCGATCTGATTCATCATGATCTACTGTAAACCTTGAGTTTCCTGCAATAAGATTCAAGGGATCAAGTAACAACACTTCATCCCCTGCATTTACAATAGTTAATTCTTCTACACCGGTCTCTTCCCCCGATCTTATGTTACCAAAGTCAATAATCTCTGGTAAAACCACAATCTCAGGTTGTGGATCCTGCATTTTTGTCAATGTTATGTCTTGACAAGCAAATAAAACTCCTAATAAAAACATTCATAAGTCCCCCTGTCTAAAGTAAATAGGGGGCCGTAGAGTGATTAAGAAAAAAATTATTTTAAATAAGGTTTGGCTAATTTATTTTCTAGTAATAACTCGTTGATTGACTTTTCACTTTTTTGATCATTTTCAATATGCCAGATTGTAGCAAGATATCTTCCGTATTTGCCTTTTTTATGTGACTGCACATAAATCTCTTTTCCTAAACATCTTTCCCGCACGTAATCCCTAGCCTCCCGGGCGTAACTTTTAGTAATTTTCGTTCCTCCCCGTAATTCGGGAGTGTCTATTCCTAAAAGACGAAGTTTAATGTTACGCAAAACAACAGAGAATCCTAAATCTATGTCAACAGTCATTGTGTCACCATCATAAACGCTTGTTACGGTTGCTTTATACGTGTAGATATTCATCATCTTATAATTTAAGAGTTAAAGCAGTCGGCAAATCACCAGCAAAACTTTTAAAAACAAAATAAGTTGGTTTTTTAACATTTGAAATACCTAATTGTCTAGGGACCCCTTGATCTTCTAGGAAATTCATAAACTGTTTTAATTCTTCATGTGTGTTGAAGTGTACTTGTATAGTATCAAATACTGTTTCTTTTATTTTACTGGGTTTTGGAATCATTCCACTTTCTATTGCTAATTCAAGCGCTTGTTTAGCATATTCTACAGTTGAAAACATTCCGCTTAAAGATTCATTCATCACTTCTGTGACCAGCGAGGTCAAATATTTTCTGTCTAGTTTCATTTTTTTATCCTCTTCTAAAGATCCTCTCATGCCCATATCGTCAGCGAGGTGTTCTAACGTGTCACCCATAGATACCCCTATTTTAGTCATTGCTTGTACACTAAACTGGTCACCGGCCATTTGCATGAATCTAGCCAGATTTTTTCTCTGCATTTCTTTGAACCAATCTATGTCTCTATAGTTACCGCCGCTTGGGTCCTGTAGGGTTTTAGAGGTCCAATTGAAATAAAGCATCATATTTCCGCTATGTGAGAATCTAACTCTTTGAGTCAAATATCGCTCTCCTGTTTCGAAAAATTCATCCCACTCATCCGGAATAAGATCTTCTATCTGAGCATTGAGGGAGCCATTTGTTTCAAGTTGTTTAGCAGCAGCCTTATATTCTCGCACATCTTCCGGGCCAAATGCCGCTTCACCCATTCGATCAGCAGGAACAAGTCTTCTTTTTATTCTAATAGACATAGCAACTCTATCACCTATCATCATCCACTTGAGTCTAGAGAAATCTTCCGAATCAGGTGCCATTTCTCCTTCCCAACTATAGACATTATAGAAGCCATCGGCAATCTGTTGCTTCATTCTGCCCCAGTCCTCAGTATCGGGCAAGCTTGGTTTAACTCCGAGATACTGTAGGAATTTATAAACATTGGTAGCGACATCGAACCCTTTAACATGCTCCCAAGCGTAGTTGCTGATCTCTGGTTTTCCGTATTTTTCATAGAGCCATTTGATGTGGGGCCAATATTCTTCCTTTGGAACCGTGTTTGCATTTCCGAGAACCTGAATAATGGCTTTTTCTTCTTCATTCCACTCGACCGTAACATGCCAACGAGGCTTTCCTGTTTCGCTGTGACTCATTAGGTTGAATAATTCACTTCCGTCCATAGAAGCATCTCCGCAACTGTTCATTTTACGAGCAGTAAGCTCGCAAGTGTCAGCGCTGATGTCATACCAAAAGAACCCATCATCAAATTGATGCATAACACAAGGCGCTCCAACTTCTGCATCAGGACATAAAGTCATATCAATGTTTAGTATTTGATCTTCAACGAAGTCCAAAGACAACTGAACGATATTTACTTCGTCTGCTATAGCAGAGACATCTATTTCAGGAGAATTTGCTGCTTGTTTAATTTTTTTATAGAAAGCAGCGAGTTTCCTAGCATTATCGTCTCCCTTATCCATGTTAACGAAATTTATAATTTCAAGAATACGACTTGTAATCATTCCTGATTCTGCAAACTGTTGTTTTTGGATTACTTGAGTAATTTCGCGATCAAATTCCTCTTTAACATTGTTCCAATCGACACCTTTGTCTTCTAGGGTTCCCCAAATCTTTCGAATTTGCTTATCTAGACTTGAAACAAGTTTATTCAGGAGCCTAAGAGCCCCTTCGTTCCCCTTATCTCTTCGAACATCCAAGAATTTTTGACCCCAATCTTCTTTTGTCTGTACGTTAAGACTCTTGGTTATAAGCTTTCTAACTTTTGTCAAATCCCCTTCGTCTCTCACGTAAGTTCGAACAAATGCTTTGAACAATCTACCATAGGCGTTCCAAATAGTCTTAAACCCTAGGTGATTAAACGACATTGCTTCGATAGCATATTTTGCAAGAATATCCTCAGCAGCTTTTCCTTTGTCGGTGAATTCTTTAATTCGTTCCTTTATTTTCGAGAAATGAGAAGGCCATTGGGAATCCCAAGCTTCTTGCAGGAGATCATCGCCCCGCGATTCGCGCCCAAAATTTTCCTCTGTTTCAAGCACGGATTCCTCCATTTGATCTCTCTCGTAGTGAGAAGGCCCAACGTCAGTCAAATCAATGTTAGTGACCTCTTTAACCTTGGCTAACATTTCATCTTTTGTCGATAACGTTGCAATTTTGTCTCTTTTTTGAGCTATTGTGTATGATTTGTTTTGACTATTATAATCGATACGTAGATAGCCCTTGTGACCTTCATCAAAGATTATAACCATAAACCAGTCGTCAAACATTTTTTTTACTATTTTTATGTGGTAGTCCACATCTTTTCCGTCGAACAACGGAGATTTTTTAGCAAGATAAGGGTTACCTTCACCCTCTTCAAGGCTTAGTCTCTCGCCATCAGGCTCAGGTTTAGTCTTTGGGAGGTAACCAAACAGTTCTTTAGAGTCTCGCCCAAAATTAGCGATTGATGTAGCAAAGGACCCAATAAGAACAAAGGCATCACCATCAGCAGTGACAAGAGCGGCAAACGGAGATCCGTTTCCTTGAAATTGTTTGAATCTTGTTAGGATCTCATTCGCCTCTTCTTGGCCCTTGAGATCCTCGATGACATAATGATCGTTAAAAGGGTTACCTTCATAGTGATCAATCCTTCCTTCGAATCCGTCACCTAAAATTAACTTTATAATCGTATCGATATCTCTTTCCGAGTATATGAAAAGATCACTAAATGTTTCCCTTCTAAAATCGTTCATCGCAAACTTGTCGAAAGACGAAGAAAATTCTTCGCTATTAATGAATTCATACACGGCTTCGGGATCGGAAACAACCATTCTTTCGTCTTGGATTACCTTGTACATTTTTTTCTTTAAATTGTTGGCCTCTTCCTTTTCGATAAGACCAGACATAGTGTAGATGTCAAGGAGATTCAGAGCAGACTTGAGACTTTCGAGGTCTTTGGAGTCAAGAAAGTCTTGGATTTTTTTTGTAAAATCCGCATCATCATCTTCCTCTTCACGGAGGACTTCGCTGATCATTTGAAAGAGATAATTGCGGTCTACTTTTTCATTGATGGGTTCCCCACCGAAGGATACGCCGGTCTCTCTTTTGATAATTTGAGAAACTTGCTCTTTGGTTACATCGATTGTCTTTTCTGATGCTTCATAGATAAGAGAGTCGGTTATTGGATTCCATTCAAACCAACTTTCTTCACCATCTGTATTTTTCAGATAAATGAAAGGGTCGCTCGGGTTATTTTCGTTGCTTCCTTCAAACCATAGACTAAAGACAATAACGGCTGGAGAAACGTTGCCAAGAACCACCAAAAAGATATCTTCCCCATTGGTATTCCATGGGACCCCTTCTGGTTCAAAAGTAAACTCTTGATCCCTAGGTGGAGTGATGCCAAACACTTCTGTAAACTCTTTATGGAAGTCATAGCCTATGGCTTTCAATAAACGCTCTGGGTTTTCTGATTGTTTAATAATTGCTTTAGTGGCCATATCACGATGAACGGCCATTTCTTGCTCGGTGTATTCTGGTGGGCGCATCTCTAGCACTTGTGGCACATCTTCAATGTTGTCTTTTAAAGCAGTGTATAATACCACGTTATATAAGGCTTTTATTTGTTCTTCCGTTAGATCAAAAAACTCATACATTTCGAGCGCTTGAATACCGCTCCCTTCATTACTATCCGTGGCAAGATCCATTAACTTCTGGAATTCACCTTCTTCATTTTCTTTTAAGGGGTTTTTGCCTCGTTTTGGGCCAAATGGACCGTATGGTCTTTGCCGAGCATTTGCGAAAGGTAACTGCCCATCGGGGATAGGATCGGTAAGTTGAGCGGAAAACATTAACTGGAATGCAAACTTATAGCCTTCACGCCATTTTTCATCTGGGTGGTTTTCCGTTGCTTTCTGGATGTAAGCTCGCAACCCTTTGGCGGATTGCTTCTCTCCTTTTAGAGCAAGTCGTTTTGCATCGCGGTTTCCCTGTATGTGCCCCATAGTCCAAGGAGAGGGTTTGCGGACTGCCTCTCCCAACTTTTTATCGCAAAGTGCCTCTGCGATTGTTTTCATCAAATATTTTCTATTAATTTTCATATTATAAAACCCGAAATTTTTTTTGGCGATATTTTACGCTACTCTAAATAGTCAAATAAAGATCTAATTTGGCAAAAAACAGATTCTGGGAAATTTTGTGGGGAGCATTGGTGTACCTCGCTTCGCTCGTGGCGCAAATGGCATATACTAGTACTTATTTGGACCTCTCCATGAGCCCCACCAGTAGGAGGGAGGGGGGAGTATGCCATGCGTAACAAGCGTAACAAAAAAAACCTGCTCTCAAAAAGAACAGGCTTCTCTATAACAACGAAGGGCTCGACGCTTATGAGCGCGCTGCTTGCTCGGCAGGCTCGGTGCTTGCGGGTGTCCACATATCGCCGAAGGCTTCATTCATTTCAGCCACTAACCAATCTGGCTTCGTGGGATCTTCGAGAGTGCCGACGTTAGAAGCAGGCTTCTTAAAAGGTCGAGGGGCTGGGGCTTTCGCCTTAGTCACCTTACGCTTAGGGGTGTAAGTCATGTAATCATCGAACTCCCATCCGATAGCCTCCGCACCATCGACAGCAACGAGCATCTCATTAGCCCCGCGAGTACGGGAGATAATGGACTCTTGGAGTTGCTTAACAAGCGCGGGTGCACCAAACAAACCATCGCTCTCGTCGAGCAGTCGGGCATCTAAGCCATCAATCTCTAGAAGCGCGGAGTTCTCGGAAGCCTCAGCAACACGAGCCATCCACTCTTGGCGGCTGAGGATCTCGATAGTCTCGCCATTGTTAGGGGTGAGTACAACATCGGTGGCCTCGGAGAAGTCGGTAACACGGACACGAACGCGCTCACCTACACGACCGACAACATCGCAGAAGCCGATGGAAGGGTGATAAGCAAGAGTGCCATTCTTCGGAATGCGCGAGCCTCTGGGGGTTGTAACGAAAGTGGTAGAGTTAGTGTTTTGAGTAGTCATAAATGCCTCCAAGGCAATAAAGGAAAAGAAGTATTCTTAACCTACACATATAATATAGCATAGTCGGAAAGGGTTGTCAAATTTAATTAAAGGGAATGCGGACATAAAATGTCCTTATTTATATGGTCTAAGTTTCATCATGTGAAGTCTCCAAGATTACAAGGTGTCTAGCTATAATAGCCATGAAAGGAAAGAGCAAAAGAAGAGCCATGCTATTCATCATCATAAATCTCCATAAGGTGATATGCTTCACAGGAAAGAACCCCGATAAGCATGGATAAGAACATAACGATAGTAACATCAAAAGGGGTAATAATCATGAGGCCTCCGATTATTGGTTAAGGGTTGAAAGAGAAGCTGCAACCATAGTTGAAACGGCTACACCGTTCTTAACGTAGTAACGCGCGGTCTGTGCATTCGCAACGTCCATGCGCTGATTGCCATGCATAACGTAGTATTGACCCGTAGGAGAGACAAAAGCGGTAACAGAAACGGTAGGCTCTGCAACCTCGGTGGAATGGGAAGGAACGCGACCTGACGCATAAGCCCGAGCACTCGCGAGGTTATGACAAGGAACGAGTTGAGAACGGTCTGAAGATAAGGCGATAAAGTTAGGTTGAATAGTAGTCATAAAGACCTCCGAAAATGAAAACAGAACCATTCTGCTTTCTTGTATATAATGTAACATTGTAAGAGAGAAGTGCAAGGACATTATTTGTCCGTTTTTTGATAGCGTCCGTAGCGTCGAGACTTTGGAGCAATAAATTTTCCATCTGGATTAAAAGTTTGTTTTCTCCACCCATGCTTGTTATCTCCGATAACCACGGCTTCATCGGTGTAGCCACACTCTCGACCATATCGGAACTCTAGAGCATAGATGTAAAGAGTATTCATTAATAGAATAGCGTCAGTGTACTCGCCCCAGTCCTTGCGAACCTTAGCCTGCGCTACACGTCCGATGGCTAGGAGCAACTTGGTGCTGTTCACTTTATCGCTAGGAGTTCCAGTAGGTCGAAGCCTCGCTAGAGCGTCGGCATTCTCGTACATGTAGTCGACAAGCCATTGACAACGCTTCAAAATGCCTTGCTCTACACCATCGATGAGGCGGCGTTCATCGTCGAAGTTGTGAAGATTAATGCGGTTGATGTAACGTCTTTGAGAAGAGTTCCAGCCGCTGGACTTATGATGGGGAATGTCGGTATAATCGACGTTTGGGATGAATAGTGGTTTAAATAGTTTCATGGAAACTCCTTGAAAGAAGATTGCTGACATGTATATACTATCCGATTGCGGCTATAATGTCAAATAAAATCGACTGCTTTTGAGGACATTTTTTGTCCGATTTTAACAAAGTTAAAATGAGGGCATGGCCCGATATAGTTATGTAAAGTATTTGCTCTATTATAGTTATGTAAAGTATTTGCTCCTTGTATAGTTATGTAAAGTATTTTTGCTCTCATTATAGTTATGTAAAGTATTTGCTTATCTCCGATAAGCCCCGAACCACGGGGATCATAGAGCACTCCCATTATTCGGGGGTTGTAGAGAGGTGCTCGAAACTTCGTTTCGTTACGCATGTTACGCTCACACCCACACATATCACACAAGCCCACACGTAACACACGTTTTTTATGAAATAAAAAAACCTAATAAAATCGGGGGGTTAGTCAATAGTCTCCCTAAGAGAGATAAGATTTTTCTCGTAACATCTACGGGTGTTACACAGGTTACACACTACTTACAGATGGAGTTTCGTCTATAATGCCCGTAGAGCCGAAGGCTTTGCACTTGTTACACACATAACCAGCACAGACAGGCACACACAACACAGAACCCGCACAATCACGCATAGAGGCTTCTAAAAGCCCTTGCCTACACAACACCCACACGCAACGCAGGAAACGTCCTTAGACGTTGTTTACAGCCTTCTATGAAGGAGTGTGCACATATGTTAATCCGCTCCTGTGGGAACGAAGTGGGCTTAGGGATGGGGGGTAGATGGGTAGTAGAGCAGACCGGACGGGTGTCGGGTAGGGGGGTAGTAGTGTAGAACTATCGACTACACGGGTTCTAACAATGTTTTTAATATCCAATGTTCACGATAATAATGTTTCCCAATGTACTGACACAAAGCAAAACCATCGTTGTAACATTCGCCTATCTCCAACACCAAGAACAAAGCACCGTTACGAGTTACTAACATTCCCGCTTCAATCTCCTTCTGGTTCATCACAAATCTCATAATAAATAAGGAAACTAGACCAGTTAGTTGTATGCACAGCGTCATAACTATCAAACATTCTTACCTCTAGATGTGTTACTCCTTTATAGCCGCTACTCTTCTCTATTGCATGTCCGTAGTTTCCCTTTCCATCTGTTATTAATATTTTTTTCATCTGTCCTCCAATGTTTCAAGTTTAATCAGCCACTGTTTCGAGTGGTTGCTTTCCTGCCCGTTAGACCAGCGCACAAGGCACGTCTTGGATCTTTCCCACAACACTATCCCAACACAATCATCCATCCAGTCTCCAGAAGCGGCATAACTCACTAAATCGCCTACTTTCATAATCTCACCAAATAATCTTTGTGTACTCGTTTTGTTTCGCCATTGCTCCAAGATACATACCATCCAAGATCCCATTCTCTTAAGAGAACTCCGACCTGCTTCCGATAGTCAACATCATCCCATAGTGCTTCATCTCTTCTCATTACTATCCAAGATAGCGTCCATTTCACCAAATCTCCCTTCTTCATTCTGCCTCCAGTAGCCACAGCCAGTTCGTTGTATGTGCGCTATGCCTTCCGCTTTGCCAGAGAACATCGCAAGAATAAACTTCTTCTTCAGTGTTGCCTCTTATTGCTGTTACTATTCCCATCGTCAGGTTTCCCCGACTTCTCAGGTGTTTCACCAAATCGCCTACTTTTATTTTCATATCCTCGCCTCCAGTCCAGAGCACGATATAAGTTCCAAGTCCTCGTAGTCTGCTAAGACCTCCGAACCATCGCACAATTGGATAACAATGTAGGCTTCGTCAACATCATCGTCAAAGCCGATTTCCGTTATGATCCCCAGTTGATCGATGGTTTTGTCTCTTACTAAATCTCCAATGTTCATTCTATTTTCTCCAAGTTGGCAAAAGGGTTTCAGTGTCGAATACAAGGTCTTTGTGAGTGATCCACTTGTCAAGACCGTTGTAAAGTTCAAGATCCCACTTTTTCAGCCTGACCTCGCGACCTTTTGAGTTGTGGGCTTCGCAGTAATCGTATCCTTGGGATACGACCACAAAGAGTTCTCCAGTGTATTGGTTGCGAACCAAATCGCCTTCTTTCAGTTGTAATCTCATTTGTCCTCCGAGATTGTTGGGTTATGTCTATATTGTATCACGTTGAGGGGAAAAGTCAAGGACATAAAATGTCCGTTTAGAAAATCAGACCAGCGTGTCGGGCAACTTCGGGAAGCATAATACTTGACGATTTAACTTCACGCTTGATAAGTCCGACATGCTGTGAGGTTGTCATAGACCGAAAGTCACCGCCTTTTGATGTGAAGTCATAGACGATGACACCATTGTCAGTCCATTCGGCAATCTTAAGATTGTATGAATAAAGCGAACTGCCTCTAGCGAAGAGGTTTAAGCCACGAGCGTCGCGACCAGAAAGGAAAGAGTTGATTACATCTGAGTTTGTTGAAATAGCCATTGTGGCCTCCATTTGTTTGGGTTATATAAGATACTTATCGGATTGAGTTGGTTTTGTCAAGAAAATAGTTATTTTTTTTCTATGTTCTCGAAGATTGGGGGGTTTATTAGAATGACCTCATGAGCATGAAGCCAATAGGCAGAGCCAAGGGATTGAAAATGAACTTTCGCAAGGACTGTTGAACCATCCTTATATCCCTCAACATCAACGACTATACCGAGTTCACAGGTTGACCATTGTTTATAGGTGTTCTCGTGTAGATGAAGGCGAAGTGCTTCACTGTCGGCTGTCACGAGATCGCCAACCTCAAACAACTATGGAAACCAACTCTAGAGCACATCGCCCACGAACACCGGCAGAAATACCATCCTTTTCAACGTCTTTCATTCCAGCATTACGGAAGTCCTCGATAAGTTGGATATGCTCGGTGGCATCGTCACCATCGGCAATCTTATTGTTGATTATCTCTTGAATAGCGACAAGATCGAACACATAGATGTTTATGTGAGGGTTTGAAGTCGGATACTGATGGTAGGACAAGTCAGGGAAAAGTTGCCCGTGAACACTATCTCCTTGATACACGATGTATTGGTTAAACTGGAGCATTTGACGAGACATGCGGTTGACTTTGTTATTATGCAGCCCACCTTTTCTAACGCTTTCAGCGACGTAGGAATAGGCATGAGCACGAAGTAAATCGCCCGTAATGCCCTGAGCCACACGCTCAACAGCCACAGATTGATCTTCATCAATCAAAGCAGTCCAGTAAATGTAACCACCTGTATCGCTTTCAAGTTTCAAGCCATGCATGAAACCGCCAAGAGACGATAAGAAGATAGCGCGTAGAGCGTCAAGAGATTGTAGTTGAGAGCGACATTCAAAAGTAGGGTATGACATAAAGTCTCCAAGGGAGAAGGGGGTGAAAAATAGCGTAGAGAAGAACCGATTTCTTGCCCTACATGATATACTTATCCTATTCAGAACAAACTGTCAAGTAAATCGCCTAAGTTTTTTGGATCTTTTTGGACAGTTTTTGTCCGTTTCTTAAATCCTCCTTTTCGTCCTTGCTTGTAAAGTTCGTTGGCTCGGGCTTCAGAGATAAACTCGATTTCTTCTTTAAGATAAAAGTGTTTTGTGCAAAAAAACCATTTTTCATTGTGTCCCGTAGACTGAAAAGTCACCATCCACAAATCATCCTCCGGCTTCTTTCGGGGCTTAACCCATAAAGCATAGCCAACTCCATAAGATTTATGTTCACAGTATTTATATTTCTCTTCACTCGTCATAATCGGTGTCCTTGTCCAAAATGAATAGTAGTTTGTGATGGTGTGCATACTTTGAAAAACACACAGGGTTGTCGTAGTCATCGAAGAAGTAGACATGCCATAGATCATCAACTCGAATGGCATGTCCGTATCCTCGATCAAAGTGCTTAACAAGCGTCATGCGATTAGTCCGGCATGTTTTGCAGTCTGGACTAGCACCCAGTTGGATCGAGGTATTCTTTGCTTTATCAATCCAACATGCTGGGAAGTGGTTGAGGACTTATACGCATTGCCTCGGGCAGTGTAATCGTAAACGATAATAGCCTTGCCGCCTCTATTTGGTAGATACTCGGCAATCCGAAGATTGTAAGAAAATAAAGATTGACCATCGGTCGTTAAAGCACCAGCATTTCCGGTGCGTTGTTCTAAGAAGAGATTGATTACTTGTTCGTTAGTTAGTCTAGCCATAATTGGCCTCCTTTGTTTGGGGTTATATAAGATACCTATCGGGTTGGATAGGATTTGTCAAGAAAAAAGTTAAAAATAGTTCTAATCATCCCAGCCCAACTCAGACTTTAATCGATTGACGAGTTGTCCTGTCTTGCCCATGTCGGGGTGGGAGGTGAGTAGATCGTAGGTAGGCATGAGCCAGATTGGTTTGTGCTTCAGTTTATTCGCAAACAGCAGGGCATTTTTGTAACTGGGGAATACTCCAACTTGCGCTCCAGAAAGCAGGTGTGTCACGATATGTTTTTTGCTGTATCGTGTCCGTTCTCCGGCCTTCTTCTCCAAATACTCTTGAAAACTCCGATGAATGATGAAAGGATAAACATGTTCGGCTGGTACAGTGAAAGACTGCTTTTCGCGGTGTCTTGTCATAACATTGATTGTTTGTCTTGTAAGGCTCATAAACGCTCCTATAAGGCATTTGTGAAGGTTCATAGGGGTGTAGGTAGGGTAGGAGAAGAGAAGCCCTTACGGGCTATTTATCCACCGCAATGACACGCTCATTAGTTGTGAAGTAAGGTTGAGCAGCACATTCGGGAGTAGTCATCCACATCCGCTGACACTTCGATGGTACGGGCTTTGGTGCTTCCATATCAGTTAAAATGATATGACCATCAAACTTGCGCTCATTGACCCAACGGGTCGGAGCGTCGAAACAAGTTCCACCGCAAGAGACACGCTCAAAGGTTCGACGTTTACCCTTCTTCCAGACATAGACTTCATCTTCAGCAACGACAGTATCGAAGGGAACTACGGTGAACTCGGCATACTTGGCAAGCCCGTTGAGTTCAGCAAAGAAGATGGAAAGCATTTGATCTGAAACAGATCCCGACTGGTCGATAGAGATAGCAATCTTTGCTGTCCGATTGACCTTCTTTCCAGCGTGGATATAAGGGAAACGCTTGTTAATGCGCTTGACCGTGGAGCGACGATTAGCCCGTTGGGAGGTCTTGACAAAGTAGCGAAGAACAGACCGCCAGTTCACCTTCGGTGTAACCATGTCTTGGATCTTCTTTCGCATACCTTGGGAGACAGTACCCCAGCCACGGCCACCGGAGTTAACCTCGTCAGTAGCCTTGCGGATAGCGTCTTTCAAGCGTTCTTCAGCCATAGCCTTAGTCTCTTGATCGACTTCGCCCCAACCACTGTGGTCATCGAGGCTGTCAGGCAAACCGCCAGAGCCTTTACCTTGACCGTTACCATCGGAAGGATCACCAGAGCCAGAGCCTTCGCCCTCTCCTTCGCCTTCACCTTCGCCACCTTCGGGGGGCTTGAACTGCTCGTCATTCTGCAACTTCGAGAAGTACCATTCAGCCGACATTTCCAAGGGATAGTCTTGAAATGGCTCTTGTGTCGGGATACAACCACCTTCGGGCAACTTGCCAACGAGGAAAGAGTTGATAGCCAAGTCTGTGGCTACGTTCCACATCTTGCTCATACCCTCGGGGGGTAGCCGACCAGTAACATGTTCAAAGATAAGGTGATAGAACTCGTG
>Ga0098037_1000093_pt1 | contig 62439 bp, 69 predicted proteins | sample 5_EtaG_FD_75050 | JGI IMG/M metagenome (GOLD analysis project Ga0098037, IMG submission 75050) | Marine viral communities from the Subarctic Pacific Ocean - 5_ETSP_OMZ_AT15132 metaG | ecosystem: Environmental > Aquatic > Marine > Oceanic | place: Pacific Ocean | collected 2015-01-08 | reverse complement strand
AACCACACTCCGTGGTCGTCAGGCTCACCCATTACATGGGAGGCAGAGAAGCCTGATTCTTTCAGTGCCTTGACTGCACGTTCGCATTGTTCTTGTGTCATGATTCGTGGTTTTCTCGTGATACAGGGGTGAGTTCAAGGCTTATGTCCCACGTTGCTTGGCAGTCCTCGCATTCGTAGTCGTAGAGCCACATGGATGTTCCGTGTTGGCCGTAGCCAACCTCTTGGGATTCGAGGAAGATGCCAGTGCCTCCGCACTTGTGGCAGGTGTCGTGATTTTTGTAATCGCTCATAGGTCAATGATTACGCCCTTCTTTTCAAGAGCATCGGTGATAAATTCAGGGAGTTCGAAGCATCCATCGTACCCCGTGAGGCGTACATCTCCGTTGTCATCCCAATACACTTCGAGGATTCCTCCTGCATAGAAGCGGTCACCTCCCGTGTCAAGGTCGTAGGTTTCGTACCACCCACCTGTTCCGTGGTTGGGGTCAATCTCTACGGTGGTGTCCATCTCTACGCCCGTGGCTCGGTCTATGTCAATGTCGTATGCCGTGGTCATAGCTACGTGTGGTAGCGTGGTCTTGAAGTCTAGTTTGAATTTCATGGGGTTGAAGTTTGAGTGGTTTAGTGTGTTCGTGTGTATCACTTCTACACTTCGTTTAAGAAGGTGATACACACTCACACTACATTAGTTGTAAGCGGCACATTCGGTGTTGCCAACAGGTTTGATGTACTGCGTATGTGCATCATATGTCGTACAGCCTTGCAAAACGACTACGACCATCAGTGCCGCCATCCATGCGAGGAAGGCAAGGAACGCATAGTTAACTCGATTCTTCATGTAATATGTATTATGTGTTTGTGTTTCAGTTAGTTACGTTCCACACCTCATCAAAGATGAAGCGGTTTTCTCTACGCATATATGATACGTAGTTGTCGTAGTGGTTTTTGTCTTTGAATGTTTTAACAACAACAAACTTTCTTCCGTTAGGGATGATGAATTGTATTTTCTTTGTCATGTCCATAGTTCTCTGATGACCAACCATACCACAGCTTGCAAATGTGCAGGGGCATACCCCATGTCATATGAGATGCGTTGGAACTTGCGTTCCAATAGGTCGTATTGCTTCGGTGTAATCTGGTTGTCCAAGTTCTTCCGAGTCTTCGACTTGGTCTGAAAGCTGTACACCATCCATGTATCAATCGTGACAGCATTCATATCAAATGCACCCACATTCAAAGCGAATCGGTGAGTCTTTCGGCTTGCTTCGTGGACTTGAATCAGTCCCTTTGCAATGTTGAATGCCTTGACCTTGTTGGAATTGAAGGTGCTGACCTTCACACGATCGTGTGATACGTCATCATGTACAGCTTGAAAGACGTTCCAAGCATCAATCTTGTTTCGTTCCCATCTGTTTCTCGGAGAGAGAGCCGAGATGACTCCCCCTGCACGGAGTGGTGATATGTCGAATTCATTGGACAGCATCAGAGCAAAGCCCTTGGCTTCGTCGTACCATGCCACACCATCTTGTATGACATCATCCGTTGCCATGTCATGCCAATGTGATACGTTGCTACGCATCTTTGACATCATCTTGTCAAATGTTTTTGGATTCATCGTAGATGATTTGAAGTTTGATACAGACACCCCGAAGGGTGTTTCGTCCACTCAGGACTCGTCAGTGTACCTCGATTGAGCTTGCGTTGTTGAAGTCGTAGATGGCTTTTTCGTTTCTTGCCTTAGCAAGTTCCATTGCCACATAGTGTGACCTGACTACGTCAGAAAGTTCGAGATAGAAGAACCCTTGGTCATCGACCCATCCACCTATCACTTGGAACGGGTCACCATGTGATGACGCTTGGATTTTTTTGAACTCTTGTTCAAATGCAATGAATGACAGCGATTCATTGGCACATTTGAACAGCTTGCAGTCAGCGGCTCCGCCGACAGCGTAGCCAAGTCCGTTATATGTCATTCCGTCTGTCTTGACGCTGAACCCCTCACCGCTTTGGATGAGGTGATACAATGATTGTGTTGAGGCCATGGTGTTGAAGTTTGAAGGTTTATGGGTGGTTCGTATATCACTCTATTCGTAAGAACTCATAGAGTGTATATACTCACCCCCCAATGTTGTCGTTTTGGTTGTGGTTGGCATCGACCCATATCATGATGAGTATGATACCTGCGATTGGCATGAGCATGCCGTAGAGAATAATGTCCATCGTAGATGAAGTTTGAAGTTTGACACAGACACCCCCCGAAGGGGGTGTTTCGGCTATTGAAGCCTCGTCAGTGTGCCTGTCATATGATATCACATCATGTCACGGAGTTCACGGAGTGACAAGTCAGAGAATGAAACCTCATTGGATGTTCCATCCAAGGGGAACTCTGCATCAAGCTTCGCTTGGAAAGCTTTGAGGACTTCAGCCTTACGAGCTAAAGCTCGTTGACGGATTCTCTCATCACTGCCGTTGGCTTCGCCAAGCTGTTGAACTGACTGCCGAGCAGCTTCTACCGAAGCTGTCTTAGCCTTGGAACAAGGCTTGACTGGGCTGTCAGCCTTTCCATGAAAGGCTTTCTCTTGTCTGTCAGCAACTCGTTGCTGTGGAGTAGCTTTCTTGATGGTCGTCTTACGACGACGCTTCGGCTTGGCCTTAGCCTTCGGCTTGGTCTTGGTCACCTTCGGTGCATCGGGCATCATACCCTGTGACATGAGGAACTGCTTGAACAACTCCATCATCTCATCAGTCCCTTGGGACTGCTTGTCAGATGTCTTTGACTTGGTTGCCTTCGGCAACTCGATGGCTTCAACGAACTCAGAGAGTTCTTTGATGGCTTGTCTTGCTTGACCCTTTCTCACCGTTGACGGTGAGAAGTAGAACTCATTGACTGAAACTGAAACTGCTTTCAGCAGTTCGACTCTGTTGGTTGACTTTTTCATTGGAAATGAAATTTGAAAATTGAAGTTTGAATGGTTTGGGAGGGTCCTCTCTGACACTCTTCGTAAGACTCAGAGTGTCTGAGAGTCCCCTCAGTTGGTCGGCAATCTCTCTGCTTTAGCAGAGTTCGAATCGTCGGAGTTTCTCTTCCAAGGGAAGAGCATTGGCTTTCTCATATTCCTCTTCGAGGAATGTGCATTGGAATTTCATTCCAAAGGGCTCAAGCAAAGCTTGAATCTTACTGATGTAAACATCAGTATTGGAGGCTTCATCACAATCTACGAAGTAGATAGTGCCATCTTCGTCGGTTTCGAAATCTGCAAGATTTTCGAAGTCAAGTAGAAGTTCAAGCCATTCATCGACTTCGTCGAATACTGCCTTCGGCAGTTCAATCTTGTCCTTCGGACAAGTCAAAGACATCGTTTCACCTTCGGTGAACATGAAGTCCCATTCAGTCATAAGATGACTGATGTTCAGTACCTCTGGAAGAGGTTCTGATGGATAGTCCCAAGATTCCATTGGAACCTCTTCGAGGTTCTCAATGACCTTCAGAGCTTCTTTCAGAAGCTTGATGGCATGGTTCTTACGAACCATGGATGGATGGTTGATGGCTTGGTTTGCAGCTTTAGCTGCAGCTGTTGCTGAGTACTTCATCTTCGATGAATTAGTGGTTTTCGATTTCATCTACGATGACAGCTTGCTCTTCGGTACTGAGTTCACAGAACTCAAGACAGAGCCAAAGGCTCTCTATGTCAGCAGTCCAAAACAGCTCAAGCAAAGCTTGAATACGGGCTTCAGTCAGTGTAACTGACTGCTTGTAAGACTCTTTCAGAGTCTGAGTGTTGATTGATTTCATCGGAGATGAATTGAAGTTTGAGTTGGCAAGATTGCCGCTGCAAAGGTATGGTCAACTTTCGGCAAAATCCAAGCCCCTTCTTCCTGCGCGATTTCTCCCGCCTGAAGACTACGTAGTAGTCCGCGTGGAAACAGGTAAAGAAGCGGCCTCATGTGCAGGCATGACGTGGGCATCATGCGAGGCGAGGTGAGATTTTTGTGTTGGTATTTGAATTGTCAACAGCAAACCCTGTGCGTTACCATGCGTGGTCCTTCGGACTGCGTGCTGTAACGTGTGGGGTTTTGTCCCCCTGCTTGGAATTGCTATAGAATCCTGACGATTTTTGAAACCGATGGTTACCGAAGGTAAAAAGTCAGAAAGTTTTGCAGTAACATCGAAGATGTTAAGGGGGGTGGGGTCAAGGGTCGCGTTCGGGCAGACGTGACGGACGTGTACAAATGTATATAATCCCCAAACCACGTGTTTCTGATCAGATTTTGCCAGTATCGTTCGCGCATAGTTTCCGCACGCAAGCGTTTAACAACAGCCTAATCAATAACTTACAGCCTGTTGCCTCAAGAGTTACTTCAATCTTGACTTTTGAAAAAAAAATTTATACCTTCGCATAGCTGATAAGGTGGTAGCAAACGCTCATAAGCATATACAGCTGTTCAGAGTGTTTTTTGTTGGTACGTGGAATCAGTTATTGATTTAGACGCAAGGCTTGCTGTGCTATATTTGTACCTATGCAGGCAGTCCGATCACTACCCCCAGAACTACAGGCTCTGATTGACCAATACAACCAGCTCTTAGAAGAGTCTGGTTACAATCAACAGTACTATGACATGGATACGCGCAAGCAGTTTATGGCGGACTACCATGAAGCTGGGTCCGACATTGACAAAATGCAGGGTCCTAAGATCTTTCGACAAAGTGGTCTTACAAGAGAAGAGTTTGATGCTCGGAACAATAAGATTCGAAACCTCTATGATGAGATCATAGGTGTTTCAGAAGACCTACAGCGTCAAGGGAAGATCAAAATCAACAAAGCGGCAGACCCGCTATATAACAAAGAGGGCGATGCGTCTGATACGTTTGCATTTCAGCTTGTACAAGTCCCAGGTGTTGCTCAAGGGTCAAGTTATTTTGCACCTGCTGTGGGTCATTCTCCAGCCCTACCGCTATTCGCTGCTTCAGGCCCCGAACCACTAAAGCCCATGAAGCCATTGAAGGCTGGTCGTCAGGAGTTGCCTGCCAGAGAGCTTCAGGAGTCTGTTCCAATGGACATACCTCAAGTTCAGAAGGAACTCATAATGTCGGCCAACCCACGCATGCGGACTGGACAAGAGCCAAACTATTACCTTATTAAAGATGGGAATAGAAAGAGAGTGCGACCTGTAGAAGAAGAAGAGCTTCAGTACTACAGAACCCAAAACAGAATTGGAAGATGAACCCCAGACGAAAAAAACCTGCTGGCAGAAGACTCATCAAGAGCTACGAGCACGGTGGACCGCATGGTGACCCTAAGAAAAAATCAAACGAAGATTTGATTAAGGACCTTGATCGCAGAATGATTGGAAATAAAAGCAATTATGCTATGGACTTCTTAGGTGACTTCTATGCTCAACCTGAAGTAAGATCTAAGATTGCTCAGAATCTTGCCTTTACACAGGGTGATGGACCTCCTGAACCTGCTACAAGAACAGAGGCATATAATATTCTTTCTAGAATGTACCCCAACAGAACTGATGAAATGGTTACGTATGAGGGTCTTGCAAATGTCTTGTCCGACCACTACGGTGACTTTATGGGTTCTATGGGGAATATGAATTTTGAAGATAAAGATCCATTTACAGGAGGGAGGGTAACAAGAAGTGCTGGCCCTGTAAGATCTGGCAAGGGGTCTCAGCGAAATCCATTTACTATGGGTATGCGACCACAACAAGAAAGAATGAATGTGGAGGTTCAAATAGACCCCATGAGACCTATGTCTACGTACGTACATGAAATGACTCATGCTACTGACGTACATAACAATCCTGGAAATGTGGCGATAATGGACAAGTACCGAAAACGGTTGAGTATGAATCAAGGCTCAGAGGATTTTACCAAAAACTATGAAGCGCTTTCTGAAGCAGGAAATAGACTTGGGATGGATGCTGCAGACTTCTTAGCATATGTGGGGCAACCAACGGAAACCCTTGCTCGTCTTAATGAGATTCGATATGACATGAACGCTTATTCGGGCAATCCTATGAACTACGAATATGCATATGATGACATTCCATCTTTGATAGAGAATGATACCAAAGCCTTTAGAGAACTTGCTGCAGTGTACGGGGCTGAGAATGTTGTAGAAATGCTCAACGAGATTTTCTGATACAGTAAATTCATTATCTTTGACGCATGGCTACAATGACCGTTACCATTCAAGAGGAGTTGACGATCAACGGCAAGGACCGTGGAAACAAAAACCAGCTTAGCATTAGTAGTGTAAGCGAAGTGTTCACCAGGGTCCTCACTGTTACAAACACCGAGCAAAACATTCTTGAGTTTCAGGCTACCAACCCATCGGGTGGGGCAATTGCAGACACCACTCTGCAGTATTTGAGAATTACAAACTTGGCTGCGTCGAATACTGTTGACCTTCGGATTCAGGATACAGCAAATACCAAGGAATACTTTGTTCAGCTCGGCGGGTCTGAGTCGTACATTATCTTTAATGACAAGATGGATTGCGACTCCGCCGCCGTAAACACAACCATTTCTCTTTCACAGATCGACTTTATCAGTGCCGACGCGACAGGAACGGGTGGAGAAACTGCTGATGTAGAAATCTTTGCAGTAGCAACATAATGGAAGTAAAGAAGTATAAGCACGGCGGAAAACACGGTGGTCCCGAAGGCAACCCTTTTGCCATGACCAAGGAAGAGCAAGACAAGTCTAAAGCTGCTGTTCTTAGGGGTGACAAAAAGTTCACGAAAGAACTTAAAAAAGAAGAGAGAAAGGTTGACAGAACGATTCGAAGAACTGGTGGAGGCGCCGAGGGTATTAAGAAGCTGCAAGAGCAACTGCGAAGAAAGGCAAAGCGAAAGAGAAGAAGAGAAAATCGCAGAAAGAGGCGAGCAAATCGAACCCTAAATCCCATCAAGGCCATTAAAAGCAGAGGCAGAAAAAAGGATTTTAGTGGGGGTCAGGGAAAAAGCGCTGGATGTCAGGGCGCTGGCTGCGGGGCTTACGAATAAACAATAAATGAAGCTGTCAAAGAATCTTACTCTTGCTGAATGCACCAAGAGCACAACAGCATCCCGCCTTGGGATCAATAATACACCTGATGATGAGTGGGTTATCGAAAATCTTAAGTCGATTGCAGAACACGTATTTCAACCTCTTAGGGACGCTTTCGGGTGCCCTATATACGTGTCGTCAGGCTATCGTGGGCCTGAGCTCAACCGTGCAATCGGTGGCTCAAATCGCAGCCAACATATGGAGGGACGAGCACTTGACCTTGATGCAGACGTGTTCGGAGGCTGTACAAACGCTGAAATCTTCGAATGGCTACGAGAGAATGTTACGTTTGATCAGATGGTGTGGGAATTTGGTGATGACAACAATCCTGATTGGGTTCACATCAGTTATGTTCATGATGGCGTTAATCGTAAAAGGTGCCTCAAGGCTTGTCGCGACGATGAAGGCAAGACGTACTACGAAGTGATGTTTAAGTCGCTCTGACTTAGTCTTCGAACTCTCTGTAAAATCTCTGTACTAGCAGGCGGCCTTTCTGCGACAGAGAGTACCTAACCCTGTAGTTGTACTTGAGCTCGTCTCTAAACAAGTGATCTTCTCTTGTATTGGAGGGCGTTAGCTTATCAAAGTACTTGTATACGTACCCCTCTTTCATGAGCGGGTATACATATCTACCACCCACATGTTTGGTTGATACCTTAAAGTCTTGTGCTGCATATTTCAGTGTCCAGAACTCTAGATCATAGCACCACAGCATAAACATCAGCTCTTTTTCAAAGACCTCATGCTGTTCGCAAAACTCGTCCATGGTAGTTCTCAGGTTCTTGAGGTAGTTTCTTTTTACGTACCTTTGATTGAGGCGTGAGAACTCACGGAACATCTTATTGTTGGACCTCTTATGTGGCATTGAAATAAACTTGGATAAGCACAAAGGTATGGAGAAGGACGGTTTTCTTTTTGAAATTCAGAGACTTGCAGTAGAGATGGACAGCCTGATTGACGAGTACGGGGTGCGGGATGAGGTGATGTCTTTGTTTGTCGTCGGGGTGGTTGAACCATCAGAAGGTCCAGACCCAGACACGAGTCAGCTCAGAGCCATCTATGGTTACAATCTCAACAACAGAGAAGAACTCGAAGAGTTGCTTAACTTTGCAAGCGACACATATAAAGATCCTGAAGGCCCAGACATCAATGACTTGCTAGACGGGCTGGGCATAAGTTTAAATTAAATGGAAGGAGTTATTCGTAAGATCATTATTGGTCGAGACCCTAAAGATGCCATGGCGTACTACGTCGGCATGCGGGCTGGTAGCAGCAAGGTTAGTGCGATTGTTAATGACGAGGCGTTCTTGTACAGACATGGCAAGAACAGATATCTGGTGTACCTCGAAGAAGAAGATGGGGCAAATGTGCTGTGGAAGTCTGTCGATGATATGCCATGCATTATTGAATTTGACTTAAATTTTTAATTATGAGCCACAAATCAAAAGGCCTTGGCGATACTGTCGAGAAGTTTACCAAGGCAACTGGACTTAAAAGACTGGTAGAGCGTGTGTCCAAAGACTGTGGATGCGAGCAGCGGAAAGAGTATCTGAACGATAAGTTTCCGTACAAACAATGAGGTCGCTAAATATGTTTATCGTTGAGCTGGACAAACCCATCAACGATACAATCACCACGAAAGGTGGTGTTGAACTGTTTATTGACACCCGATTTGAAATGGGTGAGTTTAATAATCGGGTAACCGACGGTCCCGTCATCGCTACGCCAGCCAAGTATAAGACACCTGTAAAGGTTGGAGATACGCTGTACTTTCATCACCTTGTTGTTATGCAGGGCGGACAAAAGCTTACGGGCATAGATGACAGTTACTTTGTAAAGTTTGATCCAGAGCACGCAGTAAACAATCAGGCGATTGCCTATAAGAATAAGAAGGGTAAGATTACCCCACTTGATGGCTGGAGTCTGTTGCTTCCTGTTGAAGAAGAAAAGGAAGAGACAGAAGTCCAAATCGTATCGCTCAAAGAAAAGCTTCCAACAAAGGGCAAGGTTGCCTTTGACTCGAAACATTTGAAGGCTATTGGCGTAAAGAAAGGCGACGTCGTTTGTTTCAAGGAAAACAGAGACTATCGTATCAAGATTGACGGAACGGAATACTACCGCACCCGTGTCGAAGACCTAATGTATGTCGAAGAAGAAGTTCACAACGATTGAGGCTGCTGGAAGGCTAATGTCGTCCATGGAGGCTGCTATCAACAACATGATCGACGAAATCAAAAAGCCTGTTGATCCAGACATCAATGGTAGCGCACGAAAGGCTGAACTACAGTCTATCAAGCAAACGGCCACTGATTGCAAAGAGCTGCTTGTGGAGCGCCAGCGCCTTGAGCAAATGATCAACGATCTAAAGAGCAATGGAGAGTTAGAAGAAGCCAAAGACTATTCAGGCGGATTTGCCGAAAGATTCTCGAAGTAATGCCCTACAAAGACCGCGAAGATCAAAGAAAAGCTTCTGCTGCTCATTACGAAAAGTACAAAGAGCAGTATAAGGTCAGGGCTAAAAGAAGAAACAGGAACCAAAGAAAGTGGGCCCGAGAGTTTATCCAAAGAATTAAAAGCAAACTTTCTTGTGTCGATTGCGGAGAATCAGATCCAATTGTCTTGGAGTTTGATCATGTGTGCGGTGAGAAAGTTCACAACATTGCAGATATGGTAAACCAGTCTTATGGTATGGACACAATAAAGAAAGAGATTCGAAAGTGCCAAGTGCGTTGCGCCAACTGCCACAGAAAACAAACTCACAATCGTCGCAACTCATAACCGCGAGTATCCCCTCAAGCTTATACCTTGTAGAAAGGGTAGTTGGTTACACGCGGGTTCAAGCCCCGCCTCGCGGACTTTGTTATCTTTGTTTTTAATACGCGCCTGTAGCTCAACAGGATAGAGCAGCGCACTTCTAATGCGCAGGTTTCAGGTTCGAGTCCTGACAGGCGCACAATTTAATTCATGGCTGGACTCCTAAACATACAAGAATACGATGAGGCTGTTATCTCAATTTGCCCCGAGGGTACAACGGGAGACATTATTTCGGTCGGTGATATACTCATTGCACTTCCCGCTCAGCCTCCCAAAGAGGAGATTGAAGGATATGGACGTCCAAACGACATGCAGCTGTGGCAGAGGGTTTCTATGCCAGAGGAGCTGTCTAGGGTTAAGAGTATGGACGAATGGTCTGAAACGCCGAGAGAGTTCAGACAAAAGTTTTCTCCGTATATCGAGAAGGAATTTAGCCGTAGGCGTAACGGCTTTTGGTTTTACAATGACGGTAAGCCTACATATATTACGGGCAGGCACTACATGATGCTTCAGTGGACTCGGATGGACATAGGTTATCCGAACTTCTTGAGTTTCCAAAGAGATATTTTCTTACATTTAGCTGCGTGTGAGGCGGACCCCCGCTGTATCGGACAGCTGTACACTAAGTGTAGGCGGAGTGGGTACACCAATATCTGCTCCGCTGTGCTTCTTGATGAAGCCACGCAGGTCAAAGATAAGCTCCTAGGTATCCAGTCAAAGACTGGTAAGGACGCACAAGAAAATATATTCATGAAGAAGGTGGTCTACATGTTCCGCCACTACCCCTTTTTCTTCAAGCCCATTCAAGATGGTACCACTAACCCACGCATGGAGTTGGCTTTTCGCGAGCCAAGTAAGAGAATCACGAAGAAGAATAAGACTGCGCAAACGGGCGAAGCTCTTAATACGATAGTCAACTGGAAGAACACCACAAACAATGCTTACGATGGAGAGAAGCTCCATATCTTGTACCTCGATGAGGCTGGAAAATGGGAAAGACCTACAGACATAAGAGATGCCTGGAGGATTCAACGGACGTGTTTGATCGTCGGGCGAAAAATAATCGGAAAGGCCCTGGTCGGAAGCACGGTAAATCCAATGGACAAGGGCGGAAAAGAGTACAAAGAATTATGGAGGGACTCGAATCCTATAGAGAGGAATGCGAATGGAAGAACGAAGACGGGTCTGTATAGATTGTTTATTCCTGCGTTTGAGTCTCTAGAAGGTTTTTTTGATAGGCATGGCAATCCGATTGTGAATGATCCAATCAAAACTGCAGAAGGTCTTGATGGCGAAGACATATACATGGGGGCTAGGACGTACCTCAAGAACGAGCGTCAAGCCCTGACGGACAACGCTACTGAATTAAATGAGGTTATCCGACAGTTCCCATTTACAGAAGATGAAGCGTTCAGAGACAGCGTTCAGGGCAGTACCTTTAATATTGCAAAGATCTATGAGCAGATCCAAAGCAACGATGAGCTGTATCCAAATCCAGTTGTTGTAGGAAACTTTGTATGGCAAAACGGCCAGAAAGATACCAAGGTTGTATTTAAGCCTGACCCTAACGGTAGGTTTAGGGTCGCTTGGATGCCGCCAGACGAACTAAGGAGCAAAGAAAAGTTGGAGCGGGGAAAGAGGGTCCCACCGCATCCATGGCTAGGCGTCGGCGGTATTGACTCCTATGATCTTGATGCCACAGTTGATGGAAGAGGTTCCAAGGGTGCCATGCATTTGTACAATAAATTCAACATGCACCATCCGTGCAACATATTTGTTGTTGAGTATGCGTCTCGCCCACCACTTGCTAGTATCTTCTATGAGGATTGTTTGATGGCTGCTGTGTTTTACGGATACCCCCTCCTAATTGAGAACAACAAGTATGGGATAGCCAGATATTTTGAACAAAGGGGCTACGATGGCTACCTGCTAGGAAGACCGTCCCACCTAAAATCTTCATCAGGCGTTTCTAAGGTAAAAACAAAGGGTATACCGTCTAATTCACAAGACGTTATCCAAGCTCATGCTCAAGCTATTGAAGCTTTTATTCACGAGCACGTTGGGTTTAACGCAGACACTGGTGAGTTTGGCGCTATGTACTTCAACAGAACGCTAGAAGACTGGATTGGTTTTAGGATTGACAACAGAACTAAGTTTGACCTTACAATTAGTTCTGGGTTATGCCTTCTTGCTGCGCAAAAACAAAAACAAAAACCAAAGAAAGACTTTGCAGAGAGCAAGTTTTTCAGGCGATATAAGGTAATCGGTTGATTCCCTATATTTGCAATACTATACGCGAGTAATTTCTGCGAAATGCAAGACAACCAAGGAACAATTAAGGGGTTTCCAGATCCGCTTGCTTCGCCAGAAGAGAAGTCAAGCAAAAACTATGGCATCCAGTATGCCAAAGCTATTGATTCTCAGTGGGGGAGAATGACGGACACAGGGTCTCTTCTCGGCAAACGAAATAGACTTTTTGAAAGAAGCCGAAGGTATGCCACTGGAACACAAGATACAAATATCTACAAACAACTTCTGAGCAGCCTTGACCCTAACAATGGGGACGGCAGCCTGATGAACATTGACTACACCCCAGTTCCTGTTTTGCCTAAGTTTGTTCGTGTCGTAGTAAACAAAATTCTTGGGACCAACCTGTACCCCAATCTTGAGGCTGTTGATCCGCTGTCTTCTTCCGAGAAGAATAGACAGAAGAAGTTTGTACAGGCTCAAGTCAAGAACAAGGACTTGCTTGTTGATTTTAAGCAGCGAACTGGTCTCGACCTTGGACAGGACCCCAACACACTTCCCGACAGTAAAGAAGAAGTTGATATTCTGTTTGGTGATAACGTCAAAACTGGCGCAGAGATTTCTGCGCAAATGGCAACTCACCTGACTCTTACTTGGAATGATTTTTCTGAGAAGATATTTAGACGCTGTGTGAGCGATTTGGTAGGCCTTGGAATGAGCGTTGTCAAAAGAACTAACGATCCAAACTATGGCATTACGACGGAGTACGTAGACCCCGTAATGTTTATTCACAACTACACGGAAGATCCTGGCTTTAACGACTTGACCTATGCGGGTCACATCAAAAAAGTCACTATTGCAGAACTCAGGCGTTTGGCTGGCGATGAGCTTGACGAAAATGATCTTCAAAAGATTGCAGACAAGGTTAAAGGTAGAGATGGAAACAACCACTCAAAGTACAATAAGAAGCACTATGACACAGATACAAACTCTATGTACTATGGCTATGACGAGTACACTGTGTCTGTTCTTGACTTTGAGTTTCTGACTGTAGAGACAATGCATTTTGAAGAAAAAGAGAATCGCCATGGCGGGTCTAACTTCTTCTACAAGGGCTTTAATTACAAAAAGCCCAAAGGCAGCGTCTTTAAGAGAGAGTCTACCTGCATGGATATTGAAGTTGTCTATGAAGGCAGCTATGTTCTTGAGTGCCCCTATATGTTTGGATACGGCAAGAAAAAGAACATTCCAAAGAATATGCATGACTTGACTAGAGCCAGGTTGTCTTATTCGGTAACATCAACCAACATTCAGGATATGATCCCGAAGTCAATGGTTGATAGCTGCACTGGATTTGCGGACATGTTGCAACTCACCCACTTGAAGATTCAGCAAGCTATTGCTAAGGCTAAGCCTGACGGATTGATTATTGATATTGAGGGGCTGGAAAACGTTCAGCTTGGAAAGGGTGGTGAGCTTCAGCCATTGGATCTTCATGATATCTACGAACAAACAGGTGTCTTCTACTACAGAAGCAAGAACCCAGAGGGTGGATTCCAAAATCCTCCAGTAAGAGAGATTGGAAACAGCATTCGAAACATCAATGAGCTGATTGGTTTGTACAACCACTACCTTAGAATGATTCGAGACACTACGGGAATCAATGAAGCTGTGGATGCGTCTACTCCAAAGGGTGATGCTCTTGTTGGTGTTCAGCAACAAGCAATTGCTGCAAGCAATAATGCCACATACGACATCACAAATGCTGCACTCAACCTTTACAAAAAGGTTTGTGAAGACATTGTCAAGTGCGTTCAGATTATTCCAAAGGAGTCTGTTCTTCATCAGGCCTACGTAAGAGCTCTTGGTGATGAAAACATGGATGCTCTAACATCGTTTGATGATCTGCCCATGTACAATTTTGGAGTGGTAATCTCCAAAGACATGGAGGAAAAAGACAAAGCATATTTAGAGCAAAACATTCAGATGGCGATTCAGCAAAAAGAAATTGATCTTGAAGACGCCATTGCAATTCGGCAGCTCAAAGATGTAAACCAAGCTGAACGACTGCTTATCGTCAGAAGAAAAAAACGCATGCAGCGCATGCAAGCTCAGGCAAAACAAAACTCTGACGTGCAAAAGCAAGAGGCTATGCAAGCGGCTCAGGCCAGCTCACAGCTCAAAATGAAAGAGGCTGAGATGGAAGCCAAGCTTGACATTGAAAAGATGAAGGTCAAAAACGAAATGGAGACTAAGCTCGAAACAATGCGTCACGAGTTTAGAAAAGAAATCGAGATGATTAAGGCCAAGGCTACGCTTGGATTCAGAGAAGAAGACCAGGAGTTTAGAGAAAAGCTTGAGGTTCTGAAAGAAGACAGAAAAGATGACAGACTCTCCACTCAAACGTCAGATCAGAGCAAGCTCATTTCTCAACGCCAGGGCAAAAGAGAAGAGGTTCAGAAAGGGCCTACAAAACTAATAGACAAACTATTCGCTGAATAATGGCACAGTCGGTAAATTTTGACGTCACGGAGGTATTGAATATCACCTGCAAAAAAGGTGACACGTTTTCTATGACGCTAACTCTAAAAGACTCCGCTGGAACAGCTCTAACTCTGGCAACGGACAATTACGTCTTTGTTATGCAGGTAAAGAACAGAGTGCCATTTGGCGACAAGAGATCTGGCAAGACAAGAGATGAAATCATTTTGGCCACCCCAGCAGCAGCTAAAGCAAAGTCAGGACAAAAGACAACCAACTTTTTGTTTGAAGAGCCTGTAGCCAATGACAGCGGTCAGGTAACTATTGAAGCTTCTGCAGAAGTTATGAGCAAGATCAAAGCAGGCTCTTACACGTATGACTTTCAACACATAAAGCCTAGCTCCAGCGGGTTGGACGCCCACACAACAGTTCTTAAAGGATCGTTTGTTGTAAACCCCGATGTATCTGAGTTCTTCTGATGTCTGTAAGCGTTACTACAACAGCTGGTAATTCAGTTTCTGTATCTGTAAACGGAGGGACTTCTGTTTCTTTTACATCGACATCAACCTCTGTATCTGTATCTGAAAAAGAAGCGAGTCAGATTATAGTTACTAACAAGGGTCCAAAAGGAGATACTGGTGCTACGGGTGCTACAGGAGCTACGGGCGCAACAGGAGCCACAGGACCGCAAGGTCCAACAGGTTCTACGGGGCCTCAAGGCTCCACGGGTCCTCAGGGCGCTACAGGGCCTCAAGGTCCAGCTGGATCTGATGGTACCTCACCCAATGCCTTTACCACACTGGCTGTATCTGGTCAGGACAATGTGGTTGCTGATGGAGTGGATGACACCCTCACTCTTGCCGCTGGGTCTAACGTAACTATTACAACAAACGCATCAAGCGACACAGTTACGATAGCTTCTGCTGATACAAACACTCAGCTAAGCACCGAGCAGGTTCAGGATATTGTAGGCGGTATGTTTTCTGGCAACACGGAGACACGAATCTCTGCCACGTATCAAGATGATGACGGAACGATTGACCTTGAAGTTGATGCCATACCCGTAGACCTTACATCTGATGGTGCTGGCACAATACATGCAAACAATGTTCCCACCCTTAACCAAAGCACTACTGGCAATGCTGCAACAGCTACAGCACTTGCAACAGCAAGAGCAATCAACGGAGTAGACTTTGACGGCACGGCACCTATTACAATTACTGCTGCTGGGAATACGCTTTCTAATACTGTCCCCGTATCTAAAGGTGGCACAGGGGCAACTAGTTTATCGGCTAACTCTTTGCTTACGGGAGATGGCACAAACGCCATATCTGCTGAAAGCAACTTGACCTTTGACGGTAATAATCTTGTTGTTACTGGAGTTGAAGTATTTTCTTTCCCAGATACTGCGGACCAATATCACGGAGAGGCTGTTACCTTTGGAAGCGGTCCCAGTGGGATTGATGGTAACATTGAGCAGGGTAAGCTGTATTACTTGGACTCTAGTCAGCAGTGGGAAGAGACAGACGCTAATGCAGCTTCAACGTCTAGCGGAATGATAGGGATAGCTGTAGCTGATGATACTACTAGATTCCTTGTCCGTGGATTTGCTAGGCACACTAGCTTTTCTGGGTTAACAACGGGTCAGATTGTTTATGTGAGCACTACGACTGGAGAGATAACAAATACTGCCCCTTCAGGAAATGGCGACATTGTTAGGGTGATTGGGTATTGTGTAAATGCTACTACTAGAGTGATATACTTTGATCCAGACAAAACCTTTGTAGAGGTCACTGCATAATGCCTACGATAAACGCAAACAGAGTAGGCCGTATTGTGGGTGTTACAAACTCAAACTTTAGTACAGCCAGAACTTCTGATTCAGGCACTGCTACTGATGGGCCAACTGGAGATCTCTCTGTGCAGTTTTTTGTTGGTAGGGGCGCTCATAGATTCACTAGAGCTTTCATTCATTTTGATACAAGCAGCATCACAGGGACTGTAACAGCAGCCCATATTGACATACAGGGGGGAAGTTCTAATCAGCCAGATCCAAACGACACGATTCTCGTGAAAAGCACAGCCTTTGGTGGGGATGGAGGTACAGCCATTTCTACTTCAGACATGTTTAGCTCTTTGGACTACAGCACCGCCTACTCTACAGAGCTCACTACGTGGTCCACATCAAACAACGAGTATACCCTAACATCAGCGGCTCTGTCTGATATTCAGAATAACAATGACTTTACAGTAGCTGTGATTATGCATGATTCTGATTTTCAGAATACAGACACAAATGCTACTGAGGACATTTCGATAGATTTCAGCACTACGATAACTCTAGACTACACTTTGGCCGCTACTGGATACGGTCACAAGGTTAACGGTGTAGCCTCTGGAAGCATTGCAAAAGTCAATACGGTTGCTACAGCAAGCATCGGCAAAATAAATACTGTTGATTGATTATATTTGCAAAAACAACACTAACTCAAAATGGCTACTACTACTGCAACAATTACCATTTCCAGCTCTGATTTGACTGGAGATGCTTTGTCACTTAGCACGACGGCAACGTTGACTAAGGCTAATTCTGCTTCTGGTTTGGATCAAACCACAGGCGTCGCTCGTAAGTTCTTCGCTAGCGCTCAGGCTAATACAACTCTGATCGCTGCTGCAGATTACACTGCAGGAAAGGCTCACAAGGTTTACATCAAAAACACCTCAACCAGCAACTCTGAGTTTGTTAAGGTTGAACTTGGAGCGTCTAACCTTTCTCTTGGCTTCCTTTATGGCGGTGACTTTATGTTCATTCCTTACGACGGTGAAAATGACATTGATATTGACACGTCTGATGTCAATATGACTGTTGAGTTCCTCGTTATTTACGAAGCATAATGGCAACGGTAAGAGTCACATTGGGGCTCTCAAGTGCTGATGTCATGTCAACTGCAGTCAGCCTTAATGTGGCTGCTAATTTGTTGGCTGACTCTGGCAGTATTGTACGCGCCAAAGTAAAGGGTACGGCTGCTGATACAGACGACCTTGTTATTTACAAGGCTAACGACAAGCTTGAAAGCGCCTATCTCTACATCCAGAATCTGGACCCAGAGAAAGAGAATTACATCACGGTGAGAAACGAAACCGAATCCAATACAGCGCTTGTTGCTAAGATTGGCGGTGGCGAGTTTGCATTTATTCCTGTTGCAGTAGACAAGACATATCAATGCATTGCCACCAAGGTCAACACCATGATTGAATACGGAGTGTTCGGTTTGGACAACTCAGCAGTCACACTTGCATAATACTTAGAGCAATGCTAGAAAGAAATCTAAAGCCAGTTCTTATTACAGGGGCTACTACGGTATCGGCTCCAGAAAATCAATTTTTCAGGGCGATTACCGTTTTGTCGCTCGACACTGCCACCGATACAATTAGTGTAAAGGGTGGTATTTCACAGGGACTTGATCAAAACGACGCATCTGATGGGTCTACGTACTTGGCGAATCAAGAGACTCCTGCCGACGAAAAAACAGGTGTCAACCTTAATGGCACTCACAGTGCTGGTATATACGAGTTTATCCCAACCGTCGCAGTCGCAATCAATGTTCCTGCTGGAACTACCATCTATGGCAGATTTACAGAGGTTGCTACGGGCGCGAACGATACAGTAATCGCCTATATGTAATAAAACAATAATTCAATACAATGGAAAACACAATTCACCTCCAAGAAGAATCGTTCGAGAAAGCAGAGATCTTTGACACGCCAGAGCAGCTTGCTGCCAGCATGCAACAAGACTCTGCACCACAAGTAGAAGCTCAGCCAGAACAGCCTGCGGAAACCCCATACGTGGACCCAGAGCCAGCCCCTGCAGAGGAGCCATCTACGCTCGAACAAATTACAGAAGCACAGCCCCAAGCAGAACAGCCAGTTCAAGAGGCGGTGCAACAACAAGAAGAAGATTATAGCGACGAGGAAATCGAAGCTGCGGTTCTAACGTTCATGAGCGAAAGGCTCGGAAAAGACATTGAATCGTTTGACTATTTCACTCAAGCACAACAACCTGCAATCGACGATCGCGTGCAGGCTATTGCTGACTTTGTTGCCGAAACAGGCCGCAAGCCAGAGGATTGGTTTACGTATCAGTCTATGAACACGACCGAAATGGACGATGTGACAGCGATGCGAGTTCAATACTCACAGCAGTATCCAAACTTGTCATACGACGAGGTTAACACGCTTTTTGAAAGCAGATACAAGCTCGACTCTAACGTCCATGATGACGCAACAGTTCGAGCATCCATGATTCAGCTGAAGGTTGATGCAACCGACGCTCGGAGAGAAATCGAAACTATCCGAGACAAGTTCAAAACACCAGAGGCTGTTCAAACCCCCTCTACCCAACAAGCATCGCGCTTTGATGATGGCTTCTACCAATCTATGGCAACCGAAACGGACGCCCTGCAAGGTTTGGAGTTTGATTTAGGGAACGATAAGACCTTTATGTTCGGCATCAATGACGAATACAGAGGTCAGCTCAAGGGTAGAACCAACAACATTGAGAACTTCTTTGACTCGTATGTCGATGGCCAGGGCAACTGGGACTACGATAAGCTGAACTCTCACCTCGCTGTCATTGATAACATTGACACAATCGTTTCCTCGGCATACCGCCAAGGCTTGGGTGATGGGCAGAAGACTATCGTTAGCAATGCTGCTAATGTGTCAACGAACACGACTCCATCAAGTGCTCAAAACATGAATGAGGAAAACCCTCTCGCACAGCAAGTAAGATCGCTGTTGCGTGGAGGTAAATCCAAAACAGTTTTTAACATCTAAGAATAAAAAATTATGGCTAATATTCTTTCAGGTCAGCCAGCAGTGGATGCTACTAGCGTAGCAGCAAACGCAGCTGGACTCAGACCATCGTTTCGGATTACACCCGAGACATACACAACTATTGATTCTTTGATCAAGACCACGAAGGACCACGTCCTTCCTGACTTGGTTGAGACTTACGGCGACCAGGGTATCACTGGTTTCTTGAAGCTCACTGGAGCTATCAACGCAGGCGGCACCTCTGACCAGTTCGACTGGTGGGAATTGGGTCGTCGTCACGCTAAGTTGACCTACGCAGCTGCTGACACCACTATTGCTGGTTCTGGCGTAAGCGTAAGCATCGACGCTACTGCCAACTCTGACGTTGCCTCTAATGTTCAGGCTAACGACGTTTTGATGGACGCAGCAACTGGTGCTCGCTTCATCGTTAAGTCTGGCGGTTCAGGCAGCGGCGATGCAACGCAAGTTGTTATGGTTAAGCTCGACGACTCAGCTGCTGTTGAAGATACTGATATCGACGCTTCTGCTGGCGGTACTTTGATCAAGCTCGGTAACATGTACGCACAAGGCACCAACCAGCCAACTGCATACGATGACATCGGGGTTCGCAAGTACAGCAACTCTTACATGATCGTTAAGGGTCGTTACGAAGTCAACGGATCGCAGGCGACTAACATCGGCTGGGTGAACATTGGTGGTGGCGAATACCGCTGGTTCATGAAGGGTGAGCAAGAAGCTCGCGCTAAGTTTGAAGATCAGAGAGAGCTGATGTTGCTCTTCGGACAGAAGAGAAACGAGCCTTCTGATTCATCAACAGCTGGAACCAACCTCGACGACGAGATGGCTGGTTCTGAAGGTTACTTCTCAGCTATCGAAGACAGAGGTATCGTTGTTCAAAACGCCAATGCTAACCCAATGGATAGCTTTGCTGAGTTTGACGACTTGATCTTGGAGCTCGACAAGCAGGGCGCACCTTCTGAGTACGCTATGTACTTGAACAGAAAGCAGTCTTTGGCTATTGACGACATGCTCGCAGCTGGTATCGCAACTGGAGTGACTGCTGGTTTGCCAGCTCAGTTCGGTGCATTCCAGAACGACGCTGACATGGCAGTGAAGCTCGGCTTTAAGTCATTCACTCGTGGAGGTTACTCTTTCCACAAGCATGACTGGAAGCTGTTGAACGATCCAACCTTGTTGGGTGCTGGTAACTTCTTGCAGGGCGCTATGGTGCCTTTGATGAACGTTACTGACGCTCGTTCAGGTATCAACGTTCCTGCTCTCTCCATGTTCTACAAGGAAGCAAATGGATACTCTCGTGAAATGGAGCACTGGGTGACTGGTGGCGGCGTGTTGGGTCACACCAACAACGGCGATGCTGGTACTGACCAGGCTGCGTTCCACTACCGTTCTGAAATTGGCCTCTGCGTTCGCGCTGCAAACCAGCACGTAATGATCAAGGGTTAATAGTCTTATTGTTTAACTATTAAAACCTAAATCATTATGGCTAGAGTAAGACACCAAGTACCTGGATCTATTACTGTTTCAAGACAGGTGCGTATTGCAGATGCTTTTTCTAATGGCGCAACTACGAAGTTCGCCCTGGAACAGCCTGCTAACAGCATCATCGAGTCTGTGTTGATTAGAACTGTGGGCGACGTTACCGTAGGTAGTGCCGTCAACATTGCTTTCAACCTTGGAACAGGTAATGATCACACGGGTCAACAAGTTGTTGCAAACGTCAACTACCTTAGCGGAGGCGATAACACTACAGTGAATGCTGGAGTTGTTAAAGTCTGCGACATTGTTGATGGCGTAAACTCTGATGCTGTTGCTTCTTATGGCAACGCAGCTGCAGTTACAACTGATGACAGAACATTGTTTGGAAGATTCGTTACTGGCGCTGCAGAAGTTACGACTGGAGCTGGCAAAAACGAAGTGGAAGTTCACGTTACTTTCAGACAATTTTGATGACTAATGCGAATGGGGCTTCGGCCCCCTTTGCTTTTTCTTTTAACAAACACGAAAAAAACCTATAATTATGGGACACTTTGATAAGCTGCAAGCGAAAAACGTTGTAGCTAACAACATTAAGGGGGCATACCAGGGTGCTGTCGTTTTGAACGGCGGAACTGATGTAACGCTCACTGCCAATCAATCTGGTGCTGTATGCGTCTTTGATGCAGCTGGCGCTTCTTCATTTACTCTTCCAACTCCTCAAAAGGGCCTTCACTTCACGTTTATTACGGCTGTGACTGCTACTGCAGATCACGTCGTTAAAACGGCAACGGATGCTGCTGGTTTCTTGGGTGGTGGTATTGTTGTAAATACTACTGCTGATCAGCTGGATGATGTTTCTGCAGCTACTGATGGAGAGAATGACCACATCACCATGAATGGAACTACTACTGGTGGACACGTTGGTTCTACTATCAATGTTTGGGGCATTTCTGACTCAAATGCCGCTAAGTGCTGGGTTGCACAAGTGGCACTGGTTGGATCAGGAAACACCGTTACACCATTTGGTGACGATCAGCTCTAATCTGAGATACACGCTACGAGAAAGGCCCTACGGGGCCTTTTTCTTTTTCACTATATTTGCAATACCTTTAATGCAATGAAAAAGTTTTTCCTGTTCAAGCGCCGAGAGCTCAATGCTTCCAGCACCCTGACGTCTGATAGTGGCGAGGGTCTTGACTTATTTGCTGTACCCGCTGACAGAATAGGCTTTATCTCTGCATCAGTTGGAAAGGTGGGCATCGTATTCAACGACGCCACGATCTACGAAGAGAGCAACCTCCTAGACGGAGAATCGTTTAGAAAAACATCTGTAACAGTATCGTGCGAAGAGGGCAAGGAAGAAGCTTTGATTGGCGACATCATGTCTTTTGTTTACTCTTCAGGCTCCAAGCAGAGCGTCATGAAGTTTGATGCTGTTGGTAGCAGCAATGTCAAGAATGTCAAGCTTGAGTCTTTTTCTGATGTGACCTCAGAGGTTAGAGAGCTTCCTGTTGTAAGATCTACGGGGGACGCAAGCAGAAACACATTCATTGGCGGAACCGCAGGAACAGCCTTCGGAACTGGCAACGTCATTGCAGGAATCGACTTTGGAGCTGACAACAAGCCAGTAATTGACCTTAACGAAACAGGTCTGGGTGAGTCAGGCGGCAACGTAAACGCATGGACAAATAGTGGCTCTGGAGGCAGCACATACAACGTGTCCGCTATTAGCGGCACGCTGAACTTTGATGATTCAACAGGCAGAGCTAACAACGGATTGGCCACTGCTGCAGCTGATTTTGCTGGAGTAAATAACGTTCAACTTGCAAACAACTACGTGAGGTCTGGTGACTTTACAATGTTTGCTGTTATCGGAAAAAGCACCTCAGACATCGACGACTTACCTAAGCTTGGCCCCTTGGTTCAGGGAAGCGCCACTTCTGGTCAGGGTTTGACTCTTGCATTTGCGGATGCGTTCAACAATGGTGCTTACGTTCTGAAATTTGCTAACGAGAGAGGTGAATCAGTGGTTGCAGGGACACCAAATCCAATTATAGACTCTCATCTTCCGTCAGAAATTAGAAGAACAGCATATGTGTTTGTTATCAGAAGAGATACTTCGAACAATTTGTTTTTCCATACAAACGATGGGGATCTTGATGCCTTCGTAAACGCAAACACTGAAGGGGCCAACGCAAGAACTGACGGGAACTTATTGATCAAATACCTAGGCAACGGCCTCGGCGATAAGTTCGTTGGTAACGTTGCTCGATTTGGGGTTATTGAAAGAGACATTGGGGCTTCGTCAGCCGCCTCTCTTGCCAGAGCCCTCGCAAATAAATATACACCATAACTCAATTCAATATCATGGAACAAACCAAAAAGCGCCCTGGGCGGCCTAAAGCCCAACAAAAGCCAAAGGAAGAGCATGTTGCACAAGCTCCAGTGGCTAAGAAGTCTTTGCCTATTAAGCGCAAGGAATTTGTAAACCCTAACGCAGAGTACGAGTTGATTCGTAATTCTGGGGTGGTCTTTATGTTGCCACAAAAAGGCGTCACTGTATTTGATGCAGAAAAAGACACTGTACGCGAGCTTCGCTACTGCCCGAACGAGCCTTCTGTGTGGCGCGATGAGCAATCAGAAAACGCTACTCGACAGTCTGTTATCTTCCGCGATGGTAGGCTGTTTGTCCCCAAGGCGGCTCCGAACTTGCGTGTATTTATGGAGAAGCACCCGTTCAATCAAGCGAATGGCGGCAGCATCTTTAGACTTGTTGACAAGAAAAGAGATGCAGAGCAAGAGCTCCAAAAGGAGTTTGCTCTTACAGATGCAATCTCCATGGTAAGAGACAAAGACATTCAAGAGTTGTTGCCTGTTGCCATGTACTTTGGCATCAATATCAACTCTTCTGTATCTGACATTAGATTCAATTTGCTGCGCGTTGCCAAAACCAAAACGCAAGAGTTTATGGAGTCATTTGACTCTCCTCAGGTAAAGTGTCGTTCTGTTATTCAGCAGGCCGCTGACTACCAGATTATCAAGCTTGGCTCTAAGTCTGTCAACTGGTTTGACAGCAATTCAATGATTGTCTCTGTCCCTGTGGGTCAGGACCCATTGGACGTAATGTCCCGATTCTGCCTGACAGAAAAAGGGGCCTCGGTGCTAAGCACACTAGAGGAAAGACTTGAACGTCTAGCATAAAAGGAGGCCCTTCGGGGCCTCTTTTGTTTTTGTATATTTGTGGTATGGCTAGTGTACAGACGGTATACAGGACTCTGAAGGACCTGACAAACAAAGAACAGAAGGGGTTTATCACTCCAGCCGTGTTCAATCGGTTCGCATACATTGCTCAGCTGAGCATCTACAACGAATTGTTTTCAGAGCTTCTTGAGGCCAAGAAAGCACAGGTTCAAAGGCTGGACCCAGGACGTGACAAGTCTATGCGAAAGCGCACACTAGAAGACCTCTCTGTGTTTGTAACAAGAGAGCATAACTACACCGTGACCGACTCAAATCAAGGGAATGTGTTTTTGAAGCCATCAAACTTCTCAAGACTCATTTCAATTAGCAAAGGTGCTGGGGAGGAGTCTGGTGTTTTTGAGCTTGATAGAACCAACATTGAGTTGGTGTACGACGTAGAGAAGATGGGTAAGATCTTGGGTAGCAATCTGTCTACCCCTACTGACGATTTTCCTGTAGCCTTGATTACCGATGAAATCGAGGTATTTCCATCAAGCATTGAATCCATAGACATCACATACTACCGACGCCCAGGCGGTATTGACTTCAACTCCAACTACGTTGACGACAAGCCGTTCTACGCGACAGAAGAGTTTGACGGCTTAGAGGTTTTTTCTCCTGAACAATCAATCGACTTCATGCTGCCAGAGCATTACAGCTATGAGCTTGTTATGGAAATCGCTAAGTTGGTGGGCATCAGGCTCAGAGATGGGGTTGTTAGTCAAGCCGCAGTACAAGAATCAGCTAGATTATGAGTCATAACAAAGTAAAACTTAGCCAGCTTGTAAAGGACTTCATTCTGACATCTGACTCTGATGACTTTGCAAACAATGTATCAGACTCTGCAATCAGAAACTTTGCACTTCGTGGCATTCGAGAAATTGGATTTGACCTTGGTAAGAAGGTAAAATCTCTTAAGCTGAGCATCAACTCTACAAACAACACTGTCTCACTTCCTGACGACTTTGTTGACCTGTCTAAGGTTGGGGTTGTGGGTAGTGACGGACTGCTTTACGTGTTCACTCAGAACAAGAATCTGAACATGTCTCGCAGAATGCAGACAGCAACCGACACATCGCTGGACGATCAGGGTAAGTATGGGGGCTCACTGCCTGCTGGTGTTACTGAGGAAGCCCTTACAGGCACCCTCACAGATGTGTTTGATGCCAACCCGATGGATATTAGCGACAACTCTATTGGAGACCGAGTGGACGACAAGAGCGCTACTACTGGCGCAGGGCAGGGCAATGGAGACGTAAGGGACTACTACATCTTTGACAACTACCTGTACGAGGGTGGCTTTGGTCGTATGTACGGCATTGGCGGCGGTCACCACCACGGAGAGTACAGACTCAACCTTGATCAGAATAGAATCGAGATTGACACGTCTAACAACTACAGCGAGGTAGTTATTGAGTACATCGCGGACGAGGCTAGGTCATCTGATCCAGAGGTTCACGTGTATATCGAAGAAGCTCTTCGGTCCTACATGTACTACAAGTTGATTGAAAGGAAGTCTAGCGTGCCTGCAAACGAAAAGGCGAGAGCCCGTTCTGAGTATTACAACGAGCGAAGAAAGGCCAACGCTAGAATGAGCAACTTTACCAAAGAAGAGGCTCTGAAGACGATCAGAAAGAACTTTAAGCAGGCACCTAAGTACTAATGGCTATCAATAAAATTACCCCCCGAGCTCTAGACAAGAGCACGGACTATAAGCTGGTACCCAGCACAGCGCTCATTGACGCCGTAAACGTGGTGTATGGAGACAACGCATCTAGTGAAGATGGAGGTGGGGATGCGGGGGTAGTTAAAAACCTAAAGGGTAACTCATTGGTTGAGTTTGCCACGGGCCTTGAGGCTGGCGCCCAGGCCTTAAATGGTATTGATGGCCCAGCCATTTTTAGCGGAGATCAAAAAGTTGTCGGAAGCGTCGTTGATGACAGGCTGAAGGTTGCTTTCTTCTTCGTATATCATGAAGATCCATCTCGCCACTCTATTGAGATGTACGATCCGTATGGGGTGTTCTCGCTTCCAGCTGAGTACACTAGGCAATACGTGAATCAGTCTACTGGGGGGACCTTTGATACCAACTTCCTTACATATGGGGCGCCAGATAGAAAGCACGTCATAAGGACTGTGTGCGTGGGAAGTTTTTTGAACTTCAAGCAAGACTCTGTTGTGCAGGGTAACGTGGTGTACAGCAAAGAAACATCTTTTCCTGTTGGGCTGCCAGGCAGTGCCTTTACCCCATCGTCTCTTGCAAATAAGTTTGTAGACACATTTGAAAAGGGCATTCACCTGTACTTCACGGACAACCTCAGTGAGCCCAAAAAGATTGACGTCGTTCAGTCTATGTGTTACTTGAGTTTTGCAGGTGGCGCAGCAGCAGTCGTATCTGGAGCGTCTGTTTCGGGAACTCAGGTTTCTGATGGATACTACACAAGCGCTCAGGTGCCTTTTACGGCCACCAACTTTCACAAGCTGGGATTCCCAACAAATGGGACAGAAGAGATTATTTTCTCTCATGCCGTGCGCCCTACACCGCTGATTAGACCAACGGTAAACTTTACCAACGACCCTCTACGCAACACGTCTAACTTTAGTGATGCTCCAGGGTTTCAGTTTTCTTATCAGTTTGTGTTTGCTGATGGATCAGAGAGCCCGATATCGGTGTACTCTCCGTCAGCATTTCCTCCGTCGGTTATTGCTCAGGGTGACAACCCAGCTCCCAATCACCAGTCCTTCAACCTTTGCAAGGTCAGGGTGCCAACGTTCTATTCTTCGCAACTTAACGGAGACTCTAGGCCTTGGTACAACATCATCGCTGTAAGAGTGCTGGCCAGAGAGGGTGAGTTCGGAAACACTTTCTTGCTCGATGAGGTCAAATCAACTGACGACTACACCCTAGACGGTTTCGGGTATTTTGAATTTGACTTCTACAACGATAGGGTGTCTACAGCCATATCTCCAGACGAGGTCAATAAGTTCTTTGATGCTGTTCCTCAAAAGGCTGAGGCTCAGACTGTTGTAGACAACAGACTCGTCTATGGAAACTATCAAGAAGGGTACGAAGGTGTGCGGTGTGAATCAAACATCACAGTTATACCTGCTGACAGACCTGACGAACTTTTTGCAGCGGCTGGAACTGTTAACACGTTTATCTCCCCAAGTGATAGAGAACAAAATGAAAGTCCTCTAAACCTCACTAACGCTAATACGTCTGCGTTTAGCCCAACCCCAATGGGTGGAGTTGTACAGAACAAGGCAGCAGGATTCTCTATTAGCTTTAATCAGGTTCCTGATAACGTGTCTAGTGGTGATACGATTAGAATTTCTGTAACGCTAAAGCCAAGCAGAAACTGGCACATATACAACACAGAGAAAGCCTCTCCTTCAGGATCGGGCGACAGCTTCCACGCATCAAGACAGATGGGTGGCCTGAAAGACGACACCGACAACTTTGTTGAACTTAAGTACGCAAGCCCGCTGTCCTCTGGAGAAAACTTCCTGAGGGGCGGCAGTTTGATTGGTAATGAAACTGCTGGGACTGCAGACTATGCAATTCAGGTAGCTAAGAATGCATACAGAGCCTTTGGAAGAACTCCAGGCATTGCATCCCTGAACTGGACCAGAAGATTCAACAATGGGGTTGCTGGCTTCGCTGGCGGTTTTTCTAAGCAGTTTGAACTGGGCACCAGTGCAGCAAACCCATACATTGTGGAGGGTGACGCGCTTACATTTAGGTTAGATATTCTGTGCAATACAAATCAGTATCAAAACGGAGGCGCTAAATCAATCATAAAAAGAATTGTAAAAAGAGCACTTACGATTTCTGATTACTCTGGAGATAATTTTGAGTCTGGTTTTGTGGTGCAGAATAGATCCATAAATCCATTTGTAGATCAGAATTTGGTTCTTGATGACTATGGCCAGATACAGCCAGGAAGTGCCAACGCAGACAAGATTATGATGGCTGCTGGTTCGTTTGATGAAGAACCAAACGGCAACAAGTATTGCAGAGCTGCTGTCATCGCCAAAACACAGAAGGTTACTTTTTATCTAGAGCAGGTTAAAGTTGGGACGTATGCAGGTGCTACTGCGCAAGATTCGTCTGTCCTTGACGATGTTGATGACGACACGTTTGTTTTTAAGCTTGGTATCAAGTCGATTGAAAACTTGGATCTTTGGACGTGTATTAGGCAATGGAAGCCTCAGGTTGATGGTCAAAGCCCATGGGTCGCTGTCAAGAGAAGCTCAATGCAAAACAATACTGAGGACCAAATCTTTGGTCTTTTGGATGGCGCCACTGGTCAAGCCAACACGCTCGTTGATCCACTTCTCATACAAGAAAGCGAGTTATACAATGTCACAAGGGCTACCAAGTACATTGGCTGGCTCCCATCCACGTTTAGTGCAAGCACAGACGAAGAGTATGATGACAACATCAGTGCCAATGGCGTCGTGCCCAATACAAGGTTTTTGCCTGGGGGTTACACAGCGGAGTTTGGAGGGCCAGATCATGCCGATGCGTTTTCAAATGGAAACGTAAACCCAGAGGCTAGGCACTTTGGAATTGCGATGCGCAATGCCATTGGATATGCAACGAGTATTCATTTTCACCCTGCTCTCGCCACAACCTCACCTGTCAACTTACCATTTGGTCAGAGTGACAGAGCCTTAATGATTCAAGAGAGCTTACTCACAGAGGAGGCCGTGACAACGTTGTTCTCACAATTGGGGGGTATCGGGGGTGTTTTTCAGGGCCTTTCGGAAGCACCACCAGCGCTTTTCCCGTTTTCTATTATGGATGGAGAAGTCGGACCTGGGGGGTTCTTCCCTAATGCAGACAACGGAATTACCAGTGACCTTGTAACTCAGGCCAGAAAAGATTCTGCCTTGGGTATTGCGATGTACAACCCATCAGCGATTGCATCTTCAGACCGACAGTCAACGTTTGAAAGAGTGTTGTTGGGTCCATACTTTACTGGTAAAATCTATCTAGGCCACGTTACAAGCGGCAACAGCGATACGAACAAGCTTGGCTTTAGGGCTGCATCATTTGGTCCAAACGGAGCCACTGTTGAAGACCACTATGACAATGGAACTGGGGGTCAGCCAAGATCTATGATGCCTCAGATACAGGGCTATCATACCATAGGTTTGTTTGAAAACTCAGACGAAGTTTCAGAATCGACAATTCTGTTTCCTCCAGTCAGTAACACTGAAAACGGAAACGTATTCTCTCTTGCTAAAAACTATGTAAACGCAACCACCAACGTTGGGGTATCGTTTGAAAGCGAAAGTGCTACAGCGGAGTTTTTCTCTACACCGATCTTTGACTTCTTCCCAAGCAGCCTGCAGACAGCGAGGTCATTTAAGACGAGCGCATTCCACAACATGGGGGTTGTGTATTATGACGATGCTGGAAGAAGAAGTTTTGTCAATCCACTTGGGTCTTTTTATGTACCAGGATATTCCAACGAAGAGAGGGCTGCTCCAAAGGGCGCAGTAGATGTCGGCGTACAGTTATTTCACGACCCCCCAAAGTGGGCAGACGCATACCAGCTTGCTTATGCGCCAAACAGTACGATCGGTGACTTCATTCAGTACAGCACCTCCGATGCATTTATACAAGAGTATGGAGAAGAGCTCGCTGATGTTATCGAGGGTAAGATTTACATACCCCTACACTACCTCCAGAATCATCCAATCTCTCATACCAAGGAGTTTGGTGCGATTGGTGTTGACCAAACAGATATAAGGTACAGGTATGCAGTTGGTGATAAGCTAAGAATTTTGTCTTATGGCGAAGCCAATGACAGAGTATACCCATACAACTACGTGTTTGATGTTGTAGAGGTAGTTAATCTTTTGCCTACAAGCGACGAATACACAAACCCTCTCGGAGATACTACTGCGACAACAGGCGAAGGGTCGTTTAACAATCAGTTTGAAAACCAGAAGTTTATTGGTGAGTTTGTAGTTGTCAACAATAACCCCAGTGCAACTGGATTTAACTTCACAGAGATCGCCGATGAGCAGTCTAAGTGGAACCAGAACGTCATATTTGAAATCTTCTCTCCAAAGAAGCCTTCAACTTACGACGAGAACAGAGTATACTATGAGATTGGTGACGTTTACAGAACGCTAGAAACCAGCTCTGGAGACAAAAAACACTCGACAACGTACATCCAAACAAACGAGGGTGATGTGTTTTTCAGACAGGCAGCCGTCAACTTTAACGAAGAGTCGCTTGGTCAGTATACGCCTCTGATTGGTAATCCAGACATCACAGTGTTTGATGGTGAGGTTGACTACAAGTCAAACTTCTTGAGTGCATTTGTAGAGGACTACAGCGCCTCCGACCTATTCGCGTCAAAGCTTGGCGTCCTTGGTCGTCAGAACGTAGTGGTGCAAAATGCAAGAACTACAAGAAGAGAGACTGGTCTTATCTACTCTGAGAAAAGCCAGCCAGAGGGCAGGGCATTTAGGTACTCTTCGTTTAGCTTGCCAGCATTCCCATTCAAGGATCTTGAAGAAGCTTACGGAAACATCAACTATATCTGTGACTACGACGGGAACCTTCTGGTAATTCAAAAGGACAGAGTCACACTCGTACCCGTGTCGGCCACCCTTCTGGCAAATGCTACGGGTCAAGAGCAGTTGATTGCAGCGAATGACGTTCTTGGTAAGGAGCGCGTGTATGCAACAAGAGGCGGATCTGACAACAACCCAGAGTCTGTTGTTAAGGTGGACAAAGACGTATACTTTGCGCACAAGACCTTAGGAAAGGTGTTTAGATTCTCATCAGGTTCTGGCGTAGAGGATATCTCTGATGTTAAGATGTCAACGTACTTTAGAAAAGCCTTCCAAGACATCCTTGACTTGTCTGGAAGGGCAGATAAAAAAGACGTTAGAGTTGTTGGCGGGTACGACCCAGTAAAAGAAGAGTACCTCGTAACTCTGCTTAGACCAACGACGCTCGACTCTGTTGCGAGCGACTTTGAGCCTGACCTTGTTTATGGCTGTACCGACCCAACTTCTCTCAACTACAACCCTACAGCCACGTTCAACAATGGAACGTGTATTCAGACCACCGACGATACGCCCTGTGCTCCAGGCGCTCTGGGGTCTATGGTTGACTCTATTGGAGTTGAATCTAACGGGGTGTCTTTTGGAGCAGTTGGAATTGGAAGTTCAGAGGTATATGAGGATTCAGCACCTTCTTTCCAGAACGACGGGGACTGCGTAAGCTTCATTGCTTCAACCTTCCTGAACGACCCGCTCGGCGTCTTTGACGTTGCAATAACTGGCTACGAGCTACAGCCTGGGGAGTCGTCAGTTCTGACAGTTACGGCGCACCCAACAGCCAACAGTACGTCTGCGTTGCAGGCAATGATTGGACCTTATCAGGCTGAGTTTACTGTTACGTACAACAATGGCGGAGACAACCTGCAGTCATTTACGTTCCCTCTCAACATAGATCTTGTAGACCCTACGGATCTGCAAGTTGGTAACGTCGTTGCCAATATCTACATCGGTGATGTTTTGGTGGACCAAGCATTTGCTCAGCAGCAAAACGGTACATGGCAGATTGTTGTCAATCAAGACAATGTTATTCAGTCGGTTAACAACAGTTACGCTTTTGACGGAACTAACTTTCCAGCAGGTAGAAGGGCCAGAGTTCGCGTAGAGCTTCAGGTTAGCAATACGCTTGGAGTTGAAATACTACCCACAGACAGCATAACTATTACAGGAAGAATTATAGATGGAGCTCCAGGGTTTAGGTTTAAAGAAATCTAAACACCATGCCGAGCACTCAGATCTCTTCGGATGGGCGAGCGTTTGTAGCCACTATCTCTGGGGGAGAAATCTCCCCAACAAACCCACAGGGCCAAGCTCTAAGCTTTGACTTGTGCGACTTAACTATTGATCGCGTCAATGGAAATGTAGATTTCTTGCAGGAGGGATACGGAGACAGTATGTCTCTTGGGGACATTCTGTTTGAGGCAATAGAAGATATCGCTCAGTATGAGCTTCAGCAGTTTGAGCCTTCTGGTTTTGTAGGAAACAAATTAAGTCTCAGCACTGTGGTGACGTTTGTTGACTCGAACTTTGACCCGTGTTTGCTTGACAGAAATCAAGACGGGATCATTACCGTTCAGGATGTACAAGACCTGTACGACATATACGTCAACACAACGAACCTAAACTACGACCTTGACAACAGTGGACTTGTCACAGAAAACGACAGGCAGCTTGCGCTTCAGTATGTGGGCACGCTGTGCAATGCACCAATAGGTGATCCACCACCTGTGCCTCAGCCAGTGCTAAGCCTAGACTGCTTTGAGTACGACGGATCAGACGTATGGGTAGATTCATCAGGCAACGGATATGACTTTTCAGTGCTTGGTGGTAATTCTGGTATTCCAGATCAAAATGCTGACGGAAGTATTAAGACTGGGGTCTACTATAGTGATAGCGATGGACTAACAAAACAGCGTAACTTCCAGCGTCAAGGTCACCAATGGGAAGAACCATTCAGCGGATCGGGAGATGCATGGGAGGATGCAGTGCTCATATTCAAAGAGGACTTTATACCAGCAGCTGACGAAGCGTACTCATGGGATGTAGTGTTTAGAATGGGAATTACCGAGTCCAACAGCCTTGATATGACGGGGTATACTGGACCTGGTGGTCCTAAGCCAGTCCTCTCACATCCTGCCTCATGCACATGGCTGGGGTATCAGACCTACTTAAATGGCGGGTGGCACTTTGGAACTTTCCTTGATGGCCCCAACCTTACAAATCTTAATCAGTACGCACTGTTCCCATGGTACGTAGATGAAAATGGTGTTGACCAAGGGATCGTCCCGTACAGAGGTTTTACGTTGAGGGTCGACAGTAATTACGGTCAAGGTCCAAACCCGAACAACCCATACGTATCTCAACTTGAGGGTGTTGGTGGTGGGACGATGAACACTCACAGGAGTCATCAATCTGACTTTCTGGGCTTAGACGATTTCGGGTTTAATCAGTTTGGCAAGAAGTGCGTAGTGCAGTTTACAAGCAATCCAGCCACGAACATCTCGAAGCTGTTTATAGATGGGCAGCTCGTAACCCAAGGAACTGCAGGTATAGCTTTGATTCGCTCGAACTCAAACTTTAAGGTAGGACGGTCGACTGGAGGAGGAATTAACCAGTCCAGGGGCATTGATATCTACAGCTTCAGAGCATACAATCAGGCTTTTAGCGAGGCCGACATAGCTACCCAATACACCTTCCTTACTCAAAAATACGGAGTGTAATGAGTTATTACGGAACTACAGGCTCCTCTGCAAACAACAACAGACAAAGAAGACGTCCTGTTGCGCCTCCTAGCGCGCCTCCTAGCACGCCTTCAAGTGGTGACACTTCAAACGCTTACTCTGAGCTTCCTGAGGCTAAAGGCTCGGGAGTATCAGAAAATCTTTACACAGGTGGGGGAGAATTCTTGACGCCTGACGGAAACCCTTATGTTGGTCCGTATCACATCCACCCTACCAAGGGGGCTATGGTTGGCGCCAAGCACGTTGACGCACCCCATGCTATTTTAACTCCTGTAGAGTCAGTAGCTGAAGAAAAAATAACTGCAACTCAGCTACAGACCGTTGTCCCTGACTTGTCTTTGACAGATAGAGATTTTTCACTGAACGTTAGAGCTGAAGAGATAGTATCTCCGTTTGGACAAAACATTGTCTCCATTGATATCTGCAACTTGATATACCCTGACTTTGGCGAGTCAGTAACCAGCGGCTCTATTGGAACAATTCGTCTTGGCGTCAAAGATTTAGCAGAAAAGCTAGAGGTGGGACCTACAGAGCTGTATGATGTAAAGAATTTTTCTGAAGTAAGAGTTGAAGAGGACTTTGGCTCAGATCAGTTTAAGCCATGCACCCTTGACGTCGATGGTGACGGATACGTTACGCAGTCTGACATTGAGCGTATCTATGATTTTAGCACGCAAATTCCAATCAGGTTTGATATTGATGGTGACGGGGTCGTGACAGAAGAAGACTTTTTGTTGGCCAAGGAATACGTAGGCACAATCTGTATTGACACCCCGCTCGACCCGACCGTTGAAGATGAGCTCGTAAAGAATGGTTGCTTCTTTAGAGTTACCCCCAAGTCGTACACCCCAGATACAGCGTACTTTGTTTCGAGTAATCACGACCTAGGCGTATCCAGTTCTGACGGTCTGGATATTTATACCGCAGAGGGCTACATATTCCCTCTTAGAAATCTAGCCTTTGATTTTCACCCAGTCCTTAAGGAGCTTGGAGAAGACTTTTACGAAGAGACAAGAGCGAACTTCAGGGGCAGAAGCCTTGATAGTTACAACGAAAACTCTGGTTTTTTGATGTTGAATACTAACGACCCAGTTGCTCTGGAAACAACAAACTTCCCTGAGTCCAGTCTTTACTTTCACTTGGGTGCCAGCAACATAAACCAGGACATGTTAAAGCGTCGATACTTCGACGCATTCCAATGCTTTCCACTGGGTGGCGGCAACCCTGGGGCACCTGCTACATCACCACCTGCGTTTCAAAACCATTGTGGCCCAACCACTCAAGAGCCTGGAAAGATGGGGGTCAGCACGTCTATGACGCTTGAGTTCTTCTTCAAGCCACTGCAGGCCACTTCACCTGGAAGCAAAATTCTGTATACTGTACCTCTTCATGGTACGGGAGTCTACCCTATCTACTTAAGAGAAAATTCAGACACTGGTAAATTCTTTTTCACTTGGAGAACAACCAAGGAAGACTACCCAAAACCTGGGCATAGGGGTGCCCCCGATCAAGAAGATATCAATGGGGTGTCGTATCAAGAGTACTTAGACTCTGACTTCACAATTCCTTTTGACGTAGCAAGCGCACTTGGTTCGCCAGGTCCCTACACGCAAAATCACGACCTATACATCACTGACGATCAAACAAGTGGCGGGGGTTCTCTTATCGAGTATAACAGCTGGAACTATCTGGCCATCACATTCAATGGACAGACTATGTCTGCGCATGTCAATGGCATCTCTATATCCAAATCAATAGGTGACAAGAGGTTTGACGGGCACTTTCACGACCGAGTGGACCCGTACTTCGACGACTCAGAGGACCGAATACTCATGACTGCGATCCAAAGCGGCGGTATGTGCATGAGATATCCATACGCTAACAACAACTCTTTCATACTGCCACCTAGTAACGCGGTTTCTTCATGTGAGCTGCACTCTGCTTCAGTGTACAACAGAGTCCTGTCTTTTGTAGAGTTGAGGCAAAATAGACTCGCCCTAGAGGCCTTAAATTTGGAGTGATGGCAACAGTTCAAGTAACACAAAGCCTATGGCGTGTCGTTTTTGACAACGAAGACTTGCAGAACGAGTCTTTGACTATCGACGTGTGCGACCTTGGGTTCCCGCTTGGGCAGGGCAGTCAGCCTGACCCTGATGTCATTGACCCAAATCTTTATGACGGCTTATCAAGTATCGGAAGAGTACAGCTCGATCTTCAGAACGACGCAGAGAACTTTGAAGATGAATTCCAAGAGAGAGAGATCAATCACGCCTCTGCATTCGAAGTGCTTGAGACGTTTGATTTTTCTCCATCTGCGCTTGACCTAAACGGAAACGGGTACGTCTCTACAGGGGATATCAATGCTGTTTATTCTGAGCTGCTAGGAACTCAGGTTGCATTGGGTAACGAAGAGCTTGGACAGTTTGACGCCAATGGAGATGGATCTATTAACATTTCGGACCTGCTCATTGCCCTTGAGTACGCTGGATATGAAGTCCCTACAGGGCCTGCGCCCGTGCCAGAGTCGTACCCCATGTACTTGGACGACCACCCTGATGACGTGGCATTTGCATGCAGCTTGAGAAAGCTACGGTCTGACTACGACGGGCCGTGCATGAGGGTTAAGCTTGACTACGACAAAAGAAGCCTTAACAACTTCAACGCCCCAGGAATTGCATGGGCGCAATACCCTAGAGAAACCCCCTCATCGAGCTGGAACCCACAAAGTTTGGGGGTTGAGTTCCTTTTTAACTTTGATTTCCGAAACGCTTATCTTGAATTAGAGGCAGACTACCCGTTCCTTACAGAACCTGTGGATATTGGGTTCACTGAAGACGGGTACTTTGATTACGAAAAAATTCTTCTGTTGATGGAAGACCCATTGGCAGTTTTTCAGCCAGGTCTGTCCCCAGAAGAAGAAGCTGACTTCAATGATAGGTACAATAGCCCCAACATATCTCCACTTGTAGGAAGCACATCCCCAGTAAAAAGTCTTCAAGGCTCCTGTGTGGTTACAATTCAGGAATGGTGCGACCAAGGTGTAAACGACAACGGATTCAAAAGTAGAGAGCCTGGACACGAGCCCATGCACCCGTTTAGGACAAGCGGACTTTTGATTGCCTGGAATGATTTTGAAAACAGCTTTAACGTCCCAATCAAAAAGATTGTAAGCTACGGGAATATCCCGTGCGTAGGTATTGGAAGTACTATCGGCCTTGGGGACAGGCCCTGGTCACAGTTTGGCGATGACCCTGTTGTTGATTTTCAAAGTCTCAGACACGATCAGTGGAAGGGGTGGAGGTGCTATCTCTACCCACAAGAGCAGTACGGAACCATCGGTGGAAATGAATGGATATCTGGCTGGGAGGGTAGGGCTCAGTTTGGGGGCTCCTCAGACAACCCGTATGGTGGGGTGTATGACTCTGGCATGATGTACCTGAAGCAAGACTTCAACCCATTCTTTGAGCCAGATGCGTCACAGTATATCTTTAACGCCAACGGAATCCCGTCGTACACAAAGGCTAAGAGAACGATATTCAAATCTGGGTTTGAAACCTCTCAAGGCTCAGGCTTCGGCCATCTTCGCGGCAGCGCTATTAGGGGGAGCTTTGAGGGGGGTCACTCGATGATGAGAGAGTCGTATTTGGATCAGGTCAACGACAGCAACATTGGAACTGAAACACAACCCTATAGCTCAAACTGGGGTAACTTTGAAATAGATGGATTGGCCATCAACACATGGGCTCAAACAAACTTTAACTCAGAGGATTTTAGGAACGACCCTGTATCTTCTTTTGCATGCAACATGGAGTTTAATCAGGTGAGCTACCACAGCTTCCTGTCTGGGTGGGGATTCTATGCTGACTATTACAGAACCCCAAACACAGACCTCCCAGCAACCGTTACCTTTACGGCAAGCAATAACGATGACGGCTTGCTGCTGGGTGTTAGGCAGTTGTTCTCGGGCCTCCCAAATCCAACGGGCATCGCCAACAGCATGGAGTTTATTGCATGGAACGACAACCTTGGAGAAGAATCAGTAGACAATTACGTAAGAGAATCGAGAGAGTACTTCGGAAGAAAGACTTTGAGCGATGACATTTCATACACATCATGAGTCAGAACAACAATCATAAGGGTGTAACCTTTGCATTCGCACACAAAGACAAGGTGTGGAGAACGCGCTATAGCTTTACGCCTACAGCATATGCCACCGTAGACAACAATGTCGTGTCTTGCAACTCAAAATGGCCAGGCGGTGAAGGCGATGCCATGTCCAAGATCTGGAGGCACGACGACAACGAAACTAGAAACAACTTCTACGGCTTTCAGTACGATACGTCGCTCGCATTTGTAAGCAACTACAACCCCAGCTCAACAAAGATCTACAAGTCACTGTCTATCGAGACAAACTCTAGTCTTTGGTCTGGGCACGTATCAACAAACATTCACCCCTCTGGGTCTCTTAACTCCAACGAATACCAGTTCGGGGAGGTCAAGGGCTTCCAAAGGAAAGAGGGAATCATGTATGCGGCTATGCCGCGCTCAGAGGTTAATAGCTCAGCAAACATAGCGTACAGCTTCAGCATACCAGACAGCATTGTGTCGTTCATGCCTTTCGAACCCGCAGGCGATTTGGGTCTTGGACAGGACAACCTTGACCTGACTTGGACCGTGCCTATAGGAAAGATTGGGGAGAGAGTTAGATCTGGTAAGGGCGTTCTTGCAGTCTTTGATGTTGAAGAGTTTGGGGGGAGAAGCTATCTCACCCCCAACGGTTTTGTGTCTGTCACGGGTATTGGATACTCAGGGGCAATCAACATCAACGCAGCAGAAGTGCAATCATACAGCCCTTCAGATGGCGAGGTGACGATGAAGATGACAATTCCGTTTTCTATTCTTCAGGCATACCCGTTTGAATGGATGTCACAGCCATACACCACCAACAACGCTGTATGGACGGCTACATCTTCAAAACTTGACGGCGACACTATGCGCGGACAGTACGCATATGTGTTCATGAGAAACAATTCGACCGCCCCTGTGGAGGCTATGGCATTCAACGTAGAATACGAGCCAACCAAGCTGGACCACAGTTTAGGTCAAAATGCTTAAATTTACAGCATGGCACACGACGGTACAGTACATGAAGAACCAACAGATCAGGGTCAAGTAGATCCACTCAACCCTTACGGATATTCGAACCCATATGTAAATATGACCCCAACGGACTACGAATACAATCCGTTCACGGGATCGTATGTGTCCGCATCTACTGGACAGATGGGTGCAAGCGGAGGTCCAAGCATAGCAAGCGGTGGCACTGGCATTATTGGTGGCATAGCAAATCTTGTCGGATCTAAGGGAAGAATCGCTGAAGCTGAAGCTGAGTATAACAAAGCCAAGACAGCTATTGAAGATTTTTACTCTGAAGCGGAAGGCAAGTACGACAGAACCCTCAGCCAGAATACTTCTGACGCCTACAATTTGATGGCGAGCAGAAAAACCAACATCGACCCCATACTCTCAAGGCAGGCACAGAACCTTAACGTCTTGGAGTCTGCAGACCCAAGGGCTCTCTTAAGTGGTCTTGGCACCGTGACAGACCCATCAGCTATACTGGCAGCCAGAGAGTCTGATTTCCAGAATACTGTTGCCGCTAGGACTGCACTAGGGGCTGCAGAGCAAAACATTGCAGACTCAAACCTGCAAAGACAGTACGAATTGGATCTAAGAAAGCTTGGATACTCAGAAGAAGCCGCAAGAACTGCAGCTCAAAACAAAGTTGCAGAAGAGCAAGCCAGAAGACAGGCATTTGGTCAGATTGGACAGGGCGTTCTTGAAGCTGGATTGTCACTTTTTGTAGAAAACGGAGGAAAAATGAATTTTTACGGACAAGGGGGCAAGACGTTCCCAGATTACAGTGGTGATGGAGAGGTCACCCAAAAAGATGTCTTAATGGGAAAGGGTGTCATCCCAAAGCCTGACGAAAAGGGTAAAGCCGAGTACGGCAGAAAATACCCTGGTGGTGGCATGATGCCTCAAGAATATGGCGATGGTGGCGCGATGAAGTATATGATGGGGGGTAGTGTCTTGGATCAGATCATGGGTGGAGGCAAAGGACAGCCTCCAATTCAAGGTCCATTCCCAGGCGAACCTTCACATACGACCAACCCAATTCACATGATCAACAACGACGGTCAAAAGGTCGGTGAGGCCATGGGTGGTGAGGTAATGCTCAATGATCAACAAGGCTCAGCCATGATGGATAGCCACGGCGAAATCAAGGGCATTCTTGACGACGGAAGAGAGCCCTCAAACGAAGAGTGGATGGCATACTATCAAGCTATGGAATCTATTCTAGGACAGCCTCAGTTTAAAGAGACTGAACAAGTGATGGCGTAATGTCTGAATTTGAGTACCAGTATGTAGCTCCCAGAGTGGAGCCTTCGAAGAATCTAGCTGATCAGCTATCTCAGCCATTTGAAAAGCTTTCTGCTGTGCAGGGGGCTATGGCAAAACAACAGGCTGACAGAGCTAAGCAAGCTGCAACCGAAAGGAACAAGCAGCTTATGCAGCTTAACAAGATATCAGCAAATTTTTCTAACTGGTCAACACAAGACATAAACGAGTATCAGGAAACGTACAACGACCTGCGACAGCAGGCTATGTTTCACCCAAACCCAGAGCAGTTTATTCCTTTTGTGGTTCAGACTATGGATAGACTGGAGGGTGCTGGCAATATGCAGTCTGAGCTCATGAAGGGTCAGAACAGTGCATACGATGTTTATGGGCAGCTGATTCAGGACCCCACCCTCTACAGAGGTCAGGGCAGCCCTGTTGTGTCTTCTGATGACCTGAACGTTCGTCGTGGTGTATACCACAACCACACAGTGTACGGCAGCTATGAGCCGATGATTATCAATGGCGTCAAGACAAAGATTGGCGACTACAGAGACCCATCAACGGGCATGGCGATGCGCGACATGTACGAGCAACGCATTAGAAGCGAAGCTAAATACGACCTAGGCAACGGTCAGAGAGCTGAGCCTATGTACGAGACAGACCCTGTGACTGGTGTGACTACGCTCTCTATTATTGACCCTGTTACAAATCAGCCGATCAACAAAGAGCCTATCAAGGTGTCTGGGCCGAGCTGGTTGCACCCAGCTAGAGGTGAGAGGCAGTGGTTCCAACCTGAGACCAGACCAAACTATCAAGACCCTACGTCTTTCTTTGCTTCAGCAAAAGTTCAAAAGCTTGTGGCTCAGGCTGACAAAGCTATTAACGACGACAAAAATCCTATCAGTGAGGATCAGGCTAGAGAGAATATCAAGCGCGGTCTAATGATGATATTTTCGAACGACGCATCGCTGCAGGAGTCATCTCTTAGAGACTATGCCAACGAAACGTTTGATGGTACGAAGGAAGCTGGTGAGCAGTATGACCCAGAGAAGTTTAAGCAACAGCCTCCAGCGCTTGGTTGGAAGACACCAATGGACTTGTACCTCGACAGGGTAGTGGGTCTTTATCAGTCTAATCTCACCACCCGAAGAAGCGGAGGCGGAGGAAGAGCTGGTGAGGAGGTTTTGTGGGCCAACGTACTGAAGGAGAAAAGAGAAGGTCTCCCAACATCTGTGTCGCCCATGGCACCTGGGCAAGAGGAAGACTACAAGCTCGACAGAATTTATGGGAATGATGCCGAAACAATGAGAAGTCTTGTTGGAAGGCCACGCCTTGACATTCCGCTGCCTAACGCACTAAATCTTACATACGCTCGAAGTGAAAACGAGACCGCAGAAAGAATCAGCAGAATTATTCCTTACTACGATGACAATATCATCTTGGTTGAAAAGGTAAACGCAGACCTTCGTGGACAGGGAAGGGGTGTTTTTGACGGGTTCATAGGCACCGAACAAGAGCGAGAGCTTTTTGAAAACGATGATTACTGGAACATAGCGGGGTGGGACAAGAAGCCCGAACCCAAGTTCATAATTGTTCCTATCACAGACGACAACGACGAATATTCTGAGGCGTTTATTGCCCTTGAAGCAGCGGTTAGAGAAGAATATAAAAAGGCGGGAGATGTTGGTCAAACGGGAACACCTCTACAGGACGTAATTAACGCGCAACAATAATGGAAGAAGAACTGCAAAAACTGTACACCGAGTATCAGGGGCAGAACTATTCGATTGACCAGGCCTTTAGAGCGCTTGGCAGATCTGGGTACAACACAGGTGAGGCTCGCAGATACATGAGGGGCCTCTACGAAGGTGCCACACAGGATCAGGGCGACCCTAAAAAAAAAAGTCAAGACAGCTCTCAATCGGAATCCAGTTCGGAGCAGGTTTCTACGGCGCCTACCTCGACTACAGATCAGCCTCAACAGCCAGAAGCTGGAGATTCGGGCTACAATCTAAGTGACAATTGGGACGACCTTGTAGATGACTTTCTGCCAACGAGCTTAAACGTTCAGGCGGCAAACTTTGAGGGTGTTCAAACATTGTACGGAGAGGACGCTGTTGGGGGGCACAAGCTCAACCCATACAACCTGCTAAACAACAACCCTGACGAGGTTATGGACCGCATGATATTTAACATGCAAACCTCCAGCTTCGACAAGTTTGCTAGATCTGCAGCGGCTCCAGTTCAAGCGTCTAGTAATGCATTCAGCGAAAGGAACAGGGGCCTCCTTCCAGAAAGTTTGCTTAGTGTAATTGAGGGTGAGGATGGAGTTCCTCACAGAAGATACAATGACGTACTAGATAGGCTGGCAATCGCATACGTCCTCGATGAAAAGACATCGGAGATGGTAAACAATGGTGTGCCACTAGAAGACGCCCTCAAAGAAAACGAAGACTGGGTTAAAAGAGCGCTTGAAGGGCCTGGTGGAAGCAGAGGCATGCGCAGAAGAGGTGTGCCTAGAGACGTAGCAAACAGACAAGCGTATAAAAAGGGTATCAAGCAGACGGAAAAGGCCATCGAGAAAAAGCGTGCTGAGTTGGAGATGCAGTACATGAGCCAAGACATGGCCTTGTCCCTCAAGCGTGCTCTTCCAGCTGAGTATCAACAGGTTACAGAGGAAGGGGCTCCAACAGATGAAGCAAAACTTAAGCTTGCACAGCTTGAGAACCAGTTCCGAAAGAGATATGGCATGTCCATTGATCTGTCTGGAGATGGTGTGGTTGGCAACAAGCCTACGCTTAGAGTTTTTGCTAAAGGCGGGCCCAGGCCATCAATAGGTTTTGAAGGTGAGTTTGTTGATAAAGCAGCTGGAGCGTTCGAAAACCTGTACAATGCTGCAGCCTACTTAGGCGGAAACCTTTACGCACCATTGCTTAAGGGCTCGACAGGTCTCGAATCAGGCGGATTGTACGCGGTACCCGACGACTCTGTAGAGGGGGGTATTAGATTCATGAATCAGCAGGAGGCCTACATGTTTGAGGTTGAGAACGGCATCCGAAGAAGAGAGATAGATTCAGAACAGCTTCAGGCCGAGATGAACGAGTATCAAAAAGGCATTGCTTCAAGTATTGCAAGTGGTGACTTTGAAAATGCTTTTAAGCAAAGCCTGGACATGACAGCGGAGGGCCTGCCATACATGACGGCCATGGCTTTGAACCCGTATCTAGGCGTTACTGGCACTGCTGCGTTTATGGCTCTTCAGGGTGGAGCCGTTGAGATGACAAGAATCAGAAATGATATCTCGTTTGATACGTTTGTAGATGCTGATGGAAAGGAATACAGCTACTACGAAGCGGCTGAGAAAGCCGATTCATTTGATCCAAACGTTCTCAAGAAGCAGTTCACCATCAAAACCAACTTCGCAGGTAGGTTTGGGTATGGAGCCGCCGTCCTTGCAGGAGACTTCGGGTCTAACGTTGCAATGAACAGAGCCCTTATGGGGTCGTATCAAACAGCGGCCAAGAACGAGCTTAAGAACTGGTTCAGGGGCTATATGCAGGGGCAAAGAATTGCCGTCACTGAGGGGTCTATTGCAACCACGTTCAACATATTCTTGCAACAGCTTGCTGAGGCAGAGGTACAGGGTGGGGTTATGGACTTTGAATCAGCTATTACTAGGGCCATTGACCAGTCCTTGGGTATCATCCCTCTTACAAGCTTGATGCACACCGTAGGTAGTGCGGCGAGACACATCAAAGGGACGGCTCGATCAAACGAGTTGATACCCATGAATGCAGATGAGATTTCTAGGCTTGACGATCTCGTTAAGGACTACACTCAAAAGATTGCCAAGAACGGACAGCTGGACCCGCGCTTTGCGGCTGAGGCCAACCTTGCTATTAGAAATGCTAGAGACAAAGCTCTCACCCTAAGACGACAGAATGAGAACTATCTCAACTACTTGAGAAAGAACAATCCTGAGCAGTTGCTGGAGGTCAGCAATCTTGTTGTGACTCTTGATAGGCTTAAGCTGAACTTTGACGCCACCAACGATCCGAACCTTCGGATGCAGTACAAAGAACAGGCTGCTGGGGTGTTGTCGAGACTTGATGAGGTTTATCAAGAAAATAGAAAGGGCTACGAAGGCTCTGCAGACGCTCGTCGTGGTGTAAGAGAGAGGGAGGAAAGAAGAGAAGAAGACGAGGTAACGATAGATGACGTTCAGAAGGCCGTCTCCGAGCGCACAACACCTCAGACAAGAACTGATACAGACGTCCCACTTCCAGGTGACCTCGACCCAACGCTGTCTCCCGACGCTAGGAGAAACAAAAGGTCCGCCACTGTCAAGAGGTTCGGCCAGAAGGCCAAAAACGTTTGGAACAAATGGTTCAAGAGCAACGGCGGAATCAAAAACCCAGAGATTGAAGAGGTCGTCCGAAGCAGAGAGCGCCTTGCTTCTGCATGGATAAATGAGGTATCGTTTGATGCTCGGTCTTGGAGAAACCTGCTTAGACAGGTGCGCCGTGGACCTGGCGGAATCAGAATCAAGGGAGCTATGCTCAAGGACACTCAGGCAGCGATGCTGGAAGCTCTGGAGGGCAAGATCAAAATGGACGACCCAAGGCTCAACAACCTTAGCGCGGACTCCAAAGAACAGCTTACGTTCTTTAGGGAGCAGATTGACGGCTTGTCGGAGTCTCTTATTGCTACGCTTGAGAAACAGCCATTGGGCACGCCAGAACAAGCAAAGGCAAGAGCAGAGCTGATCGAAAAGATCAGATCAAACAAAGGTAGATATTTGACCACATCGTATGAACTGTTCAACGATGGGGGCAGAAGACTTGACTTGTTAACACAGGAGGGTGGATATGATGCCATGCCCCCAGACATTCAGAAGATATACAAGAACGCGATCGACTACATCGCAGAGAGATATGATCAGCCGTTTGGTGATGTGCCGCTTACAAAGGCGGAGCGTCAAAAACTGGCGCGGAGAGAGCTCAACGCATATCTCATAGGTCTAAAGAACCAGAGAAATGGAGGCGGAGGCTTCAGCATGATGGGGGCTATGGACGCACCGTTCTTGAAGGCTAAGAAAGATTTACCCAAGCCGATTGAAGATTTGCTAGGTAAGATCAAAGACCCAATGAATGCCTACGTGACAACAGCGTCAAAGCTGAACTCGTACTTGTCAAATGCAAGGTGGCAAACAGAAATGTCGTTGATTCTTAGAGACTCTGGGATGGCTCGCATGGGCGTAGAGTTTGAGGGGATGGACTCACCAAATGGAAAGATGGTGAAGCTGTCGCCTACGTCAGAGGCTTGGTTGCCACTGGCTGACCTATACGTACCACAGAACTTTAAGACGGCATTCGACAACCTAATGCCACTCAAGTCGCTCGACGATGGTTTATACAAGACGCTCGTTCAGGCGTCCGCAGCCGTCAAGGTTGGTAAAACAGTGCTGGCTCCAACCACCACTGCAAGAAACTTGATCAGTGGGCTAGGCTTGTCAGCTGCAAACGGCCACATTCCTTTTGCCAGAAACCCAATGGCAACCCTTGATGCCATGCAGATGGCTTGGGGGGTGCATGGAAAGTTTAAGAGAAATCAAACATACAGGGTTGAAGTAAGAAAACTCATTGAGCTTGGCGTGTTGAATGATGGTGCAAATGCACGAGAGCTCATGGAGACCTTGAATGATAGCATGGGCGGCGACGTCAACAGAATCCTGAAAGGCAACAGGGTGATGGAGACCGCTCAGAAGCTGTATGCATTTGGTGATGACTTCTACAAGGTCAATGGATACTATCAAGAGCGCAAAGCGTTTCTTGATTCGGGCATGTCGGTAGCAGAGGCAGAAGCCAAGGCTGCGCAGAGAGTGAGGGACGGCTACCCCACATACAGCAAGATCTCTAGGGGCACAAAAGAGTTGAGAAGATTTCCACTGGCTGGTTCCTTTGTGTCATTCCCATACGAGATGTGGCGCACAACCACCAACCAATTCAAATTTATTGCTGAAGACTTTCAAGCGGGAAGAACAGGCATGGCTATGAGAAGGGCAGCGGGACTCACCGCGTCTCTTGTTAGTGCTTATGCTCTTGCTGAAGAAAGCAAAGACAGACTCGGGTTCACAGATCAAGACGATGAGGCAGTAAGAAGTCTTGGACCAGAGTGGCAGAAGCTATCTAACCTGTTTTACTTGGGGGTGGAGAATGGATCACCATACTTCATGGACATGTCCTATATGCTACCCCACGAGGCTATTCTCAAGCCGTTGAAGGCAGTAATGGGCATGGACCCTGACGATGTAAACTTCCAAGATAAACTGCAGTCTGCTTTGTGGGAGGCTGGGTCACCGTTCTTCTCTAGCGATGTGACGTTTGGGTTCCTTCAGGAGCTCTATCAAAACACACAAGAGGGAGGCATGTCAATTGTAGACACTGAGCCTGGGGAGTCACCCCTTTCTGCAGCTATACGTCAACCCGACAAGGTGTTTGTTCAATTCCTCAAGAAGGTCGCACCTGGATTTGTTGGAAACGTAACAGAATTCTTAAGAGCTGGGGCTGTGGAAGAGGTCTTTAAGCTTGTGTCTGGTGACGAAGAGCTTCCGAACGGACACCCGTTGGAGAATGCCATGGATCAGTTCTACGAGTACTTCCCTCCAAAGACCAGATACAAAGAGTACACGCTCGAAGACGCCGTATACGGTCTGCTTGGATTCAGAGTCACGTACCTGCCAGTAGATGTTGCTGGTGCCAACAAGACAAAAGAGTGGAACGAGTATGCGAACCAAGTCAAATACAGATCATTCTCTCCGTTCACCAAGCAACCAGAGCTTGGAGACCCAAAGAAGATAGCGACTGCAGCTCAAGACTACATGGAGATCCACAACAGGAACCACTCCAAGGGCCAAGACGTTACGAACATGACGGTCCGATTGGACTTGAATGTGGGCGAGATCACCGCTATGCACGAAGCCGCTGGCCTGAGTGATGACGCATCTACTTCGTATATCGCAAATGTATACCTGCCCCCATCACAGCTTACCGACAAACAGGTTGACGCCATGGTGGAAAGAGAGACCTGGTATAAGTCTTTGTCGATGGACGAGAAAGTAGAGCAATCGGTAACAATCATGAAAAATGCTGCGGCGTTTAATCTAGAGCTTGTCCGTCTCATCGTTGCAGAGTGCAGAAGAAGAAACCTTACAGAAGAACAAACACGGGCAATCCTCGACATGTCAGAACGCGGTGGAGACCCAATACCAGAATCAAATGAGTGATAAAAAAAAGATCAAAGACACCAAGCTTGGCGGATGGCTAAAAGACAAGGCCCCAGGTGTACTGGGCGTTGTAGCTGACTTACTGCCCGACAGCGGTGGACTTGGAGTAGTAAAAAATCTACTAGACAAAGAGCCAAACGTTGATCCAGCAGAAGCCAAGGCGATGCTTGATGCAGAGGTTCAGTTTCAGAACAACGTCAGCGAAAGATGGAAGGCGGACATGGGTAGCGATGTCAAGCTGGCAAAGCTTATCAGGCCCCTTACTCTTATCGCTCTGATGACAATGTTCATGGCAACGATGGTGGCCGACAGCATGGATGCATGGCCATTTAACGTAAAAGATAGTTACGTATCTTTGTTAGAGATACTAATGCTAACATCATTTGGTGCATACTTTGCTGGTCGCACCATCGAGAAATCTAGAAAATGAAGTCTGTCAGACGATATCCACACGGCGGCACGCATCCTCCCGAGGCTGTTGCTGAACCTAGGCTGGCACCGTCTAACCTGAGCCCATCTATGCAGCTCTACGGTTTTGAAGACGGGCCCGTCACCATGCGCCCCGACCTTTTGCTCGATGCTGTGGGTGTGGGTGAGCTTACTAGACTCGGATACAGGGGCGGAAAGGCTGGCATTGAAGCGATGAAAAGAATCCTAACATCAAAGTCCGACGACTCTCTTGGTGCTCTGGCAAAGCAAGGCGTAGACGCCGCTGACTTGGCGGAGCTGAGAAAGATGGGCATCCCTGAAGACGAGATGGCGATGTTTGTTAAGTCCGATAACCCTGCAGCGAAGGCTGCAAGAAAGGCATCTGATCCAGCCATAAGGGCCTTGAAGGGTAGAATTGAGAAGAGTAAACTTCAAACTCAAGCCCAACGAGCTATACAGAATGCAAGCAAAGAAGAGAGTCAGGCTATACTGAATCTTCAAGGAAAGCTTGATAAAGCTCTGGCGGATGGTGTCATAGAAGAACAGAAGGCTGTCAAGATTTTTCAGGAGGCTGTTGACAAGATCTTTACACAGACCCGTATCGACGACGTGCTACTGAAGGATGGGGATACGATTGCCAAGAAGTTAGGGCCAACCCTGAAGGAGTTGTATGATACGAACAAGCCAATGTTCAATGCTGTCTACAACGACCTGATCAAACCGCTTACCAGCAAGAAGATCTCTGGAAAACCAAACCCAAGGATGAACGAGCATGGCGGCAGAGCTGCTATGCCGTACAGAACAGTAAAGACATATGCCTAAGGTCAAGAAAAAAGGAAGGATGCCCAAGAAGTTCTCCGTCAAAAGCGGAGACAAGTCTGCATCTGGAGGTTTGACCGCCAAGGGTGTAAGAAGATATAGAGCAGCCAATCCTGGTAGCAAGCTCAAGACTGCTGTAACCACTAAGCCATCAAAGCTCAAGAAGGGCAGCAAGTCAGCCAAAAGACGGAAGTCTTTCTGCGCCAGAATGAAAGGCATGAAGAAAAGATTAACCAGTGCAAAGACTGCGAGAGATCCAAACTCTCGTATCAACAAGGCGCTTAGAAAGTGGAACTGTTAAAATAAAAAATATGCCACAAGGAAAAGGTACATATGGAGATCAAGTAGGAAGACCACCCAAGACTCAAAAGGGCATGAAGGTTCTTAAGAAAGGAGGAAAGGCTCCAAAGCTTTCTATCTCAAACAAGTCTGTTATGGTAGACCCACCAAAAGGTTTTCATTGGATGGAAGAACAGGGTAGATACTACTTGATGAAGGGTGACTACAAGCCTCATCCAGGGGCGGTTAAGCAAGCAAAATTTAAGCAAGCAAACCACCCGAAATCATGAAGTCACTAAAAGAACCAACAGGCGATCAGGTAGGCCTGAAGAAGCTTTCAAAAGACGTCCGAAACAAGATGGGCTACATGAAAGACGGGGGCGCCGTTCCAAAATACAAGAAGGGAGGTAAGGTCAAAACCAAAAAAGACGCGTGCTACCACAAAGTCAAGGCTGGAGAGAAAGTATTCCCAAGCGCATATGCTAGTGGTAGGATCGCTAAGTGCAGAAAAATGGGCGCAGCTAATTACGGCAAGAGCAAGAAGTAATGGCTGTACGCAAGACAGCAAAAGGTCTGGCTCTCAAGCGTTGGTTCAAAGAAAAATGGAGAACGCCAAGAGGCAAAAAAGGCTATAGCGGAGGGGACAGAACCTTCCGCCCTACTGTTCGTGTGTCAAAAGACACACCCGCAACTTGGAGTGAGCTGTCTCCCTCAGAAAGAGCTAGGGCTGCAAAAGAGAAAAGAGAGAAGGGTAGGGTGTCTCGATACAAGAAAAGGCAAGCCAATAAGATTGTCAGAAAAAACAGAAGAAAGACCAGAAGAGCAGAGAGAAGAGCAGAGAATGGCATGCGAGTAATCAAAAACACAGCGACGGCAGTGCTCATGATGTTGGGTATGGCTGCCGCAGCACAGCCCAGCTGGGTGACCCTAGAGTTTCAGTCTGATGCATACGGGGGAGAAAGCACATGGGACATATACATGGTTGGATCTGATGACCCATACGCATCTGGGGGCCCATATCAAGACTCAACATACACACAACAAACAATACCCCTTCCCTCTGGTGAGTACAACCTTGTGGTGAATGATGCCTTTGGTGATGGAATATGCTGTCAGTTTGGTGAGGGGTGGTTTGGCTTGAGCAATGACTGCGGACTTGATATATCTGTCTTTGATTTTAATACAGAGCAAATCACAGTTCCATTCATTCTTGATCCATGTCAGTTTCCTATACCTGGCTGCATGGACGATTCGTCCAACAACTACAATCCATGGGCAACTACCGATGACGGAAGCTGCAACGTAAGCGAATGCCCAGAGGGGCAAGCCTTTGTGTCTATGGAGCTAACACTAGACAACTGGCCCAATGAAACTGGGTTTACGCTTGTTGATCTAGCTGTTGGCCAGTTCTATGAACAGGTGCTTCCTGGTGGATTTAACTTTGGAGATCAGCTGGCCACGTATACGTATGACTTTTGCGTTGCGCTAGGCTTTGAGCTTATCCTGACGGACACATACGGAGACGGTCTTAACGGATCAGCAAGCGGAGGTCAAGACGGAGGCGTCGTTATCACTGCGTGTGACGAAGAGGTTGTTTGGGAGTTGGAGGACCTCGCCTACTCCGACAATGATGGCAACGTACATTACTCTGGGGCTGTGTTTGTAGAGCCGTGTGCCCCCGACAGCGTCATAGTAGGGTGCATGGATGACGACTACGTTGACTACAACCCAGAAGCGACAGAACCAGACGACTGTCTTACGCTGCATACGTGGGGATGTATGGACCCAGAGTCATTTAACTACGACTCAACTGCTACGATCTCAGATCTAAACAGTCCCTGTGTTACAACAATTCGAATTGGTGATGCTGCTGGAGACGGCTGGGGCAACTCACACATAGGCGTGAAGCAAGGTGATTTGCAATGGATATTTAGCATGGGTCCTGGAGAGTTTTCTCAATCATGGGACTTAGTGCTTGACTCTGACGAAAAGGTAGACGTATACTACTTCGAGATAGGCAGCCCACAACAGCCTCCACAAGAGACTGAGTTTCAAACACTTCACAACTCCATCTTGATAACTAATGAAGCTGGAGACACGCTGATGGTAGAGGGGCTTAATCCATTCTTTGACAACGGTCAAGGGGCACTGCAGCCATTCAAGAATCCTGAGTGGAATGTATACAGCTTCATGCCGTACTGTGGGACTAGCTGTGTGCCGTTTATGTATGGGTGTACAGATGAGCTCGCACAGAACTATGACTCCAGCGTAAACACAGAGGACGGAAGCTGTTACTACAACGCTGGGTGTACTCAAGCTGGCTATCTGGAGTACTACACACAGGGATATGAAGCAGACTACGATGATGGAAGCTGCGTCACACTAGCTGTATTTGGATGCACAGATCCTGAAGCGCTGAACTATGACCCAGAGGCTAACGTAGATATCGAATCATGCATAGATGTGATCGAGGGGTGCATGGACATTGACGCATACAACTATGATGAAGAGGCCAACACGCCAACAGACGATTGTGTGTATGACGCTGGATGCATCACTGGACCTGGAGAACCGTACTGGGCTAATGACTACTGCTACTCTTGGGTGATTGAGGTTGACCCGTACTGCTGTGAGACATCATGGGATGCGGTGTGTGCGGAGATGTACGACTACTGTGGTGACGGGGTCACTTCAGTGGATATGGCTGTGCGGTCATTGCTTCGCTTCTTCCCCAACCCGACTAGTGGGGTAGTAAACATTCAGGCCCCAGTGGGGACAATAGTCAGAGCGTTCGACGCTGTTGGTCGCGAGATCTTAGTTGAGTCGCCCAGTAGTGTGGAGCTTCCAGCACCTGGAGTGTATACGATTGTAGCCAACTACAAAGGCCGAATCAAAAAGGAAAGAATCGTAAGACAATGAATCGTTTGATTACACTTTTGCTGGCGATTCTGCCAGTGCTCTCTTACGGTCAAAGCGACTTCTACAAGAATGTATTGAGACGCGCCACATTTTACGCGGCTGTAAATGGAGGCAACTCAGTATCTGACCAAGACGTATTCTCTGTTGCCACTGGTCCGTTGACGACCGATGTCGTGGAGACTCCGTTTGATTATTCACTAACGCTGGGTGTCAGGAAGATTGCAAGGTTTGGATACGAAAACAGAGCCAACATCTTTTACGACGGCACAGAAAAAACATACGGTGACGCTGCGACAGTCGGTAAGTACTCAGGGTTTGAGTTTCTTGCTGAAGCTGACTGGAGAAGACAGCAGGGCAAAAACTTCTTGGACCAAGACTACTTCGCCCGATATGTAGCAGACAGCTGGATAGTCAAGGCAGAATACTTGCAAGATGGGTTTGCTGATGTTCGATACTTTGAGGCTTCACAAAGGGGAAGGGTCAAGATTGGTAAGAAGCTATCTCTGAATGCAGGTGTGGTGCAGCGCATATCACAACCGTATGGATACGATCCACTTCAACAGTGGCTTCTTGAAAACAATCAGATTCACTACACAGCCCTAGCTCTAGAGCAGGGGTACAGTGTTGATGTAAACACAGGAGAATTCTTTTCGCCAGACGGCGTCGTAGTTGCCAATGATCAGGCAGTATGGGAGCAGGTGGTCATCCCTCAGGTTCTTGATGACTATGTATCTGAAAAAAGATCTGAGCTCGATGGCCAGTGGCTGCACTCGGTGGTTGTGGGCTTTGATTTCTACCACTACGAAAAAAACTTTTGGCTGCACTCATGGGGCAACGTGATGCCGTACCACCTTGACACAGACGGAGAGTATTCATACCACAACTTTGTCAACAGCAGTCAGTGGATAGATTTAGGGTTTGGGCTTGTGTTTGGAACGAAGATTACAAAAAGCCTCGGTGTGTTTACCGAAGGGAAATACAACAGATACTGGAACAGAGAGTGGCATGACTTCTCTGTAGGAATCAACTACATACTATTGTGATGGCACAACAAATTGGAGAGGACACTAAAGTAACGCTCGACCTCAAGACGCTTGGGATGGTAGCGGCTGGCATAGGGACGATTGTAGGTATGTGGTTTGCACTGCAGGCTGACATTGCCGAGGCAAAGGAACTGCCTTTACCTTCCGAGCCCGAGATCACCCGCATGGAGTTTGACATGAAAGATCAGCTTGTTCGTCAAACCATCATGACAACTCAAGAAGACGTCACGGAAATCAAAGAGGACATCAAGCGTATTGAAGAAAAAATAGATCAACTCAAATGAGACATGAAACTAGCATCAACCCTAATTGCATCCTTTGCTTTCTTGTGGGCGGCAACCTATGTGACCGCTGTAGAGGATAAAGAAGTGTGCGGATCAGGAATTTGCGTTGTAGAGTTCAACGCAAGTTTTAACAGCCAAAACAGTGTACCATGGATAGAGAAGCTGAACGATTGCGAGACTGCTCGTGTGGACATTGCTACTGCTCCAGACCTTCAGAAGAAGCACAAGATTGTTGTCGTCCCGACGATTGTTGTATTCAACGAGGGGGAGGAAGCGGAGAGATTCCAAGCCAACATCATGATGACAATGGATGCAACGATTGCCGAGGTTCAGGAGGCTGTCGATGACATTATGCTGAACGACTTCTGATTAGACCCACGTCACCTTGATGGTAAGCGCCATGTCTTTAAGGTCGTAGAACTCTGACCGAACTATCTGCTCGATAATTGGATAGAGGTAGCAGTGCATGACTTCCTCTTCTTGTGTCTCTGTAAAAATGCGCTGGAATCCATTGTCGCCTATGCCAGCGTCAACGTGGATAAACTTGAAGTCCTTCGAAACAACAGCCTTCACCACTTGATGGTACTCTGTATTCTTTATCATTCCTTTTCGATTAACGGCTGCTGGGACAGCATTTCAAGGAAGTCATACATCGTAATAAACCCATCGCTGTTGAAGTCCATGCACGCAGCATGAGACTCAGGGTCAATGGCCTGGCCATAGTTTGCTAACAAAAGCAAGAAATCCATTATGTATGTTGACCACATACCCTGGATACGTTATGTTCTGTAGTAAGGTTACGGTTGATCCACATCAACCTGGAGGGCAAAGACATTCGGGATGTCTGTTGCTACCAGTGTGTACTTATACCCCGTATAATCGTGGTACACAGCATCAAGAATCATCTCATGCTCGAAGTGTTCAACTGGATGATTGCCATCCCAGATCGTAGGGATGATAAGGTCGCAATTGAATTTTTCTGGCTGCACGTAAACCTTAGCTGGGGTGCTCATGCAACCAACAAAAAGTACGGGCAATAACAGCGCGATTGTTTTCATGGATCTAATCTAGATCCAGAATTTTTTCTACACAATATATTGTAGTATAATGATGATTATGTGTCACACATTTGTGCTCTTGTACCTGGTGCGTGGCTGGTCTATTTCAATCTTTTCTCCAGTCACTGGGTGGTAAATCCATGACACATAGTTGATTAGAGTGTAGCTTGTAAGCTCTGCCAGATCGTTTATTGTAAGCTTTGTGATGCAGTCTTTGCGGCCATACCTGCGGTATAGCTTGCGGTAGCAGTCGTTTTTTTGAACATAACTCTTCTCTACATTATGTCTGCACCACTCAAGAAGCTCTGCTCTTTTTACCCTGATGAATCCCCTGAGCTCTGGAACATCAAATGCTATGTACTTGGCCCCACCATGTAGCCACCCTTTCTTTCCGTTCACGTTGATAAACTCTACCCAGATCTCATCGGGCAAGTTGTTTCCCTTTACGTCCACTCCAACACTGTCATGCCAGAAGTCAACGTGCATGTACATGTCTTCTTCTTGACTAGACTTTCGGGCGTTAGGAAATATCCGAAGCCATCGGTTCTCAACCACCCTGCCGAGCCGCAGGTCTACCCTACTCTTCCTTGTGGCCATCTTCATCTATGAACTCTTGGACCGCTGACAGAGCTAAAGAAATCTCTTCTATCGTAGTCCTCTTGAATTCATTCAACAGCTCTTTTACTGCGTCGGGGTCCTCCAGTGGATCGCCATCTAGATCATGAAGTTCTTCGTACATGTTTGATGTGGCTTGATGAACGCGCATAGTAGCCACCATATACATTAGGCTTAGCTGGTCCCTAGTCATGACGCTCTATCTTTAGTATCTGTTGAATAGCCTGATCAACTTGTTGACTATTCTTAGCTAAAAATACAGCATAACCAAGGTCATTGTCAACAATGTGCCTCAGAAAAAGCTTCCATCTCATTGGAAAGTCATGATGTGATGGCAGATACCCTTTGGTTTCTATCACCCATTTGCCTGACTTCCCCATAAAATCTGGAGTGTACCGTATAGGCTGCAGAACAGATCCCGTCCTGTTGGACATTAGTTTTGCTTTGGAAGTCATCTTCCAATAGCCGTGCGGGAATCTAAACTTGTCTAGCAGTTCGAATGCTGTCTCCTCATAATCAAACTCAATACCATTCTCTTTGAGCTTGTCGGCACAGTACTTTTCTATCGAACTCTTATACCTTCCTAACTTTTTGCTGCGACTAGACCGACTCCGTCGTTGTTTCTTTCGCATACATGCAATATAATCATTGCTGTGACAAGAAGTCTATTCTGTAAGGCATTTGTTGTTTCTTGAATTCTATGTTGTCGAACAGAGGCTTTTGGCTCAGCCACCCCGAAAAGCCAGTGTGACCTAAGTTCATGACGATTCTGTACGGCTCATCAAGCGGTGTAGGCCTACCCCCTGTCTCTACTTCGCGAACCTTGCGAACGTGAAACTCACTCATCTTTCTGATGTTGGGGTCAGCTGACTGCACCTTCCTGTGGATTGTCACAAAACAGTCACAGCGATTGACAAACTTACCGCCGCCTTCTGTGTCCTCAGCATATGGTGCGGTTGGCAATCCATCCTCACCCTTGCGACGCTGAGCCTCAGTAAAGGCATGCATGTTCAGCCACACGGCCACATCATTTGCCTTGCTGAAAGTCAGGAATGTAGACGCAGCCTCGTAGTGATAGTCATGAGTGCTGATGGCATTGTTCCTTAGGTCAATCTTCAGGCTGTTGTATGGGTCTACGAAGATAGCGTCAATGGTTTGCTGAGCCATGACTTTCTCCATGAATAGAACGATGTCACCGTAACTGTATACTTGGTCGTTGTTGATGATAACAAAGTGATCGTTTACCCACTTGTATGCCTTCTTGCGCTCGTAATACGACATGTCACCCACCTTCTTATTCATGGCCATCTGCATCAAGTTCATCTTGACGGATGCCGTTCTGTTTTCAGAAGAGTACAGCACCCATTTCCACCCATGCCTGATGGCTGCATTGACAATGAAGTACAGGGCAGTAGTTGTTTTGCCCACGTTACTATGACCGTTGATGATGACAAACTCTTTCTTGTACCTGAAGTGCTCGTCGAGAAGTGCGTCTCCTGTGTCCAAGCCTAGCTCCACCTTGCCTTGAGAGAAGTCGTCAATCCATTTAAAGTCGTCGTCATCAGACGAGATGAATGACATGTCCCCATCGTGCAGTCGCATCTGACGTTCAGCATCCTTGACGCCTTCTATAAGCTCACGAATAGGCATGCCCTTTCCATTCTCCAACCCATCACGGATCGTGCGAACAGCCTGTTCTTCTGAGTCGATGTCTCGCTTGCTAATCTCCCTTAGCAAGACACGGATAACCTCGTCTTCCTCCATGCGTCCAGCACTGATGTACCCACCACACAGCTTCGCTGCCTTTAGCAACGTAGCGTGCTTATCACCGTCATCAGCACGGCGAATCATACGTGCGGCCAAGTTCAGGCGCATGTAATCTGTGTACTCCCCCTCGGCTATGATTGGCGCTTGCGCCTCAGCCTTCTCGGTGTTAAACGCTCCGAACCTCTTACACTCATCCTTGATGATGATGTCTGGGTCGTGAGACTCAAAGCATGCGCGAGATTCATTGATGCCACTCTGGTCTACCTCCAACCCATACTGCTTGTCAAAGTATGTGACTAGCGCACGGAAGTGGTCCCTGTGTCTTTCTGGGTTCGTGATTCTGACAAGCGCCTTGATGCCGTTTCCGCTAGGCGAAGTCCAGCATGAATGAATGAAATCATCCGTGGCAAGGGACGTCTTGGTTGAGTCAACGTTAACGTGGTCAAAGTCCAGAACAACAAATCCCGAATGCTCGAAGAGCGCGTCATCGGCTCTCGACGAAAACTCCCCGCTGAAACAAACAACGGGGAGCTCTTTCTTCTTCTCTTTATTTCCATCTCGAACCTCAGTCACTATGGTACTCGACCGACCATTCTTGATCCGATCCAGCGCTATTTGTAGTGTTATGTGATGAGGCGTTGTCTTCTCGAAGACGTTTTTGAATATCGTTACTTTCATTATCCTTGGCAATCATTAAGAGAATCATGTACCCAGCAAGGTCTTGCAGGGTGTCTTCGGTGTCGTCAATCGGACCAGCATTCATGACTCGCTTAAGCTTGTCATCAATACGAGCTTTGATACTGGACACAGCATTAGCCTTAGAGAAGATGTTGATGGGCTGCAAGGCAGCGTCACCATACTTCGCATTTTTTTGAAGCAGAAGGTCCTCCAGCTTCTTACACTTCGATTTGATTTTGCTTCTTGTGTTCATCAACAGTCAGGTTAGAGTATGAAATCAGTTTCTTCTCTATGATTTCCCGAATAATAATGTGCTTCTCTGACTTCGCGTTCTTGCCATACAGCTCTGTTTCCAGTCGATGCATGGTCTTCGTATCATAGTTGCGTATGTCATTCGGGTTGTCGTAGACAGACACTATCCACATGACGCGCTCATGTACAACCTTCCGTTTCTTGAAGGCGACACGAGCGGTCATGAAATAGATTGGAGCCTTAGAACGGGACATCGTCGGTTGCAGTCTCCGCCTGCTTAGCCGCTCGCTTTTGCTTTGCGGCCTCGCTGTTTGGATCGTACACGCGACAGCATGATTTTCCGTTCTTAGACATGAACATTGTAAGGTAGACGTTGCCGCCTTGACCCTGTTCATTACGTGAGGTGGCATACTTGTCCACCATTTCCTTGAGTTCGTGGTCCTTCATTCGCACAGTCCATGCAATGATTTGACCATCGTCGCCACGTCGTGGCTCTTCAGCGTACCCTACGAGCACGCTATCATACTTCTGTTCACTCATGTGATATAGAATTTAATTAAACAATTGATAGATCCATAGGAGCGTGATGTATACGCAGTACAAATAGAACGCATGCATCACCACTTCTGATAGCATTTCACACAACAAACGTTGCAAAATTGGTTTCTCTTTGTTCAGGTGACTCATCCAACCAGCTCTTAATGTTCTCCAAGGCTTGATGGAATTTCATCTCGCCACGGAATAGTGTTTCTTCGCTGCACTTTACGTCAGCAGGGTAATACGGGAACGTCTTCTCTTGCACAACCCAATAAAAATCCTTGATGCCAAACACCTTGGTGTAGATATAAGCCTGAATGTCATACGACCAGCTGTTCACATCATACCTAAATTTGTCAATAGCCCTAGAAGACTTGCTGTCAATGATGCGGTCGCTTTGCAGACAGTCCAAGAATCCTTTGAGGGGAATACCATCAAGGTCTACGTTGAACTCCACTTGAAACTTCCCACCCTCGAACTGCTTGTAATACAACCCGCAGTCCTTCAGGCGCTTGATCATCTCTTGCGCTTTCTCCCAGTCCTCTTTAGATACCAGCTCTTTGTCCGCATTGGCTTCCGCCTGCTCTGCTTTCCACTCTCGGTACTTCTTCGTAACTCTAGGGTTACGGCCACCAATAGCAGCAACAATATCGGTGTCGTCAAGATAAAGGTAAGTATCATTCGCTTTCTCTGGCTCGAACAGCATCATGTCATACAAGCTACCAAATCGAAGAGCTTCGCTCTCTTTCTTGAGTTCGCCTCGCATGTACATCTCCCAGAGACGCATGTCCCCGAGCGCGTGCTTTAGGGAAGAGTAGGAGAGGTGGGGCTTGCCCACACTCTCCGTCAACTTGTCCCGCATGCTCATGATTTGCCTCCGCTAGAAGTGAAGGATTCAAGACCAAGGATTGTTGGACACCAAATACCAACATACAGTCCAGCCATTTGGTTGCCTGTGAACCAGAGTGTCAAAGACATGGCCATTGACACAAAGGCCGCGATTAGAAGTGTATTTTTCATCGTACAAATTTCTTGAGTCCAGCAACCTGCTTCTCTGTAAGCTGTTCACCATACTTTTTTGTAACCGCAGTGAACGCTTTCTTCTTGTCGGTCTGTGACTTGATGTATGACACAGCCTTGTCCATGATGTTCTCTACTGGCGCATCAAGCGCCTTGCTAAGCTTTTGAACGTGAGGGTTCTCAGCGATAGCTTGCTGCTTGGCAATAGCTTCTTCGACTTCGTTAGCCGACGCAATTGATGTTTCGATTCCGATTCCAAGGATTGCAAGGGCTCGGCCAACAGCAGAGGTTTCACAGTTTTCGACATAGGAGGTTTTGTTGATGTTCGACGATGACCGCTCTTCGTGGGCGTGGCCCACGGATACGATCCGACCCGATGTATCACACACCGTTGCCTTGCATAAACACTGCTCTGAATCGAGGACTGGAAAGTCTGTTGCGATAGTCCAGTTCTTGTACTGCTCTTCCTGTCTGAAGAACTTGATGCGCTCGTTGACTTCAACGTAGCTCTTGCCACGAATGTTCGTGGTCTTGAATTTATAGGTGCTCATTTTGAATGAATTAAATTTCGTTTGTCTTTACTTAGACCACCTGCTGGATTGGTGTCCCGCGTTGGCAAATGTATAGCCTCCAATCTTCTCTTCCAAATCGCTCTTGCATTTTCTCTGTTGACAAGCATTCGGTCCAACAGGTTCTCAAGGTCCATGATGATGTCTGCGATAGCCTGCACTTGCCCGTCAACATTGGCGCCATTGCGCCCGAGGATGTTTGGGTGCAGGTCCATTTCCGTGCTAACCTCATTCACAATATGAAGCGACCTTCTGAACTGCTCTCGGTAGTATGCGCTGTGTTTTAGCAGAGGATGATGCTCTTTTTGGTAGTGAACAATCGAAGAGTGGTCCTTACTGAGCATGTCTCCAATATTTTGACATGTCAGGAACGGTCGAAGAGAGTTAGACAGGGCCATACGATGCACTACCTGCTCATGCTTCCGAGACTTCAGGTCCATCTTTGCACCAAGCAGTTCTTCGTATCTCTTTCGAACCACCTTAAACAAAAACTTTCTAGACTCTTGGTATTCAGTTGGGGACATCATGTCAACTCTTCTTTTGCCCTCTCTTGTATCGCGAGGTATATGTTCAGAGACTTCATCGTTGCCAGCATGCTGTCTCTGAATTCATCTATAGCCTCATCAAAAACAATACGGAAGTCTTGGTCGTGAAACCCCAACTCGTCAAGCAGTTTCTCTCCAGCCGCGTGTGATCTTAGGTTGTTGAGTGCGACACCCGATGCAGCTTCTGCTGTTTCGACGTACTCATTGACAATCTCTGATGCAGGTCGTGTCAACCATTCTGATAATGGCATTGACATCAAATCAATTTTTACCATGCGAGACGCTACTCGTGCAGCTGTGCTTTCATCATCAAACTCTTTGATGATTCTGTTCATGTCTTTGCCCCACATGTTTTTTAACAGTTTAGATTAGGTTTGTATATAGGTATATTCATAAGCTTATATAGCTGTATAGAAGCAGGTCATTCATCTGATGCTTCAGGTGATTCATCATAACCTTCTGGTCTCCAACCATTTAACAGCATTTGCTTCGTCAATCGCTCTAAGAGACCTGGGTTTTTCTTCAAGAGTCTCTGCATCTTACGACGTCGATGACGAGGCGAGCCGAACTCATCGCTCATCTGAAGGTTGTTGTTAGCCATAGAGTTTTTTGTTGTGTGTCACTAAGTGTTCGACGATTAGTCCATCTACATTGTCGTTAATGTCTGTGTTCCAGTGGATTGACTTTCGTGGATTATACTTGAACTGCATCAACTCCTTTACGTTAGGCTTCTCGTAGTCGGGCGCCTTCGTGTATGATACGTGCAGGTCCGCACAGTCCACCCATGCGCACACAGTCTTGTGGTTGCCGTCGAATATCTTCTGGGCCGTTGCAGGATTGTTGCCGAACAAGCAGTTCTTCATATGGATGGAGCATACCTCTGGATTGTAATAGTCCTTGTGATTCCCGTTGCCTCTGTCTGTGACCTGCCACGTCATGTAGTTGGGGCCCCGACCAAGGTGGAATCGAACTCTGAATCGTCGGTTCATGTGTCATGAGTTCATGTACTCGATCAAGTCGCGCTCACGGATACGATACTGCTTGCCCACTCGCTTCGCCTTAATCTCGCCACGCTCAATGCACTTGATGACAGTCTGACTGCAGACATCAAGGAATTCTGCCACCTGTGCCACCTTGTAGAGCTTGGGGATTTGCTTCGTCATGATGTCCGAGTTAACTTTTTTCTTCTCTTGTGGAGTTCTCTTCTTCTCCAAATCGAAGATGGTTTCTTGCCGAGCGTCTCGCTCAATCATATAGTCGGGAAGCGCAATGTTAAACCGCTTTGCAATCTTCTTGATTGTGGTCTCGGTTGGACGTCGGCCAAACTTGTGAAGCGGCGACTGAATGTTCCAGCATGCATACATGACAGTCATTGATACACCTGTCTCTCTGCCAATTTCCTTGAGCGACAACCCGTGCTGCTCGTTGATGTCATTGACTGCTTTGATGAACCACTCAGAACGGATGTCTGCGTTGGATTGCTTGGGAAGTTCCAAGTCTTCGAACTTGATATTCATTTGATTTGAATTAAATATAGAATTGAATGTTGGCAATTTAGGAATTATCGTTGATAACTGCAAAAATTTCATGGTTATTTTTCTGTTGGGTTGTCGTCCACCCCATGGATGCGGCACTCGAACTTCTTGTCTGCACACAGGTTTTTGAGGGCTTCAATGACAGAAGCTTCATCGTAGTCACCCACCTTGTCGCGCATCCAGTCAAGGTCGAGGTGTTCAGAGAGGTCGATGTATTGGCTGAACGATACCTCGAACCCGCCTGTATATCCACTCTCTTCGATGTGGATGTCGTTGGTGTTGTCAATCTCATCGCAAGCGTTGGACACACCATGTGCCACACCCTCACGGAAGATGGCGATGGCTACTGCCTTGGGGATGACGGGCATAGTAGGTTGCTCTGGTTGCTCAAGGGCATTTACCTCAGCCTTGAGTTCTGCAACCTCACGTTGGAGCATGACGATGTCGTCGTACTGACCTTGCACCTTAGATTCAAGCTCATGCTTCACCTCTTTGAGATGCTTGATGGTGTTGGCGGCCTTGAACGCGGCTTCCTTCATCTCATCAATACGCTCCGCATGAATGGCGCCAAGATTCTTGAGCTCACCGACCTTATTTTGGAGGGCTTTCTCACGGCCTGTCTGCTCCTGATAGGCTGCGTCCATGCTGTCGATTCTGTCGAGCACTTGCTGTGTGTCGTACTTGATGTCCGCAACTTTGTCGCGGAGCTCTTCGATTGTGTTCATGTGTTCTTGGGTTTACGAAGTTTGAGGCCGAGGTGTTCTGCGACGTAGTTAATGTGTCTTTGTGTTGTTACTGACCAGTAGCCAAGTTGTTGCAGGGTGTCACCCTCAATGCGAGCGACAGGTGTCCCGTAGCTGACAACGTAGCCGTTGGTTGTCCATAGGTTTT
>Ga0098037_1000090_pt1 | contig 65400 bp, 55 predicted proteins | sample 5_EtaG_FD_75050 | JGI IMG/M metagenome (GOLD analysis project Ga0098037, IMG submission 75050) | Marine viral communities from the Subarctic Pacific Ocean - 5_ETSP_OMZ_AT15132 metaG | ecosystem: Environmental > Aquatic > Marine > Oceanic | place: Pacific Ocean | collected 2015-01-08 | reverse complement strand
TCTGGGAGCGAGGGGGTTACGGGCGTATACTTTGTCATGGCTCCTCCACGATACTACGGCATCGCGTCGTCGCCCTTCCTCGTCTGCGCCTCGTAAGCCCCTCGCTCGAGGGGCCCTCCACTTCTTCAACAGCCTTCTAGTGATCCGCGGGGATCAGTTCGTCAAGCATCTGGCGGTTGTCCGGCGACTGCTGCATGTGGCGCAGCAGCGCCTGCATGGCATCGACCGGAGAACGGCTGTTCAGGGCGCGGAACAGCCGTCGGTGCTGTTCAATCTGGTCGCCAATAAGGATTTCCTCGTTTCTTGTGCCGCTCTTCCGAAGGTTGATGGCTGGATAAATGCGCTTGTTGGCCATTTCACGGTCCAACACGATTTCCGCGTTACCGGTACCTTTGAACTCCTCGAATATGACCTCATCCATGCGACTGCCCGTCTCGATGAGCGCCGTCCCGATGAGGGTCAGCGATCCGGCACCTTCAATGTTGCGAGCCGCCCCGAACAGCTTACGCGGAATGGTCAGCGCGCGGGCATCGAGACCGCCCGAAAGCGTACGACCACTGCCTTCCGAGTAAATATTGAAGTTGCGGCCCAGACGGGTCAGCGAATCGAGGAGCATGACCACGTCGGTACCCGTCTCCACGACACGCTTGGCATATTCCAGCGCCAGTTGGGATACCCGGATGTGGTTGTCTTCTTCCCGGTCATTCGACGAAGCAAACAGAACCGCCTCCGTGGAGCGGCGGAAGTCCGTGACTTCTTCGGGCCGCTCATCCACCAACAGTGCGACAAGCTGTACTTCCGGGTGGTTCTTGGTGATGGCCTCGGCGATTTCCTTCAGGATGTAGGTCTTGCCGGTACGCGGTGGCGCCACAATGAGGGCACGCTGGCCCTTGCCAATCGGGATCGCAAAATCCACCACGCGCTGCGTGAAGTTGGACGGCGATGTCACCAGGTTCAGTTTCTCATCCGGGTAAATGGTATTACCCGTATCGAAATTCTTGAACTTGCGCCACTCCTCGAGCTCGAAACCCATCACGGTCCGGATGTGATGGACCTGCATGTCGCCCTTGCGTCCCGGGCGAAGCGTGCCTTCCATGAGCACACCATCGCGCAGGTGATGCCGCTTTATGAGGTTCGGTGAGCAGAACGGATCGTCGTCCCCTTTGGGAACGTCCGACTGGAACTGTCGGATGAAACCGAACTTCTTGTCTCCAATAAATTCGAGAATGCCTGAGAAGGTCTTGGGGGACGAATTGCGAGCCATTACCTGTTGGGATTGGTTATCTTCCCGACCGCGCATTCGGACAGCCCTCCTATTCCGCATATGCGAACAGCGGAACCGGATTTGTGGGGATGCTCACCCTGCGCCTTCGCTTCCGACCGGAAGGGAGAAGATCGACGACGCACCAATATAGCGGGTTTCGGGCCTTGCAACAACGAAAATCGGATGTACATACCATGGAAGTGACCTTGCCGGGGGCAGCCGCACCTGACAGGGTCCACGTGGACATCCGTGGATCGGTCGACGCAGCCACCGTCCTGCTGTTGCATGGCTGGGGCAGTTCATCGGAATTGATGGCGCCGCTGGCAGCCAGGCTGGAAAAGGACTTTCGGGTAATCTCGGTCGATTTCCCCGGACACGGCCGTTCCCCGGACCCGCATACCGCCTGGGATATCCCGGCCCATGCCTTCCTCGTACGACACCTGCTGGCACAGCATGCATCAGAACAAACCGTCATCGTTGGTCACTCGAACGGCGGTCGCGTGGCGCTGCACATGATGTCCCAAACCGATGCACCACCGAACGTGCATGCGCTCGTGCTGGTGGCTCCGAGTGGTATCCGGCGAAAGCGTTCTTTCGGGTTCCATGCGCGGTCGTGGACAGCCCGCATCCTGAAGGCACCGTTCGCCATCATGCCCGGCCCTGTCCGGGACTTCGGACTGGACTGGTTGCGGCACTCCCTTGTCTGGAAGTTGTTGTCTTCCAGTGACTACCAGACACTCGAGGGGGTCATGCGGGAAACGTTCGTGCACTGCGTGAACCACTACGTAGAGGACGCACTCCCGCAGGTCCATGTACCGGTCGTGGTGCTGCGCGGTGACGTAGACGAAGCCATTTCAGACGACCAGGTCCAACGTCTTGTGGGCCGCCTGCCCGATGCGGGTCTCGTCACCTTGCCGGGAGCCGGACACTACGCTCACCTGGATGCTCCCGATGCTGTCGTGGCCGCGATCCGTGAGGTGGCCGTATGATGCTCGTTCTCGCCTGGATACTGGCTGGAGGATTCGCCCTGTGGCGTGCGGGTCGACGCCTGCGGTTCTCGTTGCACATGTTGCAGCTGGAGGGCTACAAAACAGACGAATATCTGACCTGGCTGCACGCCCGGTTGCTGGATGTCGGCGTACGCGTTTCGCATGGAATCGGCGTTGCACTGGTTGCGGTGGCGTGGTTCGCGGGTCTGGATGACGGGGGGGGAGCCCTCGTTCTTGTGGCCTGGGCCATGGCGTTTGCCTCGTCCCGCCGCTACCGTCGCGACCGTCCAAAAAAACCCCTTGCAGCCACACCCCGACTGAAGCGCCTGGCCGTCACGTCGGTGTTTGCGAGCCTGTTGGTGGCCGCGGCTTCCGCGCTCGCCAGCACGGCACTGGGGGCCTCCGGGCTGGCTGCAGGACTCACCTCCCTGCTCATGGTCGATGTATTGGCCCCTTGGATGACCTGGTTGGCCGGAATCGCCATGAAACCCGTCGAGCGGCGCAACCACAATGCGTTCATCCGGAGCGCCAGAGCCAAACTGGCAGTACGTCCCGACCTGTCCATTGTCGGCATCACCGGCTCGTACGGAAAGACATCCGTCAAATTCGCGGTACGCGAAATCCTGTCGCAACGCTTTCCTGTGCTGGCAACACCCGGATCGTACAACACGCCCATGGGCATTTGCAGGGTCGTGAACGACCAGTTGGGCGATGACCATCGCTGGCTGGTCCTTGAAATGGGTATCCGGCACCCGGGCGACATGGCCGAGTTGTGCGCGATCGCCCAACCCGATGTGGCAGTCATCACATCGGTCGGCATGGCGCACCTGGAGACCATGGGCTCCATTGAACGCATCGCAGATGAAAAGGGCAGCCTGCTTTCGTTCATCCGGCCCGGGGGATTGGCCATTCTGAATGGAGACGATGAACGGGTACGCACCATGCGGGCCCCGGATGGCATCCGTACGAAGTTGGTGTCTGCACGTGGCACGGCAACTGCCGATCTGCGGGCCACGGATGTCCTGTATGACACGAACGGCGTTCATTTCACGGTTTCCGACGAAATGGAACAGGTTTCCTTTACGGCTCGCCTGCTCGGCGAACACAATATCCTGAATATCCTGCTGGCGCTTGCCGTGGGCCGGGAAGCCGGCCTCAGCCTGCGCCAGATGCGCCACGCCGTTGCCCGGATGCAACCCGTCGCCCATCGGTTGGAGCTGCGGGTCGAAAACGGCCTGAACATCCTGGACGATGCCTTCAACAGCAACCCCGTCGGTGCCCGAAGCGCGGTCGATGTGCTCAGCCGGTTTTCCGGTGGTCAGAGGATTGTCGTGACGCCCGGCATGGTGGAACTCGGCGAACGGGAAACAGAGGAAAACAGGGCATGGGGCCGCTTCATGGCGTCCCGTGTGGACCACGTGGTCCTTGTGGGTCCTGAGCGTACCCGACCCATCGCCGAAGGCCTCGTGGAAGAAGGTCTTGACCGGGATCGCATTGAGGTGGTCCGGACCCTGTACGATGCACGCGACTGGTTGCGATCCCACACCGGACCCGGCGATACCGTGTTGTATGAAAACGACCTGCCCGACCAGTACACGGAGGGCACGTGAACATGCTGTTCGACATGAAACCGGTCCGGGCGTCACTGGAGCTCGAACGTCACTTCTGGGCACAGGGCTTCCAGCGTATTGCAGGTGTCGATGAGGCCGGCCGGGGATGTCTTGCAGGCCCGGTAGTGGCAGCTGCGGTCATTCTCGATGCCTCGACCAACCTGGACGGGATCGAAGACTCCAAGACGCTCCCGAAACACCGGCGGGAAGAACTGGCAGAGCGCATCCGGAAAGATGCCCGCGCGTGGGCGATCGGTCTGTGCTCCCCTTCTGAAGTCGATGAATTGAACATCCTGTGGGCCTCGATGGAAGCCATGCTGCGCGCACTGCAGGCACTCGAGATTGAACCCGATCACGTGCTCATTGACGGAAACACGACAATACCGGACTGCCCGTGGCCTGCGAAGCCCGTCATCAAAGGCGATGCGCGCAGCCTGTCCATCGCAGCCGCATCAATTCTGGCCAAAACCCACCGGGACGCCATCATGCACACCCACCACGCCACATGGCCTGCATACGGGTGGAATACAAATGTAGGCTACCCCACGGCGGCGCATTATGAGGCGTTGCGTGCCCACGGCCCAACACCCCTCCACCGCCAATCATTCCGGCTGTCTTGATGCGTGTATCCATCGTCATCGTGTCCTGGAATGCCCGGCCGCTGCTGGAACAGTGTCTTCCGTCGGTCTGCGCCACGCGGTATCCGGACTTCGAAATCATTGTCGCGGACAACGCGAGCACAGACGATTCCGTAGCATGGCTGCACGCCCATCACCCTGATGTGCGCGTGGTTCGGCATCCAGAAAACTGGGCCTTTGCCCGTGGCAACAACGAAGCCATCGCCCAGACCACCGGCGACCTCATCGTGTTATTGAACAACGATGTTGAAGTAACGCCCGACTGGTTGCAGCCGCTCGTCGACCGGATGGTGCGGGAGCCCGACCTCGGCGCTGTGCAACCGAAACTGTTGCAGTACACCGACCGATCCATGTTCGAGTATGCCGGTGCATCGGGCGGCTACCTGGATGCATTCGGATATCCGTTCACGCGAGGCCGGGTACTGTTCCACCTGGAGGCGGACCATGGCCAGTATGACGATGCCCGGGACGTTTTCTGGGCCAGCGGAGCAGCTTTTATGGTGCGCCGCACGGCGTGGGATGAGGTGGGCGCGCTGGATGAGCACTTCGTCATGCACATGGAGGAAATTGATTTCTGCTGGCGGCTGTGGCGGGCCGGTTGGCGTGTGGCCGTCGAGCCGGCCAGTACGGTATACCACATTGGCGGGGCCTCTCTCCCGCAAGGCTCGCCGCGCAAGACGTTCCTGAACTTCCGGAACAACCTGCTCATGCTCTACAAGAACCTTCCCGATGGGCCCTTCTACCGCATCCTGTTGGCGCGCACCGGGTTGGATGCCTTCGCAATTCTCCGTGCCCTGTTCTCCGGAGGCCCGGCAGAAGCCTGGTCCATACCACGCGCCTACTGGGCCGCCCACCGGGAAAAGGGCCAGTACCGCAGCGCAAGGCCCTCCACGGAAGAGGTCGTACCCCTACCGTACCGCGGACTGCTGCTGTGGGACTGGTTCATCCGAGGCCGGCGCACGTTCTCTGCCCTGCCTGCGTCCCGCTTCATCTCCTCGTCAATACGATCGACACGGCTCCCAGAATGACGCCCATGGCCAGGACAGCCAGCAGGGTCGGGATTTCACCGAAGAACGCGAAAGCCAGCACGGAGGCGCCCACAGGTTCGAACAGACTGGCAAGGCCAAGGGTGGCCGCCGGGAAGTACCGGATGGCATAATTCAATGCGCCGTGCCCCAGCAACTGCGGAACGATGGCCATGAGGATGCACAACCCATAGAAGGTTGCAGAGTATCCCAGCAGCGGGACATCACGCACGACGGCAACGGCAACGGTCGTCAGCGCGGTCATGGCATAGAGCGGCGCCACATACGCCAACCAACTACGATTCTGCCGCACGACCCTTCCGATGAGCAGGTATATGGACACAAAGCCCGCTGCCGCAAGGGCCAGGCTGTTGCCCAGCAAAGGGTTGCTTCCAACGTCACCTGCATGACCATGATGTGCGAACTGCAGCAACACCGTTCCAGCCAACGCCACCATGATACCGATGGTCTCCAGCCGGGTGAGACGTTCGCGCAGCACGACGAAGCCGATGATACCCATGAAGATGGGACTCAAGGACACCAGGGTCGAAGCACTCGCCACGGAGGTGAAATAGAGCGACGAAATCCACATCACGAAGTGCAGACCAAGGAAAAAGCCTGCAAGTACCACCAGCATCCATTCCCTGCCGGAGAATGTGCGCCACTCAGCGCGGGACTTCACCATGGCCGGTCCGGACAACAGAACGGCCGCTGTAATGGTTCGCCAGACGGCTACCGCCTCACCGGGCGCCTCGGACGCATACCGGATGAGGATCGCGCTGACCGAAATGGCCAGCAAACCCATGCCCAGAATGGCATGGACGCGCCACGTTCGTGCGTGGTCCTCCGTCTGCATCAGCGCAGTCTGTCCATGGACCGGATGAGCTTGATATCGGCATCGATCCCGCGACGAGCCATGTACATGAGCAGGTAGCTTACAAACGGAAACACGATGACGAACCATTCTCCGTAGGAGTCACCTGCCACTGTGGCATCAGGAAGCGTACCGGCGGTCCATTGGCCTCCGAAGAGAACGATGATAGCCAGTATGGCAATCATCTGGACGCCCATGACCACGCGACGTTGACGTTTCTGGTCCTTGTACAGGAAAATCGAGAGGAACGCACCCACAGCGGCCAGTCCAAGAATACCCATGGACGTCGGTATGAACCACGACTGGGATGAAGCAGCCGGACCGGTCCACACTTCATCCATCAGGAAGGCACCCCCGACTACAAGCGACGCAACAAAGAGATAAACGGTCTGGAGGCGCTGGATCATGGCACGTGTCTGATTGCGGGAAAACGGCTTAAAAGGCTGTTGAAGAACTTGAGGACCCCTCGTTCGGAGCGCCATGACACCAGATTCCAGGCGTTCCGACGTTTGCGTAGCCATAGCTACTCATAGGAGGAACAACGCAGAAGATGATGTCATGTCGCCCGAACCCTTTGGGAGCGAGGGGGTTACGGGCGAATACTTTGTCATGGCTCCTCCGCGATACTACGGCATCGCGTCGTCGCCCTTCCTCGTCTTCGCCTCGTAAGACCCTCGCTCGAGGGGGCATCAAGTTCTTCAACAGCCTTTTAACACCTAGTAAAACGAAAAGAGCCGCACCAAAGGTGCGGCTCTTTCGATTTCCACTTCAATTCACGCACGCCGGAACGACGAGGACGAACCGGAGTCGCGGAATCAGGAAGCTGCCTGACGCTTCGTGGAATAGTTGATTCGGAGGGTACTGGCTTCGCGCAGTTCCTGCTGCACGTCAAGCACCATACCCATTTCCGATGTCTCATCCACGCGCAGGGACACAATGAGTCGTGGCTGTTCCACGAGCTTGCGGTACATCACGGTCCGGATGGCGGCAACGTCCTCAATGAGGGCGTCGTCAATCTGGACAGCCGTTTCGCCCAGACGGAGACCGTCGAGCTTCTGGGGACCGACCCAGATATACGACACGAGTCGCTTCTGGTCGATCTTCGTGATGGCCTCGGCCTGCGGAAGCACCGTTCTCACCTGCACTGTCTGTTCCCGAAGCACCGTGCTGACCATGAAAAAGATCAGCAGCATGAAGATGATGTCGGGCAGAGACGCTGTAGGGATGTCCTGCTTCGTCTGTGTTTTCTTTTTGAAATGCTGTGAACTCATGGTGCGTTACGCTGCGTCTGGTTCGGCGATTGAAATCTGGGCTTTGATCTTTTCACGGATCGCATTCTGCAAGCCCTGGCCTTCTACCACAGTATCAACGTAATGCTGATAATTCTGGTAGCCCAGCCGTCGGGCTTCGGAATCCCACATTTCGAAATACGCCATCCAGACCTCATCGAGCACATCCACGTACGCATTGTACGGGGTTTCACGCGAGGTCTTGATGGACACGAGTGCACGACCGGCCGTTTCCGCATAGCGCGGATCCACACCTTCGTTCAACACGTGCGTCTTGACCGCATCGCGAATGAGTTGCACGGCCGAAGGCTCGTCTTCGACCAGGACAAGGCCCTGCTCGTTGACAAGGATCTTCAGCACATTGCGCTCCTTGATCGGTGGCGGCTCGACGTCCTCCTCCAACTTCGGCGGAAGAACCATGCCGATGCCAGTATCGACGTCAATCGTGGTAGTAACAAGGAAGAAGATGAGCAACAGGAACGCGATATCCGCCATCGATGACGTCGGAATTTCGGCCTCTGTCCGCTTCTTCTTTTTGATCAGATTTGCCATCCGTATATCCTCCTTTCGAGGTTAACTGAACAGACCGCGAAGCCCGGACATGAGCAGGGCCAGCGACGTCAGCACCAGCGAGATCAGGAATGCCATGACCGCACCTTCAGCCCACGAGTCCATAACCAGACCGAGGATGAGGAAGAGGACGATAGGCACACTGGTCAGGACAATGGTTGTCGGATTGACTTTACCCTGGGCCAGCGACCGGAGGCTGAACACAGCAATAGCCACAATACTCAGGCCCGTCACTGCAAGCACCAACCAGACGGCGATAGGTACAATACTTTCCATCATTGAATGGGGTTTAGTGTCTCAGTCTCAGTGAGTCGGACGACCAGCCTGCAGCAGTACGAGGGAGTCGATCAGCTCGATCGATGCCTCTTCCATGTCGATCACGATACGGTCGATCTTGGAAGTCACGTAGTTGTAGAAGAACTGCAGGATGATGGCCGTGATAAGACCGAACACCGTCGTGAGAAGGGCGACCTTGATACCACCGGCCACGAGGCTCGGGGAAATGTCACCGGCGGCCTCGATGGCGTCAAACGCCTCGACCATACCGACAACCGTTCCGAGGAAGCCAAACATCGGGGCCAGCGAAATGAACAGGGAGAGCCACACGAGGCCGCGCTCCAGGAAGCTCATTTCGATGGAACCGTAGCTTACAACTGCCTTTTCGACGGCTTCGATGCCCTCGTCATGACGCAGCAAGCCGGCCTGGAACACGGAAGCCACAGGACCGCGCGTTCCCGCACAGACTTCCTCGGCTGACGAGATACCACCCTCTTCGAGAGCACCTTTGACCTTGACAATAAATTTGCGGGTGTTGATATCCGCGCGATTAAGCGTGATGATGCGCTCGAAAGCAATGGCCAGACCGACGATCAAACAAATGAGCACTGGCCACATATACTCGCCGCCTTCATTGAAGCGCTGTACAAGTACGTTAACCAAGCCATCGGTGGCGGCCGCTTCCTGCGGCAACATCAGAAGCAGACTGTAAAGCTTCATGAACGATTCCCTCCTCGTAGGAACAGGTTGTTTTCTTTCTTGAAGTGGTGGCTATTCAGCCAAACGGCCGCCTCATCAATACTGCGATGAACGGCCGTCTTTAAGATAGGCTGAATAATATCCATTCTCTATCCGATTGTCAATTTAAAGACCCGGCTCAATCCAGGAAGTTGCTAACGGGCCTCTGCGTAGGACGTCGCCAGGTCACGTGCGGGCTGCCAGAGCTGCCTCGACTCCAGGATCATGTGGTCGACATTGGACCACACCTCGAACCAGGCGCTACGGTCCCACAGGCGCGTTGCCAGCCGCCCCTTCAGCAGGGCTTCAATCAATTCCCGATCGGCCGCAACAGACTCGCTGTCGAACCGCTGCAGCTTGTCTTCGGCCATTCCTTCCGGCGCCGCGCGACCATCCACCAACACGCCTTTCCCGGCCGCGTAGTCGAAAAAGTCACTCACGAGGGCATCCGACACACGGAATCCTTCGATGAACGGCTGTACATCCTCGCCCCACTCGGCGCGGGTTCCGGAACCATGCTCATCAATCCAGTGACGCACGAAGTCGTTTTCAAGACTGCGTACAAGGATGGCCTGCATCAATGGTGACAGACTGTCGGCAGCAACAAGATAGTCCGGGATAATGCCGCCGCCGGCGATTACCGTGCGGCCGCCATCCGTCCTGTATTTGAGGGAATCGGCAATGCCTTCGAGCAGGTCGGCCGCGTTCATGGCGCCGTCTTCTCGCCGGATGTCGGATTTACTGGCATAATAGTCCGTACGGTCTCCGCTTTCGTATGGGGTCTGGATGAGACGTCCGGACGGCGTGTAGTACCGGGCCATGGTCAACCGGATAGCGGAACCATCCCGGAGACGGTACTGACGCTGGACGAGTCCCTTGCCGAATGTGCGGCGTCCGACGATCAGCGCGCGATCATGGTCCTGGAGGGCGCCGGCCACAATTTCACTGGCCGATGCAGAGTTTCCATCCACCAGCACCTGGAGCGGCTGCGTTTCCCATTGGCCGCCTGCGGTTGCCGTGAAGGTCTCGTCGGCCCCCGTGGCACGGCCTTTCTGAGACACGATGATTTCGCCTTCCTTGAGGAACTCATCGGCCATCCGGACCGCCATTTCCATGTATCCACCGCGGTTTCCACGCAGGTCGAGGATCAACTCCTGCATGCCTTCCTGCTTGAGCTCCATGAGCGACTGCAGGAACTCGGCGTATGTGGTCCGCGCAAACCGGTTAATCCGGATGTAGCCCGTGGATTCATCGACCATATAGGATGAATCGAGGGTGTAAATGGGAATCTCGCCACGCGTGATCGTGAATTCGAGATCGTCCATGGCTCCCGGCCGCTGGACACGGATGGTCACCTTTGAGCCACGTGGCCCCTTCAAGTGCTTCTGCACGTCCGTATTCTCGAATCCGAGCGTCGAAATACCATCCACCCACATGATCCGGTCCCCGGACTGCAGGCCAATGTCCTCACTCGGCCCACCCGGAAGCACGTTCAGGACCGCGAGGGTATCCTGGTCATTCGGTCCGGGCAGCAATTCGAAGGAGATGCCGATACCATCATAGCCGGCATTCATCTGCTCGTCCTCCTGCTTCAAGGCCTCTGCATTGAAATAGACGCTGTGCGGATCCAGATCCGCGAGAATGGCCACCACGGCCGCCTCTGCCAGCTTGTCGTTGTCTACCTCGTCCACATACTGCTGGTTGACCAAATACAGCGTGTCTTCAAGTTTCTGCAGGGCGTCCCGTGCATCGTCCGAAAAAATGCGCACGGATAGATCCGCGCCCAACAGGAAAATGGCAGCTGTCAGCAGGCCGATCGTCAGTTTTCGCATGAGGAATCAGATTTTTTCTATTCCGGATCGTTACGGGTCCCGTCGCCTGATTGATCCCGCAATCCGTCCCTGAATCCGGGGCACAATGTCCCCCCCGCTCCGTACCATCATGCAGCCCAACACGACGCTACCACAGTGACGAACAAAGAAATAGCCCGCCCGCTGAAAGAGACCGCTGCCCTGCTGGAGTTGACGGGTGGCAACCCATTTCGCGCACGCGCCTTCGCCAATGCCGCCCGCACCATCGAACGCATGGATGAGAGGCTGTCAGAGCAGACGGACGTCACCGAAATACAGGGAATAGGCAAGGGTCTCGCATCCCAGATTGCCGAAATACTGGAGCGTGGATCGTTCGATGTGCGCGACGACCTGCTCGGGTCCATTCCGCCGGGCATCATGGATGTGCTGAAGGTCAAGGGACTGGGTGCCAAGAAAGCCCGCGTCCTGTGGAAGTCACTGGGCATCCAGACCCTGGACGAGCTGGAGGCTGCGGCGCTCGCCGGGCGCATTGCAGACCTGGACGGGTTCGGCGCACGGAGCCAGGAATCGATCCTTGAAAACATTGTCCTGCTGCGGTCCTACATGGGCCGACGGCGTTTGGCCGATGCCGCGCCGTTCCTGCCGTACATCACGTCTGAACTCGAAGGGTACACGACCCGGGTCACGGGCGATGCCCGCCGTCACCTGAATGACGTGGAGCGGCTGGACCTTCTTGTCGAGACCGACGACGGTGACATCCCGGGTCGGCTCATGTGGCTGATGGATGCAGAAACCGGAGAGGAGCACGGCCTGCGGTGGGTGGAAGGCACCATTGAAGGAGGGATGACCGTTCGGCTCACGGCATGTGTGCCCTCGGACGCCGGACGCGCACTTGCCATCACGACAGGCCCCGCCGCATTTGCAGAGAAGCTGGCACGGACACCCCCGTCCGACAGCGAGCAGGACGCATTCAAGGAAGCAGGACTGACCTGGATTGACCCCGGCCTCCGCGATATGGACGGAGCCGTGGACCGGACCGATGCATTGGCCTCCCTGCACCTGGTCACCGTTGAGGACCTCCACGGATGCCTGCACAACCACTCTACCTACAGCGACGGCGCCCACACGCTGAAGGAAATGGCCGATGCCTGCCGCAGCCGGGGCTATTCCTACCTCGGCATCTGCGACCACAGCCAATCGCTGAAGGTCGCCAACGGGATGGATGTCAAAACGGTGAAACGTCAGCAGGCTGAAATCAAGGCACTGAACGAGGCCTATGCTTTGGACGGAGGCCCGGAGTTCAAGATTTTCTCCGGTGTCGAAAGCGATATCCTGAACGACGGCAGCCTGGACTATGAGGAAGAGGTGTTGGCGTCCTTCGATTTCATCGTGGCCAGTGTCCATACCGGCTTCAACATGAGTGAGGCCGCAGCCACCGAACGGCTTGTTACGGCTATCAAGAATCCGTATACCAGCATCCTGGGACACCCGACGGGACGCCTCATTCTGCGCCGGGAGGGGTATCCGATCGATCACGAGGCTGTCCTGCAAGCCTGTGCAGCCCATGGGGTTGCCATCGAACTCAATGCCAACCCATGGCGCCTTGACCTGGATTGGACCTGGGTGGAACGGGCGCGCCAACTCGGCGTGCCGGTATCGATCAACCCGGATGCGCACGCCATTGACCAGATTGACCTGACGGCCTGGGGCGTTCGGGCCGCACGGAAGGGCGGGTTGCAGGTACCAGAGTGCCTCAATGCCCTTTCGCTCGCTGAATTCACCGCCTGGATCGCGCGGTCATGACCTTCCGGATTGCACTTGCCACGCTCGTTCTTGTGGTGTTGCTGGCCTGCGGTGCCGTGTTCATCTGGTACATGGCCTACGGCGTGGGAGCCACGCCGGATGAGCCGTCGGTTCCTGTTACCGTCGCTGTTGCCGACGTGCCCGAGGCCCTGAACCAACTGGGCCATCAACACGCCACATACCGCACCTGGCCTACCCTGCTGCTCCGCCAGGTAGCCATCGGCAAGGTGTCCGAATGGTACGGAGAGGCCGGAGCCGCGGTGGACACTCGGATCATCCAGCTCGGGTTTGCCGAGTCGGCGCGTGCATCGGTCCGGAACGTGGCAGGCGGTGATGCCGCCCTGCTGCGCGCCTATTCAGACGGGGTCAATGCGGCCCTCGGCAGCGATGACGTCCGGCTGCATGCACCGGTCATCTTGCTGGATATTGAACCCGAGCCCTGGCTCCCCTGGCACACGTTGGCCGTGGAGCGGCTCATCCTGTGGCTTCAGGAGCCCGCCATGACGAGTGCCGATTCGCTCCTGCAGTCCTTTGTGGGCTGGTCAGGTGGTCTGGATAACGCCGTGTGGTCGCACCCCGACGGCTCCGTTTCGGTGCGATTCCTGACAGGGTCGTCGGCCATCCCCCTGTTGATGGAAACGGAATTCCGTCTTCCTGATGGACCCTTCATGGCCATAACCATCCCCGGCACGCCCATGATTCCGACGGGGCGCCGGAACGGCAGCGCCTGGGCGCTGCTCCTGCGCCCCGACATGCGCAACGTGGCCGCTTCAGGCCCTCCTGACATCACGCACCGTCGCTTGTCCGTGGACGGCTCGGAGAGATTGGTGCAGCGCACACGACGCGAAGGGCGCCCGTCGGTCATGCCTGCCCCCGGCCGTGACATTGACTGGCAGGGACTCGCCGAGGGCACCGATATGCCGCGTTGGTTGGGACTGTGGCGCAGTCTTCCGGCCGATGCATTGACCAGTCCGTGGTCTCTCATGCGTCCCGACGGAATCCTGACCACGGACGGAAGTGAACCTGCATTCACGGGAGCCCCCTTTACGACGGTCCGGTCCGATGGATGGGCCTATGCATCGTCCCGTCCTGCTGCCATGGGCCCCGTAGGCATCCTGGCCGACCCACCGGACGTCCGGTCGGCTCTCATCAGTGCCGTTGCGCGGGATTCCGTGCCCGTGTTCCTGGCGGCCATTCCGGACTCAATCCGACGGTCCGATGCAACCGAGCAGGCACTCACATATCTCCGGAACTGGAATTTCAGCTTCGATGGTCCTGAAATCGGGGCGACATTGTACGACGGAATCGCCCGGATGCCTGCGGACCGACCGGCGCGCGACAGGCTGGAAGGCACCGTGATAGATCTCCGACGCCGTCTTGGCTCCGACATGAGTCGGTGGCGGTGGGCTGACCGGTATCCTGCGCGGCTTGCCATGCCGGGTACGGTCCCGGTCGTACCCGGCATGCGACGGCCTCTTCGTGCCTTCCTTGAGCGGTATGCACCCGTGGAGCGCCTTAGTGCCGGACACCCGACCACATTGCGCTGGCACCACACCCCGGAACACCCCGCCACGTCAGCCTGGGAAGCCACCGTACACGCCGACGGTCGCCTCACCGTCCGCCGTCCCGACGTACATTACGACCGATTTCTGGGCCGCACTGTGACCCTCGACGAATGATGAATGCTGTTTTCGCCGGTTTTGACCTGGGAGGTACCAAGACGGATGTGTTGGTGCGCACCGGAACAACATCACGCAGCCTGCGGCTGGGTGGTGGAAACCTGCGCCTCGACGATCCTGAGGTCTGGGCGCGCCGGATTTCCGGGGTGTTTCTGGAAACCAATCCCAACGCCCTGCCCGTGTACGCGTGCGTCGGAGCAGCCGGAGGTGGCAGTCCGACTGCTGCCCGGGCCCTCGAGGAAGCCCTCACCCGACGGCTTCCCATCCTTCAGGGCGTACGTGTTGTTTCCGACACCCGTATAGCGTGGGAAGCAGCTTTCGCGGGTGACCCTGGTGTCATTGTCATTGCTGGAACGGGCTCCGGCTGTTTCATGGTCGATGAAGCAGGCAGGGAGTACCGGACGGGCGGCTGGGGACCCGACCTCGGGGATCCGGGGAGCGGGCGCTCCATAGGCGCCGCTGGCATTCGCCACACCCTGGAAGCCGTCGAGTCCGCCTCGTATTCGCTTGTAGCGCAACGCATTCTGGACGCAATCCTCCCTGGTACTGCGCCCATTGGTGACAATGCGGCATCCGCATCGGCCGTCCTGGATGCCGTATATGCTTCCGGTTTCATAGCCGCATCACTGGCAGGCGTCGTTATCCAAGCCTGCGAAGATGGCTGTCCCGACGCGCGCGACCTGCTGCTTTCGGAAGCGAGGATCCTGGCCGGACAATGTGACCGCCTGATCGCGCGCCACGCTCCCTCCTCGTCGCGTATTGCCCTCGTCGGCGGACTCACCCGCCTGCCCGCCTACGCCCACATCCTGGAAGCCACGCTCCACGCCGTCCTCCCCGATTATTCCCTGCAGCCGCCGGAGCACCAGCCCGTGATGGGCGCGTTGAAGATTGCCGAACGACTGGCAGAATAGGTCGGCAGGATTTCGGGTCATGCCACACAATTCCGGTCGGAAGAAGTTCGGCCTGAATCAAGGCGCCGGCCGAGCGACGACCGAGGCGTATGTCAATACGCCGCAACAAGCCGGTTCGACGTCCAACGACGGCATGGCCCGAAAGACAACGACCTACACTTTAGGGCCGGCTGCGCGAACTTCCGCAGAACACCCATCCGCAAACTTCGCAAAGTTCTTGTTGAACAGGTCTGCGAGCTTGGCAGCGGTCTTGTCATAGTCTTCTCCGCTTGCCCACGTGGAACGCGGAACCAGCACGCTGGAGGGAACGTCGGCTACTTCGGTCGGAATCTGCGTGCCAAACACGGGATCCGGAACGGTAGGCGCATCCTTCAGCGTGCCATCGTGGATGGCATCGATGATGGCGCGCGTGTACTTCAGACTCATGCGCTTGCCCGTGCCATATGCGCCGCCTGACAGGCCGGTATTGATGAGCCAGGCGTTGGCGCCGTGGGTCTTCATTTTCTCGGCCAGCATCTCGGCGTAATGGTTCGGATGCAGGATCAGGAAGGCAGCGCCAAAGCACGCCGAGAACGTTGCCTGGGGCTCATCCACGCCCATTTCCGTACCCGCTACCTTCGCGGTGTAGCCGGAAATGAAGTGGTACATGGCCTGCTCCGGGGAGAGCTTCGACACGGGCGGCAGTACGCCAAACGCATCGTAGGTCAGGAAGATGATGTTGTTCGGATGCCCGGCAACACACGGAATCTTGGCGTTGTCGATGTGCTCGATGGGATACGAAGCCCGCGTATTCTGCGTAATGGACACGTCATCGTAATCCACGACACGGGACGTTTCGTCGTACACGACGTTTTCCAGCACGGTGCCGAAACGGATGGCACCGAAAATCTCGGGCTCCTTCTCGGCACTCAGACCGATGGCCTTGGCGTAGCACCCGCCCTCGATGTTGAACACACCGTCGTCGGACCAGCAATGCTCGTCATCGCCGATCAATGCGCGATGTGGGTCGGCCGAGAGTGTGGTTTTGCCGGTGCCGGACAGGCCAAAGAACAGCGACACATTCTTGTCAGGGCCTTCGTTGGCGCTGCAATGCATGGACAGCACGCCCTTCTTCGGCATGATGTAATGCATGACCGAGAAGATGCCCTTCTTCATCTCACCGGCATACTCGGTACCGAGGATCACGAATTCGCCGGTACGGAAGTTCAGGTCCACACTCGTCTTGGACGTCATGTGGGATGTGTTCTTGTTGGCCGGGAATTTGCCCGCGTTGAACACGACGTAATCCGGGTCCCCGAAATCGACCAGTTCCTCCGCCGTCGGACGGATGAGCATGTTGTTCATGAACAGCGCGTGGTAGGGGCGCGTACACACGATTCGGACCTTGATCCGGTACTTCGGGTCCCAACCCGCGAATCCATCCATCACGTACAGACGTGGGAGGGTATTCAAGTAATCGATAGCGCGTTCGCGGTTGATGTCGAACGTGTGCTCGTCGAGCTTGATGTTGATATTCCCCCACCAGACATCATCCGAAACATCGGGCGTATCTACGATGCGCTTGTCCGACGGGCTGCGACCCGTTTTCTTTCCCGAGCGCACCATGAGAGCTCCTTCACTGGAGATGGCTGCACCTTCATCGAATTGAATGGCTTCCTGGTAAAGCGTCGCAGGAGCTGCGTTTCGTACGAGGTTTGTGACGGTTATTCCGTACTGTTCGAGAGAGAACATGATGGATGTCGGGTTGAGTTCGTCTGTTGAACGAAAAGGTACGCCTACGAAGCGCTTCCGTAGATGAAGATGGCTAAAAAGATGTGGTCCCGGTTTGCTCCGACTCCGAGTGGATATCTCCACCTCGGAAATGTCTTCAATCTGCTCGCGGTTGAACGCTGGCGGGCTGAGACCGGCGGCTCCCTCCTGCTCCGGATTGACGATGCTGACCGGGGACGCTACCGAAGGGAGTATGCCGAGGATATTTTCCGGATGATCGACTGGATGGGCATCACCTTCGATGCCGGTCCGTCGACGATGGCCGAGCTCGAAATGGAATGGTCCCAGGAGCACCGATTCGACTCGTACCAGGAGGCTCTCGAGCGGTTGGCGCGCGCTTCCCGGGTATTCGCTTGTATCTGCTCACGTACGGAAATTGCAGCGACGTCAGATGACGGAGGTGGGTATCCCGGCACGTGTCGTGAACTTCAGCGCCCTCTGTATGCACCCGATACCGCGTGGCGACTGCGTCACGACGGAGAGCCGTTGCAACGGGACCCTGTGGTCCGCCTGAAAGACGGCAACCCATCCTACCATGTCGCCTCCGTACTCGATGACGTACAGTTCGGCATCACGCACGTCATTCGGGGCATGGATCTCAGAGAGACCTCGGTCACGCAGTCCATTATAGCCGACGCCCTTGGCCTCAATGCCTTCGCCGACATCCACTTTACCCATCACGCTCTGCTACCGGCATCGGACGGCACGAAGCGGTCCAAGTCGGCCGGTCACAGGGGCATCAGCATGCTCGCGGACCCCTCCATGACGCCCGCGCGCATCCGCGACGACTTCGAGGCCTGGTGGGAGAAGGCCCTCAATGTGTGAGGATCAGGGTCCTGGTCGATGTCACGCCGCCAGCTGTGAGCCGAAGCAGATAAAGGCCTGCAGGCAGCGCAGCCGCGTCCATTGGTACGGTGTGGTATCCGGCCGGCAATACCGTGTCCTGGACGGTTCGGACGCGCCGTCCGAGCGCATCGAATAGGTCAATACGCGCAGGTCCGACTTCAGATAGTGAGAATGCGATGGTTGCGCGGTCCCTGAACGGGTTGGGGTATACCGATGTCAGCGCAACGTCGGATGGTATGGCGGGGTCTTCCTCGGCTTCCACGTTGCTTGCCACGAAAAACGGCACCGGCTCTGAAAACGTCCCGATTTCATTCGAGACGCGCCAGTAATACGTCCCCGCTCCCAGTACGGGTGCTACGACCTCACCGGAGCGCGCTCCCTCGACTTCAAAGAAAACTTGTTCAAACTCTTCATCCAGCGCGATCTGGAGCACGTCTGCTGCAAAGACATCGCCCTCCCAATAGAATGTGGGTTGGTTGGTGGAGACTAGCTGACCACGTGACGGTGCGCCGGGCGCCGGTCCGGGCACGCGGGCCACTTCAATACGGAAGACCGTGCCGGCCTCCGGCATCGGGGAGCTTACGTCGGAGTCCACGTTCACGAATACGAGGCGACGGATTACCTCCCTTTCATGTGCGTCAGGCGTGCACGTTCCTGTCATCTGGTAGCATGTCTCGACGAGCGTTTCCAGCCAGGCATCGTGCCCAGTCTCTCCTGGAGCTACGTCGGTCGGAAGAAAGACATAGACCCAGTCGGTCTGCGGATCATCCGCACCGCCAGATACTGGGTGATCGTCCGCTTGCATGCCCCATCCGTCCAGTTCCATGTCACGTCCCGCGAGAATCAAGCGGACATCGTCGGAAGCATCGTCCGGAGTGCCCCGACCAGACCACCAGACTTCAAAAGGCACTGTCTGCAACGAATTTCCATCATATTGACCGAACCGGTCATAGGCATAGCAGCCCGTCGGCGCCGGCTCGGCAACCACGGTTTCACCAGACAATTGCGCCTCCTCCCATGCCGACCAACAGTTTTCAGTGAACCGGATTTCTAAATCCGACCGTAAGAAAACCGACAAGGGAGACAAGATGGACCGCCCCAGAAACGTCTCGTAGTCGCCGGATACTCCGCTGTCCGAACTGCGTCCCGTATGAAGCACCCACGTCGCACCCGTTGTCTGCGATCCGGTCGGCGGACGACCTTGTCCATCCGCCATCGGAAATCCGTTTCCATCGATGGAAAGCGCCCCCATGACGGGAAGCGTCAACGGTCCGGCCGCATTGGCCGTGATGGAAATGGTGTTTATCGGTGATATTTCAACGGAAGGCTGGCCGGTGCTGAATATAATGCTCTCCGACCAGGGACCATATGTAAAGCGATCCATGGCGCGCACGCGTGCGGAATACATGGTATGCGGCTCCAGATCCAAGGGAATGGAGCGGTCCAATGCTTCCAATACACGTACCCGCTCAGGGCGTCCCACTGGCATGATTTCGATCTGAAACAGCGTTTCCGGGCCGTCCCACACCCACATCAGGTCAATGTCGACGGGCTGCCGTTCCGCATAGGGCCCAACGTTTTGGATTTCCGGAGCGATCGTGATCGGCTGGCCAGTGCCTGCGCTGCGCGGAATGCTCTCCGGCGTCCGACCCAGAAGCCCGGCGGCCTTGTTTTTGAGCCTCGTCACAGCATCCAAATGATCGTCTCCAAACGCAGTCACAATGCCGATATATACCTCAATTGAGTCACCAGGGGCGACGTCAACAGGCCCCGTCGATTGGACCAACCGGATATCACCCAACATACCCCTGTTTCCAGCACCATCAATGTTCATGAAGCTCCAGAAATCGCCGGAAACGGGATCGGCAGGAAACAGAAACTTTGTAGCCGATCCGAAGCGTGACTCGCCGACGCCACCAATCGTAAAATCCTGTCCTCCGGTCTGTAATCCATCGAGCAAGTTGTACACATCTTGGGCTTCGTTTGGATCACCAAATGAGCCGCTTCCAGCCCCGCTGACGAAGTAGACAACCGAAGAAAGGGGCTGATACTTCTTGCCGGAAATGAATTGAAACCCCACGGCCGGGGGTTGCATCCCGAAGATGGGATCACTCTCCCAAGCCTTGTACGTGTACCCAATCCCCAACGCTGAATCGCTTCCGACCGCGTCGCCATGACGGTTGCCAATATCAGTATCCGCGAACATGCCCAAACGCATGTCCTGGATAGTGTTGGTCGACTTGTTGATGACGGTGTATTGGTAAAATGTGGTCTTCTCTTCGCCGTCGGCGGCGGTCGCGAATGCGATGACCTGTACCTCCAAGCCAAGAGGGGGCGTGCCGCTCCACGTATGCTCGTTGCCGATGTCGTTCATGACCCACCAGTGCATCTCGTCGCCGTACAACTGTGGTCGGTCACCGGCAGCCAGGTCGTAATTGTCTGGATTCCCGTCGCCGTCCTGCACCGGCGCCCCCAACTGCCAGGGCCAGTTGATAACGTGGGCGGAGGGTTCTCCTCCGGCATTCAATGCGGCCAAATCGCGGCGAGTGACTTCGAAAATGGTATCAAACGAGGCGCAGTCACCGCCGGCTGCGACCGCATCGTACGGCCCCGGCCAGAATTCCCATGGGCCGAAAGTAGTCCCCGCCGTTCGAAGCTGGCCGTCCACAAAACCACCGAGCCACAATCCGGCAGCGAAAACGACCGTCTTACCTCCGCCGGCCGGGACTTCGTAGATGTTCGCCCCGCCGTTCCAGAACAAACCGCCGTTATTGAGCAGCTTCGCCCGGACGTCGTTCGCGTTCAGGAAGGACTCGGCGGTGGCAGGAGCACAGGACTGCGGGGTTTGCGCCCTCGCGGTCCCGGCCGTGCCGCCCACCCCAACCCATAGGACCACACCAGCGAGCGCGGCCATTCTGACACGTTGTTGGATTCGGTGCATCATACCCTCAACGTACGCAACGGACGGTATGAGCTCATGTACCGGAAGTCACTATTCGGACCGGTTCTGCCGGTTGGCAATCAGGTCTTCGACCACGCCCGAGTCGGCGAGCGTCGACGTGTCGCCCATCGATCCGTAATCGTCGGCTGCAATCTTGCGCAGGATCCGGCGCATGATCTTTCCGCTGCGTGTCTTGGGCAGTTGCGGGGCGAACTGGATGAAGTCCGGCGTCGCAATGGGGCCAATCACGTGGCGGACGTGCTTTTTCAGGGCCTGACGCATGTCTTCGGTGCCCTTCACACCCGCGTTCAGCGTCACGTAGCAGTAAATGCCCTGTCCTTTCACATCATGCGGGAAGCCGACAACGGCCGCCTCGGCAACCACATTGTAGGCCACGAGGGCGCTTTCGACCTCGGCCGTGCCCATCCGGTGACCGGATACGTTGATCACGTCATCGACCCGGCCCGTGATCCAGTAGTAGCCGTCCTTGTCGCGGCGACAGCCATCGCCCGTGAAATACCGACCCTCGAAGGCCGCGAAATACGTCTGCACAAAGCGGTCGTGGTCCCGATAAATGGTCCGGGACTGCCCGGGCCATGATTCCTTGATGACGAGGATGCCCTCCGCCTCTCCGTCCTTTTCTTGGCCATTCGAATCCACGACGGCGGGTTGGATGCCGAACATGGGCACCGTCGCCGAGCCGGGTTTCTGGTCGATGGCGCCCGGCAAAGGCGTGATCATGATGCCACCGGTCTCGGTCTGCCACCACGTGTCTACGATCGGGCAGCGGCCCTCGCCCACCACGTCGTAATACCATCGCCATGCTTCCGGGTTGATGGGTTCGCCTACGGTGCCAAGGAGCCGCAGCGATGACCGGTCGGCCACACGCACAGGCTCTTCGCCCTGGCGCATGAGCGCGCGGATGGCAGTCGGCGCCGTGTAGAACTGGGTCACCTTGTGCTTCTCGACCACCTGCCAGAAGCGGGACGAGTCGGGATAGGTCGGAATGCCTTCGAAAAAGACCTGCGTCGCGCCGTTGATGAGCGGGCCGTATACCATATAGGAATGGCCGGTAATCCAACCCACATCCGCCGTGCACCAGAACACGTCCCCATCGTGGTAATCGAACACGTACTCGTGCGTCATGGACGTATACACCAGGTACCCGGCCGTCGTATGCAGCAGCCCCTTGGGCTTGCCGGTCGACCCTGATGTGTACAGGATGAACAGCGGGTCTTCGGCCTCCATGGGCTCGCACGGGCACACGGCGGTGACATCGGCGGCGGCTTCGTGGTAGTACACGTCCCGGCCGGCCTTCATGGGCACGTCGGCGCCGGTGCGTCGGACCACAATACAGCTTGTCACATCCGGGCACGATGACATGGCGGCGTCGGCATTGGCCTTCAGCCCGACCGTACGCCCGCCGCGCCATCCTTCATCGGCTGTAACCAGGACCGTGGAATCGCAGTCGATGATGCGACTGGACAGGGAATCCGGCGAAAAGCCCCCGAACACCACCGAATGGATGGCTCCGATGCGGGCACACGCCAGCATGGACACGGCGGCCTCCGGAATCATGGGCATATATATCGTGACCCGGTCGCCCTTCTTGACGCCCTGCGCCTTGAGCACATTGGCGAACCGGCACACCTCTTCGTGGAGTTCGCGGTAGGTAATGTGCCGAGATGGTTCGTCCGGACTGTCTGCCTCGAAAATGAGCGCTGTCCGGTCGGACCGGGTGTCCAGGTGCCGGTCAACGGCGTTGTAGCACGCATTCGTTACGCCGCCCTGGTACCAGCGAATGTGCACGTCATCGGATGCAAACGACACGTCCCGTACCGACGTAAACGGCTCGAACCACTCAATGCGATCGGCCTGCTCCCGCCAGAATCCATCCGGGTCGTCCACCGAGCGCTTGTACAGCGCATCATAGGCTTCACGGGATCCGAAATGGGAGTGAGAGCGGTAGGCGTCCGAGGCGGCGTAGATATCAGGCATGGTCAGAAAATCTGGTGTCGTTGCGGAATCAAGATAGCATGTATCTTCGGCGGATGGGAAACGAACAGAAGACGATTGTCATCACGGGCGCGGCCAGCGGCCTGGGTCGCGGCCTGGCCGCCCGGTTTCTGGCCGATGGCGCACGTGTGGTGGGCGTCGATGTCAACGCGCGGGCCTTGGACATTGTCGCGCATGATTTTGGCGCGCATTTCATTCCCATGCCCTGCGATCTGCTGGACACGGCGTCCATCCGGTCTGCAGCCGATGCCATCCGCGAGCAATTCGGTGCCGTGAGTGTGCTGGTGAACAACGCCGGGATCGTGGCCGGTAAGCACTTCCTGGACCTGGAAGATGGTGATGTCGAGCGCGTATTCGGCGTCAATGTCTTCGCGCCCTTCACGCTGACACGGTTGCTGCTGCCGGACATGATTGCAGCCGGCGGCGGACACGTGGTGACCATTGCCTCGGCCGGCGGACTCGTGGCCACCGCACGGATGGCGCCGTACGCGGCCAGTAAATTTGCAGCCTTCGGGTTCGATGAGGCGCTTCGCATTGAAATGCAGCGGGAAGGACACCCCATAACGACGACGGTCGTGTGCCCGTTCTACATCAACACGGGCATGTTCGATGGCGTGAAGACGCGGCTGCCTTGGCTGCTCCCCATCCTGGACGAGCGCTATGCCGTGAAACGCATTTTCAGCGCCATCCAGCGTCGCAAGGCCCGGCTCATCATGCCCCGTTTCGTCTACAGCGTCTTCCTGGTCCGGATGCTCCCGGTGGCCTTCGCCGACCGCCTCTTGCGATGGTTGGGCATCGCCTCATCCATGGATGAATTCCGCGGTCGCTGACCCGAGAACCGCGTTCGTCACCATCACCTCATCGGCAGCCGCCAAGTCCGCGGCTACGAGTGAGCGCTCCCGCACAGCGACGCCATCGGCCTTTCGTGCTTCCATGAACGCCGCGCGGGACACGCCACCAAGCAGTCCGTCAGCGACCGGCGGTGTACTCCACGTGTCCCCGTTCCGGATGAACACGTTGGTGATGCTTCCCTCGGTAATGCATCCATGCTCGTTCACGAGCAGCGCATCGTACCAGCCGTGCTTGTCGGCAACCTGCCGGGCCAGATCATATAGCGGCCGGTGGGTCGTCTTGTGGAAGAGGAACAGGTCCTCGGAGTCCACCCGGACGGTCGACAGCCCAACGGTGACGGGGCGCGAAGGGGGCGCGGGAGCGGCCGAGAGCGACACCTCCACGTCGCCCGCGCCCCCCACAGTCACCCGCACACGAATATCACTATATTTTTCTGTACTAATTTTGCCAGCTTTAATATTATATATATATGTTTTTAAAGCAGGCGCTATTGCTTTCTGAACCTCCTTGGGGAGCCTCTGGGTGTCTACATCCCACCCGAAATAGAACACGGAAGCCGACAGTCGAGCCATGTGCTTGTCCCACAAAGGAACGTCCCACAACGATATGCCCAGTTCGGGCAGGCCAGCCTCGCGCGGATGACGTTGAATGGTGACCCGCATGGTCTCCAGCAAACGGAATGAAGGCGTCCTGCGGTGTAAAAAGGACGTTTTCAGGAGCGTCTCCTCGAACTCGGCCTCCGGGTCGGAATCCCACACGATACCCGCACCCGCGCCCAATCGGAATCGTCCATCCTGTACCACGGCAGTCCGGATGGCCACATTGAAGCGGGCCTCCCCTCCGGGCGCCACATAGCCGATACTACCGCAGTACACGCCGCGAGCGCCCGTCTCCAGTTCCGCAATGCGCTGCATGGCCCTTCGCTTGGGCGCTCCGGTCACAGATCCACACGGAAACATGGCCTGGAATATGGAGGCATATGTGGCATCGGGCACCAGTGTGCCTTCCACCGTGGACGTCATCTGAAGGACCGACGGATACGTCTCCACCTCGAACAGCGAAGGCACGGTTACGGACCCCGGCTCGCACACCATGGACAGGTCGTTCCGCAGCAAATCCACGATCATCAGGTTCTCGGCGCGGTTCTTTTCGTCGGCCGCGAGACGCTGCCGGTTATCGGCATCTTCCCGTCCGGTTCGGCCCCGGGCAAGCGTACCCTTCATGGGCCGTGTTGTCATGCGCTGTCCATCGCGCCGGAAGAACAATTCCGGCGACCATGACAGGATATGCATGCCATCGACACACAGACACGCTCCAAAGGGTACAGGCTGCTGCCGCCACACGTGAGCAAAAATGTCAGGACCTGATCCGCGCGCCTCGCCCTCGAACTGCGTCGTGAAGTTGATCTGGTACACGTCGCCTTCGTGGATGAGGTGTCGTACGTCGCGGACACCCTGTACGAACGCATCCCGGCCGCCGCGCGGCGACAATGGGCCCACGCTTGCTTCCGAGGCCCACTCCGATGGCGGCCCCACTTCTTCTACATCTGCGTATACGCCGAACCAGGCGCAGGGTGGATCGGCACGCCCGGTCTCCCCGGCATCATAGGAGACGAACCCAGCCACATAGTGGCGTTCTGCGACCGCCGCATCCAGCGCGGCCAGTACGCCCGGCACCTCGTCCGGTGTTCGTGCCCGGAGCACCCGCAACGGATTCCTGAACAACATGCTGCGGCCTTCCGGTCCCCGGCCGGTGCCGGCCAGGTACACGGTGCCATCGTCGTTCAGTGCATCAATAGTCATCCCCAAGGGCGAACACGGGCTTGCGGGTCATCCAGCGACCGCGCGTGAAGTCCGGGAACAGCTGCGGCGCATTTCCGGCCGCAATGGACATTTCCGACAGCGGCGAAATGCTGCTCCAGGCGGCGGCATCGTACGCATCAAGCGGTGTATCGACACCGCGCTTCACCGATTCAATGAAGGCGTGGTCCACGAAAAAGTCCATGCCGCCGTGCCCGGCACCGGTGGCCCGGTCGGCGTACCGTTTCCACAACGGATGATCGTGTTTATCGAGATACGGCTTCGCCGGCTCCCAGGCGTGCGCTCGCGGGCTCACGCCTTCGATATACAGCGACTGGTTCACATCCATCCAGATGCCGTTCGTTCCTTGGACACGAAAGCCGAGCGAATAGGGGCGCGGTAAATTGGTGTCGTGCGAGACAATGATGGATTCGCCGTTCTGCGTACGAATGACGGTGGTGATGACATCGCCCAGCTTGAACTCGACCTTCGCATTCGGATGGTCCTTCCCGCCGTTGTCCACGATATAGTTGTGCAGACCGCGCGCCTTGGTGGCCGTCGATGTCAGCGATACGAACCGGTTTCCCCGGTTGATGTCCAGATACACGCCAATGGGCCCGATGCCGTGCGTTGGGTACAGGTCTCCGTTGCGATGCACGGAGTGGTAGGTACGCCATTTGGCCTCCGAGAACCCCTTCTCGCCGAACTCCACGCCCCCGCCGTACGGTTGCACGCCGTCGTTGAATTTGACGGCTCGCAGGTCATGCTGGTAGCCACATTCCGTGTGGATGAGCTCGCCGAACATGCCCTCCCGCACCATCTGCAGGATGGCCATTACATCGCGCCGGTAACACACATTCTCCAGGATCATGCACGGCATGCCGGTCTCTTCGTAGGTGTTCACGAGGTCCCAGCACTCCTCGAGCGTATTGGCCGCAGACACCTCAACGCCCGCGTACTTGCCCGACTTCATGACGCCGACCGCCATGGGCGTATGCCAAAGCCACGGGGTGGCAATGATGACGCCGTCTATGTCGTCCCGGGCAATCATGTCTTCCCAGGCATGCTCGCTGCCGGTGTAGACCTCCGCCTCCGGACGTCCGTTGTCGCGCAGGATCTTCTGGGCTATCGCAATCGCATTCGGGTCGATGTCACAGATCGCCGGCACAATGGTATCGTCCCGCATACTGGTCAGTCGCAGATGCTCCTGCCCCCGTAATCCTGTCCCGATGAACGCGATGCGGGCCTTTTCACGCGGCTGACGCACGAATCGAGCCGGCCGGCCTGCCGGAACGTCTTGCGCTGTGAAGGCCGACGCGACCCGGTTTATGGCCGATGCACCGACGCCGGCGGCGGCTCCCGTGACAAGGAATTTTCTGCGATCCATGATATCGTGTTTGACTGATGCGACAGGAATCTACGACCTGAGCCCGACAGGATCCGGCCCACCATCTGATCCAACGCGTTTCCGATTGTTCAGGCATCCTTCTATATTCCGCGCCATGCATTTATCCGCTCTCGACTGGACCATCATGGCCGCGTTTTTCGCGGTCAGCCTCGTCATCGGACTGACGGTCGCCCGCCAATCCGGTAAATCGTTCAGTGCGTTCTTCCTGGGCGGACGGACCATGCCGTGGTGGCTTCTGGGCATCTCCATGGTGGCCACCACGTTCTCCACAGACACCCCGAACCTCGTGACCGACATCGTGCGGTCGAACGGAACGGTTGGAAACTGGACCTGGTGGGCCTTCCTGCTCACCGGCATGCTGACGGTCTTCCTGTACGCACGCCTGTGGCGCCGCTCCGGCGTCCTGACCGATGTCGAGTTCTACGAGATACGGTACTCCGGGCGCATCGCCGCCTTTTTGCGTGGATTCAGGGCCGTGTATCTCGGTATCCTGTTCAACATCCTCATCATGGCGTCCGTGACGCTGGCCGCCATCAAGATCGGCTCCATCATGATGGGCTGGACGCCAGTCCAGACAGTTGTCATCGCGGCTGTCATTACGATGTCGTACTCGGCGCTCGGTGGGTTGAAGGGCGTCCTGTTGACCGACCTGATCCAGTTCGCAATGGCCATGGTGGGCTCCATCTGGGCCACCATCTACGTGCTGGGACTGCCCGAAGTAGGCGGCCTCGATGCGTTGCTCATGCACGAGAACGTCGTTCCGGCGCTCGACTTCCTGCCCGATTTCGCCACCATGTCCATGGAGGACCTGGTACCGCTGTTCATCATCCCGATCGCCGTCCAGTGGTGGGCTGCCTATTACCCCGGAGCCGAGCCCGGCGGTGGTGGCTACATCGTGCAGCGCATGCTGTCGGCCAAAAACGAAAAGCACGCCGTCGGCGCGACCCTCCTCTTCAATGCACTTCACTACGCGGTTCGCCCGTGGCCGTGGATTCTGATTGCCTTGGCATCGCTTGTCGTTTTCCCCGACCTGGCCTCCATTGCCGAGCGCTTCCCTGACGTCCCGGCGCAGGTGGTACAGAATGACCTGGCGTATCCCGCCATGCTCACGTTCCTGCCCGCCGGCTTGTTGGGCCTGGTTGTGACATCATTGGCGGCGGCGTACATGTCCACCATGTCCACGCAGGTCAACTGGGGCTCGTCCATCATCGTGAACGACCTGTACGTGCGGTTCCTGCGGCCCGATGCCACGGAATCCCAGCAGGTTGCCATGGGCCGGATGGCGACCGTCCTTCTCATGATCGTTGCGTGTACGCTCGCGCTGTTCCTGGAAAACGCCCTGCAGGTGTTCACCATACTGGTTCAGATCGGGGCCGGAACGGGCCTCTTGTTCATACTTCGCTGGTTCTGGTGGCGCGTGAATGCCGCGTCCGAACTGACGGCCATGATTGTATCGTTCGCCGTCGCCATGTTGTTTCAGGCATTTGACGGGTTCGGCATGGAGCCGTGGCAGCAACTCCTTGCCGGCGTTGGCATTACGACCATGTCGTGGGTGGCCGTGGCGTTCCTGTCAACGGCAACGGACGAGGCCACTCTGCGCGCGTTCGTGCGAACCGTCCGGCCCGGCGGACCTGGATGGAAGGCCTTCGGCGGTGACGACCCCGAGGCAGCCGGCGATGGATCGCTCCCCGCGGCCATTCTCGCGACGGTGTTCGGCGTCCTGGGTGTGTACAGTGTGCTGTTTGCGACCGGCTACGCCCTGTATGGACAGACCGGTGCCGCAGTCGGCATGGCCGCCGTCTCGGCGGCAGCAGCGTTCGGCCTCTACCGCATATGGCCGCGACTGTCGTTCAGCTGATACGGCGCCGTCGCTGACGCCGACGCGCGCGGATGGGCAGCAGGAACAGCCAGAATCCGCTCAGTGCCAGAATGAACAGGCCGACGGCCGATGGAAGGAACACGCCCAGCTTCGTCCAGTCGCCTGCGAACCAGGACCCGTCGTGCAGCGCTTCTATGACATCCGTTCGGCGGAAATCCTGTTGCAGGACCGCTCCCGTGCCGAGATCGACCTGCACTTCCCATCCGTTCTTCAGGCGCACCTTCACGAGGCCCTTACCAGGCCGTACATCAAGACGGTCTATATCGTCCCATGAAGCAACACCCAGGTCAGTACCTCCCACGACCGCAGCCAGAATGCCTTCCAGATCTACGGCGGGCTCCGTTCCCGTACCACGCTGCTCGACAGGCTGGACCCATGACCACTGCTTCTTGACCTGCAACAGAATTCCGCTGCCAACCACGATCAGCACCGGCACGAGAATGCCGATACCAATCCAGTAGTGTGTTTTGCGAGTGGTACGATTCAGGTTCGACACAACGTTGGGACACAAAGGGCCAGACTGACGAAGGAGGAGTGCTGCAATTGGACGCGCGCAGCGCGCGATCCATTCCGCATGCCTTACTCGCCCTGCCCCAGGGAATACCCGCGCTCGCCATCGAACGTGTACAGGTGCTCGGTCTTGATGACGTCGAAACCAGCACCGCTCACAGCTCCCAGAAGGTTCATGATGCCGTCGAACTGCTTGGGTTCACCGTCGCGCGCCAGGAAGCGGCAGCGCCAGTGATCGGAGCAGAACGTTTCGGGCAATCCATCGGGATAGACCTTCACGCCGCGGTTCGTGATCATCTTCAACTTGAACGCTGTTGACTCGCAGGCCTTTTCCAGGGCCGGACCCAGTACGTTGGGGTCGCGCGTGTCGGGATCCCAGTCCAGGAAGATATCAATCCCCTGCAGCTCCTTCTTCGCACGCTTTACGCTTGGCTTCGGGACGGAAATGCCGCCCTTCTTGTAATCAACGCTGCGCAATTTCCTTGGCGTGTTGCCCAGGTTGTCGATGACCACATCGGTGAAGCCATCGGTCCCGACCTCACGCTCGGACAACCCTTCCCGGTAGATGTCGGCCGTATGGTATCCGGACTCGAGAGCGCACAACCAGGCGTTCTCAACGCGGGTGGCGACGTCTCCCAGGCCCAGATGGACCAGCATCTGGTTTGCGGCAACCAGCAAGCCCGATGGATTGGCCACGTTATGCCCTGCAATGTCAGGCGCCGATCCGTGGATGGCCTCGAACATCGCAATTTCGTCGCCGATGTTAGCCGACCCGGCCAGCCCGACCGACCCCGCAATCTGTGACGCGATGTCGGACAGGATGTCACCGTACAGGTTCAATGTGCAGATGACGTCGAACCGCTCCGGCTGCGCGGCTACCCGGGCAGCGCCGATATCGATGATGTAATGCTCCGACTCGATATCCGGGTACTCCGCTGCAACCTCATCAAACACACGGTGGAATAAACCGTCCGTATGTTTCATGATGTTGTCCTTGGTCATGCACGTCACGGTCTCACGACCGTAGGCACGGGCGTACTCGAAGGCATACCGGCAAATGCGCTCGGTACCGGGGCGCGTGATGAGCTTCAGCACCTGGGCCACTTCGTTGGTCTGCTGGTGCTCGATGCCCGCGTACAGGTCTTCTTCGTTCTCCCGGACAATAACCAGGTCCATGGACGGGTGCTGGCTCGTCACGAACGGGGCGTAGGACTTGGATGGCCTCACGTTCGCGTAGAGGCTGAGCGACTTGCGGATCGTCACGTTCAGGCTCTTGTACCCGCCACCCTGCGGCGTCGTGATGGGCGCTTTCAGAAACACCTTGTTGCGACGGATGATGTCCCAGGACTCCGTGCCAATACCGGACGTGTTGCCGGACTCATACAGGGCACGGCCAATCTTGATTTCATCGTAACGCAGCGGCGCGCCGGCAGCATCAAGGATGCGGAGCGTGGCATCCATGATTTCGGGGCCAATACCATCGCCGCGGGCAATTGTAACGGGGATGAGGTCAGACATGGGGCAGAGTGGTCGAGGTGGGCGGAAAGCGGAACAGCCATGAAACACGCGACGCCCGGCCGGGGGGTTCCCACCCGGCCGGGCGCAGACAGCCCTCACGGACCGCTTTCACGAAAAGCAGACCGGATGGGTGCTTTTTTCTACTTGGTCTGGCGATCGAAAATTTTGTTCACGATCTGCCATTCACCATCGATTTTCAGCAGCGACATGTAGTCGGTCAGCACCACACCCGGATAGTCCAGCACCACGCGCGCTACCGCGGATGTACCTGTGACATCGACCCAATCGATGTACCGGGCGCGTTCGGCTTCGTTCTCGGCTGGCCGACCGAGAGCACCGGCAATATAGGCCTCGAACGTCCTGGACTGGAGCGCGCCGTCATTCACGAAATACATGCTGCCCACGTCTTCTTTCATCGCCAGGGCGTGGTGTGCTCCGTCTCCGGTAGCGTGACCCTTCAGGTAATGGCGGACGGCGTTGCGGACCATCGTCTCCTCAACCTTGTCAGGGTCCAGCGTGCACTGGTCGGCAGGTACGCGGGTGTCGGCAAGCGCGACCGTTCGCCACGCGCCGTCCGCTTGCCGGGCCAGCTGAAACGTATTGGAGCCACAATGGGAAAGCCGGTCACCAAGGAAGAACGCATACTCCGTCCAGGCGGTGGCCAGGTTGTCCTCGACGGTGATGTCCACATTCCAGATGCGTTCATCCCACGGAGCCGGCGACGGACGCCCGACGGCCTCGATGAAACCGCTGGCTGGCGACCGCTGGGCGAAGGGAACACCATCGCGCTCACCACTTGAAACGAGTTCTGCACCCTCGGCAAAGGTGGAGGCGACCAGTTCGGCGTTGCCGGTGCGCATGCCCTCGAAAAGGGTCTCCACGACTTCATACACCTCATGCTCGGCCTGGCGGGCCAGGGCATTGGAGGTGGGAATGATCAGGAGAAGTGCCAGTGTGGCCCGGACGGGGTATCGGAAGTTCATGGTGCGTCGTCTTGGATTGAAATAAATGGGTCTCCGACCCACAGGACGAGACAATGCATTCCGGGTTGCACTCCGTTCCGGGGCAGATCCCCGCCCCCATCCGTTCAATCCGTTTTTTCGAGCAGGGCGTTCAGTTGAGGCGGCGCCCCGATCACCTGGACACCGGCTGAGGGCCTGTCCCGGAAAAAATGGGCCTTCGCGGCGTGCTCCGGGTACAATTCGGTATACGCCGTTGACCATCGCTCCATGACGGCTGCCGATTGACCAGCAGGCACCAGGGCCCACACCGATCCTCCATATCCTGCGCCGAATGCGGAGGCGGCGAGCGCTCCCGATTCCTGGGCCAGCCTGGCCAGGGCGTCCGTCTCCGGAATCTGGTTGCCCAACCACTCACTGGCCATTTCCTGGGAGCGCGACACCGCCTCCCCGAATGCGGACCAATCTTCCGACTGCCACGCATCGAGTGCACCTGGAATGACAACGGTACACTCATCGTGGAACTGTGAAAACCGCTGCCACAGTGCCTCACGATCATCCGGACCTGTGGCAATGCTGTCGATAATCTCAAGCATCGCAGCCTCCTCAAACAAGTCGGATTCGAGTGCGGCACCCAAGAGCGGTTCATCTTGTGGATGCGTACGGGCCCAGGCCGCTCCCAATCTGGAAGCCAACTCCGACGCCGCATTGTACGCCCCAAGCGCACGCGTACGCTTCGGCGCGGTTACACCACTTACGCCGACAACAAGGTGCATGTCAGACGGCCATACCAACTGAACGAGTCGTTGGACCGGGTGATATCCGTACACGGATGCCATACCGTCAAGGCTCATCACGATGGCCGTATGGTCCTGACTGCCGCCTTTCGTACCGACGCCGCTATCTCCGTCAAGGCCACCGAACGCCGCACCAGACTCCACTGCGCCAAGGAAACCGGACAGCTCTTCCGGACCGTCCAGGAGGCCCGCTGACTGAACTTCCGGTATCATGTACAGCGCCAGTACGCACATGGTCAGGAGCGCAGACGACGAACTCATGCCGGCTGCCCTCGGGATATCGCCCGAAAATACGATCCGTACGCCCCCGGCTGGACGCCCGATGTGCTGCAAGGTCCGCCGCATGGCGGCGTGTGCGTAGGACACCCACCCCTTCGGAATATCGACGTCGTCGAACCCGATACGCTCGGCCTGCCCGGTCACGGCATCCTCAATGAGCAGCGCCCGGTCCTTGATTGTGTGTACGATGGCGACCATGCGACGGGATGACGCGCAGGTGACACTGACGCCACCTGCATAGTCGGTATGCTTGCCCAGCAACTCGATCCGGCCCGGCACGTAGAGGGCCATGGCCGGTGTTGACCCGGCGACATTCGATACGTGTGAACAGATTTCCTGCAACCGCGGCTCTTTCAATCCGCGTACTTCATTAAGCGTCATGAGTAAACAGCCTGTACGTGATGGTCAGTTCATCCGGTTGCTGCCCCTGCACGAGGAGCACGTCCCGGAACTCTGCAAGATAGGTCTTGATGCATCGATTTGGCACTGGATTCCTGCGCCTGTCGCGTCCGTCGAACACATGCAGGAATACGTTGCCCGTGCCCTTGCCGAACAGCAACGCGGCGAGTCCATCCCTTTCGTGATGCAGTGGAAGGCCACCGGTGAACTGGTCGGATGCACCCGCTATGGTGCCATTTCATGGCCCCACAAACGCGTGGAAATCGGATGGACGTGGATCACGCCAGCGTTCCAGGGTACGGTGGTGAACCCAGAAGTCAAGTGGATCATGCTTGACCACGCATTCACCACGCTCGATTGCAACCGGGTGGAACTCAAGACAGACGCCCGGAATGCGCGATCACGCGCTGCCATGAGGGCCATTGGCTGTACGGAGGAGGGCGTCCTGCGCCACCACATGGTCACGGCCAGTGGTCACTTGCGTGACACAGTCTATTTCTCGATCCTGAGAGCTGAATGGCCCGGTGTCTCCGATCACTTGAAAACGCGGATTGCGAGCCGCGCCGCCGCCTCGGCTGGCTGACCCAACACATTTTCACATGCGCTTCCTGCTGTTCATTCTGCTGGCCACCCTCCTCCCCGGCGCGGCCGACCTGACCGGAAACATCGTCATGTACAGCCCGACGCTGGATTATAACCTGCAATACCGGGTCTACACGCCACCCGATATGCAGCCCGGCGATGAACTGCCCGTCCTTTACGTTGCCGACGGGCAGTGGTACATCGAAGAAGGTGACATGCCAGCGCTGATGGACAGCATGATTGCCAATGCCGCAATCGAACCCGTCATTGCGGTGTTCATCGACAACCGGAATCCGGATTTCCTGCGCGAGAATCGCCGAGCGCGCCAGTTTTTCTGCAACGAGAAGTATATCCGATTCGTGAAGGACGAACTGGTACCGGTCATTGACCGGGATTATCCAACGGCAGCGACAGCCGAGTCGCGCACCATGCTGGGCCTGTCTTTCGGAGGCCTGAACGCGGCGTGCTTCGGGCTTCACGCGCACGACTCATTCGGCGGCATTGCCATGCAATCGCCGGCCATGCACCCCGTACCCACCATCTGGCAGGCCTACGAAGATTCCACAAGACTGCCGCTCAAGGTATTCCTGAGCTCCGGCGACCGCCAGGACAATGAGGCCCGGACGCGCCGGCTTCGCGACATCCTTCAGGCCAAGGACTACCCCATGCAATACCTCGAAGTCCCTTTCGGACACAGCTGGGAAAACTGGGGACCGCTGCTTGACGATGTACTGACATGGTTTTACGCCCCGACAGCTGCCGGACAGCCCTGACGGGATCAGACAATCGTGTCCTTCCAGTTTCCACGGCGAAAGTACACGACGGCAATGACCGCGGCGAGCGTCTGACCCATCACAATGGCCCAGAATATTCCCGCCGGCCCGAATCCGCCGGGCACAGCCAGGAACCAAGCCGCCGGAATCTGGACAATCCAGAACGCCACGAAGTTGATCCAGGTTGGTGTCGTAGTATCGCCTGACCCGTTGAATGCCTGGATAATGACCATGCCAACTGCCCAGATGGGATACGCCGACGTCAGAATCCGGATGCTGAGGATACCCACGCGAACAGCTTCCGGATCGGTCACGAACCAACGGACCACGGTGTCGGCAAAAATGAAAAACGTCGCTCCCATCAGGATCAGGAACACGGTATCGACCGCCGTGACATACCAGACAGAGCGCTCGGCCCGGTCGGGCTGTCCGGCCCCGAGGTTCTGCCCGACCAGTGTGGCCGCAGCGTTTGCAATGCCCCACGACGGCAACAGCGCGAAGATGATGATGCGGATGGCGACCGTATAGCCGGCCAACGCCTCGCTTCCGAACTCCGCCATGATGCGCATGAGCGCGAGCCAACTGGCCGTTCCCACGAGGTACTGCATCATACCTGGCAACGCAATCCGGAACAGACGTCTCAAGACCGATGCCTGGAGCACCAGATGTCGCCGTGCTATCCGGATCCGGCTCGATCCCCTCACGAGAATCCAGATCTGGTAGCCCACGCCAACGCCGCGGGCAATAGCCGTGGCGACGGCTGCGCCCGTCACGCCCATGGCAGGAACGGGACCAAATCCGAAAATCAGGATCGGATCGAGGATGATGTTCAGCACGTTGGCGATCCAGAGCGCGCGCATGGCTACGCTGGCATCCCCTGCTCCGCGAAACACGGCATTGAACAGGAAAAGCAGCAGAACGGTGGCATTGGACCCGAGCATGACCTGGGCGTAACCCGTGCCAATCTCCACTACGCCGGGCGTCGCCCCCATGAGTCGCAACAGGTCATCGGCCAGGAACACGCATGCGATGCCGACAGGAATGGCCACGGCTGTTGTCAGAATGAACGCCTGCCAGACCGAGCACGCCGCTCCTTCCGGGTCGCCCTCGCCAATCCGGCGCGCCACCATGGCCGACGTGGCCATGCTCAGACCCAGTCCGACCGCAAAGACCAGGATAATCAATGAGGCTGTAAGCCCAACGGCCGCAACGGCATCGGCGCCGAGCCGGCCCACGAAATAGATGTCCGCGACTTCGAACACGGACTGCATGAGCATTTCGAGTACCATCGGTATCGAAAGCACGATGATGGCACGCCAGAGGCTGCCTACGGTATAGTCAAGGGATTTGCCGCGCAGGGCGGCACCAATGTCCCCAATGAGGGACGAACGATCTGCGTGCATTGTGGAAACTCGAGCTGGAATCGGTTATGACGAGGCCTTTCAGGCGGGAGACTTCGTTATGACTTTCATGATTCCGTACCCTGTTTCGTTGCGATCATGCCCTCACACGGGCTGCAGACGGCATTGTTACACTCCGATGGAGCCCGCCACCCAACTGCTTCATCTCTTTATCGGATCTTTTCTTGCCGCCCAAGGGGTTGGTCGCTAACTTCATCGACAATATACCAGACCGTCAAAACGACCTTCATGGCTGCCCAGATTCTGTTCTTCGTGCTCGCGACGGTTGCCATCGCTGGAGCACTTGGCATGCTCATTTCACGTAACCCGGTGAACAGCGCCCTCTGGCTGATTCTCAACCTTTTCTGTGTTGCCGGGCTCTACCTGACAATGAATGCCGAGTTCATCGCCGTGGTCCAGGTACTGGTCTACGCCGGTGCCATCATGGTGCTGTTCTTGTTCGTCATCATGCTGCTCAATTTGGCCGAATTGCCGAATTTGAAGCGCCTGGAATGGCGACGGGTCATCGCTTTCGTGCTCGGCATGGGGCTGTTGGCCATGCTGTCCTTCGTAGTGGCATCCAGCCTGGATGTCCTGCCCGTTCCGCAGTCGCTGGAAATGGCTGCTGCAAATGGCTCGGCTTCGTCTTTGGCCAAGGCCCTCTTCGTGGAGTTCGTCCTGCCATTCGAAGTCATCGGAATCCTGCTCTTGGCCGCGACCATCGGTGCGGTCATGCTCTCCAAACGCAAACCTGTCTGATGGAAGCAACCCTCAACTGGTACCTGACGCTCAGCGCCGTGCTTTTCACCATGGGCGTGGTGGGCTTCCTGTTCCGCCGTAATGTGATTGTCATGCTCATGTGCGTAGAGCTCATGCTCAACGCCGTGAACCTGACGCTCGTCGCGTTCAGCCAATCCATGGGTGACACGACCGGTCAAATCCTGGTTTTCTTCGTGATGGCCGTCGCAGCGGCCGAGGCGGCCATCGGGCTTGCGCTCGTGATTGCCATCTTCCGAAACAAGCTCACGATTGACGTGACGCAGTTCAATCTCTTCAAGTACTAGGACTGATTGATGGATCCCGCCCTGCTCATTCTTGTCATTCTGCTGCTGCCGCTGGCCGGCGCTGCCCTGAACGGACTCGTCGGACTGTTCGTCCCGTCGTACCGCCAGAAAGAAGGCCTCGTCGGCGCCATCGGCACGGCCATGGTCGCTGTGCCATTCCTGGCGTTCGTCTATCTGTTCGTGACGTTCGAAGGTGAACCGATTGTCCACACGGTGTTCACCTGGATGGCCGCCGGTGATCTATCGGTCGATTTTGCCTACCGGATTGACCAGCTGTCCCTGCTCATGGGGCTGGTAGTCACGGGCGTAGGCAGCCTCATCCATATCTATTCCGTCGGCTACATGCACGGCGATGACGGGTTCTGGAGGTTTTTCGCCTACCTGAATCTGTTCATCTTCGCCATGCTGAACCTGATCCTGGGTGACAACCTGGTGGTCCTGTTCCTTGGCTGGGAAGGCGTCGGGCTGTGTTCGTACCTGCTCATCGGATTCTGGTACAAGAACCTGAAGAACAGCGCGGCGGCCAACAAGGCGTTCATCATGAACCGGGTGGGCGATTTCGCCTTCCTGCTGGCCATGTTCCTGATTTTCCGGGAGATCGGTGCTCTCGACTTTGACTCGGTCCTGTCTGCGGGCCTGGACATGCCGCAGAACACGATCTACCTGATTGTCTTCCTGCTGTTCATGGGCGCAACCGGTAAATCGGCCCAGATTCCGCTATTCACGTGGCTCCCGGACGCCATGGCGGGTCCGACGCCGGTATCGGCGCTCATCCATGCGGCCACCATGGTCACGTCGGGCCTGTACCTGCTGGCCCGGCTGTCTCCATTGGTACTGCTGGCGCCTGGCATCATGGCGGTCATTGCCATCGTGGGTGCTACGACGGCGCTTGTTGCTGCCACGATCGCCATCACCCAGAACGACATCAAGAAGGTCCTGGCCTACTCCACCGTGTCGCAGCTGGGCTACATGTTCGTGGCCACGGGCGTCGGCGCCTTCTACGTGGCCATTTTCCATGTGATGACGCACGCCTTCTTCAAGGGTTGCCTGTTCCTCGGGTCTGGCAGTGTTATCCATGGCATGCACCACGTTGAACACGAATTGGCGCATGACGGGCACGGCCACAAGTTGGACCCCCAGGACATGCGGACCATGGGTGGCCTGAAGCGCTTCATGCCGTCCACGCGCATGACCTTTCTCATCTCGACCCTCGCCATTGCGGGTATTCCGTTGCTTGCCGGGTTCTTCTCCAAGGACGAAATCCTGTTCAAGGCGTTTGAAGCCGCTTCACACGGCTTCGGAGCGGGATGGTTTGCCTGGATCGTGGGTCTTGTGACCGCGCTCCTTACCGCCATTTACATGACGCGTGCGTACGTCCTCACGTTCGAGGGAGAGCCACGCTGGCCGCATGCCGACAAACTGCACCCGCACGAATCGCCGTTCAGCATGACCATGCCGCTATGGGTCCTCGCAGGACTTTCGATTGTCGGCGGCTTCCTGGGAATCCCGGCCGTGATCGCCCACGGCGACCTGAACTGGATCCACCACTGGCTTGCCGGTGAACACGGACCTGTGGCTGAAGCTGCCATTGACGGTCACGTGGCGCTGGCACTCGAATGGGGGCTCATTGCCCTTGGCTCCGGTATTGCCATTGTCGGTGTGCTGTTTGGATGGCGTTGGTATACACGCGAGGGTCTTGCGTTCGACGATAAGCTGGCTGCCCGTTTCGGCGGTCTCTGGAAACTGTTCCAGGGCAAGTACTTTGTCGACGAAGCCTACGACCGCGCCATTGTGCGACCTCTCATTGGCAGCACGCGAAACGCATTCGCTCCGTTCGACAAGTATGTCATTGACGGCCTTGTGAACGGCACAGCGTTTTTCACGCGTGCCGTGAGCTTTGTGCTGCGATACCTGCAGACCGGGCTCGTCCCTTCGTACGCCGTTGCGATTGTCTTCGGCGTTGTTCTTATCGTCTGGCTCATGCTCTTCCAGTAGACACATGGTTTCGATAGTCATTTTCTTGCCGCTCGTCGGAGCCCTGTTGACGATGATGGCCCGGAACGATTCGGCCATCAAGTGGTCGGCCCTCCTGGTTACGTCGGTCACGTTCGTAGCCTCCATCGCACTGTACATGCAGTTCGATCCGGCCATTTCGACGGCAACGGCGCCCCAACTGGCACAGATGTCAGACAGCTGGTTTCCCGGTCAGTTCGACATCAAGTACTTCGTCGGCATTGACGGGCTGAACCTGTTGCTCATCATGCTCACGACGCTGCTGGGTCCCATTGTGGTGCTGTCGTCGTGGACGTACATCGGAAAGAACCTGAAGCCCTATTACGTCCTGTTGCTGGTGCTTCAGACGGGTGTAACTGGTGTTTTTGCGTCGTTCGACATCTTCCTGTTCTACATCTTCTTCGAGCTCACGCTCATTCCGATGTACTTCATCATCGGTATCTGGGGCGGTGAGAACAGGGTCTATGCGGCGCTGAAGTTCGTCATTTACACCTTGGTCGGCTCCCTGCTCATGCTGGTGGCGCTGATTTACCTCGGCTATGCTGCCGGCGACGCCGTGAACGGAGGCGTGTTTACGACCGACTGGTTCAAACTGGTCGCTTTCAACATGCCGGTAGACATGCAGGGGTGGCTGTTCCTCCTGTTTGCCCTCGCATTTGCCATCAAGGTGCCTCTCTTTCCGTTCCACACCTGGCTTCCGGACGCGCACGTCCAGGCGCCCACGGGTGGCTCAGTCATCCTGGCGGGTGTCTTGCTGAAGATGGGGACCTACGGCCTGGTCCGGTTCTGCTTGCCCTTCTTTCCGAATGCAGCCGTCGATTACGCCATGTTGATCGCCGTGCTCGCGGTCATCGGAATCGTCTACGGTGCCCTCGTATCGCGCGCCCAGACCGACATCAAGAAGCTTGTCGCATACTCCTCGGTCAGCCACCTGGGCTTCGTTGTGCTGGGCATCTTCGCCTTCACGGCCGAGTCCATGCAGGGCGCCATGATCCAGATGATCAACCACGGTATTTCCACCGGCGCGCTGTTCCTCATCGTGGGTATGCTGTACGAGCGGCGTCACACCCGCAACATGGCCGATTACGGTGGCATCGCATTTTCTGTGCCGGTGCTGACTTTTTTCATGATCCTGTCCGTTCTGGCATCGGCCGGACTGCCTGGACTCAACGGGTTTGTCGGCGAATTCCTGATTCTCATCGGCTCATTCAAGAGTACCGTGCTGGACTCACCTTGGTTGGTGGTCGTGGCTACGACAGGGGTCATCCTGGCCGCCGTCTACCTGCTGTACATGGTCTACGAGACATTCTGGGGACCGCTCGAGAATGAAGAGAATCGCACCATGAAGGACCTCAACCTCCGTGAACTCGGGTTGCTCATTCCGTTGGCCGTCCTGATGATCGTGCTCGGTTTCGCGCCGACGCCGTTCCTGGAAAAAAGCGAGCCCGCTGTCCGGGATTTGCTGGAAACCATCGAAACCAAACGTGCTTTGGCTGAGCACATGGTTGATGCCGATGTCGTTCCCCTCGCCGAGTTGACTGACTGATTCCCCTGACCAACCTCAACGTACTCATGCGAAAGACCGTCCTGCCGCTGGCCGTTTTGCTGCTGGCGCTTGTGTTTGTCGTCCGTCCTGCTGCCGTTTCGGCTCAGGAAGCGCCGACGTCCGCAGACACGGTTATGGTGGACGGGCAGGCTGCTGACGCGCACGCGGCCGATGAGCACGCTGGTGGCGACCACGGTCCGCTTCCCCCGCTCTGGTTGGTCCTGCCCTTCGTAGCCATCCTGCTCATGATTGCCACCGGGCCGCTGTTCTATGCGCACCATTGGCATCATCACTACCCGAAGTATTCGGTCGGGCTCGGGCTGTTTGTGGCAGCCTACTACTTTTTGGTGCTCGACTCGCCGATTGCCATTCAACATGCCGCCACGGAGTACATCTCGTTCATTGCCCTTGTGGCGTCGCTGTTCATAGCGGCCAGCGGCATCTTTGTCAGTCTGAACGCGAAGGGGTCTCCACGCAACAACGTCATTCTGCTGTTCCTGGCATCGGTGATTGCCAACTTCATCGCCACCACGGGCTCGGCCATGCTCTTCATCAGGGCATATATGAGGTTGAACCAGGGACGATTGAAGGCCTACCACATCGTCTTCTTCATTTTCCTGGTAGCCAACGTCGGTGGCGCGCTGACCCCGATTGGTGATCCTCCGCTCTTCCTGGGTTTCCTGCGTGGTGTACCCTTCTTCTGGACATTCACCCACGTCTGGTATATCTGGCTGCCTGCAACGGCGATGATCCTGGGCATTTTCTATGTCATGGACTCCCGGAACAAGGACGCGTCGCCCGAGCCCGTAGCCGGAAAATCTGTCGTCTCACTTCAGGGCAGCAAGAGCTTCGGCTGGGTTGCGATCATCATCGCCTCGGTCTTCATCGACCCGAATGTGTTCGATTGGGTGCCCAATTTGCATGACCTGTATGGTGTGCCCTTCGGCATCCGGGAAATCATCATGCTTGTTGTGGCCTTCCTCGCCTTCAAAACGGCCGATGCCGAGGCGATGGAAAAGAACGAATTCAATTTCGAACCCATCCGTGAGGTTGGATGGCTGTTCCTGGGCATTTTCCTGACCATGCAGCCAGCCCTGCAGCTCATCAGCAACTTTGCCGCTGGTCACGCCGATTCGTTGACGGTCGGTCTGTTTTACTGGTCCACAGGATTCCTGTCCGGCATCCTCGACAATGCGCCGACCTATCTCAACTTCCTGGCTGCGGCCATGGGCAAGTTCGGCCTGGATGTGAACGATCCGGAGGCAGTCATGGCCTTTGCACAGTCGGTGGAATCGATCATTTTCCTGCAGGCCATTTCAGTGGCAGCGGTGTTCTTCGGAGCCATGTCGTACATCGGCAACGCTCCCAATTTCATGGTCAAGGCCATTGCAGAAGCCAACGGTGTTGAAACGCCGTCCTTCATGGGGTACATCACCAAGTATTCCATTCCGATCCTGCTGCCGGTCTATTTCGTCATTTACGTCATTTTCTACAGTGGGTGGATCCTATGAGTCCTGAACACATTGCTGACCATATGAAGGACCTCCCCGGATGGACGTATGAAAACGACGCCCTGTCGCGGACCTTTTCGTTCGGTTCATTCCAGGAGGCCATCAGTTTTATCGTGCGCATAGCCTTCGAAGCCCAGGCCATGAATCATCACCCTGAATTGGGCAACGTGTACGACGAGGTCAGCGTGCGACTGACCACACACGACGCCGGTAACACGGTATCCTCCAAAGACATCGATTTGGCAAAGCGCATTTCGGCGCTGAGCTGGGTATAACACTATGGATCTCTCTCAGGCGTATTCCTCTTTGTGGGCTGATGTTTTCGCCACACTGCCGCTGGTCATCGTTGCGCTGGCCGGCTTGGTCGTGGTTGTCTTCGATGCCTTCAACAACCGGCATCCCGCTACGCCGCTTATCACCCTTGCAGCGCTGGCTGCCGCGTTCGCACTCGAATTGCCGGCCTTGTCCGAATCAGGAACGGCTTACTACGGCATGATCCGGACGGGCGGAGCAGCTTCCTTCGTGAACCTGATTGTGCTGGGCAGTGGTTTTCTGTCCGTTGTCCTGGCCATGCCGTACCTGAAACGGTTGAATCAGCACATCGGCGAAGTCTACGCGCTCATGCTGTTTGCAACCACGGGCATGATGGTCCTGGGGTCAGCCGATCATCTGGTGTCGGCGTTTGTGGGCCTGGAAACGATGTCCATTTGCCTGTATGTCCTGACCGGACTCGTCCGCAAGACGGAAGGTGCCGCCGAGAGTGCCCTCAAATATTTCCTTCTGGGAGCGTTCTCCACGGGATTTTTCCTGTACGGGATGGCCTTGCTCTACGGAGCTACCGGGACCATGAGCATTCCTGCCATGCAGGCCGCCGCCGGTGATGGCTCGGTCATGTTCTGGGCCGGCGTCGCCCTGTTGATGGTCGGCTTCCTGTTCAAAGTGAGTGCAGCTCCGTTCCACATGTGGACACCCGATGTCTACCAGGGATCACCGACTCCGTTAACCGGATTCATGTCGACAGCCTCCAAGGCGGCAGCATTCGCAGCGCTCATCGCTGTGGTAGCCGTTGCACTGCCGGCCGAGCGTTGGAGCGGCGTCTTGGCGATTTTCGCAGTCATTACAATGGTCATCGGCAATGTCGTCGCGCTGTCACAGTCGAATGTGAAGCGCATGCTGGCCTATTCTTCGATCGCCCATGCAGGGTATATCCTTGTGGCATTGGCTTCCGCCAGCCCTGAGGGCTACTCGGGTGCCTTGTTCTACCTGCTCGTGTACAGCATCATGAACATTGGCGCGTTCGGCGTCATGTCCCAGCTGGAGTGGGACGACAAGCAGGGCAGCGAGCAGAATCTCGACTCCCTGGCGGGTGTTGGCTATCGTCGTCCCCTTCTCGGCTGGACAATGGCTTTTTTCATGTTTTCCCTCGCCGGATTCCCCCCGTTGGCTGGGTTTATTGGCAAGTGGGCCGTCTTCGCGCCGGCCATCGACGCCGGACTCATCTGGTTGGCCATCATTGGCGTATTGACGAGCGCCGTTTCCGCTTATTACTACCTTCGTGTGCTGGTGGTCTTTTTCATGAAGCCCGCCGATGACGCTTCGGAGGCGTCGGCATCGCCCTTTGTGGTCCCCGTGTCCACGTCGGTCGTATTGGTTGTGTGTGCCCTGTTGCTCGTCCTCATGGGCGTCACCACATGGGGTTGGGAATTGACCGATACGTTCTTCCAGACCTCAGGCCTGGCTGCTTTTTGATCGGGTGGAATTAACACGGTCACTAAAACATCTGTCGATACCGCTTCGTTCAGACTGCATAACAAGACGATTCACAGCGAAATACGATCATGGCTCATACACTTCCCGACCTTCCGTACGCCCACGACGCCCTCGAACCTGTCATTGATACCCGCACGATGCAAATCCATCATGGCAAGCATCACCAGGGTTACGTCAGCAAGCTCAATGCCGCGCTTGAAGGCCATGCCGATTTGGCTGCAAAAAGTGTAGAGGACCTGCTCGGCAGCATGGACCAGGTACCTGAATCCATCCGGGGCGCCGTGCGCAACAATGGTGGCGGACACGCGAACCACTCGCTCTTCTGGTCCATCATGTCGCCTTCCGGCGGCGGCGAACCAACGGGCGAACTCTCCAACGCCATCAACAACACATTCGGCAGCTTTGACAAGTTCAAGGAAGCCTTTGCAATAGCAGCCGGCACCCGCTTCGGCTCCGGTTGGGCTTGGCTCGTGGTATCCGACGGTAAACTGAAGGTCTATTCCACGGCTAACCAGGACTCCCCCCTCATGGACGGTGACACACCGATCCTCGGCCTCGACGTCTGGGAGCATGCCTACTATCTGCACTACCAGAACCGACGCCCGGACTACGTTTCTTCGTTCTGGAACGTGGTGAACTGGAAGGGTGTGGCAACGAACTACAGCGAAGCGCTGTAACCCCGTTATCCGGTGGATGCCCTCCCATCTGATATCCTGGTCCATGAAGATGTAGACGGACCACACCTGGATCGTGATTGGGAGCAGATTCTGACCGAAGAAGAAAACGCGCGGCGGTCCTCGATGAAAAGCGAGGACCGCCGCCGTTTGTTTGTACTGGGCCGCATGGTACTGCGTACCCACCTGGGACATCGCCTGGGCATTCCTCCGGCCCACGTTCCCATTGCCATCCATCCCGGTGGTCGCCTCCTGCTCGGCTCCTCGGGCGATGACCTGGAAATATCGCTGGCCCATTCCGGCAATCGTGCTGTCGCCGTCTCGGCCACCCGGCCCATAGGCGTAGACCTTGAAGTCATGAAGCCCCGGCAAGAGAGCCTCATCCGCTACATCACGCACGATGAAGAGCAGGCCATCCTGGAGCAGCTCGGGGCGACACTCACGGACCGGTTGTATGTGGTCTGGACGTTGAAAGAAGCCGTCTTGAAGGGAATCGGTACCGGATTACGCACCGGCCCGCGGAAGCTGCGTATTCAGCCCGGGGACGACCCCGGCCATGCCCTGGTTCTGGACATGGAAGGCCGCACGTGGCACGCGCGGTACCGCATTGACGATGGATACGCCATGGCTGTAGCCTGGCTGTAAACGGTTACACTGAAACCCGTGTCTACATGTATCGTAACTGGATATATCCAATCTCGATATATACGCCATGGTATCCCAGAAGCTCGTCGCTGCCTCCTACGTTCCCATTGTCCTGTCCATTCTGGATGATGGACAAACCTACGGGTATGACCTCATAAAGCAGATTTCCCGTCTGTCCGACCAGACCATCCGATGGACACCGGGAAAACTGTACCCGCTGCTGCACGACATGGAAGCCGAAGGGCTGCTGGAGGCCACGTGGCGGACGGCACCAACCGGTCGTGAACGAAAGTACTACGGGATCACAGTAAAGGGGCAGCGATCCCTCGAGCGAGCCAAGGCCGACTGGCTGAACGTGCACGCTGTCCTGGCACGACTGTGGAAACTCGACGGCGGCGCCCAGCCGGTACCGGCATGAGTGGGGTATTCAATCTCGAAACGGCCATTGCCGTGTGGCGCCGGCCCCTCGAGCACATGCGTTCCGTGTCCGAAGATGACCTGCGTGAACTGGAAAGCAGTCTCCGTGACGCCGTCGACGACTTCGTAGGCAGCGGCATGCCGGTCGAAATAGCGTTCCGACGAGCTATCCGTGAACTCGACGACCCCTTCGAAATCGAACAGGAATACAGAAAAGTCTTCTGGAAAAAATCCGTCCACAGGAATACGCTAACAACAGAACTCAGCCACCGTACCGCCATGCTTCGCAATTATCTCGTTACGGCCCTCCGGTCCATGGGTCGTCAGAAAGGCTACAGCTTCATCAACGTCGCAGGCCTTGCGTTTGGCCTGGCTGCCTGCATGCTCCTGTTGCTCTTCATCCGGGAAGAACTGAGTTTTGACGCATTCCACGAACATGAAGACAGGATCTACCGGGTGGTACAGTCCCGGGACGACGACGGCATGGCGTATCAGTCGGCACTGCTTGGTCCTCTCCTGGAGCAACAGTTTCCTGGCATCGAGTTCGCCGTCAGATTTCTCAACAAGGCCCTTGTGACCATCGGGGCCGACGGCGACGAAGTTCGTTCCGAAACCGGCTTCCTGTACGCCGATGCGTCTTTCTTCCGCGTGTTCTCATTCGACGTGCTGCGGGGCGATCCTGATCATATGCTCGACGCACCATGGTCGGTCGTTCTTACTCAATCCCAAGCCGAGCGGTACTTTCCCGGGCAGGACCCGGTAGGTGCTCTGCTGCATGTTCATGGGGGAGAACCCTTTACGGTTACCGGCATCGTGGAGGATCCACCTCCGGCGTCGTCCATTCAGTTTAGATTCCTGGCCTCCATGTCCACTCTGGATGTGCATCCCGCTGAGCAAGGCATGTTCAGGAGTGGCTGGGGAGCCAACGGATACCCCACGTACGTGATGTTGCTGGAATCGGCTAACACCGGTGAAGTGGAGGCAAGACTTCCGTCACTCTTTGCCGGTCAGACCGATGCGGAGTACCTCCAGGACGCCGAGTTCACACTCGAACCGTTGAGCGATCATCATTTCTCCGCCGTTTCCGGCTCCCTTGCAGAAACGTCAGATATCCGTTTCCTGTTCGTCTTTTCAACGATTGCAGCGCTCATCCTGGGTATTGCGTGTGTAAACTACATCAACCTCTCAACGGCGCGGGCAACCATGCGGGCACGTGAGATCGGCATTCGGAAAGTGGTTGGAGCACATCGCAGTATGCTCATGCGGCAGTTTCTGGGAGAGTCCATGATCACGTCCCTGTTGGCGCTGGTCATTGGCGTGGTGCTGGTCATTTTGACTGTAGCGCCTTTCGCTGCCCTCGTCGAACGCTCCCTCGGCATCCGGGACCTTGCAGATGGGCCCGTACTCGCGTCCATCATCGGCATGATCCTGTTTGTCGGCCTGCTCGCAGGGAGCTGGCCCGCAGCCGTCCTGTCACGATTCCGGCCATCCGAAGTCCTGAAAGGTCGCCCGGGCGCATCCTCATCGGGTAGCGCACTACGCCGCATGCTTGTGATTGTCCAGTTCGGCATTTCCCTGGTCCTGCTCATCTCGACCATCACCATCCACCGTCAACTCGGGTTCATACAGAAAAAGGATTTGGGGCTGGCTGCAGACCGCGTCATTTCCCTTTCCCTCAGGGGACCTCTGACCAATCAGGCAAGCGTCTTTTCCGATCGATTGGCCAACGTTCCGAACATCGCCAGCGTCTCCCTGTCGGGTGGTGTTCCCACGCGGGGCAGCGTGCGCTTCGGATTCACATTCAAGGATGAGAAGCGTGTTGCACCTGTTTTTCCAATCGATGCGGACTTCATGCAGACCATGGACATCACGCTCGTCGCGGGGCGCGGATTCAGTCCGGACATCAACGATGCATCCGGCAAGACCAATATCGGCGGTGCCATCGTCAACGAAACAATGGTTGCCATGCTGGATGTGGATGATCCCATCGGTCAGCTGCTCCCCTTCACACCCAACGGCAATCAGTATCGCATCGTGGGTGTGGTCAAAGACTTCCACATCACGTCGTTGCACGAGCCCATTGCACCCATAGTACTCGCCCCACGGGAAGATTTCTGGACGCGTTGGGCATCAGTCCGGGTCACCGGCACCGACTACGGGGCCATTCTGGACAACCTGAAATCCATCTGGAATGACATGGCCCCCGGCGAGCCTTTTACGTATGTCTTTCTGGACGATGCATTTGACCAGTTGTACAAGGGTCCGTATCAACTTGCCAGGCTGTTTGATGCATTCTCTCTCGTAGCCATCCTGGTAGCCTGTCTTGGGTTGTTCGGACTGGCGGCTTTTTCCACGGTCCGGCGGACCCGTGAGATTGGTCTCCGCAAAGCTCTCGGTGCCAGCCGTCGCGGTATCCTCGTACTGTTCTCTCGGGAGTTTCTGGTCCTCATCCTGATTGCGTACGTCCTGGCCGCTCCCATCGCCTGGCTGGCCATGCAGAAATGGCTGGATACCTTCGCCTACCGCGTAGACGTGGACGCCGTTTCCATTGTCGTCAGCGGCTTTCTGATGGCATTCATTGCCCTTGCGACCGTAGGCTGGCAATCGTTCCGGGCGGCATCCATCAACCCTACCGAAGCGCTGCGGCACGTATAGCCCCCGATCAGCGCCAGTCATTCAGGGTCCGAATCATTCTGATGACATGCCCCCAGTTGATGGTATGGGCACGATCCATCGGTACGCGGTGGACGAATACCAGCTTCCAGTCGGGTACCACCAGCAGGAAGTGCCCGTCTCCCCCCCGTGCGGCGTATGAACGTACGTCGGCCGGTATGCCCGGGATGTTCGTCCACCACATGTAACCGTATTGGCCGTCGGACCACGTGTCCGTGCTTTCCGCTATCCACGCCTCGGAGATGAGCTGCTTGCCATCCCACTGCCCTTCTTGCAACGTCAACTGTCCCAGCGTGGCCATGTCACGCGTGGACAGACGCATGTGGTACGCCGGATGCTCGGACATGTCCTCGTAGAAATACAGGCCGTGTTCTGGAAGGAAATCGTGCAGGCCAAGAGGTACGGCAAGGTCATCGTACAGCGCCTGGAAAATGTCGCGCCCCGTTTGTTGACGATAAATCGAGCCCAGGACGTTGAAATCCCAGTTGTTGTACAGAAAGAACGTGCCTGGCAAATGCTGTTCGCGCGGCGGAAGCGTTGCCAACATGTGGGGCGTGGACGCTGCCGCGGGATGATACACACCGGATCGGGCGGTCAACAGGTCCTGAACCGTTGCCTGTTTCTCCGCATCTGACAGCGGCTCCAGGTCATCCATGCCGAGTTCGCCCAGGGTCATCTCCAGATCAATCTCCCCACGGTCATGGGCCATCCCGATGAGCATGCTCAAGACGCTCTTTCGCACGGATTGTACCAAGACCGGTTCGGTCACGTCTCCATAGGCATCTACCTCAACCCCGTCGTGCAGAATCATGTAAGAGGCCGTTCCAGCGTCCACGGCCATGTCATGTACGGCTATGAGCACCGAGTCTGGATACGGATGCTCCTGTGTCCCAGCAGACTGGGCAACGCTGAAATCACAGGACGCGAGCAACAAGAAGAGACTGGCAATGGTTGGGTACATGAGCGATGCTTTCTGATTTGATTCCTCTCATGGAACGTGAAAAGTGACACCACGGTTGTTCGGAATGTCACCGAATAGTGTTCGGTTCGTAAAGAAGTCATGCGAGAGCGACGAGTAGGCGTGTGGACCATCGATGAACGGGCATTTGAGCTCCGTCGTCCTGGTGCGTCCCAGAAGGTTTCGCCGAAAGTGATGGCCGTCCTTCTGTGCCTGGTAGACCGGCCCGGCGAAGTCGTGACAAAGGCCGAACTCATGGAGCTGGCTTGGCCTGGGTTGGTTGTCTCTGATGGAACAATCCGCCGGACCATTTCGGAATTGCGTGCCGTCCTGGACGCAGACCCGTCGCACTCGCCATATATAGAGACCATCCCCAAAGGAGGGTACCGACTCCTGGTGCGGATAGAGGAAGGGAGCCCCATCCATTCAGGAACGCCCGCGCGGTCAGGACCGACGTGGCGCTGGCTCGCGATTGGACTTCTAGTGGTTGCCGCGTCAGGGCTGTTCTTGACCGACTACGAAGCACGGAATGTGGAGCAGACCATGGTTCGGCTGACAAACCTGGAAGGCTGGGAAGTCGCACCTTCGGTGTCTCCTGACGGGACGCAGCTTGCTTTCCTGCACACCCTCGACGGATCCCGGTTCACGCTGTCTGTCTCCGATATGGACGGTGGGCCTTCCAGAGTCCTTGCGCCTGGTGTCGATGTGCGATCGATTGATTGGCTTGACAACGAGCGAATTATCGCCGTTCTGGAGAGTGATAAGGGGTGTGAGATTGCATCCGTGTCCCCCGGCGGTCACGTCAGCCAACTCCTTCTGTGTGACGACGCGCGGGAAACGACTGTCGATACCGATGTACCCTCCCGTGCCGTCTTGACCGTTCGGCGGGACGGGCACGTCGAATTATACCACGATGGTGCATCACGGGTCATGCGGGTACCGGATTCACTGATCACGCTGCAAGGAGCACTTTCCCCGGGGGCTGGCCGGTTTGTATTGGCATCCCAGTACACACAGAACGGGACCATTCGACTACGTTTATTCGACACCTCCGACGGGAAATTCCGAGCAAGTATTTCGACCGACGTGACCTCACTTCGTCGCCTGGACTGGTTGAATGAACAGGAGATACTTGTCGTCGGCTCTGGTGTGTCGCCCAGGTCACCAACCTCGATCTGGAATACGCAATCGCTGGACCTGGAACGCATTGATATGGACGGCCCGTGGGCAACCAGTTTCGATGTGCTCCCGACGGACCGGGGAGTCGTGACTGGACGCTCCGTGCGAACGACACGGATTTGGTTGGATTCAACGAACGTCGTCCTTCCGGCCAGCGCCGGCTATATTTTTCCGTCCGTTTCACCGACAGGCGATCGGTTGGCGGTATTCGACTCGTCTCCCAGCGGAGGGACGTTGTGGATCCGTACGCTGGATGGCCGTCATGCCCGTAGACTGGCTCGATTGGATGGACTTATGAACAGTCCCGCCTCATGGGTGACACACAATCGCGTGGCGTACTCACACGATGGTTCCATTCGCATGGTATCCTTGCACGACATGCGAACGTCCTCACTAGGGACGCCAGACGCCTTTCACGCCCGAACCTGGGCGGTTCCCGGCGATTCAAACGCTGTGCTGACCACACGAGTTGAACAACATCGCATGTCAGTCTGGCGCCTATCCATGTCACGTCCTGCAGTTCAACTCACACAACCGGGTTCATCCGAAGCCCTGGTAGGCATGCTGGACTCTGGATACGTGTTCGTTCATCCCGACAAACCGAATGTGTTGTGGACACGTAACTTTGCAGGCGGTCCGGTGCGGCATTGGATGGACTTGTCTCTCCATGTACCCATTCGACCTGCCGACTGGATCATTTCCGACGATGGCGTGACGGGCATTACCCTTCAGGACGACCGAACACTTGCCCACCTTCAGCCCGGACACCCAAAAGAAGCACGCTTCACAACGCTTCCGGTGGCGGCAAGGATGATAACCGGGAATAGCCCGCTGGTATTTGTCGAGGAGCTCCAACGTGGATCGGATCTGTATCTGCTCGACAAACCGAACGAATTCCGAACACGATAAAGGCAACACGGCTCATACCTGAGCGAATGATGAGGCATGTACATCCAACACACCATGCCCGTGTTCCGCCTTTCCCTGACGACGTTGATCATTCTCCTCACGGCCGCATCATGCCAGCCGGTTGAAATGCAATTGTCCCGTCTCGCGCAGTCTGCCCCGGAGACCACTTGGTCCGGGGGGTTTCTTGTTTCCAGCGACCAGCAATCCATGGAAGCGTTCCGCGGTACATCAATGCACTCGACCGACGATCCGCATCCCATGGCATCGCTGACAAAGCTGTTCGTCAAAGTGACGGTCCTTCGCCTCGTTGACCAGGGACTGCTGGACCTCGATGAGCCTGTAACGAATTGGCTGGATCCCGATCTGGCCCCCGTCGACGCCGACAAAATGACGCTGCGTGCTCTTCTCGATATGACGGCCGGCCTTCCACGGGAATGGGATGACAGTCCGGAACCAACGGGCGTAGAATTGGACCGAGAGGGCCGGGTTCTTCCATTCCTGACAATACGGCCTCGCGCACGCCCCATCGTGGACCCATCCGAGGCCAGCGTCCGCTACAGCAACGTAAGCTATTGGATCATTGGCGCTGTGGTCGAATCCGCAACCGGTGAGCCGTTCGAGCGGGTGGCATCCGATATGACGTTTGAACCGTTGGACATGGAATCCACTGGATTCCGCGGGAATCAAGATGACCTTACAAGAGGGCGCTACACGTCCGGAGGAGCCTACAGCACACTGTCAGATCTCAAGAAATTCTGCACTGGAATAGGAGAGCCCGGTTTCCTGAGCAGGGATGTCATGCTTGAACTTGCGGCAGACGACGGTAGTATTGATGACGCCGTGCTCGATGCATCCGGGCTGCTACCGGGAGTTGCCAATCGCTTCCTCTGTCAGCCAGTCGCCGGTCGGTTTGTTGCTCTTCTCAACACGACCGATGACCTTGATCTCCGGGCCATGAATCAGATGGTCGTCACCGCGTTTCAGCTGGTTGGAGGTCCGGTTCGCGCCGAGAAAGCACGTAAATTCCTCTCCATCCCGATCCATGGATATCCAGAGACCGCCATGGGCCACGCTGCGGAAGCGTTCCTCGGGGCCGTGGCAACCGGAAATGCGTCCATGATCGATTCAACCTTTAGACGTCTGGCCATGCCCGGAGAGTTTACGGAGTCTGAACTGGCCGACCTGGGACCGTCGATGGCAACCCTTCCCGAACGTATACAGGACTTCGAAATAGCGGGTTGGCGATCCGATGCCCCACATTCCATTGAGGTTGTCATTTTGGGCTCCGGCGGAGAGGAGGCGTTTTTCAGGCTATCATCAACTCCTGCGGACTCTACACGGGTTCGGGAGTTGTTCATCCGTTTTGACGGTGTGCCCGACTGAAGTGCCGCGGTCAGACTGAAAACCTCCGTCCGTTAACGGCGTTAAGGTTACGCTACCCGAACGCTATTTCCGGATACCCATGCCTTCAGGATCTTCCCCGGCCACGACCACCGCATCTACAGACGTCTACGTCCCGACGCACCCCATTCGATTCGTTACGGCTGCCAGCCTGTTCGACGGTCACGATGCGGCCATCAACATCATGCGCCGCATCTTGCAATCCGCAGGAGCAGAAGTTATTCACCTCGGCCACAACCGGTCCGTCGTTGATGTCGTCGAAACAGCCATCCAGGAAGATGTACAAGGCATCGCAATATCCTCTTACCAAGGCGGCCACAATGAGTACTTCAGGTATATGGTCGACCTGCTCCGCGAGCGGGGTGCCGGCCACATCCGTGTGTATGGTGGTGGTGGTGGTGTCATTGTGCCCGAGGAAATCGAAGCCCTCCAGGAATACGGTGTAGCGCGGATTTTTTCCCCGGAAGATGGACTGGAACTGGGGCTTCGCGGCATGATCGATGTCATGATGCGCGAGTGCGATTTCTCGACCGCCGAGCTCGGATCGCTTCCGGACGATGCACCGACCCAGCAGCAAGTTGCCCGTCAGCTGACGAAACTGGAAACGTTGCCGTCCGGCGGCGACGGTGCTCCGACTGAAGCCGTACAGGGCGCACCTACCATTGGTATCACGGGCACCGGCGGCGCCGGAAAGTCGACTCTGACCGATGAACTCATTCGCCGGTTCGTGAACGATTTTGACGACATCCACATTGCGGTGTTGTCCGTGGACCCGACCAAGCGCTCCACCGGCGGCGCGTTGCTGGGCGACCGGATTCGCATGAACAGCATCTATGACGCGGCCGACGGCCGCGTGTACATGCGCTCGTTCGCGACGCGTCAGGCCCACCGCGCTACGTCATCGGCCCTGAAAGAAGCCATCTCCGTATGCCGGGCGGCCGGATATGAGCTCATCATCCTGGAAACGGCCGGTATTGGACAGAGTGATACGGAAATCTCCGACCTGACCGATCTCACGCTCTATGTGATGACGCAGGAATTCGGCGCACCCACGCAGCTGGAAAAGATCGGCATGTTGGACGTCGCGGATTTCGTGGCGCTCAACAAGTTCGAGAAACGCGGCAGCGAAGACGCACTGAGGGATGTCCGCAAGCAGATGCAGCGCAACGGGATGGCGTTTGACGTGCAGCCGGGTGCCATGCCCGTATACCCGACCATGGCATCGCACTTCAACGATGGTGGCGTCACGAAACTGTACCTGGGCCTGCTGGACCGGCTGAATGCCGAATTTGATTTCGGACACACGTCCACCGTCTATGCAGAGGGTCACGAGCCCGGAGCCGCTGTCGGAACCGAAGCCCTGATTCCTGGAAAGCGCCAGCGATATCTCGGTGACATCGCCGATACCTGCCGCAACTATCGACAGCACGCGGAAGAGCAGGTCCGTCTGGCGCGCAAGTGGGGAGAGGCCAAAGGGGCTCTGGCGCAGATCGAAGACTGGAATCCAGAGGACCGCGAGCAACTTGCCGCACGCCTTACCGAAATGGCCGAACGCTGGTGGAATCGTCTGGACCATCATTCGCGGAGCATCCTCGAAAAATGGGATGAAACGGCCGCGGCCTACCGCGCAGATGCATTTACGTACAGCGTCCGCGGCCGCGACTTCACCGTTCCGCTATACACAGAATCGCTTTCCGGAACGCACGTACCCCGCGTGGCCCTGCCCCGCACCGAGGACCCCGGCGAGCGCCTCCGCTTCGCGCTCCTCGAGAACGTGCCAGGCTACTTCCCTTTCACGGCCGGCGTGTTTCCATTCAAGCGCACGGGCGAGGACCCCACGCGCATGTTTGCGGGCGAAGGCAACCCCGAGCGCACGAACCGCCGCTTCCACCTGGTGTCGGAAGGCATGCCTGCCAAACGCCTTTCGACGGCATTCGACTCGGTGACGCTCTACGGCTTCGACCCACACGAACGGCCGGACATTTACGGCAAAGTGGGCAACGCCGGTGTATCCATTTGCACGTTGGATGACATGAAGAAGCTGTACTCCGGCTTCAATCTGTGCAGTCCGACGACCAGTGTGTCCATGACCATCAATGGTCCGGCACCCATGATCCTCGCCATGTTCATGAACACGGCTATCGATCAGCAGGTGGAAAAGCACCTTGCCGAAGCGGGACGCCTGGACGCCGTCCGCGCCGACATCGCCGAGAGGCTCGGCGACCGGATGCCCTCCTACTCTCCCACGGGCCCGAACGGCCCCATGGACTCCATGCCTGCCACGAATGACGGGTTCGGGCTCGCCTTGCTCGGAACGACCGGGGCCCACCTGGTGGAATGGGGCCTTCTTGATGCTGACACGTACGAGAAGCTGCGAGCCAACGCGATGAGCGTGGTCCGGGGCACCGTTCAGGCCGACATCCTGAAGGAAGACCAGGCCCAGAACACCTGCATCTTCTCCACAGAATTCGCCCTGCGCATGATGGGCGATGTCCAGGCGTCGTTCATTGAACATGGCGTGCGGAATTTCTACTCCGTGTCCATTTCGGGCTACCATATTGCAGAGGCAGGCGCCAATCCGATTTCCCAGCTGGCGTTCACGCTATCCAACGGGTTCACGCTCGTGGAGTACTACCTCGCGCGTGGCATGGACATCGACGATTTTGCGCCGAACCTGTCGTTCTTCTTTTCGAACGGCATGGACCCTGAATACAGTGTCATCGGCCGCGTTGCACGCCGCATTTGGGCTGCCGCCATGCGGGACCGCTACAACGCCAACGAGCGCAGCCAAAAACTCAAATACCACATTCAGACGTCGGGCCGCAGCCTCCACGCCCAGGAAATCCAGTTCAACGATATCCGGACTACGCTGCAGGCGTTGATGGCCATCCAGGATAACTGCAACTCGTTGCACACGAACGCCTACGACGAGGCCATTACCACACCGACCGAAGAAAGCGTTCGGCGCGCCATCGCCATTCAGCTCATTATCAACCGGGAGTTGGGCCTGGCGACGAACGAAAATCCATTGCAAGGCTCCTACATCATCGATGAACTCACGGACCTGGTAGAAGAGGCGGTTCTTCAGGAGTTCGAACGTCTGAATGATCGGGGTGGCGTGCTGGGCGCCATGGAAACCATGTACCAACGGTCGAAAATCCAGGAAGAGAGCATGTTCTACGAGCACCGCAAGCACACCGGCGAATTGCCAGTGATTGGTGTGAACACGTTCAAAGCCGAGGACAGCGACGAGGCCAACAGCCACGCCGTCCCGCTCATGCGCTCCTCCGACGCCGAGAAGCAGCTCCAGATTTCGAACCTGCGTGCGTTCCAGGCCCGGAATGCGGACGATGTACCGGCCATGCTGGCGCGCATCAAGGAAACGGCCCGCACAGGTGGCAATATGTTTGACACTCTTCTGGATGCCGTACGCGTTTGCTCTTTGGGACAAATCACGGATACGCTGTTTGAAGTCGGTGGTCAGTACCGTCGGAACATGTAATGCCGGCCGCCAGCACGCAACACGCCCTCATCGCTGCCCTCGTGATTGGCGGCCTCACCATGGCCGCGGCCTGGTTCGGCGCATCGTTCCCGCCAGGCGAATGGCACGCCGCCCTTGTCAAACCGTCGTGGAACCCGCCCAACTGGGTGTTTGGCCCCGTATGGACGCTACTGTACCTCGGCATGGCTGTGGCGGCATGGATGGTCTGGAAAGCGGGCGGCCAAGGGACACACGTCGCCCTCACCCTGTACGTCATCCAGCTCGTTCTGAACGCCGCCTGGTCCTGGCTGTTTTTCGGACAACACCGCATGGACCTTGCCCTCCTGGATATCATTGTGCTGTTGGTCGTGATCGTGGTGACCTGCGTCCTCTTCTGGCGTATCAGACCCATGGCGGGTATCCTGTTTGTACCGTACATCCTCTGGGTCACCTTTGCGACGGCGCTCAACGCTGCATTGTGGCGCCTGAACGCGTAACACACTGCATACCATGTCCCGCTCCAGTTTCCGTAAGCGAATACGCCTGTTCCTTTTGGTTTTCTGGCTGGTCGTGATCGCATGGATGGGTTGGAATATGCAGGCCCACGGTGTCAATGGGCTCACGTTCGAGACCTCGGACACGGTCCGGGTCACGCGCGAAGACCACGCACTGGTCTTCAAACCTTCGACGGATACATCAGCCACAGCGCTCATCTTCTATCCCGGAGCGCTGGTGGATCCGGACGCGTATGCGCCGATCGCACGCGCTGTGGCTGAGGCCGGATTTCCCGTCCACATTCTCCATGTGCCGTGGCGTCTGGCGCCGTTGGCGTCCCAGGAATCGACCCTGTTCGACCGTACCCTCGCGCGCATGGCGGAACACCCTGAACGGGAATGGGTCGTTGGCGGCCACTCCCGCGGAGGCGCGCTTGCTGCGGAATTTGCGTTCAGAAACGCCGATATACTGTCCGGGCTGCTACTCGTCGGTACGAGTCACCCACGGGAGCGTGACCTGTCCGGGCTTCGCATCCCGGTTACGAAGATTTCGGCATCCAATGACGGTCTTGCCTCTCCAGCCGAAGTCCGGGAATTCGCCGGCAACCTGCCGAGTGAAACCACTTTCATCACAATTGAGGGTGGAAACCACTCCCAGTTCGGCTCCTACGGATGGCAGCTCGGTGCCGGTTCGGCCACGATTGACCGCGATGAACAGCAGCGACAGGCGCTTGCCGCAATCCGACGTCTACTGGAATGGGTCAGCAATGGTTGAGAACGATCAACGCGACGCTTCGACCAGTGCCACAAGGGCGCGGCTACGCTCTGTGCCTGAACCGATGGAGTCCACGGCTTCCATGTAGGCTCCGACCAGCCGGTCGGTCGTAATGAAAGGGCTTGCCTTTGTAAGCACGCCGGCCGCGGAGCTGCTGGATGGAATCCTCGAGGCGCTGTCGAGCAATGCGATAAGTGTCGCCTCGTGCAACGATGCGTTTTCGAGCAAGGCCTGCAGCACTTGGGCCCTGTTGGATGAACTGGAAACAGCATCCACGGCATCAAAATAGGCTTGCCGATGCGTTGTCGTTCCCAGGTACCACGGTGCCGCTGCCATCAAAACCCGGGCTTTGTCACTGGACGACGGGATGGCTGCTGCTACGCGAAAAAGATCCTCGTAGTGCGTCCGGCCTGTATCCACCTCCAGTACATGCAACAGCAGGCGCGCCCGGTCCGAGGAGGACGGGATGTCATCGGCCGCCGCGAAGAATGCAGCGCGACCCGTGTCATCCGCCAGAAATGCACCGGCGTGGTCTGCCAGAAACCGCGAACGATCTCCACTGCTTCGAACGTCCGCTGACAGGACCTCTGCTACACGTCTCAGATCAGCGCCCTTCAGGTCTGCCTGATCCATGAGCGCTTCCAAATGAGTCTGGCTCGAGCGTGAACTATGGATGGCGCGAATACCGTCAAACACGGCATTGACTCCGCCGGAAGCCAACCACTTTCCTACCCGGGCCTCTGCGCCGATTCCGGTCTCACGGATGATCTGCGGAAACACGGCGGCAAAGCGTTGACGTGCTGCCTGGTCAAACGTTGCCTCGCGGCCGTTCACGCGAAACGTCTGTTCCAGGCGTCCATTCCCCGCTGGTTTCATGCTGAGTTCCATTTCGGTGCGGCCCTCCCGGATGCTCATTCGGAACCGGCCACCTTCTGAAATGGACTCAATGCCCGATTCATCATCAAGGAATACGATTTCTCCGACGGCCTCGAACTCGAATCCACCATCGTCATCGGAAAATGTCCATGTAGTGACACCGCCGTCCGTAAGCCGGATGCTGGTGTGCTGAGCCGACACGGACCCTGGAAGAGTCAGGACCACGGTGGCAGTGAGCAGGAAGAGCGCGCGAATCATTGATTTCATTGTTCTTTCAGGTATTTCCGGATAAGGTCCTGCTGGCGTGTGGACTGAAGAGCTTCGGCAAGCAGGTCTGCACGGTCCCGACGTGACGATATGGTCAGTATGGTGCGAACGAACGCCTCCTCCACGGCCGGATCGTCGGGCAATCGGGGTAGCGTAGCCCTGAGGGCGTCAACCTTGTTCCGGCCCGGTAGTCGTTCGACCGAGGACAGCACGCGTATCCACGACGCGCGACTGAGTACAACGGGATCACTCACGCTCGGGGGTGGACGCATCGCAGCCGACATCGGCGGGATTGGCGCCAGTTCGGGCAACTCGGGAAGAGCTGGCAATTCCGGCAGCGCTGGCAACTCGGGCACCGGAGCCGCCTGGATGGCAGCATGTTCGCCGCGCAACGTTTCGCCATCCTCAGGGAATCCCAGTGACGGCAATGGCGCCAAGCGAAATACGAGCACCGCAACGAGGGCGACCAACCCGCCGGCGACCACTACCTGGTCGCGGGAAAAGCCCTGAATGCCTTCGACACCGTGTTCAATAACCCGTTTCATGCGGTACAACAATCCATCCCGGTTCACGGCCAAGCCGGCCAACACGGGCGCATGACGGGGCGTACCCAGTTCGATGGACAACAACTGTTCGATGGCGCGGACATACGCAACCGGTTCCCCCGTCCGGCACACGGCCCAATCATCGGCGGCCAGCTCGCGGTCCAGCTCCATCTGCTGCTCCAGCCACCGTACGGCCGGGTGAAACCACAGAAAGCACCCCACGAACCGTTGCAGCATCAGCGCGACATCATCGTAGCGCTCCAGATGGGCCGCTTCATGAAGGAGAACGGGTCTCAGCTCCTCTGCCGAAAGACTGTTCTGGAAGCGAGCCGGCAATAATATGGCGGGGTACATGGGCCCAGAGGCGGCCGGAGACGACAAATCATCGACCACAATCAATCTGCGTGACCGGGTCATTCCTGAAACCAACCATCCTCTGGCCGCTGCTTCCGGCAGCTCACGTCCGTTGCGACGCATCCTCGCGACGGAGACCATGGCGGCCGCCAGACGTACGATTTTTGCCGCGGATACCAGCATCCACCCCATGACCACAGCAAGGAGGATCCAATAGCCGACCTGTCCAATGTGCCAGGTATCCGGTGCCGCTGCCATGACTTGTGACGCGGGGGCCGGCTCAATGAACGTCCCCGAGGCCCATTCACTGCGTGTCTGGACGTCGGTCTGCGCCTGCACGGAACCGTCCGGCCTCACCGACTCGGAGCCCCCACTCGATCCGACCAGCCATCCCGTAGCGACGTACGATACCACCACGAGCAACAGGGTGGCCATCCAGATGGCGTGGGTCGTGGCGGCAGAGAGTCGTCCGGCCGAACGCAAGCCATGAACCACGATGCTTGCTGTCACAACCACGACCAGCCCTATCCATGATCCATGCAGCAGGACCGTACCGATAAACGAAACGAATGCCTGGCTCATGGTCATTTACCTCCACGTTCGGCTCGTTCCAGCAGCTCCCGGATGGCAGTCAACGACTCTTCCGACACGTCGCCCTCTTCGATCAGGTTGGCAACCAGCATCTCGGGAGAATCATTGAAGAATCGTCCCATGAGGTGCTTCAAGGCCGATTGCTTGGCCTCTACACTCTCAACCAGTGGCTCGTATACAAACGCCCGTCCCTCCTTCTCGTGCCTGACAAAGCCCTTTTCCTCCAGGATGCGCATGGTTGTCAGCACCGTGGAGTACGCAAGCGGCTCGTGCTCATGCAACCGATCCTTGATGTCCGCCACTGTCCCGCGTCCCAGTTTCCACAGAACACGCATGAGGCGGAGCTCGGCATCGGTGAGGGTAGGTGATTTCTGTCTGGCCATGACGCTATCTACTAATTGTTTAGTAGCACAATACGGGAGACCGACCAAAGGTTACAACCCCCTGCTACTATTTTTTTAATAGTTCAGTTGGTCCTCCCGTATTTCCAGCTCGGTCGAGCCGTCATTCCTGCCTGGTCGCCCCCGGCACCGGGTAGACTTCCCGCGCGTGGAATCGTATTGTAGCAGAATGGAGCAGGCCGTTCAAATCTTGGCAATCATTCACCTATCTGTCATGGGTGTGTCGCATCTCGTTCTTCACCGGGAATGGGTCGCCTTTTTTGTATTCCTGCGCTCGAAAGGAACCGCCGGCGTCTTTGCAAACGGCTTCCTGAGTCTTGGATTCGGAGCATGAAACGCCCGGTCCGGTTCATCCACGCCCTCCTGCCGATCCTCGTCCTTTCGGCGCTTATTGTCGCGGGGCTCATCGTCGGTCCGCTGTTCCTGGATGTGCCCGCCGCGCCGCTCGAGGTGATTTTCATCCTCGCGTCCGCGTTTGCTGTCGCTGAACTCGTCTGGCTCGGCATTCCGTGGACCGACATCCAGGCTTCGGTGGTGAAGAAGATGTCCTCCGCCTTGCCGGCGTTCTTCATTCTGTTCACCATCGGCATCATCATCTCCACGTGGATGGTAAGCGGCACCATCCCCATGCTGGTCTACTACGGCCTGGAGGTTGTCAGCCCGCGCTACCTGTACGTGTGGTGCTTCATGGTGCCCATCGTGTTCGCGACCCTTACGGGCACATCGTGGGGCGCCGCCGGAACGGTGGGCGTCGTCCTCATCGGCATTGCCAGTGTGCTGCAGGCACCTCTGGGCATTGCCGCCGGAGCCATCATCGGCGGCGCCTATTTCGGAGACAAGATGTCTCCCCTGTCCGATACAACGAACATGGCCGCGCTCGCCACCGACGTGGACCTCTACGACCATATCCGGTCCATGATGGTCACGACCGTGCCATCCGCGATGCTCACAACGGCCGCATTCCTGGTCATCGGATTCACCCACCCACCGGCCATCCTCGAGGGCGATGCATCGACCATCCAGCCGTTCCTGGACAGCCTGGCAGAGATGTTCACCTTCAACATTTGGCTCCTGCTGCCAGCATTGATTGCCCTCGTGGGTTCTGTTCGGCGGATGCCCATCATTCCGGTACTCATCACATCTGTGCTTGTCGCGGCCCTGGAAGCGTTGATCTTCCAGCGGTTCACACTCAGCGACGTCCTGATTTCCATGAACACGGGCTTTGACGCCAGCATGGCTACGTGGGTAACGGCCCCGCTTCCGGAAACCGTTGCCCTCGTGTCCCGCGGCGGCCTGTATTCCATGAGTTCGGCCATCTTCGTTGCGTGGCTCATCTTCTTTTTCATCGGGGCCATCGACATCATCGATGCCATGCCGACGGTCGTGAACCGGGTCTTCCGGTTCGCCAAGACCCGTTCCGTAACGATCCTGGCAGCACTCGGCGCATCGGCGTTCACGAATGCCATGACCGCCAACCAGTACGCGACCAGCTTCATTGTGGGCGATGCGTTCAAGTCGCGGTTCGACTTGCTCCGGATACCACGGAAAGTGTTGTCCCGGTCCATCGAGGATTATGGCACCATGATCGAAAGCATTGTCCCCTGGCACGCCACCACGGTGTTCATGATTGCGACGCTGGGTGTACCATGGGCCGATTACTGGCACTGGCAGCTGCTGACGCTTATCAACCTCATCATTGCACCGCTTTTCGCCCTGTCAGGGCGTGGATGTTTCTATGACGAAACGGACTGATCACCTCGAAACGGACCTCATGCACCTTGGCGAGGACCGCGAGCACGGGGGACCGGTGGTCCCTCCCATGCATTTGAGCTCCCTGTTCACGTTCGAGGATTGGGATGCCATCGATACCGCGTTTGCCAACCGGACGGAAACGCCCATTTATTCGCGCCAGGGAAACCCAACAACCAAGATTGCCGAGGCCAAACTGGCCCGGTTGGCGGGTGGCGAACGAGCCTTGTTGTTCGCATCCGGTATGGCCGCCATCTCGGCCGCTGTATTGCACTTCGTGAACGCCGGCGATCACGTGGTGGCCGTCAAGAATATTTACGGGCCGGCGAACAACCTGCTGAACCGGTACCTGAAGGACAAGATGGGCCTGTCGGTTACATTTGTCCGGGGCGAGGATGTTGCTGAATTCGAAGAGGCCATACGGCCGGAAACGAAGCTCATTTTCCTGGAAAGCCCGTCGTCGGCTGTATTCACGCTGCAGGATATTCCGGCCGTTGTGGCGCTGGCCCGGTCCCGTGGCATCGCAACAGTCATTGACAACACCTGGGCCACACCCCTGTACCAACGCCCCCTCGAGATGGGAGTCGACCTTGAAATCCACTCGGTGTCCAAGTATCTGGGCGGCCACAGCGATATGGTTGCCGGACTTGTGATCGGATCCGAGGCCCACATGAAGGCCATGGGGCCGGCCGAAGGCGAATTGATGGGTGGTACGATTTCGCCCCTTACCTCATGGCTCATCCTCCGGAGTCTGCGCACGTTCACGCTCCGGATGGCCCGCCACCAGGAGTCGGCGTTGAAGGTAGCCTCGTGGCTTGAATCGCATCCACGGGTAAAACAGGTCCGCTATCCCGGGCTGCCATCGTTTCCGCAGTATGATCTCGCGTGCCGCCAGATGTCCGGATTCACGGGCCTTATGGGGTTCGAAGTGGATACAGAGCGGGTCGAAGACATGAAATCGATTGTGAACACCCTGCGGCTCTTTCAGCTGGGTGTATCATGGGGCGGTCATGAAAGCCTGGTCTATGCCCCCGCCATCAGCTATCTGCGTGAGCTGCCACCGGAGCAGTTCGCTGCCCTTGGCATTTCCGTGGCCGATGTACGCATTTCCATTGGCCTGGAGCACCCGGACGATCTCATCCAGGACCTCGACACCGCCCTTTCAGAAATGTAACTTTCATTGTTACAATTAATTGGCCTTTCCATGAACACTCGAACGACGTTCCTCCCGGTCCTGACCCTGCTTCTGGCCCTCACGATGTCCGCATGCGGAGCCGAAAAGACTGATTCAGGGACCGACACCGGTACAGACCAGGCACCATCCGAGCCGGGCCGACTCGTCGCCCTGGACATTCCCGTGGCTTCGGACGCCGAACTGGCCCTCTTTTTTCCGGAAGATGCGCTCTCCATGCTGCTCAACTACCAGAGCCGGTTCGTCAACGTACAGAACGCCGCCGATCTTCGAGCCGTCTATGCAGAGGCCCTCTCCCTCGACCAGATGATCCTCGGAGATATCATGGCTGCTGCCGATGAGGGCGATGACATGGCCATCTCCCAATTCGCGCAGGCCGACTTCCCGCTGCCAGGGCTCGCACCGGCCTGCGTTGCCGAGTGCACGGAGCCCGCATTCCAACTGTCGTTCGAGGATTGGCGGGCGGCTGCCCGCCACGTAGGATCGGCCGAGGCCGAGGCCTTCTTCCAACTCGTGGACGACTTCTACGGATACGCAACCATCTATGACGGCGACATCCAGGCGTGGCCATCCTTCTTTGAGCGGACGTGGGACTACGGCGGCTACAGCCTCCTCGGATCCGGCGCCCACGCCCGCCTGATGTCGCAGATCGATGCCCTCTCGGCCTCCGAGTCACCCTTCTCACCCTATGTGGACCAACTCCGGACACGCCTGGTCAATGACGCCACCGTGCAGGCCTGCATAGGTCCGTCAGCCACCGAAGCCGCTGCCGAGGTAGCCCGTCTTGCCGAGGCCACGTCCCTGTCCGACGGCGAACGCATCCGCCTGCAGGAACGCGTCTCCGCATTCAGCAGCCCTGCCTCGTTTGGCATTGAACACAGCTGCGCCTCACCCGATGCCATGTGTACCTGCATGGACGGCTGACCGGCCACCAGTCTTCTCCCAGGTAGTTCCCTCCGGCTGTTTTTGCGGGGGTGTGGCACCAGCCGGCCTCAGGGACTCTAAGAGTAATGCAGATATGAACATTGATTCCCATGCATCTCAACGCAGAGAGGGGGCGGCGCTTTCGCGCCGCCCCCTCTCTTGTTCGTCACAGCCTCAGCCCGAGGACTGCAACAAGTGTTTGTGTCTGGTCTGGGCCTTCGAGTGCTTGAAACAGCAACAGGTGGGATTCGGGGCCTTGGATTCCGAAGGAGACCTTCGAGTGAACCGAAGAGGTCGAATCAGGAATCCGAAGTTTCCTGAAACGCAAAGGGTCGGGTTTGGGGCCTCGTGCATCGAAGATGCAGGCAGACCCAAACCCGACCACTTTGCAGTTTCAAGACCTAGTTGTTTGTGATGGTGTAGGTCACCGTCCGCGTCACCGTGTCAGGATCAGCATCCACTGTAGCAACGGCTTCGTAGCTCAGGGCGAGACCCGTGCCGCGGACCTGCGTGATGCCGGAGACCAGATCGACAGCCTTCTTCGTGAGGGCCTTCTTGCCGGCCGAGTCAGCGCCTTCAGGTGCTGCCATGGTGGCGTTCAGCGTAAGACCCTTCGGCATGTCAGTGTCGAGCTCGGCGGTGATCTTTTTGTCGGTGCCGTTCGTGGTCACGTTGTAGGACGAGGAAGCCGTGGCGGCGTCGGGTGCCTGACCGGCGGTAGCCGTGGCGATGGTCATGGAGACGTTGCCGGTGACCGAGATGACGGCGATTTCAGCGACGTTGATG
>Ga0098037_1000089_pt1 | contig 65677 bp, 51 predicted proteins | sample 5_EtaG_FD_75050 | JGI IMG/M metagenome (GOLD analysis project Ga0098037, IMG submission 75050) | Marine viral communities from the Subarctic Pacific Ocean - 5_ETSP_OMZ_AT15132 metaG | ecosystem: Environmental > Aquatic > Marine > Oceanic | place: Pacific Ocean | collected 2015-01-08 | reverse complement strand
GGATTTGAAATCAACTCTTGACAGTATGGTGCGAAGTGGTAAAGTATTCATTCATGAAGACGGAGACATTTACACACACGAGCCGGAAAGAGATGTGGCTAAAGGTTGCGAGTGCGGACATTGCGTCGGCATAGGCAGTGCGTTTGACTTCTTAGAAAAGAAACTGTGCCCCGCTGGTAAAGCGGCGGCGAAGCGTAAGTTCAAGGTGTATCCCTCAGCCTACGCCAATGGATGGGCCGTGCAATACTGCAAAGGTAAGTTCAAAGGCAAAAAGGGGAAGAAGAAATGAATATGCTACTAATGGAACAGGCTTGGGCCATTATCAAGCAGAGGTCAACTTGCCCTATGGCTACAAGAGACTTGAAGTTGAATACGAAGAATAGAAACACTGCTATTAAGTCCGAGCATATAAAGTACGGACCTTTGAACTTAACAGATGAAGGTTACTGGGTTGATGCGGCAAAGCATTGGAACACTACACCCGAAGTGGCCAAAGAGTCAAATTGTAGTAACTGTATTGCTTTTGACATTAGTCCTCGTATGAAAGAATGTATGCCGTTAGAAGGTGACTTAGGTTATTGTTGGATGCATGATTTCAAGTGTCACAAGGACAGAACATGCTACACTTGGGCCGCAGGCGGTCCTATAGATGATGACAAAACATCTCAGCAGAATCAAGAGAAAAGAGGCTGAATAGATGTCCACTTGTACTTGCCACGATACACTCGTCGTTAAGGACTTGAATCGTTGGTTCAAGGAGAAGTGGGTGGATGTATCACGCAAGGACAAGGACGGTAAGCACCCGCCGTGCGGAAGGAGCAAGGCCAAGAAAGGTAGCAAAGGCTACCCCAAGTGTCGCCCATCAGTTAAGGTGTCCAGCAAGACTCCTAAGACCAGTGGCTCCATGAGCGAAGGGCAGAAGCGTGCGGCGACTAAGCGTAAGCGTAGCAAGAAGCAGGGTGTTGGTGGGAAGCCGACAATTGTCAAATCGGTTCTTGTCCTCAAGAACCCTATCAGCCCCGAAGCCAAGCGGCACAAGTTGGAGTACGACAAGAAGTACGAGTCTACACCGGAGCGTGTCAAGTATCGCAGTGAACTCCGACGAGAGCGCCGACACCGTGGCATTGACGGCAAGGGTGGACCTGACATGAGCCACACGAAGGACCACACGCTGGTAGCCGAAGACCCTCACGCCAATAGAGCCCGCCACTTTAAAGAGCGAGGCACACTTAAGTCGGATGTCGTGCTGGTCAGATAGAGGAGAACGACTTGCAACGCATTTGGGACGACCTGTTTGTTGAGATTCTAAAGGTCAGCAAGTGGAATTTGCAGAAAATCCAAGAGTTGCAGGACGGTAGCGACGAGGCTCTGTGTCTGCTGATTGAGGCTTCTGAGCATTATTCGTATCTCCAACAGGCTTATCACGATAAAAGGCCTTCCAGCATACATGTCGGAGTCTTCTTTACCGATTGACCACGCTTGGTCGGTCGTGAAAGGTGACCCTGACAAGGTTGAGAAGATTTTACCTTTGGCCGTTCCCGCCGCTTTCGGTTTATTGGGTGGATTCACAGGCGCAGGGGGTAGGGTTTTCAATCCCGAGACAGGAAAACTTGACCCCGGCTTTCATGGCGGTGCTACTTTCCAAGACCCTTTTACAGGTGGTCTACTTGCAGAAAAAGAAATTGAAGATGCTACAGGCGGTCAACGGGCACTTGGATTCGCTACTGGTGCATTACAGGGTTTGAATCCTTTGGCTTATGTCAGTGGGGCAGGGAGAGGAGCACAGGCAGTCAGAGCAGGTCGGCAAGCGAACAGAGCGAGAGCGGCCAGCCGAGTTGGTAGCGATACCGCAGAGGCCGTTGCTCGTCAGCAGGACATGCTGTACCCCGGTTTGCGTAGTAAGGTGACGCCCGAAGGCTACATTGATTCCACCATGACGCCTTTTGGTGCGGCGCGACAATCAGCGGGGCGAGGCTTTGATGCAGGTGCCACAGGTCTACGGAGAGTTGGCGACAGCAGATTCAACCGTACACTTGGTCGTGGTTTCCAAGCACTCGGACAAGCAGAAGAGCAGTTAGGCCCCGTTGCCGCTACGCTCATGGGTGCTTACGGCGCACAATCACTACTTGGACAAGACAACGACCAAGATAGCGGCTTTGGTATGCAAGGCCAAACCCAAGGATTCGGGTCAGGAGGACTCGGCATCAATGATATTTCCAATGTACAGGGCAACACTGTTGCTGACCGTCAGATATGGAACCCGGACGCTTATCGTAGCGACCCAAGGGCCACTGGCTTTGAAGCACAGCAAGAGTTCGGTGGATTTGGAACAACGAAAGGTGAGAATATGTTTGTGAATAACACAGGTGAAGAAATCAGAAAGCAAGTAGAAGAAATGATGTACAAAGCAAAGTGCTCCGAGTGCGATAAAGAAGACTGCATCGGTAAAATGCACTGTAGTATGAATAAAGCAGAGTGCCCTAAATGTGGTAAAAACTGTAAGTGCGATGACAAGAAAAAGGCAGATGACAAAAAAAGCAAGAAACCAGCCCACGGTATGGTCATTGTTATCGGCTCTAAAGCAGGCCCCGGTCCCTCAAAGGACGGCAAGCGGGAAAAACTTGACTCTGAAAAGAAAGAAGAGTGATGACTGCTTCGCAGTGACCGGGTCGGAGGGGCACTCTCTCCCTCTTCGGCCCTCCTTTCATATTTTTGTGATACCTTTATGAGTACAACAGTGGTGCGAACACCGAGAGGGATTGTTGTGCAGAGCGGTAGAGAGCCAATGAGAGACGCTGACCAAGCAGAGATAAGATTGATGGGTTTGATTCTCACCCAAGCCGTGTCAATAGGGATAGCCATTGCTGTTTTTGATGCAGGTTACTGGCTTAAATTGGATGACCCGACAGTCAACGGAATCACTTACGCTATGGCCGCATTTGCAGTACAAGGTGTAGCCTACTACTTGTTCAAAATGTTCTTCCAGCAAGGTATGGACGAACGGGCAAGGATTGCTTCTCAGGAAAAGCAACGCCGTACACGCTACCGTAGCATGGAAATGTCATTTGACCGACGCCGACAAGACATGGAAATCCGCATGCAAGAGGCACAATTGGAGTCCGAACTTAACTGGATGGAACATAACCCCGGTAAAACACCACCTTGGATTGAGCAACGCATGAAGGGTGCTGGTACCGGTACTGTTGACTTCGTACCTGCTAAGACCTCTGCACCTCTTTCTCTCGGATTTGACTTTGACGATGGCAAGGAACCTCAGCGAAACGCTGACGGGACATTCAAGAAAAAGGACAAGTGATGCCACATGGGTCGCATTTTCAAGACCCCCAGCGACGACGCTGTGGAGGAAACCCTTCGTAGCATGCACATCGCCAACACGGTGGATGTTGCTTACGAACGCGGCTGGGGTTGGTTGAAAGTGGTGATATTTTCAACGACAACTGCATTTGTTGTCAGTGCTTTTGAATTTTACACTGATTGGAATCTGTGGGAATCTTCAGGTGATTGGCTCAAAGGTAAGTTGCAGAGTTGGTCAAACGCTATTTTTTCGGGGAGAGACTGATGTCACTGGGAGGTAGCGCACTTGTTGGCGGCGTGGTGTTCGCCAAAGAGTTGTACCACTACTGGAAACCAAGGCGAGTAGGCGTATACGGTCCGACAATGGTTGGTAAAACTACGCTTGACCGCTACATGACAACGCCCGGAGAGATGGAGGACATTCCACTTGACGAGCGTACCAAGCACTTCAAAGTACCCGGTTTCAATCGCTTTTTACTTCCCGGTGCGACTCGGAAGCGTGTTTCTTGGAAAGGCGACAAGCGTGTGGTATATTCCTCTGACATTGCTGGAGAAGAACGCTTTTGGAATCTTTGGACGGACGACATGGTAGCGAGACAAGTAGAGGCCATCATATTTTTGTTTGACCATCGCTGTACACAAGGAGGAGACCCTGCTGTGCAAGCCGTAGGAGGATTTAAATTTCTTGTAGATGCAATCGTTCATAGGCAGTATCGCTATCGTAATTTGAAAAGTCGCTGGAAAGGTAAGAGATATGTTCCGAAAATGGTTATGTTGGTGGCAAACAAAGCGGATGAATGGTGGGATGAGCAAGCAAACATACTGTGGCAACAGCAACGCCTTGGTGAACACAGAATGTTTGACCCGTTCCGAGAAGACCTCGTACGCCTCCAAAAAGCGGGTGTTCCTACGAAGAGGGGAATGATGGCTACGAAAATTGGTTGGAATGTAGAAAATACAATGTTGGATTTGTTAAGTTAAGGTGAAGAAAATGATGAGATTACGAGGATATGGAGTACCGCAGAGTGACGCCAATTTGGCAAACATGAGTCAGTCTCATTTGGTGGCCTTGGGCCAGCAAGGGAACGCAAGTCATGAACAGTTGATGGAAATGCAAGCCGCACAGCAAGGTATGCAAGAAATAGCCAAGCAGAACATTGAGGTACCTAAAGTGAACTTCTACCCAAGTCGTCATCCTGACCCAAGAAAGGCTCGCAAACAGGACATCAAGCAGGCTCGTAAGTTGCTAACTCCTACAAAGCGAAGTTTGTTTAACCCTCTCCGCTGGGTTTGGGGACGGAAATATCGCTACAATCGTCAAAGCAACCTATGCGTCATTGACGGGTGCGACTGCGAAGAACTCATCAAGTACGACAACTTGTACGCTAAAATTACCGATGAGGAAAGCGGTAAGAGTTTGTGGGAAATGTATTGGCAAAATCCAGTAACAGGTACGCCGGAGCCGTTTGTGGCACGGGAACAAGTTACGAACGGTCGCAAAATGAAGGGTACCTACTGCCCTGAACATCTTCACTTGTATCATTTGTTGTGCAAGTGGGAATCCGAGGCTGACAAAGACCACAACAAGACCAAAACAGGTATGCGAGAAATGGTTAAGAAAGGGGTTTCTACAGTAGCAGTGCCAATATCCATAGTCCGAAAGAAAGACAATACTCCTGAACTCCTCAAGAAGTATGAGCCGTTCTTTATGCAGTTGGAAAAAGACTCCAAGGCTTACAACGGTATTAACCTCCTTCACTACAAAAACCCGGAAACCGGCATCAACGATGTGACTATGATTGTCTTTGACCTAAGATTGTTTCAACAGGAAATGACCAACATGACGCCGACTCTTTCCGATGCTATCGGTAATCTCGGTATTATGCAACACCCGCCACCCAGCGTGGCTCAAAATTTACCCCAAGAGGTGACCAATGGTGTTATGAATCAAGGTGCCCTCCCACAAACAGAGCAAGGGCTATTTACACAGTGAGGTGAGAAAATGTTATTTGGCAACAATGGACAACAACAAAACGGTGCACTTAACCTTGGAGCGCAATCTAACGCTCCTCCTATGAACTCTCAAATGAACCCATTTGCACAGCAAAATGGCATGATGCAACAAGCCCAAAACAACGCGTTTATGGGCGGCATGATGGGAGGAGCAGGTATGCAACAAGGTATGATGCAACAACCAATGGCACCTCCCAGCGAAATGGAGATTCAACTGGCCATGATGCGTACACTTGCACCCATTGACCGTTTTGTCGTTGGAGCACAGATGGCAACTTTCTTGCAGATGTTCAACGACCTCGTGAGTTTTTCAGTGTTGGAAGTTCTCAAAAACGCTGAGTTCATCATTGACGAAAAGGAAGGTAAAATGAAAATGGATGTCACTTCACTTCCTGACAATCTTCAAACCATGAGTGCCGAGAATGTCAAAAATCAATTTAGTTCACTGCAAATGGCCAGTCAACAAAGTATTCAACAGGCAGAAATGCAACAACAGCAGATTGCGGCATTTGCACAGCAGTCCATGATGGGAGGGGCTTTGAACGCGGCTTTGGCAAATGACGGATTCATGGACAAAGCGGGCTCTGCCGCTGGTAGTTTTATGGGCAGAATGATGGGGACACGGTGATAACATGATGAGAGATTACGGATTTACGGGCTTATCCAACACAGCGATGGAGATTTTTGCTCCAAGAAAGAGTGTCATCGTTGACATGATAATGGTTCAACTCTTGACTATTATTGTCACGCTGTCTATGTTGTTGCTAACTTCCAGTAGTAAAATGGACAGCAACAGCATGGCTTATCTTGTGTTAGGACTGTTTGGAGCGTTTTTCATGCTCACTGGTATCTATTCCCGCATCTCCGAGATTTAACGACGGGACATGCCTGCCCCATTTCTTGAGGGGGCACTCGCTTGATGTTAGGCTGACCTTGACCCTCATTTGACAGCCGCATTCGGTACAGCGGTAGTTTTTCCAACTGGGGCATCCTTTACAAATGTCAAGCCGAATCTGCTTAACATCATCAGGAACATATCTCATCATAGCAATGTCTCTTCCTGCTCTTGACAAGTTTCTCACAGTCTCTATAGACACAGGAACACCCATGATTTTGGGCTTGATACGAGGAAGTTTCATCAGTGTTCGTAGGGCACTTTGTTCAAAAAGGTTATTCATGTCAGCCTCCTGCGATATGGTATGGGAGGGGTTCGTCAGACAAAGCGAAGTTGTCCTTTTTGTCAACATCCTGACCGAGATGCCTTGGAACAGAGTATCATTGACGGTATCGCTAACCCTCAAGTGATGGACAAGGATATGGGTTGGCGAACCAATACTGCGGAGCGTCATATGAAAAACCATGTTGGTGAATACCACAGCACTGCGAACCATTCCTGTGCAGTTTGCACCAGTGACCATCGCAGTGCATTGGAAGTTGCTTACTTTGAAGGCGACCGTACCAGTGAGAGTATCGCTGATGAGTTAGAATGCAGTGAAGATTCGGTATACCGACACATGAAGCATCACTTTCAACCGCTTGTCAAGAAGAGTTCGGCGGCAGTGGTCGCTATCAAAGTCGGCGAAGAAGTTGACATCCTGCGAAACAATGTCCAAGGACTCAATGGTAAACTGGCTCAGTACATGTTAGAAACCAATATCCACGATGATGGCGTTATCAGCGACATGGTACGACTTCACAAGGAAGTTAGAGAGACGCTGAAAGACCTCAGTGCTTACCAAGAGAAGTGGGCCGAACCAACGACCAATGTCGCCAATAATACCATCAATGTCCTCAAAGTTGAATTAGGCAAAGAGAGTCCCGATGTTTGGAAGCGAGTCAAGGCCAGCCTACTCGCCAACGCAGACGGAACAGTGGATGACGACATCCTTGACATATTGTGAGGTGAGATGAGTGCCAATGGCTACAGGTTCCGACACTCGCATGTACTCGCCTCGTAGTGAGTCCAACCTTGGTTATTCCAAGGACGATGACGACTACAAGCATGGCTATGGCGACCCTGAGGAGATGGAGCAGGTTCGTGACCAAAAGCAGGCAGAAAAAGAAAAGCCTGTGATGAGTGAAGAACTTCCTCACTTACAGATTACTACACCCAAGCCCGAACCTCCGATGATGCCTCCGATGATGAACGAGGAAGAAGAAGAGCCACTTGAGATGGACGACCAGTTCAACGAGGGTCAACAGTTCGGTGCCATGACGGGTATGCCTGACATGGGCAATCTCAGTCTTGGTGCCGCTACTGGTACAATGCCAGCACCCGGCGGTATGCTCGCTACGGGTGAGCCGATGGAGGATGCTTGGAGTAGTTTGCTAAAGCAAGACCCCCATGTACACGATGTTGGAGATGGCTCGGATGAAGACACTCAGCGGTATTTTGACGAAGAAGTAAGGCCCGAAGTGATGAATCCCGACACCCCAAGGCCATATGCAACAATGGATAATGGTGTTTTGGACACACAAGTACAAAGGATGCTTGAAGGTATTCTTGAATATGACGAAGAGATACTCAATGAGTACAATTACCGATTGGTTGAAAATGACCTTAACGCACAAGGTAGTGCTGTAAGCGATGCGGGATTTCACCCTACTTTTCAAGATATTCATAGAAGCGAGCCAATGAACGACGCTTGGTCCTCGTTGATGAAGTCCAAGTTGGACGAAGCAGGGCGAAGCAAGGACAAGTCATGGCGACAGCCTCAGTTTGAGATTCAACCGGGTGGTGCTCGTATTGAAACTGCTACCTCTCGTCGTTCAAAGCAACAATCACGAACCGTCAGTCCCGGCAAGAAGCAGGGACTGGACCGAGCCCCATTGGCTGTTCACCGAACGCACTTGGGTGTTGAGACCAAACAGCCTCTGCGATTGGACGCACAGAAGTATGGACAGCAACAGGCGACCCAAGCACGACGAAAACTCATGGGGAATGTTCCGCAAATCCCCACAGGGCACGGTATTGGTGCAGAAACCGATTACAACCCACGCGTTCCCAAGGTGGGCGGCTCGGGTCAAATAAAGGAGCCACAGGCAATCCGAGAAAGAGGCAAAGGTTTCGCTAAATCCATAGAAGGTATTCGTTCCGACATGGAAGAAGTGCGAAAGAAAATGAACTACATGCAGTTCACGCAGATGCGAAGACTCATGCGAGACCTCAAGGATGCTTTGGAACGCAAAGACAAAAGCAAGAAAGGAGCAGTCTCCAGCGGTCCCGGTGAGAAAGGAAAGGCAGGTCATCGTGAAGGGCAGGACAGTACCACGAGAAACGAAGGTGCAACAGAAGACTTGGAGAACGACCCCAAGAACTGGGGCGCACCATCAACTCTGTTTGCCGCCCCCGGTAGCGGGAGGGTTGGTTGATGTGGAAAGTTCACCTGCCTGCGACCAGTTATCTACTCAAGCAGACTCCGTTTTTCGGGACGAATCATTTTCTTAAGGCTCTCAACAAGCCTCTTTTGAAGTCCGCAGGGCTTACTTTTGATGGTGAACTTGCACACGGTTGGGCTCCGACGCCTGCCGGACTCAGTGATGACCACGAAGAACACGACCATCCGCCATTCAATCATCACCCTAAGACGGGTGAACTACTGGAAGGTGGCCTTCATCCCATTGATTGGATGCACCGTGAAATGATGCGAGACTTCGGACTTGACCCAAGGTCGGCTCAGACTGTCATGCAGGAAGCCATTGACCTTTACAATCGTCGGCACGATGTTGCTCATGGAAAAGGACAGTCCAATCACACACTTCCCAACTTTGATAGCCCACAGTGGCGCAAGGTGCATGCTTCAAAGTACTACGATAACAACACAGATACTCACAGAAGACTCGTTAGAGGTGCTGACCCTGTTCACGAAGGCGGACCACGCCCACTCATGACTTATTCACTGAATGTCGGAAATGTCCCCGGCGGAGCAGAGGGTACTTGGATTGATGGCGGGTACACTCATTTTAACCGAGAGTTGGGCGAAGTCCTGAGAAACTATGGTGCTGACCCAAAAATGGTCAACAATCTACGGTATGTAAAGTTCAACCGCTTGCTTCCCGGCGACCTCAGCGGTGGCATTGTTCAGTCTATTGCAACCCAAGATTTTGAAAAGTACCAAAACACAGGTCAGTTGCCTGACCATTACTTGACAGGCGACCAGCGTCAGTCCATGTCAGACCAAAGAATGCACCCTGAAGTCCACGCTCACCAACTCGCTGAGTTGATGCCAAACGATGCGTTCAGGATGATGGGTGCTGGCGGTAAAGGTGTAGGTGCAGGATTCAACGGACAAAAATTGCAGGCCATATTTGACCAGTTGGGGTTGGACCACGGGCACAAACCCGAAGAACTCAATCAAATCGCAAGGTCGTCTATGCTTCGGTTACTCTTTCAAGGTGGAACGCATAACTTAAATTCTGACAGCGGAGAAGGAGTAGCCAAGCGTTTTCGTACGATTTTCCGAAACATTGGGTCTCATCACGACGATGAAACTTATCGCCTCCATGCACAGCATGCCGCAGGTGCAAAGACGGACGAAAGGACACCGTTCGCTCGTTCTGCCAATAACAGAGCAAAGCAAATGGTAGCGCATTTGAGCAACGCCGCAGGTAAATTGATGGCTGACGGCGCATCGCAAGACGAGGCACTTGAGCGTGTTTTGACACAACTGCGAGCCTCTGATGCAGAATCCGATGTTTCTGATGAGTACAGGGATAAAGTGCAAGGTATCATTGACAAGTTACTCGGAGCCAGTGAGCACAAGCGTTTCAGTTTCGGCGACATCCCGACCAGTTATGAAGACCATAACCTTGAAACGCCCGTGCCTGACTTTGGGCGACACGATGCTCCCGAACACTGGCAATCTCGCGTTTATCACGGCAACCACATGCTTGCTCCCGAAGGCTCTACAGTGCGAGAAGAGCCTATGATGGGCGGCGGTATGGGTGGCGGTATGGGCGGTGGCATGGGTGGTGGTATGGCACCTGAGCCTGACCCCGCTCCTCGTGCGGCACCTGCACCCATGGCTGGCGGCACGGTCGGTGTTGCGCCAAGACCTATGGCAACTCGCATGGCATCGCCTGCTGAACAAGCGTTTCAGCAACAGCAGAGCCTTGACCCTCGTCAACGATTCTTTGACACAGTCACAGGCGAGATGGTGCAACAGAATCCTGACATCCGTACCAGCCGTGATGTCGTGAGCGACATTGATTTGATTCGGAAGAAGATGGGCTACTTTGATGGCTTCCTACGAGGTGAGTTCTGATGGACAAGGTTCTCGTTGTAAAGGCCATTGAGCCAAATTACAACACGGTTAGTGGCGGTCCGCCTATTATGATGGTGGGCGGCGGTCGTAGTAGCGGCGGACCAGCCGTGGGTAGAACGAAGCGAGAACGATTAGGTGGCCTCGCTGGAGGCACTGTCGGTGTACTTGGCGCACTTGCTGGAAAACATCGTAGTCTTGGTGGCCTCGTTCAAGCAATGATAAGCGGCGGAGCCCAAGGCAAAGCACTCGGTGGAGCACTCGGCAGAAGCAAACTCGTAGGCGTAGGTCGTCAACGACAGGCTCGTGCTGATTATGACGAAGAAGCAAAAAGGGATTATGCTCGTATGAGCGCAAGGGGTCGTTTTGAAAACAGACGATACGATGTCAACGACCGTATAAATCCCGCAACAATGCGTCGTCGGGTTGAAGAAGTGAACCAAGAAGACGAACTTGCCGCTCAACAAGCAAAAGAAGCACAGGCAGAAAGGATGGCAAGGGCGAAAGCATTTGGTATAAAGCGGGGTAAAGAAGACAAAGGCCGTGCTGACCGAATGGCACAGATGGAAGAGGCCTTCCAAGGTGCATTTGACCCCGAAAAGCAAAACATGTTTAATCAAAGAGCCGGAAATGTTGTCAGAGTTGAGCCTGCCCAGTTTGAAGAAGACCCGGTAGACCACTCCGGCGCAGTGGCACCTACCAACGCCGCCGGTTTACCTGTACCTCCGCAACTTATGTTACCGCCACCTACCCAACCACCAGCCGAAGGTGCAGGTGCTGAAAACGACAAGGATAACAATAGGGGTACTCAATTTAATACGAATGCTACGAACAGTGCACTTAATCGCAATAAGGTAGCCGTCACCGATAGAGACGAAGATACAGAGGAAGAAGAAGACGAGATGCCAAATCCGGGCACGAATCCGGGTGTTGTGGGCGTAGTTGACACAAGCCTTCAGCGCATTCAAGAACAAGAAGCACTTGAACGACAACAACAAGGTGGTAATTGATGGCTGACATCAATGACCTCGTTCATGAGATGGACACGCAAATGTCAAAGAAGTCGTTCGCTTATTTCTTCACTGAGATTCTTGACTTTGAACTGTCACACCATCACGAACAGTGGCTCAAGGGTTTGAATGAGAACAAATACTACTGCGTCAAGGCATCTCGTGACCACGGTAAGTCCGTGTTCTTCATGTCTTACGCTCTGTGGCTGGCGGCGTTTAATCCTAACACGCATGTCATGGTGTTTAGTCACAGCCTTGAGCAGACCTTGGAACACATGCGCTTCATCCGAAACAACATTGAGTCTGCTGACATACTCACAGGACTCAAGCCTCAAGGGAAGCCTTGGGCTAAATCTTACTTTGAGTTCACCAACGGCAGTCGTATTATGGCTAAGTCGGTTGGTGGTGCTACTCGTGGTTTCCACCCTGATGTCGTTGTTTGCGATGACATCTTGTGGGGTACCACTTCCGGTGAACTGCAACGAGCGGCTGACTGGTTTTACACCGTTCTTCTTCCTGTCCTTCACCACACTGGTCGTCTGATGATGGTCGGTACGCCGTTTTCGTACAACGATTTGTACGCCGAACTGGAGGACAAAGACACCTTCACTGTAGAGACTTACCCTGCTATCAACACCAAAGGAGAAGCACTTTGGCCTCAGCGATGGGACCTTGCGGCTCTTAAACAGCGTGAAGAATCCATGCCTGCTATCAAGTTCGCTCGTGAATACCTCTGTGAACCTATTCACGACATGTCCAGTATGTTCCCCATGAGTCTGCTTGAAAAGGCTCGTGACCCCAGTATCCGACTCATGGACAAAGCCGAGTACGAGTATGACGACAAAGGAGAGTCTACGGGTATTTTCGGACAGCACTTCATTGGCTACGACCCTGCTATCTCCTCGGACAAAAACGCTGACTACACGGCCATGACGGTCATGCGTATGTTGCCCGGTGAAGATGTGAAGCAGTTGATTCACAGTGTTCACGAAAAGGGATTGTCGTCTATGGCACAGAAGCGTATGATGGTTGCACTCAACAGCAAGTTCCAACCCGACCTCATTGAATTGGAAGGCAACAACTTCCAGCGTATGCTTGAAGCCGAGATGCGAGAGATGGCGGCAGACATGCCTATCAAAATTTTTATGACGACAAGGGCCAAGAAAGAGTCCATGTTCATGAGTCTACTTCTTGCTTTTGAGCAAGGGCACATCAAGACACCTTGGGGCGACGAGAGAAGCAAAGAGTTCACAAGGACACTTGAGACCGAACTTAGTCGGTTCGGCATGCAGAAGAACGGTAGATTGGAATCAGTCGGCAGTCACGACGACTTGGCTGTCAGCGTAGCGTTAGCAAACTGGGCAACAAAGGAGTTCAGAGGTACGATTGTTCTACTGGACGACTACCTTGAAGGTGTAGATAGTTGGTTTGGCGATGTACCTCAACGAAATGTCGCAGGAGCAACTTGGTACACAGCATGATTTATGTGATACCAAAAGTTGGACGATACTATGTGGCCCAGTTTGAGTGTAGGAAACGCCGTTCATTCGGTGGACATGGGACATGAGATTCTCAACACCATCGCCAGTAATCTTCTTGGCCATCCAATGGTAGACGAAACCATCGCCAAGTCCATTGCATCGCAGTCTTTGTTGGTTAGCGAAGAGAGTTTACCAGTTCCGCAGTATGCTCCTTTCAGTCCAACCGGAGAAGGTTGGTTTGAAGATAAATTGGGCAAGAGTGCTAATGCCGTAATTCGCAATTTGCGAAAAGCGCGTCGTGTTTTCAAAGAAGACAAGGGTGAAATTGACAGTATTATTGCCAGCGTCCGAGCGTTGAAAAGTTTGGAAGTAGAGGCGACACTGGCCAAGTTGAACTGGGCCGACGGTCATCAAGACACCATGCGAAAAATGGGATTGGGCAACAAAGACCTACGAGCCTTGCGTTTGTTTGGTAACACGAGAAAATCCAGTCTACTCAGAGCCTGTCATATTTGGGACAGTGCCGAGGGCTCGTTGGCTAAGTTGGATGAGTTTGATGATGTGTGGGGCGAAGAAGAAAAGAACGCTTGGGTTGGTGCTATGAAACAAAAGCAGGACGCAAGAAAGGTTTGGAGAAACGCTCTTCACCAGTTTGATAATCTGTCCAAAGAACAACAGAAGTGGATGAACCTTGCCAAAGAAGAACTCAAAGAAAAAGGAGCGATGAAAGGAAGGACGATAGCGCAGAACCTTATAGAAAAAGGGGTACCACGGCTTAACTCCACACGCTTGTCAAAGTTGTTGAACATGTACGGTGAAGAAATCAACATCATCAAATCGCATCGCAAAGGAGAATACATGTGCGTTGACCGTTCAGGTTTAATTCTCAAAGACGCTTGGGCTTATGCCGCTGGCTTCCTTGACGCTGACGGTTACATTACCATCACCGAACGAGGTGAGCCAAGAGCAGGCTTCATTGCCACAGGTGACCGAGGTCGTATGCACTGTGAAGAGTTGCACAAGCATATTGGTGCAGGCGTTTTACAACTTGACCAAAAAGTGTACTCGGACAACCAACGGAGTCAGCACCGTGTTAGTTTTTATGCCAAGGATGATTTAAACAAACTCCTTGACAACTTAACTCCTCATCTTAGAATGAAAGACATGCAGGCAAAGGCAGTATTGGCGTACATCGGAGAGAAAGACCCCGTGCGAAAAACACAGTTGAAGCGGTTTGTACAGTTCTCTAACAGAGATGGAACCGTTAAAGGCAAGGACTCTTTGCGAGAATGGGGAGTAGACCGTGAAACTGTCATGAGTTGGGCGGAGGGATTGTAATGGCAGAGAAAGGAAGAGTTGGCAGACTGTTGGAATCTATCGGTAATCCGTTCCGTAGGAGAAGCACTCCTGAGCCGCAGATGCCTTTGTGGACAACGGGCATCCAAGAACCTGTTCTTGCACAAGGTATCACCATTCCTGCTCTGTACGCAGTTGCTACTGAGAACCTCATTTTGAGAACGGTTCTCAGCACACTTCAACAAGAAATTTTTCGCCGAGGCTACTATTGGGACAAAAAGTTTCACAAGAAGTGTACTGCTTGTGACAAGGAATATCAGCACGATGTAGAAGAATGCAAAGAATGCGGAAGCATGGATTTGATTGAGCCTGACCCTAATCAGTTGATGTATCCAAGGTGGCTTCTTGAACAGCGCAACTCTATGGAACAGACTTTTATGGATGTCATGAGAGAAATTGAGTACGACCTTAACATCACTGATGATGCCTTTTTAATCCTCATCAAAGAGTATTTCATTGACCCTGAAACCAATGAAATGGCGTTCTATCGCATTAAAGAAATCGTGCGTGGCGACCCCATTTTCATGCGTATTATTGCCGACAAGCGTGGTGTAAGAGGAGGGCGTTTCCGTGTTTGTCCAATTCACCGAAACGAAGTAAAGTCGTATTCAGATGACAACAAATCCTGTCCTACTTGCGGTACTGAAATGGAAGATGTACACCATGTCAACACTGCTGGTAGCGGCAAAACTCAGTATTATCTCAAGGGTGAAGTCATCCATGTAAGTAAGTATCAGCCTTCCAAGTTGTACGGAAGGTCGCCTGTGTCCACGCTGTGGCGACAGGCCATGACTTTGACGGCTATGGACAACTACATGTACACTGCCTATTCAAAGCGTAGGATTCCGCGAGGTATACTCAGTATCAACACCGACAATCTTGAATCAATGAAAGCATTTTGGAAAGCCACTGATGAAAAGTTGGAGAGAGACCCGCATTACATTCCTAAAATTGCAACAGAAGGTAGCGGCAAAGGTGGTGTCAACTGGGTTAAACTCATGGACAGCCTTGAAGAAATGCAGTACATACCCGCCCGTGACGAAATGCGACAGCGCATTGCGGCGTTCTACGGCGTTTCCAATGTGTTCATGATGGACACTGGTAAATCCGGCGGATTGAACAACGAAGGTATGCAGATTCTTGTAACCAACCGTGCTGTAGAGTTTGGTCACAAAGTATACATTGACCATTTATTCCCAAGAATGGTTTCCCAAATGGATGTTACTGATTGGAAACTCACGCTTTATCCAAATGAAGAAGAGGATGAAGTCACTCGTCTACGCAGAGATGAGATGGAAGTCAACATCGCTCAGCGCATGATGATGCTGGGCTATAAGCCTGAACTCAAAGAAGACGCTAATCGGGACATTCGTTTCATCTACAAGCAACCTGACCCTGCTGAGCAACCACAACAGGGTGCACCACCCGGCGGTATGCCTCCCGGCGGTATGCCTCCCGGTGGCGTACCTATGGGCGGTATGCGAATGGGTGGCGGTATGGGAACGCCCGGAGCACTACCAAGTCGCAACATTCCTCCACAGTTGGCCGCTCGTATGGCCCAACAGGCGCAGGCCGGTATGCCTAACCCCGGCGGCGAAGGTATGGGGTTGAGAAACCGAGGGCCTGCGAGTCCGCAGAACAGAACCAGCATGGGGTCCGGTAGTCCTATGTCCAGTGTTCAGCAGAGGGGCTCCACACCCGGCGGCGTAGAGCAAGCCAGTCAAGGTATTCTTAATGCAAGGAACCCGAGAGGGGCTTAGGAAACTTAAAGTCAAGTGGTGTATTGGACATGGGTATGGACTTGGTGAAACTTGACCCTATGGCACGAAAAATGCGCTCTCATGTAGATGCGTTCTATGACGCTCTATCAAAGCAAGACGGCATCACTGCGAGAACGCACATTCACGAAATAATGAAGTACGCCGATTACATCAACAAGGACATTGAAACCACAGTCATGAAGAGTGAGATGACATCAAGTGCTGGTATCAACGACATCTACGCAGGTGGTGTCCCTGTACAAAAGATAAACGAAGTACAGTCTGTGCACACTACTACTTCCAACATTCTCCCCGGTACTATCCGAACCAACCGATTCGGAACTCTTAACCGCAGATTGAACAACCGAACTCTGTGAGGTGAGACTGTGGCAGAAGAGAGAGAAAATGTTGCAGAGCGCCTGATGAGTGCGTTGATTACAAAAATGGAATCTATGGATGCAGGCCTTCGTGATTTGAAAGCCGAAAATCGCCAACTCAAAAAAATAATGAGTGACCCTTCGTTGATGTTGAGGAAAGCAGGTTTTGTGCAGGCCCGTACTCAGCGACCGGAAGATGTTCTTGTTGATGGCTTTAGAGGTGAAATTTCTGACGCTATGGTTCTCAAAGCACAGGACGGTAGTGATTTGAATATGCCACAGACCAACGCTGACTTCCACAACATGGAGTGGTCAGAGATTCACGCCTTGGCTGAACAATCCAAGGATGCAGGTTCTTTAGGCAACCAAATGGGTATGGAGTGAATACGATGAAACCGAGATTTGTACAAGCGAACGACAAAGCATACGAACTTCTCAAAGCCGCCAAGGCTCTTGAAGCCCGCATTGCTAAGAAAGAAGGTAGCATGCCTGACTACTCCGGTCAAGAAGAAGGCTCTGATGTGGGCCATGCTCGCTTTGAAATTCAACCTGCTGGTATTCCCAATGCTTTCTACAACACCAACAACACCGTCCCTAAGGTTGAGGATGTCGCTAACAAAGGTGCCATTTCCGAAAACAGCGATGTATTGACGCGGACCTCCCCTTACTACCCGACGGCTTTCAGTACGACAGGCGCTCTTGAAAACTTCACAGGCGGCGACGGGCCAAAAATGAGTGATTTAAAGAAGTCCGTTGACCGAATCTCCAGCCGTATTCTTTGAACGGCTGGTGATGCGAATGCGAGAAGGCCCACTGGACACCCTTGATAGGAACCGTCAAGTCTTCTACAAGTCGTTGATTGACGGCATTGGTAAGTTTGACGCTGGTGCTGACTTCTACTTCTCTGCTATCAGTGCAGAACGCAGAGGCTACATCCTCAGTAACGAAGACGAAGCCCTGTTGAAAATGTTCAACTCCGTCATCAAAAAGGCGGACGAGCAACAGGTGACTGGTCCTTCGTCTTCATACGACCTTAACACTGAGGGTGAGGGTATGGAGTCCTCCGGTGGTATGCAACAAAGTCAGATGTCGTATTACATGGGGCACGGTGCAGGAATGAACCTCGCCGACAATCCCAGTTACGACAAGAGTCGTATTGTTCCGCCCGACCCCGGACAAGGACTCGCTGGACGACCGTGGCAGATGGTAGACGGTGACAAAAACGACCCGTACCGCACGCACAACTACCTTGGCTCCGACATGAACCCACTTCACGGGGAGTATCACAACATAGTCGGTGATTATTATGCACATCCTGACGACCCGTATGCAGAGTCAGAAAGTCAGAAAGCCCATCATAGGGAAGGTAGATGGGAGCAGTGGGTGAGGGATAACGAAGACCACGGCTTTTTGCACAACAAGTTTCATTACGGCCAACTTGATACTGAACACGGTACTAATCACGCATTTTACGAACATGATTATCGTGAGTGGACGAAGCGCAATCAGCAGTCCATAGACAGATTGACTGCTTCGTTAGAAGAACAAGGTATGGATGAAGACCAAGTAGCGCACGAGTTGAGGAAGCGTCACATCAACGAGAAAAAGGCGGAGTGGAAGGATAACCTTGGTTTCATGGATTACTTCTTCGGTATGGAATGGCTCACGCCCGAACAACGCAACGCCGCTTACGACCATATGAAAAAGAACGGGGCAAATCCCGATGAACCCTTCCGCACCAACACACACAACGGTAACCCCAACTGGATGCCACGGTTCATCAGAAACTTTCATCAGCGATTTTCGGGACTCTACAACCATTGGATAAGAGACCCCGGACGGCCCGGTGAAGGTCTGATGATTCGTCCCAAAGCACTGCCGAGTTCGGCCAGTGAAGTCAACCCGTCTCAAAACTATGAAGCGATGAGAGAAACACAAACGCCGGGTAAACCGAATGCGTACGACCGTGCCGTCGCTCATCACAACAAGATGGAGGCGGACCGATACATCGTTGAAGGGCTCGGCCCTTACGAGCCCATGAGCAACGCAGAAGTACCTGTTATGCAGAAAGTCAAAGACGAGTTCGGAAGAGAAAGTCTGCAAGTTGTGGGCTACAAGAAACTTCAAGGCACGGACAAATCGGGTAGAAAGGAGGAATACTACCCCGGCTACCAAACCATGCGAATGCTTCTCGGCGTAGATGAAAATCACCAACTGTACCCTGCCGGTGAGCATCCCACCTACGGCGAGTTGTGGGACGGTGGGGAGTTCACACAAGAAGAGATTGACAAGATTTTTGAAAAAAGGACCATTGATGCGAAGCATGTAGTCAGCGTTGGTAGAATGGCGAGAAACCATGCTCCGATGCACTACGGTTTTGCCATGGACAATGAAGCGTACGATTACATGAACCCTGAGCAGGGTCATGAAACGCTCTCTACTTATTGGCAACTGCCGTTCAAGGGCAAGGGCGGCCTTCATAAACACCCGAACGAATTGTTTGACAAAATTCACCATCACACGCTGTCGTACAAAGAAATAGCACAACAGTCAAACGAAAACAATTTTTTAAGTGGATTTGCCGAAGGTTATCTGCCCGAAGAAGAACAAGCACAGGTAGAGTACGAGCCTGAAACCGAGGGCGTCAGAGAACACAGCCTTTTGTTCTCACGAACCAAGGCAGGCATTGAGGGTCGGCATGAGTACAGTCCACTGGGGGAAGTTACAGATTACGGGATGATGTCGTTTATTGCACCGTTTGGTCAGAAAGAGAATCAAATGTTTGAGATGCGGCAAGGGAAAAAACTCATTCGTACAAATGTGCGAGGCCACATGGAAGATTCGGCCACCAATCTCAATCCTCACAACATTTCCATGTCGTCCAGTATCGCAGGTACGGGCGGCTACAACACTCAGTTCGCACGGCACGGTGCGACGGTGGATTCTGCGTACAATAACCGAGTACTTTCGGACTACCATCAAGGCCGTCGTACAGGTGATGCTGAAGCGGCTGATACCAGTCACCAAAAGTTGCTCGGCAGAGGTGTGTTGAGCGTAGCCCAGCCATTCTTTGCCGTAGGCGGCTCGCTCAGTGACGAAAGAATGATGTCGCACGGAGCGCACAGTTACGCACTTCTCGGTACCATGCTCGGTGCCGCCAATGCTCCGATGAATCCGCATCAGGATGTTCTGCACATCAAGGACCGTCGGATTCAGCCAACTTTGCGAAACCACGAAGAGGACTTTATGTCACTCCGCCGACATCCTGATGAGTTAGCAATGGGTGATTTGGACGCAGAAATAGAAGCACTTGAGCAACGGTATTCTTCGGACAAAGGTAAGGCCGTCACTGATGAACAGCACGACATGTTGGATAAGGAATACGAGCGCACTTTGGAGCGTTTGAAAGAAGAACATAGACAAAGACACCACATACCTACCATGCAGGACTTTGGTTACCGTACAATCATGGGTCCGCAAGGGTTGGTTGACCCGATTTTATCAAGACAGCCACCGTCACCTGCGACGGAAGAGTATGAAAACGCGATTGCAGAGATGTCACTTTTACAAGAATCAATGGAGGTTCATCGGGAAATCAAAGACGAAGCCGGAATGGAAGACATCCGTAGACGCATGGTTGAAAACAACCAACGATTGGACGACTTGGAGGCTCGGTTGGAAGCGGCGAGTGAAAAGCGCGGTCAAAGGTTTTCTGTTGATGGTCACGACGGCATTCTGCAAGACAAGTTGGTGGCCGATACCAACGCCATGACCAGTGCAGGAGTGCATCTCAAAAATCTACTCCAGTCCGACCCTGAACTCTTCAACCACATTTTCAATCCCAACTTGGACCACGAAACAGTGGAAGCGAACATGCGAATGTTCGCCATGATGGCCAACGACTATCTCAACACTGTACCGCACGACCAGCACGGTATTCGCACACGAGGTCATAACCGAGTCACCAAAGAGGGATTGAGTGGGCAACTTGACATTGGCTCGCAGGTCAAGCAGGCGTTTCAAGGTCACGAGACGATGATGAGTGCCGAGACCTTGGGCGACAACGAGGCACTGATGCAACAGTTGGGACTTGACCCCAACAACGAATACCACAACGCCACCTTCCTTGATTACATCCAAAACACCTTCCTTCCAAATTATCAGCAAGACCCCTCGTATTCAGCGCCTATCATGACCATGCGCCAGTTCCTTCAACAATTACACCCCGACCTTGATATTGAGAAAGAGCATGAATCGTTGAAGAAAGACCCAAGAAGTAGAAATATGGACTTCTTGAGATTGGTCAACGGAATTTACAACACCGTCGGCCACAGAGCCGAAGAACGCAACTCACAACTTGGCCTTCATCACCACTTGGCGTTCAACAGTGACCCTCGTCGTCAGCGCAAGGAAAGTAAGCAGGGTGAAATTGTTCACGAGACCAAACCCTCTACTCCGAAAAATGTGAAGTTCGGCGGAAAGAAGACATTGAGGTACCAAAACGACTATTGGAATGTCATGCAGAAGTTGGACAGCATTCTGACCAACGACCCCAGTGTACCTATGCCTGAAAGCGTCACCGAGACTTCTGACGAAATGACCGATGTACCCGTTGACCAGTTCGGACCCAACGCTCACTCTGTTCACAGCGTGTACAATTCCACAGGTCTGCGTCACGAGTTCGGCGATGAGTTTCGCCCCAACTTCAAGTACCGCATCTCAAGAAACGGGAATGTCAGTATCACGCCTGTACCCGAAGGGCACGCACAGCGTTTGATTCAACCGCTCGGTAAGTTTTGGGACAGAGTTGCACCTTCCGAATGGATGGAGATGCTGAGACACCCTGACCACCAAGTTCATCGTGACGGGCTCAACAGACTGGACCGTATGGGCGCGCAGTTCAAGCCGGACGAACGAGGCCTCACTCGTCACGGTGACAAGCATTCCACTACCAAGGCTGAAATTGGATTGGCCGACTTGACCAACCCTGACATCATCCGCAAAGACTTGGGCAAGAAAGTACCTATACTCCAACCCATGCACCGTATTTTTGAACTGGACGACCTTGAAGACCTGCGAGGATTCACAGGCGACTGGATTGTTTCTCACATGCCCGAAGGTGAGCGAGGCTTTGTCAAGAAAGAGGATGACGAAGTGTCGTCCAAGTCGTTCAGTCTCAGCGATGAAGACAAAGAGAACTTCAAGAAAGTCACAGACGAGGACTTCCATGCCGATGTCATCAAGACCGAAGAAGGCTACTACATCTTTGATGTGATTGAGTTTGCTGAGAAAGCAGTTCACGATGTACCGCTCAACGACCGTATCAAGATTGTACGAGGTGGGTTGGAGGGTGTTGAGAACATTCATGTTCCCAGTGCCAGCGATACAAGACTAACCGATGATGAAGGACTCAAAGTCACGGTAAAGAGTTTGATGGAGACACACGAGTCGCTTTTGCTCAGGGATGCCAAATCAGTTTACATGGTTGGCGAATTGCGCCATCCGAAGTGGGTCATGCTCAAACCCGGTAGCGATGTTGTCTTGCGAGTGTTGGAGCGCCGAGGTTCTGACCCCTACACCTACCGACTTGGCACTGGACCGATTACAAAAGACGAAGAGATTGGTGACAGGGCTGTAGAATCCGAAGGTGAGATGTACATGGATGTCGGTGTGGCGTTCAACAGTCCTGAGAAATTCAACGAAGGTGACCATGTTAGAGTTAATGTTGCCAATGTCGGCAAGGTGGAAACGACCGGTGGTGATGATGTGTACACGCTAACAGGTTCCAAAATCATCGGAGAAGCCGAAGGCGAGGGGTTGGTTAGTAGGGAAACACTTGGTATGCTGGCTAAGTCCGAAAGCGACCAGTGGTTGTGCGAAATCAGCAGAGCCAAGTCGGGTGTTCGTATTACCATGCCTCAAGGCGATGTTCTCTACAAGTGTACACAGCGAGGTAATATGTGGACGGTGCATTCCCCACTGGCCAATAACGACTATCTGATTCGTCTTGCTGAAAGTCAGCGACCGTATTGGAGTCCAGTAGCAGGTGCGCTGTTGAAGGCTGGACTTGAGATAGCAGAGAAAGAAGAGATTCACGAATCCGAAGGTGAGGCCGAACCGCTCATTGAACCTCACAAGGAAGAAGATACGAACTGGTGGGAAGAGAAACAGAAAAAGAAGGTCTTGGTCAAAGGCTTGATGCTCATTGACAAATTTTTGAAGAGTGGAGCAGGAGCCGTTGGCCAATCAAGCACTGGTACAATGGGCTTAGGGATAGATTACGCTACTCCGATTGAATCTCCATCGGGTCCAACCAATCTCAACGATGAGAAAACTATGCCTGACTACGACAATCGCAAGCGGCCCGGAGAAGATTTCACCATTGAGCCAAAAGAAGACGACGAAGAGTCTGAAAAACGCATGACTGTGCCTATGGAAGAGGGTGTTCTTGAGGTCTCATCTGACAAGGCTGTCTTCCGTACTTAATTATATACAAAGAGCGTTGTCTCTTGGTTCAATGGCTTCTGCACTGACTCTGCGAACTTCCCCTGTCCAGCACAGTGGGAACATTAGCATCGTCAAGGCGGACAATGACCTCGTTATTGCCGGATATGCTTCGGTAGAGATGGTTGACAAGCAGGGCGACCTCATTACGAGAGGGGCTCTCAAGAATGCTTTCAACGGTTTCATGAAAGCCGATGGCTACCGAAATGTACAACTCGCACACTCTAACATTCAAGTTGGAGAAGTTATACCTGCCTACACTGATTCTGACGGTCGTGTTTGGAAATCCGGCGTTGATGACGCTGGTATGTTTGTCGTTATTCAGTTGAGAGACGACATTGAAAAGGCCCGTGAAGTGGCTAATGAAATTCGCAAAGGGGCTCTTCGTGGGTTCAGTATTGGAGGGCAGGCATTCAAGCGCATGCGTAAGAGTGACCAGCAACACGGTGATTACACCGAAATCTCCAAACTGGAACTGCACGAAGTTACCATTTGTGAAAAAGGTATAAACCCGGAGGCGACATTCCGTATATTGAAGGAGGACACAACTATGAGTGATGAAAATGTATTGGGCGATTTGTCCAGTGTTTTGGACAGATTGAACGGACGACTTGATGCTATGGAAAAGGGTGAAATGCCCGAAGGCTTGAAAGAGCACATGGCTGACAAGAAAGGCGACAAGCCAAAAGGCGACAAGCCAAAAGACGAAGAAAAAGACGAGGCGAAAGAAATGGCTGACGAAGACAAGAAAGAAGGAATGTACGGCGGTGGCGACATGGCCAAAGGTGAATACAGCGATGTTATCACTACTGACTACCTCAACTGGATGGAAAACACCTTGAAATCTCAAGGCGTTGACATCAGTGGTGCTCGCAACCACTTTGACAGCGTTTCCAAAGCCAACCTCGGCTCCACTCCTGAGCAAATCGGAGACGGTGCTGACTACTTCGCTGGTCAAGTCAAGGGCCGTGCCCAAGAGGGCGGCTCTCCTTCCACCAACGCAATCGGCAAAATCAACTCCGGCGGTAGCGGCGCAGTCGCTAAGGGATACCTCGCTCCATCTGATGTGAGTGCCGCTGACCTTGAGGCCGCTTACGAGGTCTACAAGGCCGCTTCACTTGAGGAGCAATTCAAGGGCAACCTTGGCTCTGTCTTCGCTGACAGACTCGCCAAGGAAATGCGAGCCGATGCTGACGCACGAGCCGCACATTCCTTTGATGCACGCACCCCTCTCGCAAACATTGAGAAGGCTCTGTCCGACCTGAGCACACGAATTGACAACATTGGTTCGTCCTCCACCGGCACGGAACTTCGCAAATCAACCTCCACCGTTGAAATCCCATCAACGGCAGAACTTGGAAACATGGACTGGTCAGATGTCCACAGACTTGCTGGCAGTGTTTTCCACCAACAATGAAAGGAGTGATGAAGAATGGCAAGAAATTACATGAGAACAATCAACGACATGGAACGATACTACTATGGTGCAGGCTCAAGCATGGGCTACTCCTACAGTGGTAGTGAACTTTTGAAAGCAGACGCACCTTTGTTGTCTACAACGGCTGGTACCTACCAAGCCATCTACGGACGCAAAGTTTGGTCGCAATTGAACCAAGAGTTCAACGCTTTCTCCATCCTCCCCAAGAAGCCTTGGGACCGAAGTGGATGGCGTGTCGTCACCGCTAAGCCTTCCAAGACGGTCGGCGGCGGTATCGCAGAAAACGGTACTCTACCTGACACCACCAAGCCAACATTCCAAAATGTGGCCGCAAAGCCAAAGACCGTTGCTCACTCTTTTGACATGAGCGAAACGGCCATCTTCCTTAACGACAAGGACGATGGACTTGGCGACATCCGCTCTGTCCTCAAGGAAGAGATGGGTAAGCACCACGCAGAGCACATCAATGACATGTTGACCACGGATGTCACCACGGTTGCAGGAAACGACATTGAGTCGCTTGACCGAATCACCACTGGAAACAACAGCATGACTTCCGGTACGCACTACGACACCAACGACGAAGACATGTACAGCATTGACCGCAGTGCCAACACTTGGTCGTTTGCTGAGGATTCGGCTGACAGTTCATCTGCCAACCGTACTCTTTCGCTTGACCACTTGGATGAAATCTTCCGCCTCATTTGGCAGAGAGGAGGCAACCCCAAGGTTATGCTCACTGGATACGACACTTTGATGCGAATCCAGCAACTCCTCCAAGCACAACAGCGCTTTATGGAAGAGAAGCGAGTCGTCCCCACCTTCAACGGTGTCAAGGGTGTTCCCGGTGTTGAAGCCGGATTCATCGTGGCTACCTACAACGGTGTTCCAATCATCCCTACCAAGGAGATGGCTGGCGACGGTATCAGCCGTATCTACATGTTGGACACGGACTATGTGTACTTCTCCACCGCAAAGCCTACGCAGTACTTTGAGAGCGGAATTGAAACTGGCGACCCATTCGCCATCAACCGCCTCGGTCAAGAAGGTCTTTACCGAACCATGGGTGAGGTGTGGACTACTTTCTTCGGGGGTCAAGGTTCAATCCGCGACCTTCAATGAGGTTTCATGGAGAAAAAATACAGGAGATGATGAATTATGGTAGCAACAACCACAACGACAGAAAAAGGACTTAGCATCAAAGTGGCCGACAGCGATTTCACGCTCGTGGACATTCTTGCTGATATTGATATGCGACAAGGTACACCAGTTGATGAAACTGGCTGGTTGAACGGCAATTCCGGCGGCTCTTACCCCGGTAGCCTCACTGGTTTCACTGCAAGCAACGCCGATGGCGGCGCAGTGGGCGGACTCAGAATGGTGACCTTCACGGTAAACATTGTTCAAGCGACAACCGTTGAGCCCCTATTGTTTTCAGCAGGCGCTTCAAAGATTCTTGGAATTGTCGGACTTGCTTCGGCAACCTCTGCAAAAGATGTCACAGCAACGATGACCAACACAGGTAAAGTGGGTGCAGACGCAACAGTCGCACCTCTCGCCACAGGTGGCGACTTGCCTTGTCTTATCTTGGAATCGGAAAGCGCAAACCAAGTTTGCCAAGTCACTGTTCTACTGCTTGGCGCTTGAGGTGAGTAGGCTTGCCTACAATCACCTACATCGGGTCTGCGGTCTACCGCAAGCGACCTGACAGCGCAGATACTTGGGTCCGCAAGGAACCTGTAGAGGTTAGCCAAGAATGGCTTGACCGATACCGAGTTCCTATTTGCTCCAACCCTACGGCCTTCCTTGTTGAAGGCGATGCCAGTGCCGAAGTCTCTGTAGACGAAGGCAACGACGGTATCCCCGATTCAGGCTGGACCAAGAAAGAGATTGGCGCATGGCTTGACGAGCGAAACATTGACCTTCCCGGCTACGCAACAAAGTCCAAATTACTGGCTTTGGTTGAGGAACATCTAAATCCCTCAGCCCCTGAGCCTGTAGTAGAGGAACCTGCAACGGCAGAGGAACCCACAGAAACCCCAACAGGAGATGAAGAATAATGGCAGTAACAATTGACCCCCGACCAACCTACTTTGGCGACCGAATGATAATCACAGGTACTTATGCCGCAGGTGATAACGCTATTGACTTGAGTAGTCTATTGTCAAGCATTGATTTCGCTGGCGCAAACTCAAGCGGTGCTATCGCAGGACGAGCAATTACCGACACTGGTGCATCGCCACCACTTCAAACTGTACACTTTGGAGTAGATGCTCGTATTGACGGTACAACCATTCGTTTGGCGGCTGGTCTGCAAGACCCCGGTGATGTTGCAAACACAGCACCTGCACAGGCTGGAACTTTCTTCGCTATTGGTCGCCGATGAGGTGGCTTAAATGGCAAAGAGCGTCACCATTCTTGGTCCATATCCTCCAAAGGATTTCCAAGACTCCACTGCTCGTACGGCGATAGCAACGGCTATCAGCACGGCTATAGGTTCCAACACCTGTACTACGGCTGACCCTCATATCGTCCTTGGGAACATCTTCATTATCGTGACTACCAGTTGAGGTGGTTATGATGAAGGAGTATGGTAGCCTTGGTCTTGATGACATCGCTCGTCTACAGAAGCGTGGCATCCGCCTTAACGAGTCCTACGGGGCTTCGGTGAGGACGGACGACGACAATCCACTCGGTGGCTTGACGCTCAAACAGCGCAACCGTAATAAGAATGCAGGTGATGTTCTCAACATCGGCTCCGGTACGAGGTGCAAGCATTGTGGAATGTTGTACTTCTGCTGGGTTGACAAGTGCAGGACATGCGGCAAACAAATGGATTTCAATTTAGGAGTGAAGGAACAATGAGTGCGTTTAATGAGTCTTGGATTTTTTTGAAAGAAATGACCGCAACTCGTGCGGCTATTCCCGATGAACTTCGGGCAGGTCATTACGACAGTCCCGGTGAAAAGGAAAGGAAGGAGATGGCCATAAGGCAACTCCAAGAAGAAGCGTATGAAAATGACCCCCGCACCATCCAACTCCGAGAGGAAAAGAGAAGGCAAGGAATGGCCGAAATGGACCGACAAGCGGAAGAGTTCGCCACTCAATATCAACAGCAGACGGGTAGGCCTCTTGAAGATTAAGAATGGATTTCAATTTAGGAGTGAAGGAACAATGAGTGCATTCAGCGAGTCTTGGATTTTTTTGAAAGGTCGCACGCAGGATTTGTCCTTTATGACAGAAGAGGAAAAGCGGCAGTACGAACTTAGTCAAATGTTGGATGCCCTGCGTAGGCACGGTGCTTTACCACAAGAACCACTAAGACCCTCCGGTCGTTTTCCATCAGCCGCCGGAAATGCTTGAGGGAGGACTATGAATGCCCGTAGTGTTCAGCCCCGGTGAGCCTGAAACAAGGCCGCTTGACCCGGAGGCTATCGTCTACACGACTGGGGACAAGGTAGGGCAACTTCTCGGCATCGCCGCAGGCGAGCCTGTGCTTGGAGCGGCCAACGCTGTGTCCGACGGCTTCTTTATTTCAGGCACTGATTTCAGAGAGCATGGGTTTGAGAGTGGAGATACCATCCTCGTTCACAGCGACCTTGACCCGCTCGGCACTGAGTTTGTCATTACGGCCCCAGCGGTCGTGGATGTCAGCGGCACAAAGTATGTCAAACTCCCAACAACCAGCGTCACTCACGCCAACTACACGACGACGGCAAACACCGAAATTCAAAACAAAACAATCTTCACCAACGGCAAGCGAAGAGGTGTGACGAAGAACATCGTCAATGACCACATCAAGAGAATCCAAGACAGGATTGACAACATCACACACAACGCTTGGAGACCTTATCTCGTGTCAGCAGAGTACATTAACTTTGACACCTACAAGCCCTACCGACGCCGATACTTTACCGATTATGTGGGCACGGCTCCTTTGTTATTCCGCAATGTTCAGCAGATTCTGCGTATTGAGTTATGGCAAGGTGAAGACTACCGGGAGATTTGCGGTGCAGAGGCTCGCCTCAATTTCAGCGATGTGTCAAACCTTGCATCAGCAAAGGTGTTCTTGTCTCCCGGCAACGGTAGCGTTGCTGAACTCGCACAAGGCACTGCGAGCAATCAATGGCGTGACGACTTTGATGCTACGACCGTCGCTCAAAACATCGCCGACCTCATTAACAAAGAAGACAGGGTGAACAAGGCGGCTGTGAACTTTCTCACCAACCTTGCCGACGCCAGTACCACATTTACTTTGGAAGGTAGTACAGATGCCGTGGCAGTCCACAATGAGTTCTTGGCTTCGGCCAACGCAGACTACGGTACGGGCATTGTCAAAATAACTTCAATGCGACCTGTCAAGGCAGGTGAAGAGTGCAGTATCGTCACGACATCATCTGACATCGCCATAGACCATGCCTCCCGCAACACCACTACTTTCGTCAGTCTTGACAGTACGACTGTCAATGTGGCTTCTACAACAGACTTTGTGAATACAGGTGTAGCCATAGATGCAAGCGGTGATGTGTTTCGCTACACAGGAAAGACCGCTACATCCTTCACAGGTTGTGTAGCCCTCGTCGGTAGTTTGGGAGCAATCACCGGAACGATAACTCAACACAAATTCTCTCTGTCTTTACAAGCAGGCTCACAGAGTACAGTCGTTGACGCCATCACTGGTGAAACCACAGTGGACAGGAGTAGCAGTGGAGACAGTGCTCGTTTGCGAGATTGGTGGCTTGACCACGAGATGGGCATCATTTACTTCAACAACTCTTACCCGTTTTTTGAGTACAACTCTGTCAAAGTGGCTTACATCTACGGTGAGCGATACCTTGAGAAAGCGATTGAAGAAGCCGCCACAAAACTTGTAGCGAGCGAACTGCTGATGTCTGACGACCGAAGTGTGCTTATACCCGAAGGGAGTCAAAACATAGACCTCGGTTCTAAGGCACAATTGTTTCGCAGAGAAGCCATGGACATCATTGCTCGCTACAAGGAAGTGGTGGTCTTCTCATGACGGCTGACTGGAAAGAGCCGCTTGATACGGTCATTGATATTCTCAAGGCTGACCACGATGCAGGTACAGGCTTGGGTTGGAACAGAGCCAACTCGGACAACATCAAGCCCGTAATTCTTGACATTGCTTCGGAGGGGCCGGAGCGAGGTAAGCGACTTGACCTTCAACGGCATGATTACATCTTGTGCTACGAGACCGCACTCAACGAAGAAGTCCCTGACCTCTTGTACAACTTCGTCACAACACGAGTCAACATCACCGTTGACATGCGTACATCAAGAGGTCGCAGTCGTTTGCGAAAAATGGAAAACGAGATGCGAAGAATCATCCATGTGAATCGCAAAGGTGACGGTGCGAACTTTGACCGTATGATTCTCAAGGTCAGGACTGACCTCAGCGACCGTACAAAGAAACTGTTCAGGCACACTTTCCAAGTTGAGGTTGTCATTCTTGCGGAGTTGATACCGTGAGTGGTTTTGGAGCACACTACAAAGGTGATGTTTCCGAAGTCACCATGGGTCACGAAACAAGCCTTGTCATTGAGCATAATCAGCCGAGGACATGGACGGCTAAAACAACAGATTCAACTCGTGACTTTACAACCATTGAGTTCAGAGGGACTACTTCAATCACCAATACCAGTATCTTTGAACAAAGCAAACCTATTCTCAAAGCCCCTCTCGGTATGCTCATCGGGCAGAAACTAACTTTCCACGCCATCTCTGCTGGCAACAATGCGTTCTCCAACTTTTACAACAGCACACTCAAAAGCAGAGTGTATACAATCGTAGACCACACGCTGGAGAGTAACAGTGACGGCGCTGACGCTACGCACCTTAAAATCGTTCCGGCCTTTCCTACAACGACTTCACTGAACAGCGATACCGGAGACTCTATTCTCATTCATGCAATTGGCATGCCGACTGTGCAGGGTGATACCAATTCCGCTATGACGAGCGCCGCAAGTTCATCAAAGGAGGTCAGCCTTGTTGACCAGTTTATCGGGCTGGCAAGTTTCATGACGCTTCCTGATACCAAGGTTGACTTGCACAGTTACCATGTCGTCGGTCTTGGTCGCCAAGTCGCTGTCCAGCAGACAGGTAAAGTGCACCATGTAGGCGGTGCGTTGGAAATGCCTATGCACAGTGCCAAGTGGTTGTACTACAGCCTCGGTAGAGAGACGGTTAGCAAAGACAATTGTGGGTCAAAGCCTTACACGGGGCTTTCCAGTGATGCTATTATTCGGTCCGATATTGAACCGGGGCAAGGTTACATTGATGTGACAAGTAGTCAGAGCGGCAGTGTTCGCTTTGGTTCAGGTACCGATGCCGCAGTAGGTGATTACCTACTCATAGAGGACACAACTTTGATTCCAACAACGACTTACAAAACACCAAACAAAGACACAAACAAATACTTTCCTGCTGAATCCTCGGGGTCGGGCCTTGCCAGCGATGCTGTGCACTTTGAATGGTCCGAGTCCAGTGAATGCCGCCGTATTTCTGCCATTGAATACCTTAGCGATTTGGGCTCAGGTACTCATCGTTATGTGTACAGGGTGTATGTAGACGACGGTTGGCAATTCCCTCACACGACAGATGACACCATTGAACTTCGCAAATATGCAGACAATGCCAGTAACAGCCCACATGCCAACACATCAAGGACCATCAACAATCATGTCAAGCGCCTCTTGTTTTCTGCCGAAACCATTCCCAGTTTTTGCATAGAGCACAGTGTCAGAACGAGAGACATTGGCTCATTTAACGCCACAGGTGAGTCTACCGTCTCGCCGGGTTCTGCTAACGATAGCAAGCAGTTGACGAGAGTGTTCAAGGGGTGCAAAGTCGTTGAGTGGGAAATGTCATCTACGGTGGATGCTGAACTCAAGTATCGTTGCATTTTCAATGCACTTGCTTGCTACACTGACACAGGTCGCCTTGAATCCAGCAATGCTGGCGACCGCTATACGGCTCATCGTATGTTTCAAAATACAGCCGACACGAAGAAAGGCAGAAAGGCCAGCGGTATAGCAGAGAACTCAGAGAAGCCATTTATGTTTTACAACGGTACTGTATCGGCCTTTGACCAAAACTTGGCTTTCGTTAGTGCCTTTGAACTTAGAGGCAAGACAGGCGTAGAACTGTTTCATACCATCCAAGGTAACCCGGTCCCCGAGTCTGTCAACGCGTCCAACCTAAGCCTGAAGCAAGTTCCTTACGGCGGCACGAGAAACGCCAGCATCATCCGAGAAGGCCGTGAAGAGTTTGAAATGGAGATTGTACTTGCATTGGAGGATGCAAATCTCTTCCATGAACTCAGGTCGCATGTAGAACGAGGCGGCACTGTCGGAGCCACTGGAGGAACCATCATGCTTCACTTCACTAAACCGATAGCCGCCAGTGGCACTGCTCCTTCTCTTCGCGTTATCATTGACGATTACTACATCACCGAACTTCCAATACCCATGCCCGACGACAAAGGTTTGCTGTTCACCACTATGAAACTCAAGCCACAGAATGTGAAAGTGATAAGTATTGACACCGATTACCATTGTTGAGGGGGGACCGGATTGCCGCTAAGAATAATCAAGTCCCTGAATCCATTCCAATCATTTGACGGTACGGTTACCGTCAATGATGAAGAAGAAGAGGGCGGAGAGTACCTCTTCAATCCCGAAGCAGGAAGAGCCAGTGATAATCCATTCGCTCACCAGCAAGAGGACGAGTCTCCCGATTCGGCAGACTCAGCGACACGAGTGAGTAAGTATGTTGGAGGAGAAGACGAATAAAATTAACATCAACGGAAACCCCGTGCAAGTTTCAGCCAAACGGCTGACATTCTTTGATGTTCAAGCAATTGCACCGCTGTTTGCAAGCGGTGACATGGATTTTTCCAACTACTGGCGTTACGCATTTTACAACTGGCTTCGCTATAACCCTTCTATAGAGGTTGAGTCTCTGACTCCCGAAGAAGGAAAAGCACTGGCTGACCTTCTCCCTGAGCCTTCTCAGGTCATGGAATGGTTGGTTTTTCGGGAGGCGAAGTCGGCAACATCAAACGATACCTCCATAACCGAGGTGTCAACGACCGACTTCGCTACCAACGAGAAGGGATGGAGTACCTTTTGATGACGCACTACGGGATGAATTTACGGGAGGTTAGGGGTTTGTCAATTGATGATGCGAAACAACTTCTGTACTGGGCACAGGCCATGCAGAGTGAAGAAGAGGTGCCCAAAGACGCAGTGTATTTGGGCTATGACCATGTGCCTCCACTGGAGGGCTCGGAATGATTGACGGCGACATTGACCCCCGCTCTGTAGAAGCGATGGAGAAATTCAAGAAGTACAGCAAAGAAGCAGGTGAGAACATGAAAGCCTTGCAGGCTCAAATGGACAAGTTCAGCAAGTCCATGGAAATGACCAAGGTGAACAGCACTGACCTCACTGCCTCGCTTAAGAACATGGAAAAGTCTCAGCCGTTCCAACAGATGATGGAGGGGCCAGCCCAACAAGGTCAACTCGCAGGTGGGGGCGGAGGAAGCCAGTCCAGCAATGTAACGGTTAATCTCAGGATTGATGTCAGTGGCGTCACAGACAAGACTGACAAACAAAAACTTGCTAAGGAAATCAGCACTATGGTGACCAAGGAGTTGCGAAGTAAAATGGGCGGCTCGCTTACGCAGAGTGGATTCAACAGGAGTGGCTGAGTGTGGATGAAGGGGAGAGGTTACCTGTCCGTCTCGTACAAGAGAACGGCGATACCATCTCCCTTGATGCGACCAGCGTAGACATCGTGGTAGAACGAGTACAGTCAAACTTCGCTATGCCCCTCATGGATGCTAAGCGCATGGGAATTGACCTTAACCAGTCGTCTGTACAGATTGAAATACAAGGCGTGTTGGCCGACGATGGTGGACAAGAGGTGACAGCCCAAGCCACTGCTATACTTGATTTCTATCAACCTCAGCAAATGGTCACTTGGGGCCGACCCAGTGCAGGGGGCGGCGGTCCGAGCGGACCTGTAACTTCGGGTTTTAACACTCAAGTCTCAACAGGTGCACTCCTTGGAGGTACAACTGGGTTGGGCGGTACAACCGGCAACAGTGGTTCGTTTTCAGGCGGCATGGGCGGCTCGCTCGGCGGTACGGTGATAGACATTAACGACCTCGGCAACCGCATTCTACAATACTGGAATGAAAAGTACATTGATTTTCCTATAGCATACTGGATAGAAGAGAGCGGTGCCCTCCTCAATCCGGTTTCCAGTGGTCTACAGTTGTGGCTCAAAGCAGACGCATTGACCCACGCTTCGGGTACATCTATCCCTTCATGGGTAGACAGTAGTGGTAATGGTAGAATTGCTTCTCAACCTGATAGTTCCAAGCAACCAAGATACCGTACAGAAGGTGTCAATGGTCATCCGTATGTCCGCTTCAACGGCTCAGACGAATTTATGGAAGTTGCTTTTTCTGCTTTCCTCAACACAGAAGAGTTCACTGTGTTTACGGTTGCCAAGCACAGTGCAATCGGAGGAGACCATCCTATTTTTAGTTCTATAGAAGGGACGACTGGAGGAGGTGATGCCGCTGGTTATGCTCTCATTTACGATGCTTCTAACAAGGACGCTTCTGCTATTTGGAGAGAAGCAAGTACAGACGACATTATAACGAGTGCGGCCAACTCTGTTAAAAACACAGACGCTCTCATACTCACCTACACGATGGACGATACAGATGCTAACGCTCAGGCAGACACAGCAAAACTCTTCATCAACGGTGATGAAAAGGTCAGCAAAACCAGCGGCGTGGATTATGTACCCAACACAGCAACTAACTTCAAAATAGGCGTAATGAACAGCAACTTTTTCCAAGGCGACATCTACGAGATTCTTATTTACAATCGTGTCCTTACAACTTCCGAGCGTGAAAATGTAGAGGGTTATCTCTCCTACAAGTACGGTATCAATCTACCTGCGGGCCACGAATATGCAGGTACAGCACAGTACAGCCATAACAGCAAGCATGTTCGTTTGGCTTTTGACAAGCATATGGTCGCCAGCAAGAACGAGCCGCATGGATTCTTTAACAAGCAGAGAGACACCAGTATGGTGATTGCGTCGGGAGGCGTATCGGGCAACACGCTGACAGTCACTGGTGGACAGCCGAATCAGTGGTTTGAGCCTACAGAAAGTGAACGGCTGAATCGTGTAGCATTTTTGCGCGATTCAAGTTTCGTCACCGACTCCAATGATGACATTTTTTTCGGCTCAGTTGTCAGCGTCACGGCTGATGCTTTGACCATCAACCCGCACAGCACAGGCGTGACATTGCAAGCAGGTGACAAAATCTACATTGCTCCCATCAATTATTCTAACCCCGGACTGATTGGACGCACAGGTTCGCCTGTCATCATTCTACCCATCAAAAACGCTGACACCTTCAGCGACTTTGCTTCTCCTGAAAAAGCAGTCGGACCGGAGTTTCCAACACACCAAGATGGTTCGGCGAGGGACGGTAACACATTTACGAGAACCGACGAATACATCACCTCGTTAGTTTCCAAAGCATTGACTGCTTCGTACATTGATTTGGGCAAGGTCGTGGACGCATTGGGTAACACTACTATAGACAAGGCGTTCTCGGTCGCTATTGCAAAGTCAGCACACGACCGCGATTGTCGTTTGACCATTACCCAGCAGTACGCATCGTCACTGGGAGCCTTGTCGGACACCATCAACACTACGCTTGGTGTGGGACAAATGCCTGTCACGCAAGGTTTCTCAGGCGGTCGTAGTGGAAAGCGCGTGAAGAGTGGCGGAGACAAAGCGCAGGATTTGCTGGGTATTCTTGCCAACAGCAACAACTACGCTGGCAATCCTGACCTCAACTTCGCCACAAAAATCCTCAGCATGGGCGTTGACTTCTTGGAGAATCAAATTAAGCCAGTAGACCACACGGGCGATTACATCAGGGGCATTCAGATTCCATACCTTAGCCATGTCACCAAAGGCAAGAATGTGTTGGATTCGCATGTGGCTCAGCGTAATTTCTTCTTAACAACCGAAGGTTCAACTGGCGGCAAACTGTCCAGTATCAACGAAATTCACGCTTCAAGGTTGTTTTCGCACAGTGCAGAGGGTCATCGTAAAAACGGCATCAGTGGATTGGTGACAGACTTTAGTGTAAGTAGAGAAGCCGAGATGAAGGCATATGAGTTCAGTTTGAGGTTTGAAGCCGCTGACATTATACTGTGAGGTGAAAACATGGCAACTCCAATCAGACTCTTGGGCGGCTTGCAGAACGAACTGCAAATGGACTTACTTGCTCAAAGTATTGACATTACCGTTGACAGAAACGCTTCACATTTCCCAACTCCAAATAACATCCTTAAGCGGTTCGCTATTGATACGAACACGCCGAGAGTGATGCTTGAGATGAACGGTATTATCATTGGTGACGAGGGAGTTGATGTACAGCAAGGAGGCAGTACCATTGCGGACGGCTCTCTACCACTCCGTACACTCATCAATTTCGGTAGCATGTTGCCCAGCGAACCCTTTAGTTCATTCAAGCCGACAAGTTTTGCCGCACTTCACTTGACCAGTTATTCGTACGCTACTGGTAATCGTACCAAACAGTTCCCTACTTTTACAACAAATCAGCAATTTACCATTGGTTCAACAAACATCATCAGCGGAACCAGTGCTTCGGGTCATTGGCGTATCAAAGGTTGGCCGTCTTCTACCAACCTTGCACCTAAAATTCAAACTCAGTTGAAATTTACAGGTGGGCACAGTATAGGAGCGACAGGTGCTTTGGCGGTCAGTACCACGCTGTCAGTAGCAGGCTCTGCTATCGCTATATCAACCAACCCGGACGAACTTGGAGCCGCCGCTCTGTTAAACATAGGAGACAGAGTGGTCAAGAACGATGGTACTTTTTTAGGAGAAGTCTCAGCATTGGCTGACGCTACTGTAACATTCAAAGTAGCGTTGACTTCTGCTATCACTGCCAACGATGAACTCTATGTCACACCAAGATGCTTCAACGACAGAAACCAGTTTGTCGGATTTGTTACAGGTCTGTACGACGACTCCAGCGTAAGTCAAGGAAGTGAAGCACAGTGGTACATTGAGTTCACAGGGAACATTGAAGCCAATGTCCAAAACGGCGATACGCTGAGTATCAACCAAAGTTACAGCGGTGTAGAAGCGGCACTGCACAACGAATTTATCAAACTCGTCCCTTCATACTGGCTTGAATCACCATCTCGTAATTCTAAAGGTTCACTGTGTCAATCGGATGTCATGGTAGGAAAAGGCAACTGCGACCTCGGTATTCGTTTCCGATTCAATGCCAACAAGACTCCCTCTCTTCTTGGAGGGAGTGACAGCATATCTATCGTACATGTAGCGGGGAGAATCTCTCGCGCAATCAACCATACCAACTTGACTGCCCCTGTTGGAGATGCCTACTACTACGACGCTGTAATTGACATTCCTATCAAGGGTATAGCGACAACTGCTGGTAAAAACCCTGCCGTTATCATGGCCGAACTCTTTGAAGACGCTTTGGAGATTTCAGGGAATATCAGCAAATCAAATGTTAGCACAACAGGCAAAACACTGGCAGATGCGTTTACAGTATCAAGGCACCAGTCCATCGTGGTTATACAGCAGATTCACAAACCGAATAGGGACATTACCCACCCTCAAGTGTTGTCTACAGGTATTCGTAAAAATTTCTCTCCGCAAGTGTTTCAGGGCGGCGGTACAAAAAGCAACAGTGCAAATAAGTCAGCCGGTGATAAAGTACAAGACTTGGTTGGGTTGGTTTCCAATTCACATAAGGATATTGACATGTTCCGAGGCATTCAGATTCCCTACGACAGTCTCATCACCAGTTCAGGTGTGTCAGGAACAGCGAGGAACTTTTTCTTAACCTTTGGCGACATTCCGACATCCGAAAAGGGTTCGGCAAGCAATACTCGTTCGGCTTCGGAATTGATGAGGCAGATGATTTTGTCAAGCGATGCCGGTGGCAATACAGACGAGTCCACAAAAGAGGGTTTCTTTGACCAAGTAATAGACGCAGTTGTACCTGAGACTGTGCAGTCTCTTGTCGGTTTCTTGACCAACGCTGTAGAAGACTTATTCGTTACGCTTAATACACCAGCGCATGGCAACGACGGTGGTATCCGTATTATGCCGGAAAAACTTCATGTGCGATATGATGCTGGGAACAACTACTACGCATTCACTCTGTTGCTCGTCGCAACGGACTTTGTAATAGGTGTCTGATATGAGTCTACTAACTGAACCCGGATTTGGACTCAAGTTCAACGGTATCAGTGATAGCGTTCTCGTTCCTGTGAACAGCAAAAAAATTCACGGCATTCAAGACGAAGGCAGGCAAGCGTTGCCAGCGGCACTCAATGCGTTTACGCTGGAGACATGGTTCATTCCCGACTGTGGCGGTGTTGTTTTTGAGCAAGAGAATGTCATGCGCTTGACGGTCGGCAGTCCCAGCAGTCCTGCTCCTGCGACCTTTGAAGTGCGTCTGCAAAACCCTGCCAGTGGTAGAGAAGCAGTCTACTCTTTGTCTACAGCAAAACCGGTGACCAAAGCCAACGGAAGGGTTGCCTACTGGGACGGCGTGTTGTACCCCGCAGTCAATGAAGTCCACGACAGTTACTTAGCGACTGATGCAGGTAAAGACGATGTCACTGCCTTCAACTCAGGCCATCGTGAACTACTCAATGTGACAGTCATGTTTGACCGACGCGTCATTAGTCTCTTTGTCAACGGAGATTTGGCTGTCTCTCAGACTTTAGAAGAGCCTCACGAACTTGTCACTCAACAAAATCACATTTACTTGGGCGGCAGAGGTGGCGACTTCCGAGGTACACTTGAATCAATTCACTGGTCAAAAGGAGCACTACCATCAGGCTACCAACAGTATGCTCCTGTCAAAAGCGACAACACGCTTGGTCTTTGGCGATTTGAAGAACCTATTGAACCCATCAGCCTCATCACCACTACACCGTCCATATCAGCGTCAACTGGTGTCAGTTCTACTATCAACATAGGTGCAACGGCGGCGCAAGCACTTGTTGACGAATTGACAGGACAGAGTGGTTTGACCTCGGCTGACTTCACAACGAGCCCGTGGAGTGCCGGAGCATACTCTGTTACGGTACACGCTGTGTCGTCTACCAGTACAGCAACGATTCCCAAAGTGCCATATAACATCCTTGTCAATCCGCTGGGTTTCAGTCAAACGACAGGTAAGCCGACAAACAAGGCACCCGAACGCATGAGACTGATGTCCGTTGACGCAAGTGCGGGCACTATCGTCGTTGAGTCCATTCACCTTGACTTTGAAGCCAACGCTTCCACTGGACGCCGAGGAGCGTTAATGGCTCACGATGCAGGGCGCTTCGTCATCATCACAGGTGATTGTATCGTTGACACAGGTAAAGGAAATGAGTTCCAACCGTATGGAAGTGGTACGCAATTTTCTCAGCGACAGGGGCAGGTCTGCATTGACGAGAGTGATTATGAAAATCACGGGGTTGTTTTTTCGCAGAGTATGGCCGTTGACAGCCACGAGTACAACAAGTTCTCTGCCAGCACGACCAACATGGGTTCCGACTTACTTGCTGGACATTGTGGTCGCCACGCGCTCAACCATGTCACCAGTCATTCGTTTATGGGCCTGCTCCCTCCTACCAGTCAACATAGCGTTGACAAAAAGTTGGACATGAGCAGTGACATCATTACGGCAGTGTTCCCTTCGCAGTTTTCCGAGATTCGCTCCACTGTACCCATCAACAGCATCATCTCCAGTTATGATATACACTCACCCATCAAAGTGCAAAGTGTCACATCATCCAGTGTAGTCTCTTCTTTGGTTGAGAACGGTATGTCTGACATTGCCGATTCCAAGCGTGAGTTATTGGCCATTGGTGGAGAAGGCTTCAATCCTGTGCCATTCCTTCTCAAATCAGTACCTTCTCATGAAGAGACCAGCAACACTCGTCACGCTATTCCTTCCACAGAAAGTCGCATAGCCACTCTTTCACTACCTGCACTTTCAGCATACGGCTATGCTCCGTTTGTACAACTTCATTACAACGCCCTTGATTACGAAGGTACTGAATTTTCAGTCGGTGCCACAAGTCGCTTGACCGGAAATATCAGTGGTAGTAACAAAGTGCTTACACTTCAAAGCATCAAGTCGTTCGGTCATGACGGGCAAACGATACTGGGTATGGATATACGCATTGGAAACACTTCTGCCACGACCAATAGTCAAGTGTTCGCAACCATCAACTACAGTGCCAAGACGCTTACCTTTTCTGCCGCTGTTGCATCAGCGTTTGCAACCGCCGCCACGACTGGAGCCATTGTACAGAAAGTAGACTTGTCTCCTAAACTATTGGTTGAAAAGTCATTGCCCAGCGTCAGTACAATTCTCACAGGGTCCTACTCTATTCTTGATTTGATTCACGACTCTATGGCGATTAACCCACTCACCGTCTTTTCTCCCGGCGGTGTCATTGACTTTGAAACTCCGAGCATGCTCGGCTTATCCGATGGTGATTTGGAAGGCGATAATGCAGAGGGCTTAGTTGCAGAAAAGTTGCTGAACCTTGACCTGTGTCCTGAAAACTACTTACCACTTACTTCTACTGACCCGACCTCTACGACTCCACAAGCCATCGCTCTTGCAACCAGCGAACTGTCCACTCGCAAATCTGTGTTTCATAGAGTACTTGTCAGGAGTAACAAGAGCGAGGTGGCCGATGTTGAAGAATTAGCGGGTGCTACAACCCAACTTGCCTTCAACGGTAACAGGCCAAGAACTGGAATACTTGTCAACAATGGTTCGGGCTATGCCGCCAGTACCACTGGTGCTATGACAGTGGACGGAGCGGATGCCACTACTTTCTTTGAAGCAGGAGACCGCCTCTACAAAGCAGATGGTACGGACCTCGGTGCTATCACAGCAGTCACGACGACCAGCGTCACAGTGGGAGGAGGAACTACCGCCGCCGTCGTTGACAATGACGAACTGTTTAATCAGCCACAGGTCTTTGGGCTCGGTACGACAAATCAAAGTACCTGTGTCAACGAGTACTTTGACATCATTGAGCATACTTCTGTGAGTGGTATAACCTCTCTTGTCGTTCAGCCAAGCGACCGAAACCGCTTGAACATTCTCAGCAAAATGTCTGACAGTTCGGACAGAGCCAATTTCATATCAATTGAGAGCCTTGTCGCTAAAGGTAGAGTGCTGTCGTTTGCAGACGGTACCGATGGGAACTCTGTCTTAACGGCACATGGTATATCCAGCGACCTCGCTTCGTCCAGTGTCTACATCAAGGGTTCCGCCGCACCTGACAGTCATATTGTCAAAGAAATCATGCCCGGTGCACCTGTTGTCACTATGACGCTTGGTGGCGTCGGACAAGGTGCAATTAACACCAAAGAGACTTATGACCCGAGTCCCCTTGCTCGTTTGGCTTGGAATACTCGTCACGACTGCCAAACACGAGTGGATAGTACGACAAGTACCACTGTAGTTGTTAGTCCGCTAAACAATAGAGCAACCGATTTGCAATCGTGGGGTACATACTGCTTTCCAAAGGTCGGTACGGTATACCTTGAGGTTGTCAGCAACGAAGGTGAAAGCATCAAGTTTGCTAAGGCTGAATACACCAGCAAAACAGGTGATACCTTTACTTTTGCATCCGGCACTGGTCACGAGGGTACGGGTAAGTTTGTACTTGCAGACGGTACCGAGGCAGACTCACTGGCGGCTTGGATTACTGCCACTGGCATTACGGCAGGTAGAGTTCTACATGTAGACGACAAGTTCAGTCAAGAAACGATGTGCAACGACGGTACGACCATCAACGACCGCTTGTTCCAAACACTGGACACGGTACAGCACGACTATCAGTTAGGTACGCAATATGCCAGCACACGCGCTCTTGTTGAAATCCCATTATTCCATGACCAATTTTTCAACGATTTGGTTGGCCCGGACAACGCTATGAAAATACACATTGACGCTACTCATACCGCTCATTCTTGGGCTCCAAGTCCTGTTGGTAGAAGAGTATCGTCAGTGTCTCCACAAGACCCTGAGATTTTCGGTCCTTTCTCTTATGCTATTCAAAACGATACTCACCGTAGCGGGACAAAGGTTACTCAGCCTTACACTACCAGCGGTCATAAGATTTATGTTGAAGATGCAAGTCTATTCCCTATACCCTCAGCGCCTCCTGTTTCAGTCGCAGGACTTGGTGGCAGTGCAAGGTACCGGCGAGCATTTTTAGCCAGCGGAGAGTGGATTATCTATTCCGCACGAGACACCACGAACAACTTCCTTACAGTTGCGGGCTCGGCCGGTGATGATTTCATCACAAGTGAAAATTTCTTCCGAGACCTCAAAGTCGGCGCATTCATTCTTCCAACATCCGGCTACCAAGACATGAACTACAGCGGTATCGCTGACAACCCAAGTCTTATCAGTGCAGGTTACGAAAATCGCCGTTCATTCTACTTTGACCGTTCAAATGTTATGACACAAGGCGGCAACACAGATTACGGACTAAAGCAGTATGTCAGTGCAATTGAACTGCGCGCAGGTCCAAGGAACAACCCTCACTTGCCGAAAATCAAATCCAAACGACCAAGAGCCAAGGTTGTCTCAGTAACTGGTAGTCCTGCCACATCTATCACACTGGACGATGCCAGTCTCTTTCCAAAAGACAGCCCTGATAGCGATTACAAGTTCAGGGTGGCGTGGCGAAATGCAAGTGGCACGGTATTCAGAGGTTTTTACACCGGGCGAACAAGTAACACACTCACCATATCCAGTTCAGATTCGGGCTTCACTCCATCCGTAGGCGATGAAGTCTACATTGAAGACTTGCACGCCACTGCTTCCGGCACCTTCCCGAAAGTCAAAGAAACATTCCTCAACAGAGCGTGGGCTCATCCCTTCTGTGTTGGAGGGCTACGGCAAGGTGACACGGTGTGGATGAACATGCACTACACCAACCCTCACGCAATTGAAGGGATGTTCTGCAAAAGTCGGGGTACGCTCAACGAAGCGGAGGTATGGAAAGGTTTCAACGGTGGAGTTGGTAGTTTTAACGCCAGTCCAAGAGACAGTATTCCAATGGAAAACTTTCTCATCGGTGACAGTTGTATTGAAACGGCACAGAATCTTGTTCAGCACATTAACAAAACAGTTGAGGTCAATTATGACACTCTTGGTTTGGATGAAACACCACCTGTCGTTGCTTATCTTGACCCTTACCAGTGCACCGAAGGCTTTGTGCGAGTGCTGTTGTACGATGTAGAAAACGACCGTGAGTTCATTGCTTTTCAAGACATCCACATGCAAGTCCAATCCAGCCCTGCCGCCGCTACGATTGGAAATCAATCCGGTTTGAAAACAGGAGTCATAGACAACAGCACTGATAGCGGCTCTCCGCTGGATGTCGCCGCTGGTTTCCTAAGTCAAAACAAAAACCTCAACACTACTGTTAAATCCGATTTCATTGAATCGGCTTACGCTCACAGTTCCAGTCACAATCAGAGCGTGGCAGGTGGAATAAGTAAGCACCATGTTGGCGGTGTTGATAATACTGCAACTGATGGTTATTCAACGAGAACAAATCACGCTGTAGCGATTGGCAGAGATGCTCTCATTAAGCATCAAGAGATTGAAGCATCTACACGAGAGCGTTCTACTTTCTTTGACACGCCCGACGGTACTCGTATCATTCCGGCCTTTTTGGCTATGAAAGGTATACGCAATAGCACTCTTGCTCTTGATGATGCGAGAATGAAGAATCTTGACCATTGGACAAAGATGGACTTTGTTCGTCGCCTCACTGTTGATTTAGGAGAAGTGGCCATCCGAGAAGGAGTAGATAACATTGAATCGGCGGCAAGAGAAGTTGTCCGCCTCATCAACCAAGCAGGTGCTAAGAACGGCAAAACCCATGCTCGGCGACCTAATGACCAGTTTCTTGGTAAGAACGATAACTTTGACCCTGCAACTGTCCATCAAAAGGCTGACTTTGCCGCCACTGCCTCAACTCATGACCCTGCTCCGTTTTGGGAAGTGAAGAAAGCCTTTGCCAGTCATGACCGAGGCACTCACATGGGGTATGTTCGCGCTCACTTAGGTAGAGTCGTAGAGGGCACCAGTGCTGGATATTCAATCATTATACATTCCACAATCCCCGGAGCAAGCGGTCGCAATTTCTGCGCTTGGCTTGACGCCAGTCGGGCGCAAATGCCATACCGACCACAGTACCTTATCGGGCATGGTGGGCGATTCCGAAACTACTGGTGTCAGCCTGACGAAATCAGTGGTGAAAACATGCACCCTGCCCCTATGCCTATCAACAGATTCGGTAGACCATTTGCTCCTATCACGACACTTAAGGAGTATCTGCCGCCTGAAAATGTAGACGATGAAGTCACGAACAACATCAACTTTGGCGCTGATACGGTTGACAGTAACGGAAATATGTCCTTCGCTAACAGAGAACTTGCTTCGGGAAGAATCAGCAATACGCTTCTCAATGAGTCGTTTGAAACCAAAAGCCCTGCTTCTGTTCTCGTTGATGGATTAAGAGTGGGTACGAAAGCCAAGTCAAGAATCAACTTTGGCGGAATGACCATGGCTGGCATACCCGGTTGGTCGCCTGATTTGAGTAAGTGGGGTTACACCAACGACGGTACGGCCAACGCCACGAGGTACGGCAACGCGTCCAATGCCGCTGACCTCATGACTTTAACGACAGAAAGTAGCGATGACGGATACATTCCGAAAGCAGACATGTTAGCGGAGAACATCGGCAATCGCCCATTGTACGGGTTAAGATTTGAAGACCACCGAGGAAACAACCACACCATTCGCCTACTGTACAAGCAATTTGGCAAGTCCTTTTCAGGCGAAAACACCTATCTGCCTCCAACACTGGACGAAGAGGTCATCGTTCACTTTGACGACCGAGATGTAGGTCAAGGTGGATTCACCATAGGTCGGCACATTGTCGGAACAGGTGAAGTTTGCGGCGAAAAGACTGGAGGCAGTGCCAAGAAGTTCAAAGGAAACCTTTGGAACACCTACCCGTCTCCAATCGTTGGGGTCAAAGTCGCTACATCACTGTCCAGTGGCACCATGACGATGACGCTGGACGCACCATACGACACCAGTGCACCTGCCGTGATGCAGTCTCACCCTGACATCCTTGGCTACCTTGGTTTACCAAAGAGCGGAATGTTCCAACTGTCAAAGCACGGCACGGGCGGTAGTGACCACCAAGGGTTGACATTTTACTATACCAGCAGAACGCATAACAATTACAGCGGCACTCACAAGTTCTTTGGAGTTATAGGGGGCTCTTCCAGCCACAGTAACGGTGATTGGTTTATGAGTCCAAGAATCAACTTTACCAGTCTTTTGACTGATGAAGTGATTGCGGCGGCAGTGGCTCACGCTATCAATACGGAAGATAGTACGCAAGACAACATTGACGCAACTTCATTTGACTGCACTGATATGTTCGCACCTGACGGTCGTACATTAGGAGAATGGGGAGTGAGTCCAACGGCTATACGCATCAAGGTACGGGCCGACGCTAAAGTACCACTCAGTCGTCTATTTGAAGCAAATGTGGCAAAAGACTTCGGGCTGTTAGATGGTGTTTCTACAGAAGCAGTAGACAGCGGAACGCATTTGCAAGGCTTAGCAGACGGCGACAAGGATGATGGAGTGAGGCTGGACATCGGTTACATACCAAAGACAGTCTTGCATATTAGTACAAAATACAGAGGGACCAATGCAAATACAGCGACCCCTGTACTTGTTGATAGTCAGAATAACACAGTAGACATCATTGACTGGCAGAAAAATCTGAGAGGGGAGAATTTCACCGACATTGCAGGTGACCACATCATTCCACGAGTGGACTCTCCTTGTGTTGAAGTACACTCCTTCTCTGACCCTGACATCAGTGTAGCCACAAACGAATCGTGGGCGTTGCTTGGTAAGCCTGCGTCTGATACTGCTAACAGTTGGGGCGAGCCGTTTATTGTTTGGCACAGCAGTAACGCTTGGGCAAGAGTGAGGAGCAAGGCAGGTGTAGCCGACCCCGAAGAAGTAGTCACGATTGAAAGTAAGAGCACCAATCCTGTAGCGTTCCCTAACCCAGCAGGCGGAGACATACTTTGGAAGCGGAACTCTACTTATCGCGACTTTTCTCAAATAGATGGTGTAAGAATAGCCGGTAGTAAAAACTCCAGCCCATTCCTGTATTTCCGAGGCGGACGAGACAGTCCTGACCATTATGTCCCACTCTATTTCGGTGGCGGTTTTAGCGGCGTGGTAACGGACATCAATGACGGTACACAGAACGATTATTCTGATTTCTACACACATCCTTACGCCAATGGACCCACTGGCTCTGCTGGTTTCCAAAATGTAGGAGAAATCGCTGGGTCATTCGCACTGCTTGATACCAATGCCATGATGGCCATGTTCCCCGGAACAGTGTACCTTGACCAGCACAAAGGACAAAACCATCCTCCGTTTTTCAATCAAGATGCCATACTACCGTTTGATATGACCAAAGGTGCTAACAGCAAGGTGACAGGCTTGGATTACACCGATGGTAGTAATTCTGTTCATGCTAATGTCCCGAGCCCTGTCATCTTGCGTTTCGCCCATGCCCATGCTCGTTACAGGCATGACGGTAGTACAGGCGATGCGACTACTTACATGATTTTCGGACCGGGGCAGGCCTTTCCGCATAATACAGCAACGACCGAACCGCAAGGTGCAAACATAGTCACTGCTGGTAACGGTTACAGTGCTGTACCAATTTACCTTGGAGGGAACACTGCCAAAGATTCATTTTTGCCAAATCAATTGGCCAACGGGGACACTACAGAGCACAGTGGTTTCAACAGAGGCGGAGCGTTAGCGTATTTACCTATGACTACTTTCTTCCAAAAGAACAATGTTCAAGGCTTCAACTATGTTATGAATTGGCAACCGACAAAGGGTTTCCCAAATGTCAACGCTTCCAGTTCTCGCACATACTCGCAAACTAAATCCATGGCCTTTTTCTACGAAGGTACAGCAGGTGCCATAACTGGCCTTCCGAAAAACTATCACCCGTTCAGTCATGTCTTTGACGACATTAGCGGAAACGCTGTTGGGAGTGGGAGTCATGCGACTACAAGGAAGTCTTCTGTCGTTTGGCACATGGACGGAGGGTACCATCCCGGCGGTCACTTCCTTGACGACCATGTACGGAAGAACCCCAAGAACCATGCGGCGAGTGCGTTCTTGTCAACTGGTAGCGGTGCGAAGCACAACACAAGTGCTTTCCGCCCTGCTGGTCTTCTCGCTAAGGCTTACCTCACTTATTACGGAGGCTCACCCGACAACCAAATCTTGGATGATAATGTTGTCGTCGTAGATGCTACAAGATGTCAGAACGCCGAAGAACTGGGCGCAGTCCTCAGCGGCGCTATCAATACCTTCCCCGGTAAAGACCCATTGAAGGCAATAGGTGGTACCTTTATGCCCAGCATGCAGAACGCTCACAAGCAAGACCGCTACGGTTGGGTAGAGTTAGAGGTAAACCAGTACACAGCCGAAAACAGCGGGACACCTGCTTCTTTGAGAGTCACCAGTACAGCAACAACGCTCCCTGATTATGGCTGGTTAAGAGTCAGCGACGGTGCTAACGCTGGCTTCGCACCTTACATTTCACAGAGTATATCGGCACCAAACACCACATTTACGCTCGCAAAGAACGCCATCACTTCTAACACCAACATTGTGAATCCTCAAACGCGCAGTGCAATCACTCCTGATACAAGTTTCAAAGCGTATGTTTGGGCCAAGGCTGGCACTCATCGTTTCAATAACGCGGCGTCGGGAACGGGAAGAGACCACATGACTCAGGTTCACTTTGGTGGATTCCAAGATGCAGTTGATAGAACTAAGCCGGTCGGCGCTGTCGGTTGGCATGGTGAAGCATATTCTTATCTCAACTCGTACGAGGCTACCAATGACATCGGTGCCAACTTACACCCTGCTGGTTTAGGAGCGTGGCATCCGTTCTTAGGTTTCAACCCTTACGGAGCCGCAGAGACTTGCGTTGGCGGCTCAAGTCCCGCCAGTAAACTCACAGGAGAGAGTGCTGTTGTTTCGTTCTACGAAGACTACTGTGTAGACGGTCTTGCCAGTCGTCACCTCGTAGCCATCACTCATGAAAGCGAACTACCGTTGATTGCGAAGGCTGACAAAAATGGTGTAAGTGGTATGGGAGACTGGTTGCATGTTGGGCAGACGGGTAACATTGAACACGCTGGTACAGTGGCTTGGGATACTGGGAAGGTACACAATAAAGACCGGTATGTCGGTACGGCTACTGCTGGTCCGCATGTAGAAGCGCAAGTTCACACTGGTTTTTCATTACCTACGACCAGCAGTGACTACCCTGCTGTCGGCAGTGCCCCTACTGACGCGCAACTTCATCGCACCATCCAAAGCGGTGACATGGTACGAGCAAACGCTTGTAATTATCCAACCGGTGATTTGTTTTGGGACGAGTCTGTTGTGAAGAACTCGGCTTTCCACGAGGACAGGGGTACATACGGTGTTGAATGTATAGGAATTAGTGACCAATACGACTACTTGGACATCGCCGCAACGCCCTACAAAGGTCTGTACAACTACTACAACGAGCGCAGTGCGGCTCGTAATTTCTTGCCGGAGCATGTCGTGTGGAAACGCATGGACGGCGGCAGTGTGACCATGCCCGCTGTCAACGCTCGTGGACTCGGAATGATACCGTGGACGAAGCGCAAGGACAACAGTGAATACAAATTAGTTGGAGAAAAAATCCTTGGCAACAACCGGTTTTCGTTTGAGACAACCAACGCCGCCATGTTCCCTATCATTCAGGCACAGGAGTTGGCGCATCCTCAATTAGCAGAACAGCACCCGCTTGAAATTAGAAACGCTCTGTTGATTCCCAATGAACACATTCAATTTCAAAGCGTCAGCGTCATTGACGACACTGGACAAGAACACCGATTGGAGGGTGGTAGCCCGCTCGGAACAGTGATTATGGACTTCCGACATATCAGTGACCGTGACATTGAAGGCCTCGCTCCTGCTCTCGCAGGTGCAGGTGTAAATCCAAACCTCAAAATCCGCTTGCCTAATCCTGATGAAATTCCCGGCAACATCGTAGTCAGGTCAGGGTTTGACCGCTTGCAGGCTTATCAAAACGAAACTGTAGGTAGCGGAGGCTTGCAACACCCTGCTCAAGCGAGTGCTCAACTCCAGTCAATGTTCGGCAACTTACAGCCGGGACCGAGACTGTTTCCAACATGGGAGAACAACGGATGGGAGCATCTCAGTCAAGACGCGTCCGACATTTCGTCTGATACCAGTCACAGTCGTTTGAAGTTCCCAGCGTCTACATCTGAGGGGTGGGCTGACCATACCGATAACGCTCCTCTTGACTCTGCCTATGAGCCACACGACCGAAGTCTCTTCTTCCATGTCACTCGCATGGGCGTGTCTATGACGCATCGGTACGATGTTGACGAACTGAACTACACCAGTTACAGTGGTACTGAAATTACAGTCGGGTCTACGCCCGAAGCCGCTACTTGGACAGATTCAAACGAACAAAGTGGAGGTCGTTATTTCTTACGCGTCTACGACCCGGCGACCGATAAAGGTGTTATCGCTTCGTACACAGGAATAGGTACAAACAAGTTCACAGGTGTCGTCTACAGTCCCGACTTTGTGTCATTCGTGACTGGAAAGACTGGACTCAAGGTTGTCCCATCGTACTACATGCCCGCAGGTTCAACAAGGCTGTTTGCGGCAAGGCGCTTACGAGACCACGCAGAGTACAGCGGTGCCAGTCCTGACATGAAATCCATTGATTGGTTCACGCTTTACAGCAATTTACCTGCGAACACTGGTGCCATGGCGGCAACATCCACAGCCTACACCAACCTGACCAAACCAAAAATGACGCCAATGCCTATACCAAGAATGGGACATCACCATGTCAACGCTACCATGGCGTTGATGCCCGGACACTACGCTCACCCTGCTTACCAGCGACTGTACGACCTCAACACCGCTTGTCAGAGTTCCAATCATAAGTCCGTTGACACAGGGCTTATTGGTCCGTTGGAGGGTACGAGAACATCTACCACCTCTACATTGCAAAATAACGGATATGGCAGAGGTCCGCTTATTTGGTTCTCTACTCCATCAGCACCGTTTGGTCCCAGCGACATTCACGGCGGAGGATTTACACTGCTGACAGAGACCAAGGTAAAGTACGAGGGTTACGGTATAGCCGCCAGTGCAGGTTCAAACGCAGGTACCATCAACTCGCAAGGAGGTCACACGCTTGTCCTTGAAGCGGCTAACACTTATACCTTGAACAATCATTTCCCCGACCCTCTTGAAGTAGGTGCATATCAAATTATCATTCAGCCGAATGTGTTCAAGCAACAACTACAAGGTTTCCATCTTAATCACAGCACTGAAAATAAAGCACCAAGCGAAGGTGGAACTAAAGTCACAGAACTTACCGGTCAACAAGTCAACACTGTAATTGCCATTGAAAAGGACATGAGTACGAGAGGGGCTTATGCTCTCATTCTTGCAGAGGCCATGATGGCCGATGTACGAGGATGCGAAGTCATACTCAACGAAGTCATTTTGGATATTGAGCCGGATGCTGGTAGTCAGTTTACCAACTTGGCACCGCTCGCTTTGTACAATCCACTGGGTGTACAAGAAAGTACAAGTCCTTCGCTTACACGGCGAAGTCTGCCATATCGCCCCGGTATGTTTGAGTCGTCAACTCCGGGCCGAACATTGACTATACCTTGGTGGGGTATATTGCACAAAGATGGTGCTACCTCTTCCAGTGCTGACAAGTTCAAGCACCTTGAGTGGCACAAGCCTGACAACTATTACCAACTGTGCAGAGCCAACTACGGTTCTGTCGGAGCACAATTGACACTCGCTGGCTACCCTACAAGTTTCCTTGACATTTACGAACCACATAAGCGAGTACGGAGCCTTAATCCAAACTGCATCGTTATCAGTGACAACGATTCCAATACCATCGTCGTTGACGACAACGCCTTGTTCCCTGTGCAACCCTACTACGGTGAAAACTTGGTGTACTTCAAAAACGGTATACGCTACACGGCTACTTACACCAACCGTACAGGGACGCTTGCTCACGCTACGCTTGGTGAGAGTGACACCTTCTCGGGAGTGTCAGGTACTGCTGAGTTTTGGGCCAACTTAGGCGCAGGAACTATCCTACGGCTCACTACGCCTTATGATAACGACGATGCTGATTCACTGTTTTTGAGTTCTGAAAGTAGTGCAATGACAAGGAACTTACCACAGTTAGCGAACGGAAGTCGCGATACGAACTCCTTACAGGCGGCTGACGCGTTCCTTTGCATGTGGCATCCTAATCTCGGTCGTCCGTTCACTTGGTACAGCGACGACAATAGCAGAGGGTTTTACGCTAACACGGGTGTGGCCGATGCACCTGTCAATCAAAAACCGTACAACCATGTGCCTGAGCATTTTGAAACAGTTCACTATCACGATTTCAATTATGTTGCCAGCAAAGGACCGTTTGCGTTGGGAATGGAGTGGATAGCCCCTGCCGTAGACAACTCGTACACTCTTTCGGAACTCAGCAGTAACGCTGTGACCAGTGCTGGAACCGACCCATTGGTTGAATTGATGATTTCTCCGACCAAGATGATACTTACGACAGAACCCGGAAGTGGTGAGAAATTAAAGGCTTATACCTTTGACCAAAATTCTTTGCCCGATTTTACAGCAACGCCGGATGAACTTTCAGTCAACAACCAAAGTCCAAGAGGAAATTGCTTTGGTGACGGTGGCAATTCTGTGTATATCGTAGGACAGGCTTCTCCTTATTTACAAAGGAAGACTCTTTCTACACCTTTTGACATTACTTCTGTTTCGGCAACCACTACACTGAACATCGTTTCCTTTGGTGCTACTCAAGGAATAGCGTTCAACGATGACGGTAGCGTGATGTACATAGTGACGAGTGCTGGCGCTGATGTAAAGGTGAGCACCCTTAGTACAAATTACGACATCACTTCTTCCATTTCAACAAGTACGGTGTCGTTGGCGGTATCCGATGACGATGGAGATACAATAGAGCAAATGACATGCATACGATTCAAACCCGGCGGTACAAAGGTTTTCATTTCCTATTACGCTGGCTCCAGTCCTAAGTTAGCCGAGTTTGCGTTGTCTACTCCTTTTGATATGACTACTAAGTCATTTGTGTCAAGTGTCAATATCGGAACCGTCCTCGGACAACGAATAGACGGGGGAAGCACTGTCAATGCTTCAATTGCAGGCTTTGATTGGAACTCGGACGGAACCAAATTGTACGCCTGTAGCATACACACTGACAAAGACATCAACCAAGTCCGAGTAGCAGAGTATGTTGCCGAAGCGAGTGATACTGGTAAAGTATACACAGCCGCTGAAATAGATGCTTTACTTGACGGTGCGGGCACACTCAGTCACCAAGGAGGTACACTTGGTTCAAACAAATACAACTTCTTCGGCTTTTGGGGAGGGGGTAGCCATGGTGGCGGTGCTGTTAGCCGACTGGAGTCCTATGGTCACTCACTGATTGGGTGGGGCAGTGATACCTTTGGCATGGACTGCGAGACTTATCAGGATTCTACAGGGGTCGCTACGCTGTCTTTGCCCAACGACAGAAACCGGTGCTTCGGGTACCGTATGGGCGTGCGCCAACTGTACAACCGTCCGCGCTGGTCACCATATGTCCGTGGCTGGCTTGAAGTGGCCAACAGCAATGCTATGCTTGGCTACTATCACGGACCTCTTATCCAACACGACTCCAAGACAAACGGATGGGATTATGTCGGAAGCGATTCAGGAGAAAGCGATGAAGATATTGTCGCTATGAACATCGGCATTTTAGAACGCATCACACAGGTTTCCAGCCTCCTCGGGCAAGACCAAATTGGCAGGCAAGTGCGCTACAGCGACGGTCGTCGTATGACGGGTCCGTTCGGGTGCCCTGTACGGACACTGAGAAATGCGTCTACGACGACGCGCATGTACCCTAATGACGAGGCTGGACAAGGTGTAGAAGAGTTAGCCAAGGCTCATCGCCACTACATGGTTGACTGGTGGGGCAATACCCGTGGCGAAGATGTCAGGCGTTTCCCTGTGCGTGGATTCGGCCTGCGACCTTCTTGGGACCCCGAAGACGCTTATGCCGATACGAATGTCACGCATCGCCCTGCCGCTCATGACTTGTTTGGCGGAGACGGTACCGACCGCTACAGCGGGAACACCAACAGCGACAACAACAACGCATCCAATATGAGCAAAGTGGACTGGTTCAACCCAGCGAGCGCCCTCAGAGTTGGTGACCGTGGTGATGGTCGCGGTGTACGCTGGCCGACAGTGTTCAACGAAAGTCTACTCATGGCCGTCAGCGAAAAGCACGACGCTACTGGCCTCGTCCTCAGTCACAGCACCGCCGAACCAATCCTTGGACAAGGGCTCGTCAGACCCAGTAATCTTGCTCTGCAAGATGGTGAGGTTGAGCGCGGTATCAGTGACCGTGTTGACCTCAACGCAGACGACGGTCTGCTCAAGTCATCTGCACATGTTGGCGAAGCGACCGAAACGGTCAACGCTGACGACAGAGGAGCAGAACCCGTGTCTCGCAACGATGTTCGTATCGGACTGGATGTGGACACACTGGCTGAACTTAACGACGGCGTGTCTCGTGAGTATGTTGTCATGTCTACAGAGGCTCACAGTCTTCACACCGACAAGGAAGTGGGACAGCGCACCAACATCCGAGGTGCGTACGATGTTGGTAGTCGCACGCTCAAGGATTTGGACATGACCGCTCTCAACTGGTCAGACAAGCCTGTGACGGGCGTGGTCAAGCACTCCAACGCTCACGCTATGTGGGCACTCGGTGGCACTTACATCATGGAATGGAGCAAGCACGCTGGTGTCCTTGATGTCAAAGGATGGGGCAAGGCAGGAGCGTCTTCTTCGTCCAACCCATATCAAGACGCCAACCATGACCCCGCGCTTGAAAACATCAACTACGCCGACAGTGCAATTCAATTCGTTTACCGACCTGCTCACGGTCTTGACCACAAGCACAGTCAAATGTTCCGAGCGTTCCTCAACACAGGTGGTCCGCAGACTGGCTCAAACTTCTACAGGGCTACTTCCGGCGGAAAGTACGGCATGTTCACGAGCGATGTACCTTCGGCCCGTACAGGTACGCCCAGCAGTCCTCCGTACGCCCCAGTGTACAGCGTGGTCCCGACGAGCAGTACGACCGTCCCTGACAGCCAAGGGCCGAAGATTCAGGGCGTTGAGGTCAGTGGCTACGACAAGGCCGATGTGCGCTCTCCAGTGGCCCGTATGGTCATGTCAGAGAACACGCTGGAACACTTCCGTTCTGACGCCAGCCGTCGCTCTACGGACGACGAGGAAGGGGACTATGAAGTTCAGCCGAGATTCAGTCAGACCCTGCACCCAAAGGGTAGCAAGGGTGATGCAAGTTATAACACCGGAGACCATAGCGGAGAGTGAGCAACATGGCATTGGGCAAGAATCTCTCAACGGGTCGTTTTGATGCCGCTCAGGATTCCGTCATGAAGGTTATCCGCAAACCACGGTTCGTTGACAACGCTGTGCGACACGGTGAGTACACCAAGACTGCCGCTGGCTTTGTCGTCAACGCTCCTACGCAATCGGACTTTATGCCGACCACGGAGAAGCGTTACAAGTTGATTGAAGAGGAAGATACCATTCGTTTGCTTCACAACCCATCGGACAGTGTTCGCTACGAAGGGGCGTTGTTCCTTGACGGGGACAAGGTGACGACTGCCAGCACGCTACCTGCGCTCGTGGTGGGCGCTGAGAACAACGACCAAGCCCTCGTCGTATCGCAAATCCAAGACGCTACCAAAGGTACACGGTTCAGGCTGGAGAACCTCAAGGGTCGCAATCTCAAGTCCATCGGCTTCACCGACAAAACCATCCATTTTGCTCAGAAAGTTGGCGTAGGCTTGCGGACTTCTGATTTGGCTCACCGTGTCGCCAAAGCGAACACCAGTAGCATCAACGGTGTGCGGGCTCGCACGCCCAGCCTGACTTTCTTGGCTCAAGACTTCTTAGGCGTAGAAGCGTACACAGCACTGCGTTATCTGTCCAAGCATGACGGCTACAGTCCCAAATCCGACCGCTTTGGAAATGTGTGCTATTTCCCTCAGAATCACATTGAGCGTGAACACTTCGTAGGTGAGAACAGAGTTCTTGGTGGTTCTATAACAGAGATAAGTGAGAATACACCAAACCGTGTCGTTGTGCGTGGTAAAGCAAGAGCGAACAACCAAAACAACGCCGTGCAAGTTGACGACTTTGGCAGACAGCAGAACGGTATTAACGAGGTACCGGGTGGCATCCACGCACCTACGGCAGTGACCAAGGCGAGTGCTAAGACGATAGGAAGGCGTATGCTCAAGATGGCGAAGAACGCCACGGGCAGTCGCAGACTGGTGGATGTCACTGCCGCCAGCCACATGCACCCCGGCGACATGGTGTCGTATCAAACGAGAACAGACAATGAGCGTTACATCGTCCTCGGCAGTCGCATCAATCTCAACGACAAAACCAGCGAACTGCATGTAAACTCAGTAGATGTGACGCTGGAAGATGTATTGCAACGCTTCCAAGAAATTGATGTCAGCGGCAACACTGACGCCAGCGAAGAGCGTAACAGGCAGTTTGCCGTAGAGGAGTTCTCTACTTCGTTTGGCTTCAAGGTACGAGTCAGTTGGCAATTGTCTGAGCGCGAGGACATGAATCGTGGCGTGGGCTACACCATCGGATTGGCTCGTCGGAACACTATCAACGGCTCTCAACAGTTACAAGGTACAGGTGTGCTCATCAACAACGGCGGTGGCTATGCTATTGGGACAACTTCATTCACCGTAGACGGTACCTCGGCGTCTTCCGCTTTTGCCACTGACAACCAAGCCGTCTATACCGCCAATGGAAACAAACTGGGACATATTCACCTCGCTTCCGTTGGGGCCACTACTGTTGTCATCAAATCGGCCAGCGTGCACAAAGTAGCCAACAACGACGAACTCTTTTTGCTGTCTGACTCAGCCGAAGCACTCAACAATCACCTGAAAATTGGTGCTGTACACAGTTATTTCTTAGGGAATAGGAGAGGATGATATGCCGCTATTGAACGAAGGGACGAGATTTTTGATTGACACGCTAAAAGCACGAATCAACGAGGTCGTTTTCGGCTTTGACGGTACAGTAGCCACGCAAGAGGACGGAGGCATCGGTAGTCCTGCCGTAGTGGTGACGCCCACTGTGAGAGTCATTGATGACAGCACGCTTATCGTAGAAGCGAAACTGGCTTTAGACACTTCATTTACCCGCCCTTTGAGGGAAGTCGTTATCAGGTACAAGAGTCCCAGCGATTCTACCGACACTACCGACTTTATGCGCTACACTTACAACTCGGTGCAAAAAACAAGCAACAACGAACTCCAATTTTCAGCCATTATTGAGGTGACAGTATGACGAACCCAAAAGCAGGACACACAAGCGCAAGTGCAATGGGCACCAATGCCCAAGGATTGAGAGATGGCGACGGCCTTACGAGTCCCAGCCTGACGAACCTCTACGAAGGCCTTCACGGCAACGGTATTATGAGGTTAGGTGACGGAGCAAGAGGCGATTCGCTGAGAAACAGCATCGTTTCCAACACGCCCGGTTTCATTGAGATTGGTTCATCCCAAGGTGAAATCAAGGTCTACGGAGGATTCTGTACACTTGACGGTGTACTCTACAAGTTTGCAGGAGGACCGGGTGCAAGCGAGTCGTTTATCGTGGGCACGACGGGGAGTGGAGCAAACCACAGCGGCGATTTGCCGAGCGTCCCCGGTAGCAACAGCGATGTCTTTGTCGTTGTCTATCTCGTTGGCAGAAGTACACCCGAGGCTCACTTGATGTACGAAATGGGAACGCCAGCCGCACCCAGTAGCGGTACGCCTCTAATTCCCAACCGTTTTCTTTCAAGTACAAGCATCACTGGTAATACGGATGCCAATCACCAGCATACCGTCATCGGTGTGCTACGCTACGCTATGACTGGTGGAGCAGGTAGTGTCACTGCGTCTCTCAGCACAACGCCAACTATTCATGACCGGCGAACTTACATTCGTTCGTCTCCATTGTATTTGACGCCCATGACCAAGGGCTCTGTTGGCGATGTTGCCACTTCAAATGCACTGACCAGTGTAGACGGCTTTTTCGCCAGCCCGGAAGACGGCGACCTTAGCGGAAGTACATTCGGTGCTATTTGGCAAACGCACAGGGAAGATGTAGCAGGTGCCAAGCATGGTGCCATTTATGCGTCAGTGCCGAGAAATCTCAACACTACACCTGTGACCAACACCTATGTCCTCGGTCCAAACCGCCTTGAGACTGTTACGACAAGTGGGAATGTCACCTTCACCTTTGACCAAGCCAATGTGTGGATTGTGACCACTGACAACAACCGTACCATCAACCCGACCGGTGCGTTTGGCGCTGGTCATGTTGTTGAAGTCTATCACAAAGCAGGCTCTCATACGCTTCACTTTGACTCAACGAGTGGTGGGCACAGTACCAGTACCAAAATCAATGTGGATGTTGCCATTAACCAGTATGCCAAGTTCATCTACGATGGTGCGAACTGGCACAAGGTAGACCTGCACGCGGTGAGTTGATGAGTCAATTCGTAGACCTGTTCAAGCAAAAGTGCGAGAACTGCAACCGTATCGCTCTGCCTCTCTGCATCGCTGGCAGTTACATCAGCGGCGAGAAGGTAGTCATCCACCAGTGTTCGTTCTGCAACTACCTGCGCTTCCACGGCCAACTCGGCTTCAAGGGTGAACGCAAGCGCAAGGCTAAACCTGTAGCGAAACAAACTGGCGGTCGGCTTTCTCGGTATTTGTTGAAAAGAAGTGAGCGGGCGTAGGAGGATTTGAACCCCCGGTTTCGGCTTAGAAGGCCGAAGTGTTATCCAAACTACACTATACGCCCTTGAGCCTATTCCTCTTCGCTGATGAATGCTTCCAACCCGAAGTATTCGGCAAGTGTCATCTTTTTGTTTTCGGAAAACACCTTACTTCCCGGAATGAAAGTCAGGAACAGAGCCAATTCTTCAAACCGCCAAGCCGGAAAACCGGCCTCTATGCAGGTGTATATGCGACTTTCCAGTAGATTGACCAACATGGTCGTCGTTATGTACAAATCTGCTGGTATGGCAGTACCTGTCCAAAACTCTTTCAAATGCTTATCTTTATCCTTTTTCCGTTGTTCGTAATAATCTTTAAGCATTTTTTCTGCTTTACTGCTGACTTTCAACTGAGAGTCTTCGTAAAATTGTTGCCACGCCGAAAACTCTTCTTGTGAAATTTCTTCCATGTGCATCACTCAGTGCGCTTGCCGATGATGTCGTCAATGCGTAGGATGCTGACGGTCACTTCGCTGGCTGACAGGATAGCCTGTCGCACCAAGTCAAACGGTTCGTACACATTGCGCTCGGTCATGCTACAGGCACCACCGTTGTCAATGTCAGGGCCGTAGTCCTTGTGCCCGCTCTTGTGCTCGTTCCTGAGTGTCAGGATACTGTCCAGTGGGTCATGACCTGCGTTCTCTGCGATGGTCGCAGGGATTGACTCCAGTGCGTCAGCGAATGCTTCAATGGCCATCTGTTCACGACCGTCCACCGTAGCGGCCTTGGAGCGTAGGTAGAGTGCCGCACCGATGTAGGCAGAGCCTCCACCGGCAACCATTCGCTTAGTGTTGTAGGCAAGGCATACGACTCCGAGAGCATCCTCAAATCCACGCTCAGTCTCATCAAGTGTTTGCATGGTAGCGCCGCGCAAGATGAGCGTGGTGACTTCGCCTTCGCCCTTGACCACAGTGTACTTCATGTCGCCGATTTGTTTGCACTCGGCATCACAGTCAACAGGTTCCATAAGGTCGTCCGTGCTGTGCGAGATTGAAGTGCCCAGCAGTTTAGACAGGGCTGTCATATCGCTCTCGGGAATGCGGTGTACCAGCGCAATACCGGCCTTCGCAAGCGTAGCGGCCACGACTTCGTGCACCGTGTCACGGCAGAACACTACACCGCCGTCAGGCAAGAGGCTGATGATGGCATTTGCACAGTCCACCCATTGAGTGCGACCCGATTGCCGTTTGTATTGCTGGTACTCGTTGGCTGATGACAGGCTGAGTTGGATGTTCTCTTCACCCTTCATGTCGCTGAGGCCCGTATTGATGAGTAGAGCCTTACCGTTGGGCTTGAGTGGCATGGCGGGGAGCATGAACTCCTTGTGTAGAACCACGCCGGAGAAACAAGACGAATCGTCCAGTCCACCACCGGGTTGACACAGGACACGAATGCGGTCGTAGTCGCCACCGGCTGTTTTGACGGCATCCACGCAGAGATTGCTCACATGAGAAATGCTGGATTCCAACGATTTACCCGTAATTGAAGTGCGAGCAATATCGCTGAGAAATTCTTCGGCGTCCAGCGTCAATTCACTCTTGATGTAGTCAACTGCCCAGTTGGATGCCTTCCGGTAGCCACGGCAGATGATGTTGGCGTGCAGTCCTTTGCTGAACAGCAGTTCACTGTTGCCAAGTAATTCACCTGCGAGCACGACCGTGCTGGTCGTACCGTCGTAACACATGCTTTCTTGCGTGTTGGCCGCTTCAACCAGCATCCTTGCCGCAGGGTGGCTAATGTCCAGTTCTTGTAGGATGGTAGCCCCGTCGTTGGTGACGATGACATTTCCGCCACCGTCAACCATCATCTTGTCCATGCCCATAGGGCCAAGTGTTGTCTTGACCGTACTGACTGCTCTCTTTGCCGCCCGGATGTTGTGGACGACTGCGCTTGTATTGCTCTCGTTTTCGTTCATATCTCTCTCTCCTCACCAGTCTACTTCGTACTCTTTCACATCGCCACTATGACGACATCGTGCTTTCACGAAGCCTTCATTCATGCCGTGTTCCCACAGTTCGTAAACCAGTTGAGCGTCTTTGAGGCAGTATTCTGCCACTTTGTCGTAGTTGCCTTTGCGCCATTCAATTGGCGCATCATGGCTGTTCATCAATTTCCCTTTGTTGAGGGTGTGATGACAAGCGTCGGACAACGGCACAGCGTGTCCGACAATGGATTTCAGTAGAGCAGATGTGTCAAACACCTGTTCTTCTGACTTGGCCATGATGTCACCGGCTGTCCAGCAGTCCAGTGCATCACGGATGATTGGAAGGTCAAATTGTTTCAAATTGTGACCAAGGACCATGCCGCCTTCGGACACATGCTTGGCCAAGTCTTCTCCGATGGTCTTCGGATGAAGTGGTTTGACATCGGTACCTTCAGGGAGATATTTGGACACCTTTTCGTCTGCATAGACAGTGCCCTTTTCGCCGTCCCAAGTGGCAACAACTGTCGGTTCAAACAAGTGGCTGGAGCCCCATCCTCCTATTTCGTGGGAAAAGTTTGCAGTTTCAATATCAAGCGCCAACATTCTCTTCATTTGATAAACGCCTCCATTGTATGCTTGCATCCGTCGCACAGTCCCAGCATCTTATTCAGGTGGGTGCCGATTATGTAGCCTCCGATAGCGTCACCGAGTTTGGTATCACATATCATACATTCGGTATGCCAAAATGGTTCCTGCATCATTTGCCACCTTTCCTATAGTTATCGTTGAGGCGGACAAAGACACGGACGCCTTCTCTTGTGTCGCTGAACATTTCTGTACCATATGTATTGTACTTCTGATTAACAGAAGCATGACTGTTGTAGTTGGCTAACCTTCCGAAATTGTTCATCAGTTCCTTCTTCTTTACCCAGCCGTGACCACGGTGGTCATCAAAGTCAAAGAGTTCCGCTTGCTTGTAAGCCTCTTTCCAGTAGCCTTGCATCTTGTTCTTCTCAGATGCACCTGCACCAATGTTGACTTCGGACTCAAGCCACTGAATAAGATTTTGATAGAGGTCAAAGAGAATCTCTTTGGCCATGTCTATGTGGTCCCCTCTAACGACCCAAGTACCTTCAATCATAGCGAAATGATGAGCGAGAATGTTCGTGTAGTTCTGTAGTCCCATGATAAATGATGAGCAGATACCCTGTTTGTCAGGACTCATGACTTCAACGATACTGTAATACTCGTCAATAGCAGACATGAGAGCAGGGATGTAAGCCTCGTCCGGTCTAAACATTCGCCGCATAAGGCTCATGACGACAGTTTCTTGGTCGTCTCCATTCATTTCATCCCACTCAAGGGGGGCGATGTCACTGAGTTCCAGCACTCTGCGTTTGAGTTGCTTTTGCACATCTTTGAAGAAACCAGTCACTTCTTCAAACGGCACCTCAAATTTAGGCTCACTGTAAACTGACTCTGCCAGTTCATGATTGATAGCCTGCTTCATTTCAAGCGTCCAGTGTCTCCAATATGTGAGGACTCGCTGGAAAATACCTTTGTCCAGTACATGTTCTTTGATGCCCTTTGGTGGGTAAGTGGTAATCCAAAGAGACACTTCCGACTTGATGGTGAATGTATCCCTTGCCATGTGCTTTGTCAATATGTTACGCCCAGTTCCTGCTGAGTTCAAGGCAGATTGCAAGAACAGGGTCGTACTTTCGTTATACTGTCCTGTTTTGAGAACAACGCTACCCTCGTCAAAGTTCAAACCCTTACGACCCGCAAGAAGCCCCGGCCTTGTCACTTGGGGAGCATCTCTTGGATTGCCTTCAAAATCAGGGTCAGGGACTAATGTCCCTATGAGGGCGGCATCGTTACCACTGTTGTAATCAGCAGTGTTTAGGTCAGAGCCATTGAGTACCTTCTCTATGATTTGATATGCCGCCGATTTACCCGTTCGGGTGTCTTGAATCCAAAACATGTTCACCCTCGGGTCAAGGTTACTACCACCTACAGGCACCCGTACATACGGTATGGCCGCTTGTCCCAAAATGTAGAAAAACGAAATCAGTCCGGGGATTTCGTTGTTCTTGCTGACTTCTTTGAAGTGTTCAAGGTAACCCTTCAAGATTGGAAACTTCCTTACGCATTCGTACTTACTTGCTTTGTGCTCCATTTCTCTCTCCTCTGTTGTATGTTTTTTGGACTCGTACGGGCTCTTCGGATGTTAAGACATCCAGCAGTCGCTGGCGCAACTTTGGACCCATGCCTCGTACCGCCTTTAACGACTCCGGGTACAGCATTTCTTCAATTGACCCACAGGCTTCCAATAGTTTCGCTACCATTTCAGGCCCTATACCGGGTACTGTAACGAGCATGTCGGCTCGCACATCATTGGTACTCGTTCTTGTGACGGCTCTCGCACCGTGCCTACTCGCAGATTTGTGCATCTTGCTGTGTAACTTAGCGATAAACATACCTGCTTCGGCGTAGTCTTTCGCTCTATAGATGTGGCAGTCAAAATCAGCCGTCAATCGGGCAAAAATACCCAACATCAGGTCAAGTGTCTTTGCATAACTAACCGTTCGGCCTTGTTTTCGGCTCATAGCGACATATTTGGCAATGTCGCCGTGAACAACTAACACGACTCGCTCGCAGTTGGCATCAAGGTTCTCAATTTGACGCTGTAGGTGACCTTTGAAGGTGGATTGGATGAGGTCGGAAAGACTCTTACACTCTATGCTGGCATTCCCAGCCTTGTAGTCGCCCATGCCTTGCAAGTGTTCCTTTTTGACAGGAAACCCCTCTCTTTCAGCGGCTCTAACCACGGCGTCATGCAGTGGCCCACGCTCGTTACTGTCAATGAGTAACGGCTGGGTCATTTTCATTCAGTCACCTCATAGTTTCGGTGACGAACGCAGTAATCGCTTTCTTCACGAGCCCAATGTTTGCATCTTTCGTTCTTCTTTGTAATACCTTGGCAACGGTACTCGTCAGGAGCCGTGTTTCTGCGACAACTAACGCAGTGAACTTCACCTCTCTTGCTCACCTTAGCCTTGTTTCCGACCACGGCGTCACAGATGGCACAGTGCGTGTTCAGCCTGTGCTTCATTCCTCTTCCCCCTTGAAATCAATCGCACCGGTCTTGTCCCAGTATCGGCACTTGCCGAGGCACATACCTTTCTTGTAAAGCATAGAACATGTCTGTGGGTACTCTGTGCCGACGATAGTGCCCACTTGGTATCGGGTGGTGCCTTCGTTAAAGTCGGCCCATTCAAGTGATGTAATGAACTTCACAATAGATTCAGTGTGTTCTTCCAACTTGTCTCGGTCAATGCGCTCAACCGGAATGAAATTTCTCAGGCGTTTTGATAGGTACTTGACGAGTTGTACCCGTTCATCGTGACTGGGATTGCTCCCTACACGACACGCCGCTTGATTGAGGCAAGGGAGAATAATTACCCCATCCATGGAGATGGTAGGTAGGTCAATCGGTTTCGTGTTCGGGTTGAACACCTTACCCCGGCTTTTGCCTTTTACGACCTCTAACTTGAGCCCTTGACCACCGTACGGAATCATGCCTATTCCGGGGTCAAGCGCCTTCTCCATGATGTAATGCAAACCAGCGTCAAGGTCTCCGGTGCTCAGGGGTATGGACCAAAGTCCTCGCTTGGAGTTGTACGAGTTCGGAATACGAATCATACCGCTGGTATCAAACGGTACAGCGGGGTCAGAGCAGTACAGGTCCATAGCATGAATCCAATCACTAACGAGTTTCATTCCTGCTTCCTTGATGTCAGACAGGCTGTCTCCACTGCTGGGAATGTAGGCTTTGTCCAGCCCTACCCACACATGAAAACCGCCTCCACTGTACCACACACTGTGAGTGATGTCTCTTTCTAAGAGGAAATTGTGTAGTTTCTTGGTTTGTAACAAAGGAGCGTCAGGGTCAACATTGTTACCTTTGTTCTTTCGGAAATCTTTGGGGTCAAAATCCATGACGAAATGACGAATGATAGGCGTTTCTAAGTTCACACGCTTGTTGAACGGTGGGAGGGTAGCCCGGTATCCATACACCGTCATGTAGGCATTGGACACTCCGTTTTTCCCTTCCCAGTAGCGTTCTAAGTCAGTGTTGCTTCGCACGATTTTACGATAGCCTCTGCCCCTCTCAGGGCTGAGTTCCATCACCTCTCGTGGAAAATCAAACACCAACTGCATTTCAATCACTCTTACGGTACAGATTTTGAATTTCCATGACAGTGTTTTGGAGCATCGTCTTGTTCTGCAACAGCCTGCGGTTCAAAGTAAGGTACATGGTTCCCTTGGGACCGGCGGGTTCGCCGTCAAACTCGTACAGCGTCGTTTGGATAGCAACGCTGTAGTCTTTGTCCTTGCCCAAATGTGAGAAAGAAACTTGAACAGGTCTCCCTGTTGTCGCTTCCAGTGACTTCTGTATTTTACGCTTCGTGGTTTCTATTCGCATAACTTTCATTCGTTACCCTCCTTGTAGTTGTCAAGGTATTCCTGTGGATTATCACTGCCTTCCCAACTTGGACAGATGGGTTTGAAATTACACCAAGCGCACTTCCCTGTGCTTGGTTTGGTTGGGAAGTCTTCGGCGAGGTAGGCCGTCAATAGTGCAGTCTTGAGGCGCTCTACACGCTTTCTAAATGTCGTCCAAGTTCTACCGGTCGCTGGCTCGTAAGTGATTTTGTTTATGCCGCGCTGTTCATACCCGTACTTGTTCAGCGGGTCCAACTTCGCAGTATTACCCGACGGATACACCCAACCCCAATGTGAAACATCTTGGTAGGGGTGGTCAGCAACTTGTAACAGATACTTGTAGAACGCCATCTCTTGACGCATAGATTCCAATTTGAACTTGGAGTCTTTCCATTCGTCTTGGCGATTCTTGGTTTGGACCCACTTCCCAGTCTTCAACTCCATAAGAGCATAGGTACCCTCATCTGTCGCATAACCTCGGTCAATACTCCCAGCAAAATGAATGGGAATCGTGTGCACTTCGCCGTTGAACTCAAACTCTTCTTCAACGAATGCGTGGACCTCCAGTTCATTGATGATAGGGAGGTAGTTCTCTTTTCCACCAGCGAGTAGTCTCTGTAAGTCCCAGCGAATCCTTTGTTCAATAGACGGCCCTTCTCCGAGCACATACTCTTGTTCAGGTATGACACTGAGAGCCAGTTGTAAAGCCTCCTCAGTTTTATTCCTCTGCATCAGAGTATGTAGTTCGTCAAGGACAGGTGGTACATTGTCGTAGAATACCTCAATGGCTTCGTGTACATTGTTCCCCTTCATCATGGCGTCACTTGACGGCTCAGGGAGGCGGTGAATGCGCTTGTACTCGTACTGCTTCGGGCAGTAGTCAAAGTCGCTTGTTAGGCTGGTTTTGGTCATTCGCAGGTGCTTATCGTGTCCCGGCTTCCATTGGTAAGTTGATTTGGCATATGCCGACCAGTCTCTGTCACTCATGCGTACACCTCCAGTGTTTTCTGTTCCATCTCTGCAAACTCAAACAGTTTCGCTTGACGAGTGCGTATTTCATCTGCTCTACCACAAGTGGGGCAAGTGGATTTGAGACGCCACCAAGTGCGTTTATTCGTCGGGGTCTCTTTGACCTTCCTCCAAAACATCCACTTGCTCATTCGCTCTCCTCCAACTCAATCAACTTCTGCAAGTACACGGCCAAGTCCATGGCCTCTTCCTGTGCATGGATGAGCCACTCAAGGCAAGACAACGGGGCTGTCTCCATGGTCACTCCATACTTACTTAGGCCGACCGCCGCTCGTTGTGCAATTTTCTTGCATACTTCGTCTTCTATTCTACTCATTTTTAGTTCTCCTTATTGCTTCCTTGAGGTCTATATCGCCATCCCTATATGCTAACCAAATTGCAGGTTGGTATGTACTATTTCTTGTGTGCTTTAAACAGACCAT
>Ga0098037_1000087_pt1 | contig 67086 bp, 43 predicted proteins | sample 5_EtaG_FD_75050 | JGI IMG/M metagenome (GOLD analysis project Ga0098037, IMG submission 75050) | Marine viral communities from the Subarctic Pacific Ocean - 5_ETSP_OMZ_AT15132 metaG | ecosystem: Environmental > Aquatic > Marine > Oceanic | place: Pacific Ocean | collected 2015-01-08 | reverse complement strand
GCCCCTTACTTGTTGGTACACATTAATCCAACCTCCCACCCACTACCTTCCCGATTAGTTCAGTTGGTAGAACGGGTGACTGTTAATCACTATGTCGCTGGTTCGAGTCCAGCATCGGGAGTTTATTTAAATACAAAACATGGGAATTAGAACAAGTTCAAATGGATTGGTAACTATAGAACCACATCCAAAGAAATCTAGACAAGGATATGGAAAGCATTCAAAGTTTTCTGCTACATCAAGAAATAAAGCAAAGAAGAGATATAGAGGTCAAGGTCGTTGAGTTATAAAGCATTGCCAGATGCATTGCATATAGGAGATAGTCAAGTTGCAGGTCAAGGGATATTCGCTAAAGAAGATATCCCTGTTGATACCGAACTTGGTCTATCTCATATTTTATTGGAAATTTTATTTAAGGAAACATTTCGTACACCATTAGGCGGTTTTATTAATCATAGTGATGATCCTAATTGTGTGAAATACCCAGTTGATAACAAGTATTATACCAAGTACTATATAAAGACTATAAGACCTATAAAGGCAGGTGAGGAGTTGTTTTTGAAGTATACCTTCTATAGTGTGCATAAATAACTCAAAATAGTGTTGTTGTGCCGAGATACGCTCCGTTAAAGGATTTAAAAATAAATTTTATGCCTCATCCTGTTACTGGTGATTTGCAAGTAACAAAGGAAGATGCTGCAGTGAAGCAATCGGTTGTAAATCTATTGTTGACTATACCTGGTGAAAGACCATTCCAAAGTAATTTGGGATCTAGAATCTCTGAATTATTATTTGAACCATTAGATTTTGGTGTAGCAGCACAAATACAAAGTGAGATAAAAACAACTATTAGAAATTACGAACCAAGAATTGGTATTGTTGAATTGGTAGTGGAACCTGAATTTGAACAGAATTCATTTACTGTTCATTTGGAATATGAAATTGTTGGTCGTCAAGATGATACTCCACAAGAGATTAACTTCCTGCTTCAGAGAACTCAATGAAATATACGCAAGTAAATAATCTAGACTTTATAGATATTAAAACTTCGCTAAAGGACTATCTTCGAGCGAAGACAGATTTTAGTGATTTTGATTTTGAAGGTTCAACATGGAGTAATTTACTAGATGTTTTAGCGTATAATACTTATTATACAGCATTTAACACTAATATGGTGGTAAATGAACTGTTTCTAGAGTCTGCTACGTTAAGAGATAACGTAATCACTATAGCAAAACAGTTAGGTTATAAACCAAAATCAGTAGTTTCACCAGAAGCAGTAGTTAATTTTAATGTAACCTTTACTGGTACAGCACCTTCTATAATAATTCTCAAAAAAGGAACAGGATTTGTAACATCTTTTGACGACAAACTCTACAAATATGTCGTTGTTGAAGATTATAAGGTTCCTGTTGCAAATAACCAAGCAATCTTTGAAAATGTATCCTTGTATGAAGGTACATTAGTTACAGATTCATATACAGTTCAAACTGCAAACACCAAACAAAAGTTTAAGTTAACAAATTCTGGAGCAGATACCAGTACAATTAGAGTAAAAGTTTTTCCACAAGAGAATGCTACCTCATTTGTTTATTTTAATCAAGTGAATAGCATTATTGATATAGGTGCTACAGATAATATTTTCTATGTTGATGAAAATTTAGATGAACAGTATCAACTTTTCTTTGGTGATGGAGTAATTGGACGTAAATTAGATAATAATGAGTTTGTTGAAGTAACATATTTGATTACTAATGGTGAAACTACTAATGGAGCATCAACATTTACGTTTAGTGGTGTATTACAAGACGAAAATGGTATTTCACCTCCAATAAGTGTATCAAATATTACAACTGTTTCTGCTGCCTCTGGAGGAGCAGCAATAGAAGATATTGATAAGATTAAGTTTAATGCTCCAAAACTGTATTCAACACAGAACAGAGCAGTTACAGCAGCAGATTATTCTGCGATAGTACGTAAAATATACCCTGCGGTCTCTGACATTATTGTTTATGGTGGTGAAGAGGAAAGATATCCTGAATTTGGCAAGGTAAAGATTGTAATCAAACCAAATAGTGGATCTAAATTATCTACCTTTACTAAACAACAAATTATTGAGCAATTAAAGGATTATTCTGTTGCTTCTGTTACTGCAGATATTATAGACCCTTCTATTGTTTATCTTGAGTTAAGCAGTAGAATTAACTATAACACAAGGGTGACTAATCAGTTTGCGGAAGATATAAAATCAAAAGTGATTACTTCTGTGTCTGATTATTCTAAATTGTCTGGGACAGAGAAATTTAATGGTAAATATCGTCATAGTAAATATGTTGGTGTAATAGATGAAACTGATGCGTCAATAACATCGAATACAACTACTGTTACTATGAGGAAGGATTTTTATCCTGCTATTAACTCTACTTATTTTTATGAGTTGTGCTTCCAGAATTCCTTTAAGAATTCATGTGATGGATCTGTTATTAGTAGTACTGGTTTTGTTATTTCCGAACAACCAAATTATGTTGTGTACATGGAAGATAGGGGTGGTAAAATAGTACTATATAGAATAGATCCTGCAACTGGTGATAAAGTTGTGGTTAATGATAATGTTGGAGATATTGATTATGTTCTAGGTGAAATTAAGATATATGATTTGACTATCATAAAAGGAACATTTTACGATAATAAAATTGAGGTTCGAGTAGAACCAGAAAATAACGATATTTCTGCTACTAGAAGTCTTTATCTAGATGTAGATATCACGAACAGCAAATTTGCGGTATATCCAGAGTAAATGAATACACAGATCTCTTCTTTAATTGAAGATCAACTGCCAGGTTTTATTACTGCTGAATATGAGAACTTTACTAAAGTTTTAGAAGGTTATTATGAGCAGTTAGAATCTGCTGGTCAACCATTGGATATTATAGCAAATATCACGAATTATCGTGATGTGGATTATTATGAGAAGCATTTACTGAAAGAAAGATCCACATTAGTTGCTGCAATTAGTGATACAGTTAATCAAGTAATATTACAAGATGGGACATCATTCCCAGAAAGGAACGGATATATTAAAATAGATGATGAAATTCTGTTTTATAAAGAAAGAGATGGTAATACATTAACAGAAGTTTCTAGAGGAGTTAGTGGAAATACTAAATTAGGTGATTTGTACACAGATGACGTTTATTCGTCTTCTGTTGCTGTTGAACATAGTGCTGGGGTAAATGTAGATAACTTGAGTCATCTTTTCTTATATGCCCTTACAAAGGCATTTGAGAAGGAATATTTAGATTCATTCCCTGAAGCATATCTAAAAGATGATGTAGATAAGAGAACTCTTATTAAAAATATCGGATCCTTTTATAAAGTAAAGGGAAATGATAAATCTATTCGCTTCATCTTCAATACTCTCATATCAAAGAGTGCAGACGATGTTCCTACAACTTATAACCCTAAAGATAATACATTAAAAGTTTCTACTTCTGATTGGGATAGTACATATGCACTACAAGCAGTTGTATTATCTGGTGATGTGAATTGGTTGCTTGGAGAAGAGATAATCCAGCAAGCAGATAAGAATTTACCAAACCTTCCGTATGCTTCTGCAGTTGTAGAAAATGTTGTACAAATTGGTACAGGACTCTTTAATTTAATTATAAGTCCATCTAGTATGAATGGAGAGTTTGTTATTCCTCAACAAACTACATTAGATAAAGTAGTTAGTGCTACAAATAATCAAGGTGATTTAATTACTGTTGATTCTACCTTTGGATGGAAAGACAATGAAGGTACTATTGTTATTAATGGTGAGAAAATTAGATATTCTTCTAAATCCGCAAGACAATTTACTATAGAAGAACGTGGAACTATTACACAAGCACATGGTGTAGGAGATAAAGTATATAATTACTCTACTGCACTTGCTGAAACTCCTAATGGTTTTGTTTCTTTATTAATCTACGGAATATTAACTCGTTTAGATATTGATGAGGTAGAACCTTATTCTCGTGCAGGTGATAGGGTACAAGTTACCAATTCAGGGTTCGAATCAAGAGATCCTGTTCTTTATGATGAATCAGCACAAAATTATAGATGGAAAGTAAATGTAAATGCTGTCTCTCCAGCAGTCCCTCTAAACCCAGTTATAGCAACGGGTTTGAGTGAGTATATTGCTGATGTTTCTTCATTATATGAGGATAAGCAATATTATTATATTGCAACTTCTAGTTATCCTTCAACAGATATTTTACCTGCAAACGTATCAGATACATTAACTGATCCACAGTTACTTAAGATGATACCAAAAACAGTAACTACTACAACAGAGGTGTATAGTACTCCTAGGAGTGATGTTGGTGTTTTTGTTGATGGTACTATTGCTTATAATGTAAAAGATGATGAATTGATTAGTTTTGGTCCAGTTACTTCATTTAGTATCACTAAACGTGGATCGGGATATCAAAAACCACCATTTGTTTTACTTAATGGTATATCTGGAAAGGCAAGAGCAATACTTACTGGAGATTTTATCACTTCCGTAGAATCTATTTCACAGGATAGTTATACAGCACCACCAATTGTTGAAATTGTTTCAGGTAGAGGTGCTGATTTACAAGCAGTTGTTACATCTGGTTCTGTTAGTAGTATTAGAATTATTAATGCTGGGGAATATTATTCATCTCCACCAGCAATTATTATAACTGATAATAATGGTAAAGGAAGATTTGCCCAATATAATGCTGTAATTTCTACAGAAGGTAAAATTATCGATGTTGTTAAAGTTGATGGTGGTAAATTTTATACTCAAGAAAATATTAAAGTAGTTGTTATACCAGACGCTCTTTATAGTGGTGCTACTGCTACATCAACAATATATGAGTGGGTTAAGAATAGATTTTATGATAACACACAGAATTTAGATGATAATGGTGGATTAGTTGTTTCTAATAATCTTGATGAGAAGTTTTATGGTGTTGTTGGTAATCCAAAGAGACTTCGTTATAGATTAGGTGATAATTTAACAGCAACTACACTAGAAGAAACACAAACCCTTGTTCATTCTCCTATTCTTGGATTTGCTTATGATGGACACCCAATATATGGTCCGTATGGTCATCAGGATCCCCTTGATAAGGATTCAACTATTGTTCGGATGAGTACTGGATATTCTCTTAAAGCATCCAGAGAAGGAGGTCCAGTGCAGGATACTGGTCCCTATCCAATGGGAACATTTGTTGATGATTATGAGTGGATTCCAAATGTTCTAACTGGTAAAACAAGATTAGATAGGAACAATGGTAGATTTTGTGTTACACCAGAGTATCCACAAGGTGTTTATGCATATTATATAACTATCGATAAAGATAACAATTCTGTCTTTCCGCATATTGTAGGAAATAATTTTTATTCAGTTCCTGTAGCATCAAATTACGAGTATAATGTTAAGCAAGATTCTATACCCCCAGAATCAAAAAGATTGTTTATTGAGGGTACAGATAATAATGGAGAGAATGAAGTTGCTATTATCGAGAATGTATCTGAAGGATCTGTCTCCAGTGTTACTGCAGAGGACTCACAACCCATTTATGGGGTTGGATCGAAGATATATGTAGATGATACTAATTCAGGGGGTGAAGGTGCTTCTGGGGTTGTTTCATCAACATACGGCAAACCAGTCAAATCTATAGAATCTGTAGAGGTAAAAGCATCTATTCTTACTTCTGTAACACCATTATATTCTTTTGCAGGTGATATTATAACTCAAGCATCTACTGGTGCTTCGGGTGAATTATTGCGTGATACGACAGAAGAAACTTCGTTCGTTATTAGAAACGTTCAGGGTAAGTTTGAATCAGAAACAGATATATCAACTAGTGGTATTAGTGTTTCAAATAAATTAATCACTTCTGGTTCTAATGTTGTTAATCTTTTATTATCTCAAGACAGTACATATTCAAAAGATGCTACTATTTCTTTAGTAGAAAAAGCAAATACAGATAATATTTTTGCTACAGGTAAAGTATTAATTTCTACAACTAATCAAAATTCTGTTCGTATCCTTGTTGAAAGTGGTGATTTTAATGATCACCTCAATTATTCTGTAGGTGAAACTATTTTAAAGAGTAGTGATATATCTAATACTGCAGCGACAGAGATAAGTTTTGTCAAACAATTAAGTAAAGATATTGTTATTATAGGTTCTCAAGATAATATTGCTATTCTTGAAACTGATGGTAATCACAGTATGGGTGAAGGTGATGTTGTTAATATTGAAATTGATCCAGATGCAACTACAACAGAATCAACATATTGGGTAAGACGTAAAAAATTCCAAGAATTGGATTTGATTCCAGTAAATTATAATGGCAAACTTAATGATACTGGTATTGGTTCATCTAGTTTAATAGGATATGGTAGTGGTTATGATGCAGGAACATATACTGATATAGAATTAGAATTTAGTTCTTACACAGAATCTAGATCTGATGTTGTTAAAGCAAAAGTAAAAATAGTTATTGGAGATACTAATAATATATCATCTCTAGAGATTACTGATGCAGGTTCTGGATACAGAAAAGATGATATATTAACTATCACTGATGCGTCTGTTACAAAAATAACTGGTGCACCTAATCCTATGATACCATTGTTGGTTGTTAATAGTATTGGATTGGGCAAAGAAAGAACTGATGCTGTATTAGATACTGTTTATTCATTATCTAATGGAGATATCTTAAAAATTAATAATGAATTAGTTAAAATACTTTCTATTGATCAAAATACTAGAAAAGTTTCTTTTGAGAGAGGATATAATAATACTGATATTGTTAATCATTCATTAGGTGTTCCTGTTACTTTTAATGATCCTCAATATAATTTTACTTTTAATGATAAAATATTTGGTACTGGAGCAAATGACCCCAGAGTTATTTCATATAATACCGAAACACATAAGTTGTTAATAGCATTTGATTTTGTTAATGAAGGTGCTACAAATCCATTAAGAATTACTGATGTTTCTACATTCGAAGATCACAGTACACCAGCAAAATTAGTCTCTATATCTAGAGCATTTGATAAGGTAGAGAAGTTACAATTCTCTCCAGATAACACTAACTTTGAAACTAATCCAGTTTTACAGATTCAAAAGTACTATTTTTATAAGTTTGACACTAGTCATCCTTCAATGCTTGGTTCTTATCTTGATATTTCAACTAGTCCAAATTATAATATATTCACTGAAGAAAAAGAAGTAAGTCTAATTGAACCTGGCAATACTGGTTCTAATATTAGAATTAGGTTGGGATATGGTCCTAATATTGGTGATATAAAGAGAAAAGCAGTTAATTTCATATCATACTATTATTTCTTAACTACTGAAGATATTGATACTGGTGGATCTTATTTGAGTGTTAATGAAGATCCTCTTGCTGGTAATAAAACTATAACCTACACAACTCCTGATAAATTTGTTTATAATTTAGATTCAGTTCCACAATATGATGGAACTGGTGATATGAGATATACTGGAAAGTCTATTGGTAAGATTGCTACTGTTACATTAGATAATTTAGGATTTGGATATAAAACTTTACCTATAATAAAAGGTGTTGTACCTGCTAATGATAATAAAGCACAAATTAATGCTATTAGGAATATTGTTACTGGTAAAATAACTGAATTAAATTTACTTAATGGTGGATCTGGTTATGTAAATCCAGAAGCAATTGTTTTTGGAGATGGTAGTGGTTTAACTATTGATTTGTTAGTTAAAAATGGTGCTATTGTTAAAGCAGAAATTAGTAATGGTGGATCTGATTATACATATACTCCTCTCATAGAAGTTATAGAAACCAGCAATAAATTGTACTTTGAATCAGAAGAAATAGGTAAACCAGATAGTGTTAGGTTTGTTCGGTATGGTTCAAATTATCATAATGACAAATCAATACTTCCTTCTTTCAATTCACCAAGTACATTTGTATTATCTGGATTTGATGATGATGCTTTTGAGTATGGAGAGATTGTAGAACAGAAAGTTAATAATGTTGTTGTAGCAAGTGGTGTAGTTTCTAAAACTGGTTGGAAAAAAGGAATAAACATTTTAAGATTGGAGAAAATTGATGGAGTCTTTAGGGAAGGTTATCCTATTACTAATAGACAACGTGGAGGAACTGCTACTATTGTTTCTATTAAAAAATCTTCATTCAAACCAGTAATAACAACAAGAGAAAGTAGAATTGGTAAATTTACATCTGACAGAGGAAAAGTTAGTTCATTAAATCAAAGAATTACTGATTCAAATTTCTATCAAGATTATTCGTATGTAATTAGATCCAGAACTCCTATTGATAAGTGGAGAAATGCTTTAAAAGATACCACACATCCTGCTGGATTTAAGATGTTTGGTGAAGTCTATGTGGAATCGGAAGGTTCTAATAGAATGAATCCTGTACAGCAGAATATTCAGAATGTAACAACATACCTTTGTATCCCAACACCTAAAATAACATCATCATCTGTAACTAGAACAATTACAGAAACTATTATAGGTTCTGCCAATATTAATGTTAGAAGGGGTCTCGGATCTGTATCTGTTGATGCATTTGATGAGACTATGACTAGGGTTAGAGAGATTACTCTATCCCCAGCATTTGATGGTGTTTTTGATAGTGATACAGGACAGAGTGTTGGTACTCAAGAATTTACTATTATTGATAAAGCAACAGGATCTGCTTATACACCTTATAATGAACAAGAGTTAATGATATCTCTTGATGGTATTGTACAACAACCAATAAGAACATATCGTGTTACTGGAAATCAAATAAAATTTTATGAGGCACCACTAGGACAAAGAACTGAAGAGGGTGTAGTTGTTCCTTCAGTTTTATTCTATGGCAAGGCATTTAAATTTAGAGAAGATACTAATAACGCTCGTTATCTAAAGAGATTAAAAGATATATCAGATCAATTTGACGGAAGACAAAAGAATTTTGATTTATATTATGAAGATGGATCTATAGTCAAAACTGATTTAAATGAAAACTTGTTATTGTATCTTGATGCTATATTGCTGCAAGATACTTATACTGTTAGGAGATTTGTTAGTGCTAATAAGACAGATAGATTGATCTTTAAGAAAGCACCAAAGAATTTTGCAGATTTGTATGAAGGAGTACCTAATTCATTACAGGGTGAACAGTATTTTCATGGTCACACTGTAGGATCATACGAGAGATTACATATAGATGAAAATGTAATACCTTTTAGTACTTCAAATTCTTATTTAATTCTTGATGAAAATAATCGTGTCAAGACTTTTGATGATCCTTTATATGCTTATGTTTTTGTTAATGGTGTATTACAACGTCATTTAGAATCATATAGAATTGTTGGACCTAGTATAATATTCAACAGACCTTTAAAGTATGCTTTGCAATCTGATGGTTCATATACAACTGCTAAAGTTAATATTCTTTATTTCTATGGTAAAGATTACGAACCTACTTTAACTTTCTTTGACCATGAACAAGATGTATTCTATAACAGGACTACTATTACTATTGATGGAAAATATGATGAATTTAGTTCATGGTATGGACCTAATTCTTCATCTCCCACTAGTGCTTATCAAATTATTAATGGAGTAAAAGAATCTTGGGGATATCTTATAGAAGTTCAAAAAAATGCTGGTACAGAATGGCAATTAGTAATGAGATCCCACAATATAGAGTATATTGATGGTAATAAAATATTTGTTACTAGAGGAGATGGTAATGATTTAGAACTTTCTGTAACATCTTTCAATGTTTCGTATAATACCAATTCATCAGGCGAAAGACTTCTTAATAGAATGGAGAGTAATATTATTCCTTGGTTGAATACTACTGATATATCAGATAGTTATGAATACAAAGGAGAAATAATAAAAGAACATCCTTCACTTAAGAAAGGTGATATGATTAAAATTGATGGTGAATTTGATTGGCGTGAAGTTACCAGTACACCATTAATTGCAAAATCTAAACAATATAATGATGGTGAATCTGTTTCTAATAGTTTCTTTGCTAAAGTTAAAGCAACTGAATATAATGGTGATGTATATGGAGAAGGATTTACTGTAACAGCAGCAGTTAAAGATGGAGTTATTAATACTTTATCTTGGAATAAGAGAGATCTTGATTTATTCTTCAAAAATAATATTTTACTAAATCCAACTGCTTATAATTATTATACACCTCCTGTTATTAACTTTATACCAGTTGACGGTAAAGGTGGTGGAGCAAAAGCAGAAGTATTAGTTCATGGTGGTCAGATTTTAGATATTGTTCTTATTGATGGTGGTAGCGGTTATGAGAAAGCACCTCGATGTGTTATCTCTAGAGGATATGATATTGTTAGAAAGAATGATACTTTTGAATCTTCTGTTGAAATTGTTATTAATGGTTTAGCAGGAGCGAATATTGCAGGAGCAAGTTCCGAAGATTACTTGTGGAAACATGAAGTTTTGAATCATGAGGTTTCTCTTGTTTCACCAATGATATCATTGTTGGTTACATTACATCGTTGGCATATGCCTGTACGGAATACTACATTCCAAGCACATGAACAGTTTATAACCAAAATTATAACACCACAACCACCAGAACCAAAAACTATGTCTTCTTCTGGATCTACCGCATCCAGATTAGAATTAAGACCTAATCTTGACACCTCATATATAACTTATCAGAATCAATCAACAATGCATCAGCAAACTGGTGTGGTTGATATGCTTGAGCAACCTGTAGAGAATGGTGATTCATTCACACAGGGTAAATTGGGCACAACAGTTGCTACATTTATGGAGTATCTGTTTATGGATCACGGCGAGTTTAATGTTTCAGGTATTAATATTGAACAATTTGAGATATTTTATCCATTCCTTGCTATTAATCAAAATCCAAATAATTGGATGGAGAACTACACCATTGATTATAGTTCCGTAACATCAAGTGGTGTATTGTTTAATCCAGGTATTCCTTCTATTCATGATAGAGGTGGAAATCTAGATCAAGCATTCAATATCGGTGATACATTTCTGTATATCACTGGTAGTACTGCAAATTTCCCATCATCTGGTAAATTACTAGTTGGTAAAGAAGTTATTGAATATGATGGAACTGTTAACTTTGACCGTTTTGTTATTACTGCGAGAGGAGTTAATGGAACTACTGAAGAGGATCATCTTGCTGGTGATTACTTCAGAACACTAGGTAAGTATAATTGACGCAGTATAAATATAAATAAGACAGAAATAAACCCCGTATCGATATATTTCAATGGCCGCTATAATTTCCGAAAAGTTTAGAATTTTTAATGCGAAACAGTTTCTAGAATCCTTAACGGAAGGAACTGACGATCAAGACGCACAAAGATCGAAAATGTATTTCTTTGTGGGTAGACCTCAAGCGTGGGACTCATATCTAGAGATACTTTCAGTGGATGGTGGGTCTTTCACTGTAGGTCAATCTGTATATGTTGGTGCTAACTGGGGTGCTGCAACATTTACTGCAACAATTTTAAAGGTATTACCGCAAAGTTTAATTTTAAATACTGTTGGTCCTTTACCTACTGCTGTTCCTACATTAGGATCAACAATTAAAGGATATGATGGTGCTTCTGATACTGGGGTCACAGCACAATCTGGGGTTTATCGTTATTCTAGAGAGGATGTTCCTCCTGTACCTCTAGATAACCAAGGAGAAAAGTATGATATTTATGATGATATCATAGCAGCCAAAAGAATTTCGTCATCTCATGCAAGATCAGTAGTTAGAAAGTATAAGTGGGATACAGGGGTTCATCCAAAGTTTGATATGTGGAAACCTAACTATTCTTCCACACCTGCAGGTGGTGGTCAAATTGGTATTACATCTGCTACAGGTGCTACTACTATTGCCAATGCGAAGTTCTATACAGTGAACCAGAAGTATGAAGTGTTTAAGTGTCTTTATAATGGCGAGAGTACAGCAAATCCTTCAGGTGTAGATAGTACACATGAACCAATGACTACTCCTTCTTCTGGATTAGGAACATATGATACTGGTACTCGTAATTTCACATCACCTAGTGGTGATTATATTTGGAAGTATCTTTATACTATTCCAACTGATGATGTATTGGCATTCCTTTCAACAGACTTTATGCCAATTAATGCATCTGGTGAGACAACAAGAGTTGATACTGAAACAAATGCAGTTGATGGATCAATTGATGTTGCACTAGTTAAAGATGTTGGTGCTGCTTTAGGACCTAATAATGCTACTTACTACGCTCCTGTTGTTGGGGATGGTACTGGTGGTATTGTTGCTGTTGCTATTTCTGGAGGCGTTATAGATAGCGTTTCTATGCATGCAGTTGGTAGTGGATATACTTATGGTAGTGTACCTATTATAACTGGAGTTCCACAAGGTACTGCAGGTAGTACAGAAGCAATTGGATTGTTTACTGATAGTGCTTTAACATCATCACAAGCAGTAACACCTACAAGCAACGCTAATATTGAAGCAGTTATTTCACCTCAAGGAGGACATGGTTCTGATTTAGAACTTGAATTAAATGCAAAAAGAGTAATGACAAACATTCGTTTGACATTTATTGAGAATGCTGGCGATTTCCCTGTTGATAATGATTTCCGTCGTATTGGTATTATTAAGGATCCACTAAAACCAGGTGGTGCTTATGCTGATACAGATACACTTAATGGATTATTTGCGGTTAAGATTTCTAATGCTACAGGAGACTTTATTCCTGATGAAACAATTTCACAGACAGTTACTGGTGGTACCGCCAAAGGTCAGGTTGTATCATGGGTATTAGATGCTGGTAGTCCTACACCTACTCCAGGAACACCTGGTAGTGGAGTGTTGAAGTATTTCCAGTCACCTGACTCACATACAGATGGTGGTGTTGTTAGAGGATTTGCTTCTGACGCAGGAAATACCATTAGTGGTGATGAATCTGCTTCTCCTGGAACTGTTGATGTTGCACTTGCAGATGGCACACAATTATCTGGATGTACATTTACTGATGGTCTAGCAGGACCAGAAGTAAAGAACAATAGTGGAGACCTAATATACATTGAAAACAGAAGACTAATTACTAGAGCTGCTGATCAGATCGAGGATATTAAATTAGTCATTGAATTCTGATTTTTGTTAACCTAAACCAGACGGTAGAATAATACAATGCCACAGAAGACTAATATTAAAGCAGCTCCTTATTTCGACGATTACGATTCAAGTAAAGATTTTTATAAAGTCCTGTTTAGACCTTCTTATCCTGTTCAGGGTAGAGAATTAAACACACTTCAATCCATACTTCAGAATCAAGTTGAAAGTTATGGTAAATATCGTTTTAAACAAGGCGATCTAGTAGTTCCTGGTGAGGTTGGTCTCAACAAGAGACTAGATTTTGTCAAGCTTTCTTCTGTTTCAGAAGTTGCTGTAAATGTTGATGGTGAAATCATATACCAAAAATATGATATTGATGGTTTAGTTGGGCAGAAAGTTAGTGGATTATCATCTGGTGTAATTGCTCTTATTCTTTCTATCTCTAAACAGACAGATAATAATAATGATACATTGTATGTCAAATACTTAACTGCTGGTGCATCAGGTGATGAAGAAACTTTTAGACAAGGTGAAACACTGGAAGTGGTTGATGGTGTTAATTCTCCTTTGCTTGTTGTTGGAACCGACGGTAGTGTTCTACCTACCAATGTTGCTGTAACAAATCCTGATACTGGTGCTGTCACTTTTGTTGAAAGTGGTGCAATGGGATATGCTGCTGCAGTAAAGGTTGAAGAAGGTGTTTATTTTGTTAATGGATTTTTTGTAAGAAACAATGCTAAATTAATTGTTGTTGATGGATATAACAATACTCCATCTGTTAAAGTAGGATTTAAAGTAACAGAGTCATTAGTATCCCCAGAAGAAGATATTACTTTATATGATAACGCTTTCGGATCTTCAAACTATGCTGCTCCAGGAGCACATAGATTAAAAGTAGATCTTGAAGTTATTAAGTATGGTTATGACGAAACACCAGATAAGAATTTTATACAACTTCTTACTGTTAAGAACGGTGTTGTACAACGTCAAATTAAACAAGCAGATTATTCTTTATTAGAAAAAACTCTTTCTAGAAGAACATATGATGAGTCTGGTGATTATGTTGTAGATAAATTTGATATTGATGTAAGAGAATTTTATAATAATGGTAATAATGGTGTATATTCATTGGATGCTGCTGGTACAGTAAATGACATAACACCATCTGAAGCTAGTGAAAAATTAATAGCAACTGTTGGTCCTGGTAAAGCATACGTGCGTGGATACGAGATTGTTAATAAAGAAACGAAGTATATAGAAGTAGATAAAGCAAGAGATACTTTAGTTAGAGATAATGTCACTATTAGGTCTACTGGATTATCTAGTTTTACACTTACTAATGTTTATAATACTCTTCCTTTAAATGCAGAGGGAGCAGATCTAACAGCATATCCAACAGTATATTTAAATTCTACATATAATGATGGTACAGTAGGTTCTAATAATATTGAAGCAGATACTGATTATATTCAGACTATTGATAGAAGAGGATTAGGTTTTGATAAGGATTATGGTATTAAAACTGTATATCTAGAATCTGGTATTGTAAGTTCTGTAACTAGTGATAGTATTGTTAATCCAACTGGTTCTACACCTGATTTGCGTAATATATGGTTTATTACATCTAGAACAGCATCTAATGGAGTAGCTGATGTAGCATCAGTACAGACAATTGGTTTAGCAAAAGTTGTTAGACCAGAAATTGCAACTACTCCATGTCTTCAATTAATTGTTTATGGTAGAAAGGATTATTTGGATAATATTTTTGTTGAGTATGATGATAATATTACATCGAAGAAAAGAAGACTTTATAAGACTGAAAATGATGCTAATGGAGAACAAAATGAAATAGGATGGATTTCTGATTATAATGAAACTATTCTTCCTTTGATTGGTGTTGCTAAACCAAAAGATTTTTCATTATTAAAGAAACCAGAAGGTTTTAATAGTGATACTGATATTGTTATATCTAAAGGAAGAACAGCAGGTGGTAAAAAACCTTATAGTGGTTTATTTAATCTATCATATTTCAACCCAGTATTCTTCACAAAATTATTAGTAGATACTAATGTTACTACTGATTTTTCACCAGGTAAGTATATTACAGGATCACAGAGTGGTGCTTATGGTGTAGTAGAAGGTGATACTAATGGATTTCTTTCTTCTGGTAAAAGTCTTGTAGTAAAAACATTATCTGGTCGTTTTGTTTCAGGTGAAACACTTGTTAGTGAAGAGGGTGGTCTTTTAAGAATTGCTAGAGAAAATACTCTATCTCATTTGATTGTTAATTCTGTTGGAAGTGGTTATTCATCTACTGATAAAGTTTCTATTAATGGTATTGATTATGAATCACTTGATATTTCTATTGGTGTTTCAGGAAGTCAGTTATACAAAATAGAAATTAATAATCGTGACGCAGTTTCTGTAGAATATTCTACTCCACCAACAGTTTCTGTTAGTACTGGTTCTGGTGCTAATATTACACCTGTTTTGTTTAGAGATACTGTAGTTACATATGGTTCTCAAAGTGTTAAATCATTATATTCAACATTTGGAGATTCTGGTAAATTTAGTGCTGATATAGAAACTATTGATGCTAATTATTCAGAAACTAAAGCAGTAACAGAGTATACATTCTCTGGTACTAAAGGATATAGATATCTCGAATGTAATGGATTTAGTGCTAATGCTGCTGAATCAGTAACACAAGGTGATATCATTCAATTTAATGATAGTACTGGTCGTATTAATCGTTTTGTAGTTGAAAGTGCGACTATTCCACAAGGTACTAATAAATCAAGAATTAATATAAATGTTGCATTGCCAGATGATGTTTTATCAGAATCAGTAGTAAGATTACGTCCAACTGTTTCTGGTGGAACTGGTTCTACATTAATATTCCCAACAGGAAGTAAAGAGATTGATAGTTTAATTAAGAATTCAGAAGATACACAAATTAAGTACTATATTAGAAGAGATTTTGTTGTTTCTGGTACTTCTACTGGAGGTAATATAACTTTCGTTGCATATCTTGGTTTTGGTACACAGAGATTCTCTGAATTTAATGAGAATGATTTCTTAATTACTGTTCATGATAAGGGTAGTTCAACTAGTGTTGAAACAGGAGATATTATTTACATCTCTCCAGATTTTGTAGAGACAAAGAATATTGCTGATCCAACATCTGGTTTATCATCAGGAAGTTTAACTTTAACCTTCCCAGAGAATCATTTTGGTACCAATGTTGCTAATTTCCCTAAACTTAAATTAACTGCAACATTAGAGATAAGTAAAGCAAAACCAAAAACAAAGAATTCTGTAACTAATAAGAGAATTATTATTACTGCTGCTGGTGATCGAGTAATACCTTTGAGAGGTATTGATTATGATAGTGATAGCACAGAATCTTATACTTATTCTGATGTTTATAAAGTTAAGTACATATATGAAGGATCTACATCCGCACCACCTACAGTTGATGTTAATGGTAATTTAGTTGTAGGTACTGATATAACACATAGATTTACTTTTGATGATGGGCAAAGAGATACATTCTATGATGTTTCTAGACTTGTATTAAAACCAGGATTCCAAGCACCAACTGGTCAAGTTGTTGTTGCTTTTGATTACTTTGAACACACTCAAGGTGATTTCTCAACAGTTGATTCGTATGTTCATGAAGATGGTGTTATTGCTGATAATGTTCCATCTTTCAACTCTACTGTTCATGGTATTGTTAATTTAAGAAATGTTATTGATTTCCGTCCTAAAGTAGATTCCACTGCTATCATTTCTGGTTTCCAAGATAATTCTATATTATCTCAAACTGAATATATCAACTTTACTGGTCCTGGTGGTTCTGTTTCTAGTACTCCAGCATCAAGTAAGTTACTTCCATATACTGTTTCCTTTACAGAGTCACAGTATCTTGATAGGATTGATGGTGTATTTTTAAATAACAAAGGTAATTTTGTAATCAAGAAAGGTAATTCTTCATTAAACCCATCTAAACCAGAGATGATTGAGGATGGTATTGCATTGTATTACATGTATATCCCTGCTTTTACTAGATCAAGTAAGGATGTGAGAATTATCCCTGTGGATAATAAGCGTTATACAATGAAGGATATTGGTAAACTTGAGAAGAGAATTGAAAGATTAGAATACTACACAACTTTAAGTATACTAGAGCAACAAGCATTAAACATGCAAGTTAAAGATGCTCTTGGTATTGATAGAGTTAAGAGTGGATTTGTTGTTGATAATTATGAGTCACATAGTGCTGGTAATCTTAACTCCATAGATTATAAGTGTTCTGTTGATTCACAGCAATCTGTTCTACGACCACAGGTAAAGGAAGATAGTTTTAAATTAACAGAAATTTATAGTAGAGATTATCAAAGAGATATTGCTGGATATGTTAATAATAACGATGTTGTTACTCTTCCATACACTGATATAGTTTATGCTCATAATGCATTTGCTACAAAAATTATTAATCCTAACCCATTTGTTGTTATACAATATCTTGGTGATGCTTCATTAAATCCTAATGTTGATCAATGGTATGATAGTACTGTTGCACCATTATTGACTGATAATAATACTGGATTATTCTCTATATTCCTTAAAAAGGATACTACAGAAAGTTTCTCAAGTATATACAATTCGTTTGTAGTGAATTGGGTTGGTGTTAATAAAACTTTCTATAATATAAATCCATTATCAGAAAGTAATTCCGATTCAGTATCATCTAGTGTTAACAATGCTTCTGTATCGAGTTCTTCTAATATTAGTCCTCAAAATAATGAAATAGCAAAAGGTGTTGGATATAAAACTGTTAACAATATTACTGTTGCAGATTCTTTAAGATTTTTCGCAAGATCTATTCCAGTTAAATTTGTTCTTAAGAGATTAAAACCAAAGACACAAGTTTATGTGTTTATGGAGCAAAGAAATATTGGTAGATGGGTATTATCAGATTCTAGATTTACTGGAGTTGCTGGTAATTCATTAACTTCATTTAATACACCTATCATCACAGATGAGTATGGTAATGCTAGTGGTATTCTTTTAGTTCCTGCAGGTAATCCTCCTAAAGAAAATACTACTTGGAGTGGAGATGTTAATCAGGTTCAATATGATGATACTTCAGAAGAAATACGATTCTCAACAGGTATAAAGACAATTAGATTCACTTCTAGTTCTACAGATTCAGATAAGAATTCTGTTGATGCTTATGCTGAAGTTAAGTTCTATGCAACTGGTATTTTACCAGAGAATCCTGCATCTATTATTTCTACTGCACCAGCATTCTTCAAAGCAAATGAAGGTGTTCAGTTGATTGATAGTAATACTGAAAATATTTCTAGACCTAATCCACTTGCACAGACATTTAAAGTAGAAAACTTTGAAGGTGGTATGTTCTCTACTGGTGTAGACTTATTCTTCTCCAAGAAGAGTACTTCTATTCCTATAAGAGTTTATTTGAGTAATGTAGATAGTGAGAAACCAGGAAAGTATATCTTACCTGGATCTGAAGTTACTTTATATCCAGATACATTCCTTAAAGTTTATTCTTCTGGAAATATAACATTAACAGTTGGAGAGAATATAACTGGTAGTAGATCACTTGCCATTGGACCTCTTTCCAAGGTATATGATAGAAATATGTTTGAGATATTACCTACTAGTGATGGTAGGATCTCTATTACTAACGAGCAAGTATATACATTTGTATTGAGTAACCATAATGGTACTTCATTCCAAGAAAATGAAGATCTTACTTTGAATAGTGTTACACAATATAATAATGCTAATAATGCAACAATTGGTTTAAAGATTGCTAAAGATGCTGGTAAGGTATCAGCACTAAATGTTACTACATTAGGTTCTGGTTATGAAGGAGCAACTATTACAGTTGAGAGTCCACAATTACCTGGTGGTAGTAATGCTACTGGATCTGTTAAGGTATCTAATGGACAACTTTATCTAGCAGAAGTTGCTATATCTGGTAGAGGATATACAGAAGCACCTGCAGTTGTTGTTAGAGGATCAGGTTCTGCTGCTACAGGAGCAGTTATTGAATCTGAAATTATTATAGATGAACCAGCAGTTAGAATGGGTATTGCTGTTGATACAGATACCACAGTTAACTCAACTATTCCCACAAGGTTTAATTTTAATTATCCTGTATATCTACAAGATAATACAGATTATGCTCTTAATATTGAATGCGATACAACAGAGTATGAGATATGGTCATCTAGACTTGGTGAGACAGATATTTCTTCTGGATTGGTTGTTAATACACAACCACTATTAGGTTCAGTATTTAAGTCACAAAACGTTGATAATTGGACAGAAGATTTATTTGAAGATATCAAATTTACCCTTTACAGAGCAGAATTTGATATTAGTAGAACTGCTGAATTACTATTAACCAACGAAGAATTAGGTTATGAAAAATTAGCAGTAGACCCTGCAGAAACATATGCTTTAGCAAATAGTACTGCAACATCTGCATTGTTTAAGAACAATAGTAATATAGTTAAGATAAATCATCGTGACAATGGATTTGAAACGGATGGAAATTCTAAAGTTTACTTTAAAGGAATAGAAAGTTTTGCTGGTTATGAAGTTAGTGATATAGAAAATACTCTTTATACAGTTGCTAACTCTGGTATTGATACTTATACAGTTGTTGGTCCTGCTAGAGCATCAACTACAGGTTTTGGTGGTGGTACAAATGTACTAGCATCATACAATAGAAAGTATGAGAAACTATATGCACAGGTTCCATACTTACAAACATCTAACACAAAAATTGATAGTTATGTAACTACAACAAATGTAGTTCCTGTTGATTCTTCAACTACAAATTATAGTTCCTATTCACAGTCACCAAAAGAAACTACTTTCTTGAATGAAGAGCAATTCTTCTTAAATCAAAAGGTTGTTGCTTCTAGTATTAATGAAACCGTTAATGGTATTGATAATTCACTAGTTTATAAGATTGATCTTTCATCAACTAAATCACATTTATCTCCTTTGATTGATTTAAGAACTAGTTCTGTTAAATTAGGATCTAATAGAGTTGAGAATACTACTGGTACAGAAAATAGATATGGAAAGAGATATCAAATTATTAAATTATATCCAGTTTATAAATTTACAGTTAGTGGAAATAGTCAAGATATAACAACTGGTCAAAATGTTTCTGGTGTAAATTCCAAAGCATCTTCTGAAGTATTGCGTGTTGTTAATAATGATGTTTATGTTAAAGTTAAAAATTCTTTGCAGTTTGAAGTAGGTGAACCCCTAACATTTAGTGTTCAATCAGATGGTGGAAATCTATCTAGTGATACTGTCGTAATTACTACTGCTGGTATATTTGAACAGGTTCCTAATTTTGTTACAGGATCAACTGTTACTGCATATAACCCATCTAATTTAAGTGAGAAATATGATAATAAGGTAAGTGGTAAGGTAATTATATGGGATTCCAAAACCAAGTCTTTAACTATAGAGAACGATAAGAATCCTATTAACAGTAATTACATAAGTCCTATTACTGCTGGTAGTGATTATGCTAGAACAGCATCAACAAGTGATCAGATTAATGATATATTCCGTGAGGGAGAACTTATTGATTTTGAAGGATCTACTTTAGACACTTCAAAATTTGCAGAAGTTAAATCAATGGCATATGATAATGGTGTTGATTATGTTCCTGAAGACGGTTCTCTTAACACTTCAGGTATTTCGAAATATGTTACTAAAGAGATCTTTATTGATACTCCTGCAACTGCAGTTAATGTTTATGTAACTGCTAATGTTAAAGATATTGAAGATGTTAAGGTTCTTTATAAGACAAAACTGTTAGCATCACAAGAGAATTTTAATGATATTGATTGGGAATATTTTAATGCTGATGGTGGTCCAGATAATAAAGACATTATTGCTACATCTGAAAATAGTATTTCTGGACAGTATGAAAAACAATCTTCTTATCAAGAGTTGAGATATACTACTGATAGTTTAAAAGATTTTTCTTCTTTCGCTATTAAGATTGTTATGAAGACATCTGATCCTTCTTATGTTCCTAAAATACAGGACATGAGGGCAGTTGCCTCTTATTAGAATGGAGTATCTTAAAGTTAAAGGTCATGAGAATTTTGTTAGAGATACTAACACTGGAGCAATAATCAATGTTGCTCCAAAAGCACCTAAATCATTTTCGGGTGAATTTCAGAATGCCATCAAAGAACTAAATACTTTGAAGGAAGAAATGTCCGAGATCAAGTCCCTCCTTAAGAAATTAGTTAAATGACTTTAAGAAATGTCGCTAAAGATTTTAGTCTAGAAGATCAGAGGCAAGAAATCAATGAGATTGCTGATGATCTGAATCAGACTCGTGAGGGAACTTATACATTTACTGGATATAAAACATTCAGTACAGTAGCAACATTTCAAGATGGTATATCATCTACTTCTGCTACTCTTGGTAATTTAACAGAGGGAAGAGTTGTAATCGTTGGAGCAAGTGGAGAATTAATAGATACAAGCAAATTAACGTGGGATAGTACTAACGATAAACTTGTTATAGATGGTGGTATAGATTCAACTACATTTACCAGTCAGGGAACAGTTATTGGTAATACTGGTGCTAATATTACAGGTGCTGAATGTGTATTTGCATCTGTTACAGTTAGTGATTTAACTGCAGGTAGAATACCTATTGTTGGTACTATTGGTGCATTAGAAGATAGTTCTAAATTAACTTTTGATGGTACTGATTTAAATGTTACAGGTGATATAGATGTTACAGGTAACTTTAAGAAAAGTGGATCTCCCATTGGTTTAAGTCATCTTCATAATGTTGATATTGCAACTACACCTGATTCAGATCAAGTTCTTGCTTATAACACTGTAAGTGGTAACTGGAGAGCTATAGATGTTGATGTAGATGCATTTGATTGGGCAACTGATACTACTATTCCATCTTATATTAAAAACATTACACAAACAAATGTTACTAATTGGAACAGTGCATATAGTTGGGGTGATCATGGATCTGAAGGATATTTAAAATCAGAATCAGATACTTTAGGTTCTGTAACTGCTAGAGGTGCAACAACAATTACAGCAGTTACTTTCCAAGATGTTACCATCACAGGAAATTTATCATATAGTGGTTCTCAAAGTAACATATCACAAAATGCTGCAGTTGGTACTAGTAGTCTTACATTAAATAATGATATTGGTAGGTATAATAATGTAACTGCTACAGGAGGTTCTCCTATAGTTACAATGGCTGATACTACTGGTATTATTCAAGGTCAATCATTTTCTGTTATTACCACTAATAGTGGTAGCTTGACAAATCCACCAGCAGGAACAACTATATTATCAATAGATAGTGGTACTCAACTTACTTTAAGTGCAGATTTTACTGGTTCTGGTTCTGGAAATGTAGATATCTACACACCAATACAACCATCATTAAATGCATCAATTATTGCTGAACGTTCTGCATTAGCAGATGCTATAGTAAGATTCAATGAAGGAAGTGATATTTGGGAATTCTTTGATGGAACAGATTGGGGATATTTCTCCAATTATTCTTTGGAAGGTTCTACAAGTACATCTAATCATGTTATATTAAAATCAAACCCATCTATAGATGATGGTAATCCTGTGCCATCTGTAGAATTAGTTGGTACTAGTGATCTTAATATTGATTGGGATAGTGTTAATAAAAAAGCAACATTCTCTTTACCTAATGCTGCTGGTGTTACTGCTGGTTCTTATACAAATGCAGATATTACTGTTAATGCTAAAGGAATAATTACTGCTGTTGACAATGGAACAGGTGGTGGTGGCAGTTCAACTGTATCTATTGGTGCTAATGCACCTGCTAGTCCTACTGCTGGTGATATGTGGTGGTCTTCATTAGAAGGTAGACTTAAGATTTATTATACAGATGAGACTCCTGATTCTTATTGGGTAGATGCTAATCCACCTCTAGCAGGTGCTCCACTTACTGATGGAGACAAAGGAGACATAACTGTATCATCTTCAGGTACAGTATGGGAAATTGATGCAACAGGAACAAAAGATAATACAACATTCTTGAGAGGTGATAATACTTGGGCAACACCTCCAGGAACTGGTGGTGGTGGTGGAAGTATGGTATCAGTACCAGTATTTGATCAATCAGAAAGTACTAGTGGTGCTACATATACAGCAGTAACTTATGGTTCACCAAATTTCGAACCAGCCATATCTGGAATCAAAGCAGAATTTGCTAATACTGGTGTTAATAGACATGTAGATCTCAAGTTTGAAAAATTAGACAATGATAAAGTATATGAATTTATGCTTCAAACATTCTCATATGGTACTGACAATTATAATGGATGGTACTTTGCTGATAAACAAACTACTAGATGTGATAATAATGATCCAACAAATTACAATGCTGGCAGTAAAAGGATATCAGATAAAATAAACGGTGCTAATACTGCTACTGATCATTGGTTTAGTTTTAGTAGGGTTAGTTCTACTGACAGGTACTATGGAGGAGATTCTGTATCAGGAACTAGTTGGGACTGGCCGAATAATGGATATGAGTGGGATCCTAATGATAACACTGTAGGAGAAGATATCAATGATTGGCACTTTGTTATTGATATGCCACGTAATAAGATATGGGTAAAGACATATAATGAAAATTGGGAGCAAGGAGATATTGGTGGGTGGAAATCGGGGCAGGTAGGAGCAAATTGTGATCCTACTGATCCTCTATCTACTGCATCTGCATATTTAAGAAAAACAGGTACTGGTGATTATTATTTTAATATTGGTATGTTCATACCATCTGACGGTACTGGACAATGTACAGTATATCCGATACACCCAGATCACAGTACGTTCCGTAAAGGAATGAAGGGTGATACAGGAGATCCAGGAGCAGCAGGTGCTTCTGACTTCTTAACATTATCAGATGTACCTAGTGATTTTACTGGTCAAGATGGTAAGTTCTTAAAGGTTAATGCTGCTGAAGATGCTCTTGAATTTACTGATGCACCTACTAGTGGTGCTAATGTAAGTATGAGTCTTACTGCTCCAGCAACACCTGCTACAGGTGATTTGTGGTGGAAGACCGATGAAGGAAGTTTAAAGATTAATTATAATGATGGAGATAGTACACAGTGGGTAGATGCTTCACCTCATTTGGCACAAACATATCTAGATGATGGTGCAAGTAATAGATTAGAAGTAGATGGTGAAATAAAATTAACTGGTCATATTATTCCTACAACAAATGCAGCATATGATTTAGGTAATGCATCATATAAGATAAGACACTTATTCCTGTCAGATAATTCATTATGGGTTGGAGATGAGCATAAAGTCTCTATTGATGCAGGTAAGATGAAATTTAGGAAGAGAAAGAAAACTGCACTTCCTAAAGCATTAACAGATCTTGGTGCTGATGTTACAGCAGCATTAGATTATTATAATAACAATAAAGCAGGTGGAGATCCAACAAAGTCTCAAGCACAGGATCTATCTGTAGATAATATGATGGCATTTATTAAATCATTAAATCCTGAATTAACACAAATAGAAGATTTATATCCATCAAAGTTTTTACCTGATGGTAATACAAACCCTGCATATACTGATGATGACTGGGAGGATCAACAGGAAGCTATTGGTGGTGGTTTAGGATTTGCTGAAATAGATCAATGGTTTGAAGGTAATCAACTCCTTACTCATGATAGTGCTGATGGTTATGGAAGTGCACAATATCCAGGTAATGGTGGAGTTGGTTCATTAGGAAGTCAAAAATTTAATGATGTAATTATAGGTGATGTTACAACACATACACAAACTGCAATTGCTAGATCTCCTGCTCCATTTGCAGTGAAAGGTGCAGGTATGACAGAGACTGCTGGTGCATTTACATTCCCAAGTAATGGTGTGTGGCAAGTAAATTTTGATGTCAGATTTGGTTCATCTGGTTATAAAGAAGGTGGTAATGGTAACGAGGTGGGATTCTTTTATGCTTATATAGAACATAGTGATGATGCAGGAACTAGTTGGGATCATGTAAGAGAAGGAAAATTTAAGTGTCTTGCAGCCGACCCAGTAACTTATCATTCTACACAGCAAAATCTAAATCTACAAAGTATTATTAGTATAAGTGATTTTACACAACAAAGATGCAGATTTAAAATTAAATCAACATGTAATGGTTTTATCGGTCATGGTTCAAAAGGTGATACTTTAATGACGTTTACAAAAATAGGGTAATAACATGTCAGCAATAACCTTTCCAAATAGTCCTTCTGCAGGAACACAAACTACAGTAAATGGCATTACTTATACCTTTACTGATGGTACGTGGGTTGCTGTTGGGCAATCAAATTTTTATAGTTTACCCATAGCATCACCAACAGTATTAGGTGGTGTTAAGAGTGGTGGTACTGGTATCCAAATTGCTAATGATGGAGTTATTTCTATTGCAACTGGTAGTACATTTGATACTAATGATGTTGATGCTCACCTAAATCAATCTAATCCTACTAGTGGATATGTTCTTTCTTGGAATGGAACTGATTATGCTTGGGTAGATAACGCAGGGTATAGTAATACTGATGTCGATTCCCACCTAAATCAGTCCAATCCAACTGCTGACTATGTTCTTTCTTGGAGTGGAACTGACTATGAATGGGTAGAACAGTCTGGTGGTAGTTTTACTGGTGGAACTCTAGAACATGATATGTGGTGGTTGGCCACACCATCTGCTGTTGCTAATGGACAACCTGGTGCTGGACGTATTGGATATAGCAGTAAGCATGACACTATTGGTCGTGGTGATACAGAATTGGGTGATTTTGGTAGGGTAACGCAGGTAGGATTTGCCAAGTCTGGTAATGGAATGACAGAGGAGAATGGTATATTTACATTCCCTAGTACTGGACATTGGAGAGTTAAGTCAACAGTACATTGCTATGGTAGAGCAAGTGGTGCTGAAGCAGGTAAATTTGCTACTAATATAACATACACATCAAATTTTACTGCATATACCAATTCAACTTATAACACATATTTGGGATGCCAAGGAGAACCTAGAACTGCTAACCAGACAGCACCTAGTTATAGTGAGACTGTATCTTATTACAGGACTGATTGGACTAGTGTATGGAATAGCAATGACGTTTCAAGAAATCTTGACAATGTATTTGATGGTAGTAGTGCCACATATACAGTAATGCATACTAGTCATGCTGACATCAGTTATCTGTACTTAACACAGGGGCAATTAACAGACGTAGTTAAAGTTGTAGTTGGATATGATGGTGATGGTTGGTTAGGTTTTAATGGTCAGCAGAATAATCCTGCTCTCATGCCTCGTACAGATGGTGGTACATATCAATATGGAGTAAACGGTTCACCTCAAGAACTTATAATGTATGATGGAACTTCTAATAACACACCAGCATTTAGTGGTCAATTAGAAAGTTTAACCTTTACTGGATATACTCAATCTGGAGGTAGTGCTCCTGGTGGTGCTATTAAAGGTGCAACATCAGTATGCCATCTTTACTATATTAAGATTCAAAGATTAACTGATAATGTTTTAACTACAATTACATACACTCCCGAAACTAATACAAGTTGGACTGAAGTTAATAAACAGTGGAGTATTATGGACTCCCAGATCTATCCTCATTACAATGAAGTTAGTGTAGAATATGTTTTTAATATTACTGATACTTCCACACAGAAAGTTAAATTTGAGGTTTCTGATGCTACTACTTGTATGCAGATTGATTGGAATAATGACAGACAGAGTAGATTTTTCTTCAGTAAGTTAGAAGGTGCACAAGGTTTACAAGGAGATCCTGGTGCTAGTACAACCATTAATAATAATGCAGCAGATAGAGTAATCCTAGGAACAGCAACTGCTGATACTTTAAATGCTGATGATGGTTTAACATACACAAGAGAAGGATCTAATACATATGGTGCTCCTCTATTAAGAGTAGGTAATGATACTGAAGATAGTAGTTATTTTGAAGTAGGTTCTTCTGACAAGAAGATTCAGATTAGAAATACAGATACCTATTCATATATTTACTGTGGTTCTGATAGTGATTTCCATATAGAACATAATAGAGATCCAGCATACAGAACAGCAGGAGCAAAAATCAGAATTGGTGCAGTGGGTGATCACAATGCCATTTTTGAATTATCAGGTGAGAGTATTTTAAATCATGCTGGAAATGAGAAAATCAAAACTACCACTGATGGTGTAAAAATTACTGGTGGTATACAGGATAAGGATAATCAATTAGGTACTAATGGACAAGTTTTAACTAGTACTGGTACTCAATTGGATTGGGTTGATGCTTCAACACTTTCAACAACATCAACAATACCAGCATTTCAATCTAGTTGGAGGATACCATTATGACTGCAACAGTACATTCAGGCACAGGCAATTTTAGTTACACCAATTCTACTGGTGGTAATGTTCGTGTGATTATAGGGCATGTGTTATGCAGCACGGATGTCTTTGGGAATCAACAGGGTATTAAAATGAGATTTGGACCTACCAATTCTGATTATGTGTTTCAAATACAGGGTGGATCCAACCAACAAGCATATGGAACAGGTAGATATATTACTGGTGCTAACCATTCAGATGGTTCTTATGGTGTAACTGCTGTAGGTAGTGAAGGTGGATTTATAGGTGGTAACAAGTCTGGTAAAGAAAGTATGTTTGTTAGTGAGGTATGGCTTGCTGATGCACATTCTATAGATATTAAAACCCTCGATGAATCATATCCTCTCAAATCATGGAACATATTAACAATACCAGAATAACATGGCAACAACAGTATATTCAGGAACAGGAAATGTTTCACATACTAATAATTCTGGTGGTAATCAGAGAATTCTTATCTATTGGTTAAAAATTGGTTATGTTAGTGGTATGACTAACACCATGACTATTGGTAACATGACCTGTCCTGTAAATGAACCACAAGTTTATGGGTTAAAATTGGCAATTAATACTTATAGAAGTGGTGCTAGTAGTATGACTAATACTATGACTGTAGCATCTGGTGATGGTACTGCTGATGGTGAAGAAATTCCATTGGAATGTTATATTGCTGATGGGCAGCAGTTCCAGGTATGGGGTAATTCTGTGGAAACATATAATTTTATAGTAATAGACGAATAAATAAGTATTATGGCATCAACAGTAAACGCAGGAACAGGTAACTGGTCATACACCAATAACACTGGTGGTAATGTCCGTGTTATCATTGCATTCTTTTATAATAATCCCTCTCAATCATATAATTCTGGACTTACACAGGTCATTGCTGGAGTAACTGTTGCTACTGCTACTAGTGGAACAAACCAAAGTTTTACTGGTTTTGGTAAGCATGTTACCTATATGGTTAGTGGTAGTGGTACTACTCCTTTACAAGTGAAAAATGTAGTTGGATACCAAGCTGGTGGTTCTGGTTTTGTTGATGAATTCTACCTTGCTGATGGTCAAAGTGCCTCTGTAAGTGCTGCTGGATCACTTCAACCAAAAGGATATAATATTTTAATAGTCCCAGAAGAATAATAAAATGGCAATAAATCTCCCCAATAATCCATCAGATGGCGATACCCATTATGATGCCACTGCAGGTATTACCTGGGTATGGGATACAGTTTCATGGAAAGCACAAGGTGTCGCAGCATCTGGTCTTGTAAACAATCTTCAAGATCTTTCAAATGTAACTATTGCTAGTCTTCAAGACGATCAAGTTTTAACTTATACTGCTGCACAGGGATGGCATAATGAAAGTGCCCAAAGTGGTAGTGGTAGTGGGGTTCCTTCTATTCAGGATATTACTGGTACTGCAATAGGAGTGCCAACAGGAGAGGCACGAGAACTAAATATAACAGGATACAATGCTTATGCATTATTTAAAATAGAAGTATCACATGATGCCTGGGTAAGGTTATATTGTGATGATACTTCTAGAGATAATGACATCAATAGAAGTGAAGGTAATGATCCTAGTCCAGGATCAGGATTACTTGCTGAAGTCAGAACCACAACTACTGGACAAGTTGTAGTATTAACACCTTCAGTACTAGGATTTAACAATGATAATCCTAGGACAGACAACATTTATGCTTCTGTTACTAACAGAACAAGTTCTGCCCAGAACATTCAAGTAAAACTAACACTCGTAGAAATAGGCGATAATTAAATGGCAATACAAAATAACACACCTTTTGTTCGTCACGTTGGTGGCACTGAAGGAGATACAGGTTGGGATCAAGCAGATGTTTTAAATGCTATAGAACAAGTACTAGCAGATGCTGGTATTCATGGATCTAGTACTAGAAAATCTGGTGTACTTGTTAATTGTCTTGCTCCTGGATCTACTACATCATATAATGGTGGTGGATATGGTGATGCAAAATGGCAACATTGTGGTGGTAAAGGTATTAAAATGCCAGGTGTTGCATATAGACAGATAAGAGTAACTAATAATGGAAGTGGTAATTATGTTTTAACACCTGCTGTGTTTCCTGCTTATTTTCACGCAAATGGTGAAGTTAGGATGGGTGGATTTGGAGGTGGACAGCACACTTTTGCTACTAATATATCTAATGGTGTTGATATAGAGCAAGTTAGTGGATTACATCATGATGGTTATCAAACAGGTGATTCATTTGTTTTAAGAAACCCTAATGGTAATGCTGCTAATGTACCACCAGAATTAACAGTTGGTACTACTTATTATATAATTTTACCTGATAGTTATAGTGATGTAACAAATGATAACTATGTTGATACAATTAGGTTAGCACCAACACAATCTGATGCAATAGCAAAAACTAATATAATAACTTATGCTAGTAACCATAATTTTGGTTCCCCTGCAAATAATCAAGATATTAGTGTATATACTTGCGAATTTGAATTTCCTGCAGTAACTAAAGTATCAATGAGACAAGGAGATAGAATTACATTTCATTTAAATGTACCTGGACATCCTTTTACTATAGTTGATACTACAAGTACTAGTTTAACTTTCCCAGGTGGTACCTATAGTGATGTTAGAGAATTAAATTCTACTAATTTCCAAGGAGTATCTTATAGGGCATATCCACAAAATCTTGGATTAGAAACTGGAAGAGTTTATTGGGATTGTGATCAATGGGTTCAAGGAGATTATGCATTGCAATGTAAAAGTCATCAAGCAATGCAGAATGTTATAGAAATTAAAGCAAGTATAAACAATTATTTGGGCAGTAATAGTTATCATTCTCCTTATTGGGATTATGAAGTACCTGCTAATGGAGGTAGAGATGCATGTACATTTAGAGTTTTTAGAAAAGGAACAGAAGTAGGTGGAGATAGTTTCGGTGCTGTTAAATCTGTAAGAGTTCAATCAGAATCTTCAGCAGGTTGGACTACTGATGAAGTATTTACTATACCAGGAAATCAAATAGGTGGTGCTACACCAGAAAATGATATTATATTTGGTGTCAATGCATCTACTACCCAACAACAAGCTGCTTATAATGCTATACCTAGTGTTCAGGCATTGGATGTTGGTAGTGGTACTACTAATTTCTATACAAAGTATCTTCAAAATAAATCAGCAATTCTAGAAATTGACAATGATACTAATAAAACTTATGGTAAGACTTACTATGGTATTAGATTAAAATCTGATAATCAATACCAATTACAGATAGGAGCAGGAGTTAGTTGGAACTATTTAAATTGGAATCCAACATCCACAACTATCACTGCTGAAGGTTGTTGGGGTGGTGTACAAGGATTTGATTGGGTAAATAACGCATCATTTAATTGGGATACCACACACTATGCTCAATATGAGTATGCAACAGGATCAAATGCTAATACTTATCCATTGAAGGTACAAGTTTGGAAAGCAAATACAAATGATCCTCAAGATCCAAACTTTCATATTCTTCAATTTGTTCAAAATATTAACGGGGATGATATATCACAATTGTCATTGTATTTCCATAAAGGAACTGTTATTGGTAATGGAATATGGGATTTAGATCATGTTTGGCAAGGTGGTTTTACATCTTTCAGTCCAGTATGGTACTCTTCTGCTGAAGAAACTATCAAATTTGAGACAAATATGGCAAAGGGTTATGCAGGAGCTCAAGAAGATTTAGATACTAATAACGCATTAAGAAGATGTGCAGAATATGGATACTTTAGAGATTCTACTAGTACGAACACTGATGATATGAGTATGGCAACTTATTATTCTAGTAATTTATACAATAACAATAACCAACATGGTGGAACAATAAAACCATATTTCAGAGATAATTCTTATGATAAATCTACAATTGATGATTTTAAAGGGGATAGTTCTTCAATTGATATTGCTTATGGTGGTGGTATAGTAGGAAAAGCAACTGGTGGAAAATTTGATTATGGTAATAATGTTGGGTATTATTTGGGAAATAAAAATGACATACCAGCAACAACACAAATGCCAGTGGCTGCTAATTATTATAAACCAATAAAAGGATTACCTATACAGAATTGTTTGGCACCAGTTCCTTATTATCTTCCTGATGATTATGTTGTAATTCCATTTAATGTGACTCCAGGTGCTACTACATTCCATACTGGAGATGCAATTGAAGTTTCTGCTTCTGAAATATACAAGATTATTGAAGTTTCATATACTGTTAATCAAACAACATATGATGGAGTTTCAAGTAATTCTTGTAAAGGTATAGCATTCTGTGCGAGGACAACCTAATGGATTTCGGATCTGGCATTACTTCATTTCATACAATAGAATCTCCTGTTACGTTTGCTAATAAAACAAAGCATCTACAGGGATCAATGTTGGGTAATTTTACCAATGTTCCTGATGGATTTGAATCTTGGGGTGATGAAGCAACTCCATATGTTGGAAAAACTGTATCAACATTATTTAATGTTACATTAACTGATTCAGGAACATTTACAGATCCACAAAGACCTGGTTCTGGACAATTATTTCCAAGAGGTAAACAGTGGAGTCCATCCAATACGTAATAATAAATACTATTATCAAGGAATGCTAGTACCATGACGTTAAGAAACGTACCAATAACATATACTTTAGATCAACAGAGACAAGAGATAAACAATCTTGCTGGTGATGTAAATGATCTAGATGTTAATTTTAATGAGAAAATTGATGATAGAATTAATGGATTAATAACTGCTGGCACAGGTATTGCTGCTGTTTATGATGATACAGCTAATACTTATACTCTTGCATTAGATTTTACAGAATTTACTACAAATAGTCTTACAGAGGGTGTGAATGGTTTATTCTACACAAGTGTTAGAGCAATTAGTGAAATTGATAATAGAGTAACTAAAACTTTTGTAAATAACTTACTTGTAACTCAATTAGGTAATCTAGCACAAATAAATTTACAAGATGGTGCTGATTCTGCAACTATTACTCCTTCAAATTATAACTCTAATAATTGGGATACAGCATATGGTTGGGGTGATCACAGTCAAGCTGGGTATGTAACTAGTGTTGGTGCTATTGCTCTTAACGATATAACAGATGTTAATGTTAGTGGTGTTGTAACTGATGGTCATGTTTTAAAATGGGATGGTAGTACTTCTAGATGGATTGCAGGACCAGATTTATCTGGTGGTGGAAGTGGAGGAGGTATTTCTCTAACTGATATTTCTGCAAATAGTCTTTCTGCTTCTGGTGGTGGTTCTTTAACATATAATAATGTTTCAGGTGCTTTTACATATACTCCCCCAGATCTTTCTGCAATAAATACAGACACTCTTGATTCAGTAACTGGTCGTGGCAGTTCAACTGCAAATAATATAACTGCTGGTGGTAATGGATCTACTGGTGGTATAACTCTTTCTGATGGTAGTGTTGCTATAAGAACTGGTACTGGAAACGTAGCAGCAATTGATTTATATTGTGAGGTTAATAACGCACACAAAGTAAGTATAAAAGCACCGTTACATGCTAATTACAGTGGTAATGTTAATTTTATTTTACCTCCAGATGAAGGTACTAATGGGTATGTTTTATCCACAGATGGTGCAGGAACCACAGGTTGGGTAGCACAGTCTGGTGGTGGCGGTGGTGGCAGTGGATTAACTTCAAGAACAACTGGTTCTGCAACTGCTACAAATTTAGCTGATACAGCAGCAGCAGATATAACAATTACTGCAGCAAAAGCATTTAGTTTATTAAAAATACAAACATCACATGCTGCATGGGTAACTCTTTACACTGATACTGTTAGTAGAACTGCTGATTCTAGTAGAACTGAAACAACAGATCCACTTCCAGGTTCAGGTGTACTTGCAGAAATCATTACATCTGATGGTGCTACACAAATCATTACTCCAGGTACTATTGGATGGAATAATGACCCAACACCATCTACTAACATATATGCAAAGGTAGTTAATAAAAGTGGTAGTACCGCAAACATTGCAGTAACATTAACATATGTTCAATTAGAGGTGTGATATGGGACTATACGATCATTCAGATGATAAGGTATATGTTGTCACACTTGAAAATAAATCTGATTTAGAAAGTTTTTATTCTGACATGGCATCGGATGGATATAAACTCCATCTAAAACGTCCTATCAGTAGAAGTACAGAGTACTATATGAATAGTACTGAAGCACAAGATATACGAAATGATTCTAGGGTTGCTGCTGTTGAAATTAATATAGATGATGATCCAATAAAAGAAATCACACCTTTTTATACTGAAGTTAATAATACTCCATACGGATTTGCTGGGGATTTTGAGAAGTCAGATTCTGCAAGTCAGCATGGTGATAATGAAAAACAGTGGGGTCATTTACACTCCTCTGGTGATGCTGCTGCAAGACAGAAAGGAGTTTTTGGACATGATAATACTTCAATGGTTACTGATAATGTTGAAATTTATGCAGATGGAAAACACGTTGATGTAGTTATTGTTGATAATCCAGTTTCATTTGATTGTGCTGAATGGCAAAGTCCTACTACTGGACTCAATAGATTTGTAGAATATGATTGGTTTGGTCAGTTAAATGGTTATGTTAGTAGTATAGATGATGATGGTAATGCACTTCCTTCAGGAACATATGGATATCACCCCAATTCTGCTAATGCAACATTTCATGGCACACACGTTGCTTCAACAGTAGCAGGACAATGGTATGGATGGGCAAGAGAAGCAAATATTTATAGTTTACATGTAAACCTTGGTAGTGGTTTTGGAACTCCTGTAACATCTACATTAGTATTTGATTATTTGAGAGCATTCCACAGACACAAACCAATAAATCCTTTAACAGGTAAAAAGAATCCTACAGTAACAAATCATAGTTGGGGATCTAGTTACAACATATATCCATTTTATGAAAGATTATTAACTGAAGCTGATGTTGCTAACATTAGAGTTCGTGGTGTTACATATAATGCTGGCAATCCTGGTCCTAATGGATGGACAATTGATGGAATCCATAAAGATTTTGGTGTAGGTCCATCACAATACAGATATAATGCTGATAGCACTGGGTCTAGATATGACATGGAAGATGCTATTGAAGATGGTGTAGTTATTATTGCTGCTGCTGGTAACAATGATCAATATGGTATACATAGAGATCCAACAGCACCAGAATATGTTGATTGGAATAATTATATTCAATTTAATCTTCCTAGTGGTTCACTATACACAGCTTATCATAATAGAGGATCTTCTCCAGCTAATTCTAAAGGTTGTATTACTGTAGGTTCTATTTCAAATCTATCTGATTTTAGAAAGTCAGACTTTTCTAATTTTGGACCATTGATTGATGTGTGGGCACCTGGAGATAAGATTCAAGGTGCTTGGCCAAATCCTGCTAACATTTATGTTGCATCAGGATTAAATGGTGTTGGTTATGTTGATAACAAATATGGTGGTGCTAATTGGAGATATACTATTGGTGGAACTAGTATGGCATCACCACAGGTTTGTGGTATTGCAGCATTGTTAGCAACAGGTAAAGAAAGATTTACTAATAGTGATGTAATGGGATTCATACAAAATAATTCTTATGAAAATGATATAACATTTAATATTAATGGTGGTTTGTTTGATGATAGAACTTGTGATGGAGGGGGAAATCCATTATATGGTGGATCTACTTCTACCACTAGAGAAATAAGAGCAATCAATCCAAGAAATGTGAGTGGTGTTATTGATGGGTGGTATAAAGAAACATTGAAAGGTATGAGGAGGGATATACATTCAATTCCCCTTAATGCCCAGATGTATCCTAGAACTAATACTTATTATAGACCTATTTCAGAGGCATTGATTAAGACTTACCCAATAACTGTTACTGTCTCTTACGGTAGTTATAAATTAACAGGTGATGATAGGAATACTACTCATAGTAATAGTACACAACCAACAATCAATGTAAAGAAAGGTGATACTATAGAGTTTACAGTTAATGCTGTTGGACATCCATTCTGGATTAAAACATCTCAAAGTATTGGAACTGGTGGTGCATATAATACTGGAGTAACTGGCAATGGTGCAGAAAATGGTTCTCTCACATGGGATACTACTAATGCAATAGTAGGAACATATTATTATAATTGTGAATATCACTCTTCTATGAACGGGATGATATACGTGAATGCCTAGATAAATATAACTATAATATATTTTTGTTATGGATACATCAAAAATGCGATCAGAATTCGAAGCACAATTGAAAGATTATGCTTTTAGAATTAAGAAAGGTGAGGAAGAGATTGATAAACTTAAAGAGTATAAATTAAAACTCGAAGGTGGTTTAGAAACTCTTGATTTACTTGAAAAACAACCAGCAGATGTGAACGATGGCAGCAGTCCCAGTTAACATACTAATTGATCAAGGAGCAAATTTCGATACTTCTTTTTATATTACAAACCAAGATGGTACTCCGCTTAACATGGCAGGGTATACTGGTGAGGCCGCTTTGAAGAAAAGTTTCTCTGCTAAAGAAACTGATCGAATTCCATTTACACTATCATTTCTTGATAGGACTCTTGGACATGTTCAAATTGCATTAACTCCTACTGAAACATCTGCTTTGAGTAGAAGAAGATATGTATATGATATACTATTAACTTCTCCTAACGATTATAAAACAAGGGTTATAGAAGGTCTTGCTGAAATAAATTATGGGGTATCCTGATGGCATATAATGTCAGACTTGGAAATAATACTCATCGTGTAGCACAGCGTCCATCGCCACAATACACACTTGATGTTAATTATGAGATACCTTCTAAATCAACACAGTTTACTAATAAGAAATTAGATAATATAACTGGTCAATTTAATGGTACCGAAGATACATTCGCTTTAACCATTAATGGAGATGCATATTATCCTCTTAATGATGAACAGTTGATGATAACTGTTAATGATGTAATTCTTGAACCAGGTACTGATTATACTATATCAGACGATAAAATTGTTTTCAGTACTCCACCTACATCATCAAGTCCATTCTTTGGTATTGCATATGCAACTACTGCTGATTTAACAAGGACTCTTAATTATGTTATTGATAGTGGATCCGATCCACTCAATCCAGGAATCAAAGGTAACATGACAATAGATGTTACTGGTGTTATAGAATCTTGGACAATTATTACTGAAGAAGAGGGTAATCTAAAACTAGATATTCAGAAATGTAGTTATGATGATTTCCCAAATTTCACATCTATATGTGGTACAGAATTGCCACAGTTAGGTGTATTAAATAATTCACAAGAAAGAAAGGCAAAAAACGACACCCTTTCTACTTGGTCTACCGAAGTATTTTCAGGTGACATATTTCAATTCGAGGTTATCTACGCTATTAATATCAGTAGATTCGTCATCTCATTGAAGCTTAAACTATAAATACTATCGGATATAAATAAAAATAACCAACAGAAGATAAAATACGGAGAGTTTCCAACATGGCACTGCTAGTAACCGATAATGGTGAAATTGATTCCTTGCGTAATTTGCTTAACCAAAACCAAGCAATTCCAAGAAATCTTATTCTAAAACTTTTCACTACCAATACATATCCTGCAGAAAGTGATACTCCATCACAGACAGCATACTACGAGCCTTATACAACTAATAATACCCTAGGGTATGGTACATCACCTGCCACAGGTTATAGTGCAATTATTAATACAAGGCATGATCAGGATTACTCACAACAGTATGGTAAACTGTTAAACGGAAACCGTTGGACAATCGAAACACTCTCAACTGCTGCTATACAAGTAACTGGTAGTGGTACTGCCAACGAGTATGGTATTACCGTAACATCTAATGCTGAAATTAAAAAAGGAGACTATGTAACTGGTGGATCTGTTGGAACTGGTGCATATGTTGTAGACATCGATGGAAACAATCTTCTGTTAAGTGTTAAGAATCAAGGTACATTTGCTACGCAGAACCTAGACTTCGGTAAGGGCAGAACAACTGCTTCATATCCAGAAGAAACATTCGAATTTAGTGGACCTGCTGGTGACGTTTATGGTTACATGCTAGTACGTGCTAACAATCTACCTACAACCATTCATGGTGTAGCAGATGCTGGTACTGCTGCTGCAGGAACACAAATCGAGAAAACCAGTGTTAAAGGTAACATTGGAGACACATATCTTACACTAGCTGCTGTAAAAGCAACAACTGCTTGTACTGGTACTGCTGGTACATTTGAAGTTACTGCAACTGCTACTACTGGTATTGCTGTTAAGCAACGTGTAACAGGTACAGGTGTTGCTGCTGGTACTCGTGTTGCTGGTATTGCAGGTACAACAGTATACCTAGATACTGCACTTTCTGGTGCTGTATCCAATGATCTTGATTTCCAAGCAAACGTTGCTGAAAATCTAACTTTAGGAATGACAGTTTCACAGACTGCTACTCCTAATGGTATCGATGCTGCTACTGTTATTACAGGTATTGATTATGAAACTGCTGATACAGATGGTACAGTAGTAGTTCATATAAACAATGCTATTATCGAAACAATTTCTGATAACGCTAATAACGGTGAAGTTCAGTTCGACTTTAGTAAAGCAACTGCAACTGCTCATGCATTGAATGTAGGAGATACAATTTATATTGCACAGGGAACAGGTAACAATACTACAACTGCTTCCACTTACACCATATTTGAAACACCTGATGCAAATACATTCACTACAACTCCAGCTCTAGATGGAACTGGATCAATAACACTCTATAGTGCGATATTCTTCGCTGAAAGATTCACAAATGGTCCTTACGCTATTCAAAACGCAGGTGACCAAATTAAGGTAACACTGAACGTCAGCCTCGACTGATCTGTTCAAATTGATATTTACATTATGGGGGAATTGCATCAGCAGTTCCCCTTTTTTTTCTTTATCACAAAGATTGTAGTTTATGGCGTTTTCATACGCTGGTACTGGTAGATTATTCCCGTTTAGATCAGAGGATTTATTCGGGATTCTTTCCTATAGCTACAATCCATCTACTGGTGATCCATTCTATTATCTTGATTATGGATCTGTAGCAGAACTACCTATTGATTCATGGGTCATTGCTAATCATGCAAACAAGACTATACAAAGTCTTGCTAATGATAGAATTATCGATCTTGTAAACAGTGGTACAGGAAATTACGTAGATCTTGGTTCTATAAATGAAATCCAAGCAGTATCTCAAGACGATTGGGGACTCATCACTACATCTTCAGATGTATTCTCATTCGGAACATTTAAACTAGTCAGTCTACCAACTTGGAGTGTACACAAGGTATGGGTTGGTACTGGTCAGATTTGGGAGCGTGGTCGTGCTATAACACGTCTAATTGCTCCTTACCAAGCTTCGGGTACCTTACGATTAAGTGGTCTCTCAACGACCTTCTATGTACCTAGTATTGCTACGGATGGGATTCTCCCATTCCGTAGTTTTGCTACGCAACGAACTCTTGTACATGAATTAGGAACTGGATCCCTCAAGAAATTCTCTGGATCGGCTGAAGCAGTCACATTTAATTCAGAAGAAAGACAACTATTATTCTCTGTTAATGGCAATAGTGATAGTAGATTCACATCTAATTTAGATGGTTCGGGTATTGTATCAGTTGATGGTACATTAGATGAGAGGTATACACCTGCATACATTGGTACTGGTAGATTACCATCAGTATCAAGTCTAGATGAAAGACGCACATACAATTATGATGGTGTTTCACACGATCTATTTGTATACAAAGATTTCGGATCAATTACTTCTCCAGTAATTGACTCTTGGGTAATACAAAATCATGCGAATGAGACTATACAAAGTCTCGCTAATGATAGAATTATTGATCTAGTAAACTCCACAACAGGTGGACAGTATCTAGATTTCCAATCTATATTAATAGATGGTCAGGATCCTTTAGAGACCGTAGTAGAAGATTGGGAGTATATTTGGCAAGGAGATGGTAGCAGATATGCTATGGGACTATGGAGTCTCAAAGGTACTGCTAAACAAAACTTTGTACCTAACTGGAATGGTTCTGGTACCCTATTTGGATTTGGTAATGGTATAGGTAGAGTTAAACCTAGGTGGATTGCCTATGTTCAGACAAAGATTAGTGGTGCTGCAAAGACTAACTTCAGTCTACTTGCTATTGGTGGAGGTCATCTATTTACTCTATCTAATGGTGAACAGAGAAGAACATTTGGTTATGAAGGTACAGGTTCTATCTCCACAATTAGTGGTGCTTCTGAATCAGTCTCCTTCAATCCAGAAGATAGACAGTTATTATTTAATATCACTGGTATTGGTCACGAGATCTTTACTCCTAACTGGAATGGTTCTGGTACCATACCATTCAGTGGACACCTAACAGAAAGACAGACAGACCACTGGTTGGGATCTGGATCTCTATTCAACTTCTCTGGTGGTCAGGAGAATGTTGTATACGATTACAATCCACTATCTCATGCTATCTTCGAGAAGAGAGATTTTGGTTCTGTATCCAGTCCTGTTATTGATTCATGGGTTATTGCTAGTCATGCCAATGAAACTATACAGAGTCTAGCAAATGATAGAATTATTGATCTTGTAAACAGTACAACAACAGGTCAATATCTAGATTTCAAATCAATATTAATAGATGGTCAAGATGCTCCAGAGACTGTAAGGGAGGATTGGGAGTATATTTGGCAAGGTACAACTAGATATGCCTTTGGTGATCTCACTATTAGTGGTGCTGCCAAGACTAACTTTAGTCTATCTCATATTGGTAGTGGTGATATTAAAGTTTGGGTTCGTGGTAGAGGTAGAACAAAACCAAGATGGGTTGCATTTGTACAAACAGAAATTCGTGGTCAAGGTTCAGAATCTTCTACTATCAGAGAAACAGGAAGTGGTACTCTATACAACTTCCAGTATAGTGCATTTGCTAGATCCTTTACATATCAAACAAGACCATTTACTCTTCACACAATTGGTGGACTTTCAGAATCTGCTGTCTTCAATGTACGTCCTCCAACTGTTGACCTTAAGATTTCTGGTACTGGTCATGAGATCTTTACTCCTAACTGGAATGGTTTTGGTACCCTACCATTTACTGGTCATGCAGTTGAGAGACAAACAGATCATTACGCTACTTCAGGTTCACTATGGTCTTGGGCAGGTGGAGAAGAGAAGAGAACATACGATTACAATGCTCTCTCTTCACATGTCATATTCGATTACAAAGATTATGGTCTAGTTAGTGGTTCAGTTATTGACTCTTGGGTCATTGCTAATCACGCAAATGAGACTATACAAAGTCTTGCTAATGATAAGATTATTGATCTTGTATACACCACAGGATCAGGTCAGTATCTAGATTATCAGAATATTCTTATTGATGGTCAGGATGCTCCAGAGACTGTCACTGAAGATTACGAGTTTATTTGGCAAGGTCAGACTAGATATGCCTTTGGCGATCTTGTTGTTGGTGGTGCTAGTAGGACTAACTTTAGTCTTCGTCATAATGGATCTGGTACTCTATTCAACTTTGGTACTGTATCTGTACAGTTCCCATGGCCATGGACAGGTTCTGGAACGATCTATGTTTCAGGTGAAGCTGCACCTGCTGTTAGTTACAGAGAGACAGGTAGTGGTAGTCTATTCAATATTATCACTGGTGAGGAAGAAGTTACCAAGGACTACGTTGGTTCTGGTGGATTGTTTGCTATGGGTGGAGCAGCAGAATGTGTTGCTTCTATACCACCAGCAAGAACAGTTGATCTCAAATTTACTGGTACTTCAAAAACAAGATTTACACCGAATTGGAATTCCTTCGGAACTATACCAGTTGATGGTGTTCTTACAGAGAAGTACGGACCTCATTATCATGGTAAAGGTGTTCTCTGGAATATCAACAATGTTGATGAGAGAAGAGTATTCAGTTACAACGGATCTTCTATTGACTTCTTTGATTATAGAGATTACGGTCAAGTTAGTTCTCCAGTCATCGATTCTTGGGTCATTGCTAACCACGCCAATGTGGTTATCGAGACCATTAAAGATGAAGTAATAGGAGATCTTGTATACACTGCAGGATCAGGTCAGTATCTAGATTGTGGTCATATAGAACTTCCACAACCAATTGCTGGTCTTCCTGGAAACCTCCATGAGGCAGATGTAAGGGAAGACTATGAATGGGTTATTGCACCTGATTGGGATGGAAGCATCTATCCATTTGGTGGTCTTTCTGTTAGTGGTTCTGCACAAACACCATTCTCTCTTTCACACACAACAACCTTCGATTACGATTCGGGAAGAAGAGCAGACATTCAACTCGATGGTGTTGGTATTGCACGTCTTCCACCCTACTGGGCTGGAACTGGTTACATCTACGTTGGTGTTGACGACTTTGCCTATTGCACATTTAGTCTGTTGCATAAAGGTGATGGACATATTCAGACTTCTGGTGTTGGTGCCGAGTCTAGAATATATGCTCCATACATTGGATCTGGAAGACTTTATGGATTCGATGGTGCAGTTGAATCTACTTTGGTTGCATCTACTGCATCTGGAGATATTGTACTCTCTGGTACAGCAAGTATTCTGCTTGCAAATCATTATCATGGTTCTGGTGTTATCTCAACACTTTCTGGTGCTGCAGAATCTATCGCATTCAGTCCAGACGAAGAGCAGATGCTCTTCTCATTCGAAGGCAGAAGACTTTCAGAAAAAGTTACTATCAGAGAGATCAGCAAAGGTGGAGTCATTACTCTATCTGGAGCAGGTGTCGAAACAGTTGCGTTTGTCGAAACCTTCGAAGGTTTGGTTACTCTTTCTGGTATTGCAACAGAGAGCATTGCTCCTGCGTTTGTTGGTACTGGAAATATTTCCACTCTATCAGGTGCAGCAGAAGCAGTCACCTTCAATCCAGAAGATCTTACAACTCTGTTCGACATTGCTGGATTTGGTGTTCAGAAAGTTGCATACTCACCAATACCAGGAGATGGATCACTTTCTATCTTCGGTACTTCTGGAGATCCATTACTTGCATATGCAGAATCTGCTTCTGGTACTATTACCACGAGTGGCGATGGATTCATCAATGTATCTATTGGTGTTATTGGAGAAGGTGCTATATTCTCCAGTGGATTTGGTGGAGAAGCAAGAACGATCAAACTACCACCAATGCGAGAGGCACATATCCTCTTCAGTGGTACAGCAGTCGAAAGAGTTGCATTCGATCCTGCAGAAGATGGTACTCATGTATTACTTACTGGATCTGGATCAGAGAAATACATACCAAACTGGATTGGTTCTGGTACGTTACCAGTCTACGGTCAGGGTCTAGAATCTCATACCGAAATATTCACTGGAGACGGCAATCTCTTCTCCCATGGATTCGGTGGAGAATCTATTACCGTCAAGGTTCCTGCGATACAGGCAGATCTCTACTTTATCGGTACGAGAATCAGTGAGAAGAGAACATACAGTGAAGTTGGTTCTGGTCTACTTTACAACTTCTCTGGTGCTTCATCATCCAGAACAGTCAGTGAAGTTGCTGATGGTCTATTTGATATTGGTGGTCAAGGACTTATCAAGATATCTCTTGGTGTTATTGGTACTGGTAACATATCCACATTCAGTGGTGCTGCTGAAAGTATCACATTCAACCCAGAAGATAAGACTACTCTATTCGATATTGCTGGCATATCTACCAGCAGGACTACCAAGTCCGAGGTTAAGAGAGTTGAAATGCAAATTGGTTCTACTGCAGAACCAGTATTCTTCATCCCAGATTATCCAGGTTCTGGTGTTATATCTGTATTTGGTAATGGTGGTATCAGTATTGTACGTGATATCATCGGTACTGGTAACATCTCTACACTATCAGGTGCTGCTGAATCCTTTACTTACAACCCAGCAGACATCACGACTCTGTTTGATATTGTTGGTATTGGTACTTACAGGACTGCCAAATCTGAAGTCAAGCAAATTGAGATGCAGATTGGTTCTACTGCAGAACCTGTATTCTTTATTCCAGATTATCCAGGTTCTGGTGTTATACCTGTATCTGGTGATGGAATCATCAAGATTTCTCTACGTTACATTGGTAGTGGTAGTATCTCTACTCTATCTGGTGCTGCTGAATCCTTCACAGTTAATCCTCCAGATCAGACTACTCTATTCGAGTACAAAGGTACAAGGATTAGTGAGAAATCCACAGTCAGAGAAATTGGTAAAGGTAGAATTTGGGAATGGGGTGATGCAGGTGCCAACATTACCTTTGCTCCTAAAGGAGACGGTCTATTCAGGATTGATGGATTCATTGAAGAGAGAACTACCAAGCACTTCCATGGAGAAGGAGTTCTTTGGGACTTTGGTAATGGTGAAGTTAGCTTTACATATGCTTGGGCAGGTTCTGGTCTTATCACTGTTGCTGGTGATGCTCATGCTTCCAACACAGATGTTACTGTTGGATCTGGAAGAATTTCTGCTCTTTCTGGTGGTGCAGAGAAGACAGCATTCGTACCTGGAACCGAGGTTCATACTCTATCCGTTACAGGTGAAGCAAGAGTTGTTATTACACTATCTCATGTTGGTTCTGGTTCTATCTCCACACTTTCTGGAGCAGCAGAATCCTTTACTTATAACCCAGCAGATCAGACTACTCTATTCGATATTGCTGGAAGATCTGTCAACAGGATTACAAAAGATTACAGTGTTGATGATGGTCTTGTTACTATATCTGGATCTGCTGCTGAATCCTTTGTCAGAGCATCCTATCCAGGAACTGGTGATATTACAACTGCTAATGAGGCAGAAGAAAGAACTACAGTTATTGAAGAAGGTTCAGGTAATATCTCTACCTTCAGTGGTGCAGCAGAATGTGTTGCCTTCAGTCCAGATGAAGAGAATATGCTCTTCTCTTACAATGGACGTGGACATGTCATTCGCACAAGAGCATACCTCGGTCAGATTGAAGTCCTTGTTACTGGTGTTGCTATTACCAACCCACCATTTGGAGTTCACACAGGTAAAGGTGAGATCTTTGTTAAGGGTACTTCTAATATCGAATTTGTTTTTGCAGCACCTTCCAGAACCTACGGTTGGATCGTATAAAATTTATAAATAAAATTGGTATCCTAGTAAGGTTTATTAATGACAACCCAGGTACAATTCAGACGAGGTTCCACATCGGATCACGCTCTATTCACTGGAGCTGCTGGAGAGTTAACAATTGATACCGACAAGAATATGGCCGTCATTCATGACGGAACTACAACTGGCGGTTTTGATGTCTTTCGAGCAAGATGGGAATTGATTAATACTAGTCAAACATTGGGGACTAGTTTACGTTATCTTGTTGATTCATCAGGAGGACCGTTAACATTAACATTACCTTTGTACAACAATAAGTTAGTACCAAAGGAAGGAGATGTTATTGAGTTTGTAGATGTTGGTTTCACTTGGGACATAAATAATGTTACTATAATCGATCCTGATGGAAGACAATTCCAGAACCAACTGGAAGTTATTTCTTCTCCTTTAGTATTTGATGTGAAAGGAGCGAGAGTTCAACTTATTTGGGAAGGCACCTACTGGAGGGTAATCGTATGACGATGTATATAAGCGAAAGTAATAGACAAAGTGGAGGTGGGATGACTGCTTCTAATAATAGCTATACTTTAGGAAACGATTTTACAATTCATGCACTGCGAAGAGATGCTGATGGTATGCTTAACTATACCAAAATCAGAAGTATTCATAATGAAACAGCAGATTTTCATCGTACAGATGGAACCCCATATATAGATCTTTCTACTGCAGTTTATGATTATGTAGATGAAACAACTGAAGAAAAAACTCATTTGAATCATCCACATGATAAATACCAACAGTATAGGTTTGATAGCCGCAAAGTTATGTACTTTATTGATAGTGATGGCTACTTCTGCATAAGATTTAACGAAGATTATGATTATTCCACCGAAGGCCCCAAATAATTAGGAAAACAACATGGCAGATTTTAGACTCGGCAGACTTAAGTTTAATTGGAGGGGTGACTGGACTGGTGCCTCTGCATATGTCATCGACGATATTGTAAAGTTCGGTGCCAATACTTATGTTTGTACAACCAACCACACCTCCGTATCGCTAGAAACTGATTGGTATATTACTGATCTTAATAAATGGCAGTTACACACAGAAGGAATAGCATTAAAAGGTGATTGGTCAGGAGTAAGTATTTTCTACAAACTTAACGATATCGTTAAGTACGGTAACGATCAGTACAGATGTACTACTGGTCACACTTCTTCTGCTACATTTGCTAGTGGAAATTTTGTTTCCTATGTTTCTGGTCTTAAGTTTGAAGATTCGTGGGTAGTTGGTACAGAGTACCAAGTAGGTGATATTGTAGTATTTGGTGGTTATACATACGTTTCTAAAACAACTAATATTGGAATAGCACCTAATACTAGTATTGATGTTAACTGGGAAATCCTAACAACTGGATTTAAAGTTGTTGGTAACTGGGATAATACTACTACCTATAAACCAGGTGACGTTGTATTACTTGGTGGTAATTCTTACGCTGCTAAATCTACAAATACTAATTCACAACCTACTTCAGTTAATAACAACTGGGACTTCATAGTTGGAGGTTTCACGTGGAGAGGTAATTGGGATGCTGCGACTGCTTACAATCCTGGCGATTGTATTTCACGATTAAGTCATTCATATATCAGTGTTGCTGCAAATACAAACGAGGAACCTGAAAATGATGTTAATGGAGATTACTGGAATCCACTAACACAAGGTGCTCAATCAAACGTTCTAACAGATCCAGGTGACATTCTTTATGTTAGTGGTGCTGGTTCTACAAGACTACCTGTAGGAACTAATGGTCAAGTTCTTACTGTAGAAGGTGGATACCCTGCATGGAAGAACAATTCAGTTACACAAAAGGTTTTCTATGTTACACCAGACGGTAGTGATACCAATACTGGTGAAAACATAACACAAGCATTTAAAACAATTCGTCATGCTACTGATACTGTTACAGGTCCAGCAACAATTTATGTGAAGGCAGGTACTTACGAAGAAACCTTGCCGATGACTGTTCCTGAATTTGTTTCGATTGTTGGAGACAACATGAGAACTACAGTTATTAAGCCTGATGCTGGTAATAATAGTTCTACACAAGAGGTTACACTTGCTTCAGCTCCTGTTGCTTCTTCACGTGTTCGTGGAGAAACTGTTACTAATGGTCAACAGGGAGCTCACACATTTGTATCTGCTGCTGCTAATGCATTATCTGTAACTGGTGCTGGTACAAAGAATGTTGATACTGCTGCCTATGATCCTGATACTGGTGTATTAACAATAACTAGTGCTGGACATGGTTTAAATGCTGCTAACACAGTTACTATTGCTGCTAACGCATTAACATTTACTTGTGCTAGAGATTCACATGGTACACAGCATACATATCCTCGTGCTACAGACCCTGCTCATGCTACTGCTTTAGCAGTTACTGTTGTAGATTCAGATAACATTACTGTTAATGTTGGCATAGCAAACAAAGAAGCTATGGTTCTTGATGATTTACAAGCAGGTACAAAATTAGTTCTTAAGCCAACTAAAGGTGGCAACTGGAATACTAATGATACATTTGATGATGGTGCTAGTGGAGTTGCTGTTAGTGCTCAATCACCTATTCTTAACGAACATTCTACATTGTTCTACTTAAGTAACAAGACAATGATGAAGGATCTTGTTATGGATGGAATGGCTGGTTTTGTACCATCAGTTTCTGATCCTAAAGATCTACATACTGCTACAATTAAAGGTGTATTCTTACGTCTAAATCCTAATTCAAAAACACTTAAATCACCATATGTTTCACAGTGTTCTTGCTTCTCTGATGGTGGAGTTGGAGCAATTGTTGATGGTAGTGTTCATGATAAGTATGATAGTGATGCAACACCATCTAACAAGACAATGTTGTTTGACTCTTACTCACAAATTCATAGTACAGGGACAGGTTCTGGTGTAGGATTCTGGGTTACTGGTAACAGTTATGCAGAAATTGTTTCTTGCTTCACTTATTATGCACATATTTCTTACTGTGCAACTGATGGTGGTCAGATTCGTTCTCTTGCTGGTAACAGTTCTTGGGGTACATATGGTATTGTTTCTGCTGGATTCAACCAGACAGAAACAACAATTGATGGTTTTGTAGATGGAGAAGCATTAACATATGATCCTCTTACACTTTCCTCTCCTCCACTTGAGTTTGAGACAGATGAACAAATTGTTGGAGGTACATCAGGTGCTATTGGAGAAATATTAAGTCATCAACCAAGTTCTAATACTCTTCTATATCGTGCTTTAAAAGGTACTTTCACTCAAAATGAAATTGTAACAGGTTCTACATCTGGTGCTTCTTGTACTTTGCTTAATAATTCTGACGCACAAAAAGGTCAAGATGGATTTACTATAACATTAGGTGGTCTATCAGAAGCACCTACTGTTGGTGGTTCTCTTGAATTTGTAACTGGTGCTGGTGGTGCTGGTGCAGATACATTTACATATGTGGTTGCTAATTCTTCGTTTAGTCCAGCAAATGGACGTGGTAATCTTGGAGTTACTAGAGGAGCATTGAGTTCAACTGCAGCTGCACATGATGGTTTGACTAATATTATTCGTTATGCATATAAAGGAGACCTAACATTGGGTGCTGCAGTTGCTGATGCTACAACAACTACTATTACTGTTTCCAGTATTAGTAATCTAGATACTGGTGGATTTATGGTTGTTGGTGATGAAATAATGGAAGTTGTTACTTTCCCATCATCAACTAGTTGCACAGTAAATAGAGGTGCTGAAGGAACAACTGCTACTGCTCACTCTGATGGAATTACTGTTTTCGGTATTTCAACCAAAGCAGCAACACAAACAGATACTGCCAGAGATATCGATGCTGCAGAAACAATAGTTCTTGTTGAATCAGCAGCAGGAGTTGATGTAGATGATTTCCTTAAGATTGATAATGAATTCTTCCGTGTTACATCTTCAGCTACAATAACAACTGGTTTAACTACCATTGTACTTGCTGAAGAAAAAGCCGCTGATTCATTTGATAGACAGGCCACAAAGATTAGGTACTTGTATTCTCAAGTACGTCTAACAGGTCATGACTTCTTGGATATTGGTTGTGGATCCAAATCACAAACCAACTTCCCTGGTACACCAAACCAAGCTCCTGCACCTGGTAATGAAGTTACTGAAGATTTCCCTGGAAGAGTCTTCTATGTATCTACTGACCAAGATGGTAACTTCAAGGTTGGTCGTTACTTTAAGGTTAATCAGGCAACTGGTGCAACAACCTTGAATGCATCTTCATTCGATCTATCTGGTCTATCCAGTTTGAGATTGGGTTCTATTGGTGCTCAAATTGGTGAGAGCATCAGTGAATTCTCATCTGATGTTACACTATCTGCTAACAGCAATAACAAATGCCCTACACAGAAAGCAACCAAGACTTATGTTGACAACGAAAATGCAGCAGCAGCCAAAGATGGTTTCTTCTACGGTATGAGTTAATCTCATACCCTTTGTCTAATTAACGAAACAAATAAATTCACTAAATATTAATATAGGAAAGAGATAACCCATGGCATCTGGAATATTAGGGCAATCTGCCCCAGCAGCAACTACTAATACTGTTGTTTATACAGTACCTGCTTCAACTGTGGCGGTTGTAAACATTAGTGTAGTAAATCGAAGTGGAAGTGCTGTAACCGCAAGGGTTGCTCTTGCTGCAGCATCCACTCCTCAAACCGAGGAGTTTATCGAATACAATACTTCTATAACAGCAACAGGAGTTCTGGAAAGAACTGGTGTTGTACTTGACGCTGGTAAAAAAGTCGTAGTTTATGCTTCTGCTGGAGACACTTCTGTAAGTGTTTACGGTTTAGAATCAGCAGCTTGATAAGAGGAACTAACAATGGCAAGATTTAAAGGCGATTCGTCTGGAAGGAATACAGTACAATACGCAGATGCCAAAGTTGCTTCTGCTTGTAGTGACCTGTGTACCTACGTTAATAACGAAGTAAGTTCGATTAACTCCAATAAATTAAGTACTAATGGATCGGGTGCTAACTTAACAGGTGTTGTTCATTCTGTAAATGCTGGATCAGGTATTTCAGTAAACCAAACAACTGGAGCAGTAACAGTTACTGCTGCTGGTGGTTCATCAGGTGGTCCTGAAATATTATACGCATGTAACACTTGTTGGAATGGTTCTGTAGCTATCCCGTCAGATAAGAGGGGTGCTTTCAGTCATTACGAAATAATGGGTACGACAGGAAAGGGTTACTACTATTGCTCTCAAATGGCGTATTGTTTTGAGGCATGGCCTGGATGCCAACCAGGATACCAAGCTGGTTACTGTTGTGCACACTGTTCTTGTGGATGGATGGGAGACAACAAATGTTCAAATGGTTCTTGGCAGTATACTTGTGCTGGAGCAATTGCATGGCCTATTGGATGTTCCAGTGACTGTAGGACAGCATGTTCATATAATGGTTATCAGTGGCATAATAGAATTTCATCAGACAATCCTTGTAGTGCTGGCGAGAGAGGATTCCGCTATTGCTTCACTACTTCAATGAACGGCGACAGTACTATGTGCTGTATTGGTGTTAGAAATTCAGGATATGCTTATCCTTGTTGTGGAATGCATGGTGCATGTTTGAAAGGATTCTGTTTCTCTACTCCTAGTGGATCAAACCCATTCAATTGTCACTCAACAGTAACCGTAATAGGATACGGTAGATTGCCTGTTTAATTAACATAATTTTATTTAAATAAATAACATAGTAAAAAAGGAAAACCATGAACAAATCAGAATTTTATTTAAAGTGGTATAGTGAAGAATGTGGTCGTGAGTTAAACGAGCATGGATACCCCCCTTGTGGATTCAAAGGTAAAGAAATAGAAACTGCTGATGAGTGGACAGATTATCTTACTACTGAAATTGATTTAGATGATTTTTGTAAGTTAAGTGAAAGAGCGTGTGAAATTCTAGGAAAAACATGGCAAGTACCATATGTACAAGCTAGAAACTATCCTGATATGGGTGACCAACTAGACCAACTCTTTTGGGATATTGATGGTGGTAAACTAGGTGCAGATGCAAAAACAGGTGCTTGGTATACTGCAATTAAAAAAATAAAAGACGATAATCCAAAAAATTAATTAAGTTATAATTCGGTTTTCTTTAATCCATGGGTCAGAAATGCTCCATGGATTCTTGTATAAATAATGGTAAGTGAGATATTTTTATGAAAGATGAAATAACTTCTCCTAACACGAGAGCGAGAAAAAAAGTTTTTATGGTTAGTGGTGGTGCTGGTAGAATTATATGTGCATTACCTGCTTTTCAAAAATATTTAAAAATAAATGGACCAGATAGTTTTTATATTGTTTCTCAATCTGGACTACCGTTTTTTCTAGGAACAGAATTTCAAGATATATCTTTTGATCCTTCACATAAAGGATTATTTAAAGATATTATCAAAGATAATAACCTGATAAATTTAGAACCATATCAGGAATATGGATATTATAATCAAGAAAAATCATTAACAGAGTCTTTTGATAAACTCGTTAATGGTACTGATGATCATGAAGATTTAGAAAAACCAAAAATAATTTTATCGAAGACCGAAGAAATAAACGCACAAGATATAATTGCTGAAGTAATAAAGCAACAGGGAAAGGAAAGAACTATAGTTATTCAACCATTTGGAAGAAACGGTACAGAACACAAAGGTGGTCATGTTGTTGATCCAACTAGCAGGTCTTTAAGTACAGATGATTATTTTTATATTTCCGAACGACTTCGGAAATATTATAATGTAATTTCTATGACAGAAATTAAATTTGATAACGATAAGAATATGTACGTAGATGCCGATCTACGTCACTGGGCTGGTATTATAGATGCAGCAGATTATTTTGTTGGTGTAGATTCATGTGGACAGCATATGGCATATGCTTTTGATAAACCAGGAAGTGTTATTCTCGGAAGTACATTTGCAGAAAATATATCTTATCCAGAACATTTTAATATTGTAGAAAAAGAGAATAACCCTAAACAATATTCTCCAATTAGAATAGATGGAATGGATGGTGAGTTGACAGATAGAAAAAATGATACTTGTATGGATTATACCAAGGCAGAATTAGAAGATATAAAAAATAAGATCTTAAAAGATATTCAGGATACAATTGGAGAAGGTGGAAATGCAAAAAAAGCTATAGTAAGTGATACATATTTTGATGACGAAGTAATTCCAAAATACTTTCCAAATAGAAAAGATGGTGCTCCAAAAGCACACAGAAAACCTAAAAAATCTTTTAATCAACTTATTGACGTTAAACCCGTTAAAACAAAATCTAAAAAATCTATTGACAAAGTTTTAGAAAAAAATAATATAGAATCTTAATTTAAAATTATGAGTATTATTGTATCGTGTGCCCGTGGTCATAACTCCAGTACCACACTAATGATAGATGGAGAAATAATTTTCTATCTAGAAGAAGAAAGATTGACAAGATTAAAATATGATGGAGCACCTCTTGCTGGATTAATTAAAGTATTTGATTATGTTGATAAAATTGATCATCTTGTGGTTTGTCACACACATGAAAATGGTCCTGAACTTGATTGGTGTGGAGGAGATGTTTATTCAGGACTTGTTAGAAAATTAGCAAGAAAGAAATTTAAATTTAATTTACATCATATTTGTGAAATTCATCACGAAATGCATGCGTCAGCTGCATTCTTTAATTCTGGATTTGAAACTGCAGCAACAGTTGTTGCTGATGGTGCTGGTAGTTTTCTTGATGTAGGAGATTGTCCAGATACATCATATGAATTTGAAACTATTTTCCATACAAAATATCCTAATATATTTGATGTTGTGTATAAGCACATGGGTACTAAAGCATCTATTGGTTTTCATGAATTAAAAGATAATATATTCCTAACAGAGTATCCTGGTCATACTAAAATGTATGAAGCAGTAACAAAATATTGTGGATTCCCTGCTATTGAAGCAGGTAAGACTATGGGTCTTGCTCCATATGGTAAACCAAATGATGAGATACCATCATTTTTTAATGGAGAATGGGGTAATCGAAATTTAATTATCCCAACTTATCCTAATGCTGCTGAAATAAATGTTGACAGATATAAGATTTTTAAGGATGATGTTAAAAAACACAAAGAAGGAGAGTACACTGATTTACAAAAAGATTTAGCATATAAGATTCAAGAACAATCATCTGATCGTATGTGTGATCTTATTCAAAAAGCAGTTGATTTAACTGGTGAAAAGAATATTTGTATTTCTGGTGGTTATGGTCTTAACTGTGTAGCAAATTATAAGTATTGGGAGCGTTTCCCTAATTTAAACATCTACTGTGAACCTATATCACATGATGGTGGTACATCTGTTGGTGGAGCATATTATATTCACTATAAGGAATCTGGTGACACAAAACCAAGAAATAGAACATCAGTATATTATGGTCCTCAATATGATCCAAAATCTTATGAAGATCAGATAAAAGATCTGGAATTAAAAGATGTGTCGTATGATGATGTTGCTGCACTTATTCGTGAAGGTAATATTGTTACTATATTTCAAGGTAAATCAGAAGGTGGTCCCCGTGCTTTAGGTAATCGTTCTATCCTATTTGATCCAACCATTAAGGATGGTAAAGATATTGTTAATAAGGTTAAACGTAGAGAGTGGTTTAGACCATTTGCGTGTTCTATTAAAGAAGAGAAAGTCCATGAATGGTTTGATCTCAAAGGAAGAGATAAGACACCATTTATGATGTATGCTGTTAAATGTCACGAAGGTATTGAAGAGAAGATACCATCAGTAATTCATGTTGATGGTACATGTCGTATTCAAACTGTAACGAAAGAAGAAAATAAACATTACTATAATCTCATTGATGCTTTTGAGAAAATTACAGATGTACCTATTCTCTTTAACACTAGTTTTAATCTTGGGGGAGATCCTTTGGTCGAAACTATTGAGGATGCACTTGATACATTAAGTCAAAGTGATATTGAATACATGTATCTTCCAGAGATTGGGAAGTTAGTTAAAGTCCCTAATAAGAGTATAGACCATTCAAATGTTGTATCAAAGAAGATTAAGTTCATTAAATGAAGATAGTTTTTGTTAATGGATGTTTTGATGTTCTTCACCCAGGTCATATAGCACTATTTCAATATGCAAAATCTCTTGGTGACTATTTAATAGTTGCCATAGATTCTGATGAGAAGGTGGCATTAGATAAAGGGTTTGATAGACCTATCTTTACAATGGAAGATAGGAGATTTGTGTTAGAAGCTATTGAATGTATTGACATAGTTCACACATTTAATAATAGGTCGGGTTTAGAAAACTTGCTAGAATGTATCAAACCTGATATACTGGTGGTTGGATCCGATTGGAAAAACGGTGTTGTCGTAGGACGTGAACATGCTAAAGAAGTTAAATTCTTTGAAAGACAAGGAGATTACTCCACAAGTCGTACAATTCAAGGTATTAGTTATAGGTGAAACATGCGTAGATAGATACATCTACGGTAAGACCTCTAGATTAAGTCCAGAGGCACCTGTTCCTGTTCTAGAGTACGAACGTAAAGAAGAGTGTCAAGGAATGGCACAGAACGTCAGGAACAACCTAATGTCATTTGGTTGTGATGTTTATATTATGAGTAATGAATTAAAACCAGTTAAGACAAGATATGTTGATATTCGTTCTAATCAACAGATCATGAGACTTGATGAAAATGATGAGGTTGATTCTTTTAATTGGGAGTTACCTGATGGCAATTCTTATCCTACTGGTATACATAATCACCCAACTCCTTTGGGGGATCCTTTTGATGCTATGGTTATATCTGACTACAATAAAGGATTCCTTTCGGAAGAAAAGATATTTGAATTAGTTGAGTGGTTTGATGGTCCTGTATTCATAGACAGTAAGAAAACCAAATTACCAAAGAAGAATTGTTTTATTAAAATCAATGAGTTAGAGAGAAGTAAATTAAAAGGAAAGTATCCTAATGCTATTGTAACTAAAGGTTCTCAAGGAGCAGAGTATAAAGGTATACCATATCTTGGTGTTAAGGTTCCTACCTTTGATGTATCAGGTGCAGGTGATACCTTTCTTGCTGCGTTAACATATTTCTATCTTGAATCTGGAAGGATAGAGTTAGCAATACCTCTTGCTAATCGTGCTGCTTCAATTGCTGTACAACATCCAGGTACTTATATTCTTTCTATTGATGAAGCAGATGATTTACGTAGTTGATATTGACGGTACTATAAGTAATTGTCCAATAGGACAATACGAGAAATCCGAACCAATGATGGATCGGATAGAGAAGTTAAATAAATTGTATGATGAAGGAAACAGTATTGTTTTTTATACTGCTAGAGGTATGGGTAGGTTTGATGGTGATGGTCAGAAAGCACATGAAGCATTTTATGATCTAACTTATAATCAACTTAAGTCATGGGGATGTAAATTTGATAAGTTACACATGGGTAAATTCCATGCACATTACTTCATAGATGATAAAGGAATTAATTCCGAGGATTTCTTTGGATGAAGATAGTAGAAAAGGGATGGGGATATGAGAAGTGGATCTGCAATAGTTCAAACTATTGTGGAAAACTTCTATTTTTTAATGCAGGTATGAAGTGTTCATATCATTATCACAAGATTAAAGATGAGACATTCTATGTTCAGAGTGGTGAACTAAAGATGACTCATGGTTACGAAGATGATTTCTCTGATGCAAAGACAGTTATATTAAAGAAAGGTGATAAATTCTATATCCCTCCTGGGTTAAGACACATGATGGAGGGTATTACAGATGTAGAATTATTCGAATTCTCTACAGAACATTTCGAAGATGATAGTTATAGAATAGTTAGGGGTGATTAAATTCTGTATGGAGTTTTGCATCTGCGAGTGATGCTGCCATTGTCCATGCTGATTCACCTGATACCATATGTTGATCGCAATAATGCTCTATGGTATCTTCCATAAGTTCCATTAAGGATATTAAGTTTGCTGCTTTTTCAGGAGTTATTGACATATTCATGTACCGTAATAAATTTATGATCTGACCAAGACATATTTGACTCGGTGTTATATTGATATTTACCTTCTAAATGTTTAGGGAATGGTATTTCTTTAATATCAGCACCTTCTTTGTCTGCAATGATTTCTGCAACAGTATAGAAATCTATAGAGTCTCCACTACCAAGATCATAGATACCAGAAGGATTGTTAGCATTTAATACTACATCAACTACGTCATTAACACAAACAAAATCTCTTGACATTTTTTTAGAGTCTTCAAAGACTTTAATTTGACCAGTCATCTTTGCTTGTTCAGTAAACTTACTGATAGGACTACGTTGATCTCCTTTCAATTCTTCTCCAGGTCCATATACATTAAAGAATCTAAATCCTTGTATATTACTGAAACGATCTATGTTATCTTGTACCCAATAATCAATTTGAAGTTTTGTTATAGCATAGTAGTTTAATGGATTTAGATCCCCCCAACCAGCACTTCCATTACCATACACAGATGCTGACGACGCATACTTTACTGGTATATTATACTTGATAGCTTGTTCAAATAAACGTAGAGTGAGGTCTACGTTATAGAAATGTAACTTATTAAGATCTGTTTCTACAGTCGAAGAGATTGCTCCCATATGAATGATCTCATCTATATCATCCCAGTTAGGGAAGTTCTCAATCATATGAACTGCATTAAATGCTTCTACACCAATATACTTTTCTTCTCTTTCTTTAAAGTGTGATCCAATAAATCCATTACATCCAGTAATCATTTTCATAAATAAAACCTTCAACCACTAAATTATAAATAAGAATAACATAGAATTATTAAATTCGCAAGCAGGAACAGGCATGACAAATCCTACCTTTGGTTATTTAGGATCGTTAACACCATCTAAAGATGCAAGAGCTATTCTTCATACTGCAGATTCAGGCAAGTTAGTTGAGGGAAAACTTACTGTTACTCACAAGAATCCATTTCCAACTAGAATAAGAGTTGGTGTTTCTTCTGGATCGTTAACAGAATTTGATCCTTCATCATATATCATTTATGATCATATTATTGAAGAAGGTGAGAGTTATGAAACTGCATCGATATATTATGCAAATAATCAAAATTTAGTAATAGAATCTGACAAGGATAATACAAGTTTTATTATTCAGGGTCAGATGCTTGATGATCCAACAGGACAATCTGGATTTGTTAATTCAGTAAAGTTATCTAATCCTAAATCTCAAGCAGTTTTATACACTGTTCCTAGTGGTGAAGAAGCAACAATAAACATTTTCATTACCAATCAAGGTCCGAATCCATCCAGAGTTAGAATTGGTGTAAGTTCAGAAAATGAAATTACACTTGCTCCAGACGAGTACATGGAGTATAACCTTGATGTAAATCCAAGACAGACATATCAAAGAACTGATATTAAAGTACGTGGAGATCAAAGTGTTATCGTCTATACTGATAATCCTGATGTAGCGTTTGCTGCATACGCTAAATTTAATTATACAATTATTACTACCGACTTATCACTAGCAGGTAGTTTAGATGTTGGTACAACTCTTGATGTTGGTAGTAATCTTACGGTTGGTGGAACTTCTGTTCTTACAGGAAAACTTACAGCATCTAGTGGATTGGATGTATCTGGATCTACCGATGTAAGAGGAACACTTACTGGTTATAATTCCACTGATGTTCAAAAATATGGTATATCAAATGAAACTGGTTTAATATCTACTCAAGGATCTATATCTTCTGTTGGTGGTATTAGTACATCTGGTACTCTTGAAGTTGGAGCAAATAAATTTAGTGTTGACCCATCCACTGGTAACCTCACAGGTACTTCTGGGTCATTTTCATCTAATTTAGATCTTCTAAATAATAAGGTAACAAATCTTGCAGAGCCTACTGATCAAACAGATGCTGTTAATCGTAGGTATGTTGATTCAAAGATTACTGCTTTCTCTATCGCACTAGGATAAACAAGGATTATGGCAAAGAAACAGATTCGGGATTATATATTTTCTCCAGGTATTGCTGGTGTAGGGACGCTAAAACTTCTTGGTAAGTATGATAGTGAACAACTTTTGTTGATTACTAATACTGAAAAGAATGAAGTTTTATATAATTTTGCTGATACTACAAGACAAGTTAGTGTCGCATTTAATCAAACTGGTTCTGACCCAGATTTTATAAATGAAAACATGAGAACTAATGGTGTAACAACTATTACGTTCTTATATGATACTACAGCATATGCATCATCTGATCCTGTTCAGATCTTTGTTGAACAAGATGAGCAAAGAACTAGACCATACGACTTCGGTACAGACGCTATCGAACGTATGCGTTTTGCTGCTCCAGAGTCTATGCTTGATGCTGACTTTGAGTATGGAATTCAACCAACGAAGTGGCAAAGTATTGACCTATTAAGAAATTATCCTTCTATATACGAGATTCCTGGTTCTGATATTGCTACAACAGAGATTGTAACAGATGCTTCAGCAGGTTCTAGTGGTATTGGTCCTTCTTTAATTACAGTTACTACAATATTAGAACATGGTCTTTCTGTGGGAGATCCTATCAGTATGAAAGGTCTTGCTGATTCTGTGATAGGATTTTCATCTGCTGAAGGTTCATTTATTATTAATACTGTTCCTAATTCAAAAGAATTCACTTATTATTCAAAAGCAAAAGTAGGAACTACTGCTGGTTCTTCACTTAAATCTAGTTTTACATTCCTAAAAGAAGCTGGATTCTATACTGGTGCTGAAATTGGAACATCTCCTACATTCACTGTAGACACAAATGGATCAGCAGGAAATTTTGCGACAGAAGGTTCTACACCTGCTGGTTCTGTAACATTTGGTATAAATCCATCATCTACCTTGCCACCTATAGGTGCTCCTTTATCTGCTACTGGTATTGCAACAGGAACACAGGTAACTGGTGTTGTTGGTACTAATACTACTCTTAATATTACGAATTCATTTGTTGCACCTGTATCAACTATTACATTTAACGATACACAAAATATTGCAATTGGTGCTGCATTAAACAATGGTTCTGGTGATACTATTTTCGTTACTAATATTGAAGGTAGTGTCGTAACATTGTCTTCTCCATACACAACAGATAAAACAGGTAACAGTTTTATTTCTGGTGCTGTGGATGGTATTATACAGAACTTTGGATTAGGTATAGGATCAGCAGCATCAACACCAATACACCCATGTGCAGTATTTAATGTTCAGAGAACAAAGGGTGCTTATACTTCTGTTAGTATAAACGAAAAAACAGAATACTCAAATTTAGCACCAACTTGGATTGGTGGTGACAATAACGGTGGAGCAGGAGTAGGTGCTTTATTTACAGTAATTAGAACTGGTGGATCTAGTGCTGGTTATACTGTAAGTCTTAATAGTGGTGGTGAAAACTATGTAGTTGCTGGAAATGTTATATTTAATATCCTAGGATCTCAAGTTGGTGGTGTTGATGGTACTCCTGGAGTTGGTACACCAGCAGACGAAGCTGGTAATGATTTAAGAATTGAAATAACATCTGTTGATGGTAATGGTGCTATTGATGGGTTTACTGTACAATCAACTCATAGTAACATTAGTGGCAGTCCTTCAGTAGTTGCTTCTACTTCTATCAATGACGGTAGGGATTATTTTGTTGGAGAAAAAATTACGATTTATGGTAACCAGTTAGAAGGTTCTTCTCCTGAACAGGATCTTGATATTTACATTACTGGAGTTGGTGCAGAAGGAAACATTACAAGTTATAATACATTTGGTGTAGGTCTTGATGCAAGTCAAACTTATACAAACCAAAACCAAGATAGTACTAGTGGATCTGGTATCAATGCTCAATTTGATATTGACCGAACTGGTTCTGGTGTTACCAGACAGGAAGTACATGAGATACTTATCGGTGGAACAATTGAAACTGGTGATACATTCAAAGCAATAATCACTGAAACTATTAATAGCACAATATCTGAATTTGAATATACTGCACTTGCTGGTGATACTGTAACTGAAGTAAGGAATGGACTTGTTTTATTAATCAATGATCTTGCTGAACAGAATGCTGGAAATCCAACACCATGTTATGCTGTAAGTAAAGCAGATCAAACACCAACTAATGGAGTGGCAGTAATAGATTTATTTTCTAAAACTCCTGGAGTTAACTTTCTTTGTGCTGTAGTCACAGAAGATTCTGGTGGATTTGGTGCTGACACTCAAACAATGTCAGTTTCTATTACTACTACTAATTCTAATACATCGACTTCACCATCATATACAGTAACTACTCAAAATCAAGGTACTGGATATGCAATTAATGATACTATTACTATTAATGGTAGTAGAATGGGTGGAGTAGATTCAACTAATGATTTAACTATTACTGTTAGTTCTGTTACTGCTGCTGGTGCTATTACTGGAATTTCTCATTCTGGTACAGCCGTTGATGGTAGTGAACAGTTCGATAGAATGTTTGTAAACGCTCCTTCTTTTGGAGCAAGATTCCTTCCATCAATTACTGGTGGAGTATATTCTCCTACTGTTGATGATGCTGGTACTGGATATAAAGTTGGATATCAATTTAAGATTCTTGGTAGTACATTGGGTGGTTTAGATACAACCAATGATATGACTATCACTGTAACTGATATAACATCAGATGGTGGTGTTCTTGCAGTGTCAGCATCTGGTACTCCAGTAACAGGAGATTCTCTTGTTTTCTACCCAGCAATTTCTCTATCTTCTCCCACAACTCAAGTAATTGCAACAGCAACTACAGTATCCTATTCAGCAATTGCACAAATAAAAGTTGAATTTGCATCTAATCATGGTTTGGTTCCTGGAGATACAATTCTATCAGCAATCACATCTAGTGGAGGTGGACATGATTTGTGTTCTGGACCATTTTACATCAATGAAGTTCCGTCATTAACTACAATATTATATACCGCAAGAACTACTGGTACAGTTTCTGGTAGTTTGGTTGGTAAGGTATATCCAAGAACAGATTCATTCTATCGACATAGACCATTTGATGGTGGTGTACAATTGGGAACTGGATCACCTGCTCATGGTGCTCAAGCAGTTAGACAATCTAAAAAGTATATTAGATACCAGTCAGGTAAAGGTATTATGTATACCACTGGTGCTTTGTTTGCTCCAAACTACGACTTGCGTTCTGCTATTTCTACTGGTACAGGAGTTGGAAGTATCATTACACTTAAAACAGATGATTTGAATCATGGTTTCCAAGTTGGAGCACAGATACAACTTCGTGGTATAACATCTACTGGTTATAATGGTCATTATGTTGTAGCATCAGTCGTTGATGAAATTACATTTACCGTTATTGCTACACAAGTATTAGAACATACTAATGCACAATTTGGTGAGCAACCAGTTGTTTCACTTTATAAGTGGAAAGGTTCTACAGTTCGTGCTGGTGCTTTTGATGATCAGAATGGTATATTCATTCAGTATGATGGTGATATCGTTTCCTGTGGATTAAGGTCTTCCACATACCAAATTGCTGGTACCGTAACTGCTACTCCAGATAGTAACACATTAACAGGAGTCAATACTAAATTTACTGAACAGTTAAAAGTGGGTGACCGTATTGTAATTCGTGGTATGTGTCATCTCGTTACAGAGATTGATGACGATTCAACTTTGTATATGAATCCTGATTATAGGGGAGTTACTACAGTTTCTAATGTAAAAGCTGCACTAACAAAAGAAATTCTTATTCCACAAAGTCAGTGGAACCTTGATAGAGCAGATGGTACAGGTAAGTCTGGATACATTACTGACATCACGAAGATGCAGATGATGGGATTCCAATACTCATGGTACGGAGCAGGATTCATTGATTGGATGTTCAGAGGACCATCTGGTGATTTTGTATTCTTACATAGATTGAAGAATAACAACATGAACAACGAAGCATTTATGCGTTCTGGTAACCTACCTGTTAGGTATGAGGTTATTAATGAAGGTGCTAGAGGAAGGGTGGAAGTTGCAATGGATTCAAGTCAAGAGACAATGACATTAGAAGACGGAACACTATTCCCTTCTAGTGGTACATTGATTATGAATAACGAGATTATTAATTATAACAACAAAACTGGTAATATTTTGTCTGGTCTTACAAGAGCAGCAACTCACACTAATTTTGCTGGTGGATCTCAAAGAACTTATACTGCTGGTAGTGCTATTGCTCACACCAAAGGTAGTGGTGTTGTTTTACTATCAACTACTGCTACACCACAGATTAACCACTGGGGTTCTGCATTCCTAACTGATGGTGGATTTGATGAAGATCGTGGTTATCTCTTCTCATGGCAAGAAAAGGAAATTGAAATTTCAACTAGTAAAAGTGCTATCTTCTTGATTCGTCTATCACCTAGTGTTTCTAACTCTGTTACTGGAGACCTAGGAGAAAGAGAACTAATCAACCGAGCACAATTACTACTCAAGAACATTGAGATCACTACACAGGGTGGATCGAGTTCACAGGGTGTTATTGTTGAGGGTGTTATGAATCCTAAAAACTACCCTGATGATCCAACAAGTATTTTATGGAATGGATTGAATACTGGTGGTGCTGGTGGACAACCATCATTTGCACAAGTTGCCTCTGGTGGTGACGTTACATGGGAGGGTGCTGCTTCAGCAATTACTGCTACTAACGCCAATACTCAAAATTATAATACAACATGGATTATATTTAATCGAACAGATGTTGCTGGTGTACAGATTGGTTGGAAAGTTTCTGGTGGTAATCTAAAAGGTGGTGCTACTGTTGCTAACATTAGGGATTACTACTACGATAGCAATAAAGTTTACTTGATCTTCTCCGACAGAACGAGACCAGGTACTGCTGGATCTACTACATATACCTTCGAACCAATTGTTGAGGCGGCAATTCCTGGAGAGCAGGTATTCTCATTTACTGCCTCTGGTGGTGGTGAAAGGGACAACCTAGATCTATCAGAACTAAAAGAACTTACTAACACACCAATTGGTGGACGTGGTACATTCCCCAACGGTCCTGATGTTCTGGCGATTAATGCTTACCTAACGTCTGGTAGTGCTATTAACGCAACAATTAACTTACGTTGGGCAGAAGCACAAGCATAAAGAAATAACATGGCACAACCTTCCTCTAGGGCAGAGTTAAAAGACTACGCATTAAGGAGATTAGGTCATCCAGTACTGGAAGTCAACGTAGATGATGAACAGGTGGAAGACCTAATTGATGATGCTTTGCAACATTTTCATGAACGTCATTTTGATGGCATCGAGAGAATGTTTCTTAAACATAAAATTACTGCTGATGATGTAGAAAGATTTAATGGTTCCGATCAACTTAAAGTTGTTTCAGGTGATGAAGGTACTGTAACATTTACCTTGACATCTGGTGGAACAGGGTATACTAACAATACTGCAGTTGCTACTACTGGTGGTAGTGGTACTGGATTAACATTTAATACTACCACAGATAGTGGTGTTATAACATCTATATTAATTAATGATGATGGTCAAGATTATGCTATTGGAGACACTATTACCATTAGTGGTGGTAACACTGATGCAACTATAGAAGTTAAATCAGTTGATAGTGATACTACATGGGAGAATAGAAATAATTTTCTTTCAATACCTAATCATGTTATAGGTATATCTAAAGTATTTGGTGTATCATCTAACTGGGTTCGTAATGATCTCTTTGGATTGAGTAACCAGTATTTCTTGATGGATATATTCTCATTCTCATCTGGATTTGCTTTTGGTAATTTTGATATGACGAATTACTATATGATTCGCCAGTACTTTGAGACTCTAGATATGGTTGTCAACACTGGTGCTTTAGTGGAGTATAGATGGAATCAAAGACAAGATAAATTATTTTTAGATATAGATCCTTCAAAGGTTGTAGAAGGAAACTACCTTCTTATAGATTGTTATAGGGCATTAGATCCTATGGAATACACACAAGTCTATAATGATAGATGGCTTAAGAAATACATTCCTGCTTTAATTAAAAGGCAGTGGGGTCAGAACTTAATCAAGTTCCAAGGAGTACAACTTCCTGGTGGTGTTTCTCTTAATGGAGAGAAGATTTTTTCTGATGCAGAGAAAGAAATTGCTATGATACTAGCAGAAGGTAAAGATCAATATGAACTTCCTGCTATGGATATGATAGGATGAAGAGTATATATTTTCCACAGCACGGTGGTGTATCAACCGAGCAGAACTTAATACAAAGTTTAATTGATGAACAGATTAAACTTTTCGGAACAGATGTTTATTATCTTCCTAGGTCAAGTGTTAAGGATATGACCCTAGATGATATAAAGTATTCTGAATTTAAAACCCAGTGGATGATTGAGATGTTCCTCATTAACGTAGAGGGATTTGGATCACCTTCAGAATTTATTAGTAAGTTTGGTTTGAGAGTAACTGATGAGATACAATTTGTTGTATCTAAAAATAGATGGAGTCAGATATTTAATAACTTTGCTGATATAACAGAAGTTGATGGTAGACCTAATGAAGGAGATTTATTATACTATCCACTAACAGAAGATCTGTATGAAATTAAGTTTGTAGAAAGAGAAGCACCTTTCTATCAATTAGGTAAAACATATGTTTACCAGATGACTGCCGAGATCTATGAGATGGGTGATGATAAATTTGAGACTGGTGTTCCTGGTATTGATGATATTGAAGAGATCTTTAGTCCATCAATTTCTATACAAATGGATGTTGCTGGTACAGGTGATTACTCATTAAGTGAGACTGTTACTGGATCTGTCACTGGAGTTACTGCTGAAGTATCTTACTGGGATAGGAATTTACATGTACTTACACTCATTAATAGAACTGGTAACTTCAATGCTGGTGAGACTTTAACTGGATCTGAATCTGGTACAGTTAGAGAGATTACATCTATAGATAACTTAACAATGGAAACAAGTGCGTATAGCGATAATAAATACATAGAGACCGAAGGTAATGATCTTGTTGATTGGGGTGAGGTTAATCCATTTGGTGAAGCAGGAAATATATCTGGTGACTGGTAATGTTAGGACCACATTTTTATAACGAAGCAATACGAAAAACCGTTGTTGCTTTCGGTACATTATTCAATAATATTGAAACAAGAAAGTATGATAATACTGGTGCTGTATTAGAGGCAGAGAAAGTACCTCTTGCATATGGACCACAGAATAAATTCTTAACACGTTTGGAACAAAACCCAAGTGTGGACAAGAAAGTTGCTATTACATTACCAAGACTTTATTTTGAAATGTCTGGTATTACATATGATTCTACTAGAAAAATTGCACCGACACAAAAGTATAGAACTATAGCAGGAGTTGGTGAAGAGAATGAAGTACGGATGCAGTATGTACCAGTTCCATATAATATGGAATTTGAATTAGGTATCATTGCAAAGTCACAAGACACAGGACTTCAGATACTAGAACAGATATTACCTTACTTCCAACCAAATTTTAATGTAACACTTAATTTCATTCCTGATATGAATGAGAAAAAAGATGTTTCAATAATTCTTAATAACATAAATTATGCTGATGACTGGGATGATAATTTCCTAGACAGAAGAAGTATTGTATGGACAATGAGTTTCACTGCAAGGTCATACATATATGGACCATTCAACAAGTCAGATGTTATCAAGAAAGCAATTGTATACGAATCAACTGGAGATAAGAATCAAGGTAAGCGTCAAACCAAGATGACTTATTCACCTAAAGCAACTACTGATAAGAATGCAGATGGTGTAATCAATGCAGCAGATGACGCATTAGTAATTTCAACAGACGACTTTGGATTTAATGAAGGAATTGAATTATTATGACAGATAAAATAGATAATAAGATGGCCAAGAATATGGAAGATGTCTTCGATATTGAGGTCTCAAGTACTCCTGAAAATGGATGTACTACTAGAAAGAAACAATTACGTGATGTTTCTAATGACAGTAAAGATGATTATGAATATACTAGAGGAGAACTTTATAGTCTCATAGATCAAGGACAAGAAGCAGTTCGTGGTGCATTAGAAGTAGCACAAGAGAGTGGTCACCCTAGAGCATTTGAAGTTGCTACTAACGCAATGAAACAGGTTGCTGACATGACAGATAAGTTAATTGACCTGCAAGGAAAGATGAAAAAATTGGATGAACCAACAGCAGGTGCTGCACCCAAAACAGTTAACAACACTATGTTCTTGGGTAGTACAGCAGACTTACAGAAGATGCTTAAGGAGATGGGTAAAAAGAAGGATTAGGGTTCCCACACAATAGTAGTAGTTTATACTCAATTCATGTACTATATAATTACGTACTGGAGTTGAAAGATCATGTCCCACTACACTATCGGTTATCACGATACAGAAAAGAATCCCGTAGAAATATGCGAGTATGCAGTAGATGCATACCATGCAATGCAGCAAGCAAAAGAGGATGTACCATTTTTGGATGGTCATCCTCGTTTTTTTGACTACTGTTTAAAAGAATCATGAAGCACGAAATAATGTGGTGGATGAGCCGACTCACCATCATGGGAACATCTTTAAGTTTATCAGTTTGGTTAGCAGCACAAGCATATGCCTAATATTTCTGATAGAGAATGTATCTACCGTTCTCTAGAAAATTGTGAAGACCTTGCTGGACTTGATAGGAAACAAGTGCAACGTCTTATGAAACAATTTGAAGTTGAACGATCAGAAGAACTTATACAATCAGAGTACCCTCCGTTATAGGGTTAAATAATAATAGTAATAAGAATACTTTATGTTATCTACTCAATATAGGTTGAGATTAGCAGCAATATGTAAGGACATAGGTGCTGGAGTTGAAGTTAGTTTAGAAGATATGATATGGGCAGAGAAATTGTCCAAAGCAAATACTGCAGCAAGAGGTATGTTACAGACTGCAAGAAGAATTAGTACAGACCCGACAGACTCTTTTCTGAATGAGTTGAACATTGGAGACCCCGATTCAACTCATCATCGCAGGGGTTTCG